>Ga0247727_10000260_pt1 | contig 126331 bp, 126 predicted proteins | sample WisWelCaveWW1625_FD_202498 | JGI IMG/M metagenome (GOLD analysis project Ga0247727, IMG submission 202498) | Biofilm microbial communities from Wishing Well Cave, Virginia, United States - WW16-25 | ecosystem: Environmental > Aquatic > Deep subsurface > Groundwater > Cave microbial mat...
ACACCTCCCCGTGACGTCCCGCTGAGCACAGATCGCAAGGGGCGCGCGCGGACGCGCGCATCGCTTTCGCGAGGAAGCGGTGCAAACTCTGAACTACCCCCGGCGCATCCCCGCGCGCCCCGCCTCCTTTATCCCGGAAGCGCATCAGCGCTGTCGGTGACCCTCGAAGGAGAAGCAAGAACGACGCCCGCGTTTTCAGTCGTGAAAACGCAAAGCGATCGCGCGCGTCGGTAAGGATTCACCAACCTTTGTTTCACCTAGCGTTAGCCGTATCCAGCGAAGGTGCCTGCGCTATGAGCCAGCCAATCCACGCTAACGCAGACAACGACGCGCCGCCCTACGCACTAGCGTGTTCCACCGCGGTCGAACCCTCACAAAACGAACACGGCTTTTACTTGCTTGACGACGCTGGCGGGCGTTTCGTGGTTGACCGCGACTTCGGCGTGATTTCGCTGCGCGACGATGAATCGCTCGAGAGTGAACGCGGAAGCATTCACACCGCGCGGCTGCGCGTCATCGAGCCCTCTGGCGTGATCTACGAACTCGATATGCGCCTTTGCCTGTCCGGGCGCGTCCCGCAATTGGTCACCGAGGACGACATTGAACCAGCTTGCGTTTACCTGGGCGCGCCCACGCCTGAGCCGCTGCAGTCGTGGACCGCGTTCGCGGTTGCCGCCGGCGCGCCCGGCAAGGCGCCGCTGCTCGCGGCAACATGCCCGTTTGGCGGTGTGCTCGATTTCGATCTGCCCGCGATCGCCGGCCTTGCGCTCGTCGCAACGGATGCCGCTCTCGCACCCGCGCCCGCGACTGCTCTCTGGTCGATATAAAGCGCGCAAGCCGTCCGTTCGCCATTGAAATCCCGGCGCCGGCGGTCGAGAAGAGCGAAGAGTTCTTTTCCCGACGGAGGCCAACGTGCCTGACAAGACCTGGCGCAAACGCACTATCGGCAATCGCAAACTGAAGCCCGAGACGCTGATGATGGGCTACGGCTACGATCCGATGCTTTCGGAAGGTTCCCTCAAGCCGCCGCAATTCCAGACTTCCACGTTCGTCTTCAAGTCGGCGCAGGACGGCAAGGATTTTTTCGCCGCTATACAAGGGCGGCGCAAACTCGGCCCCGATGAGGGACCCGGTCTTATCTATTCCCGCTTCAACAATCCCAACATGGAGGTGCTCGAAGATCGCCTCGCGCTGTGGGATGAGGCAGAGGCAAGCTTGGCGTTCGCTTCGGGGATGGCGGCGATTTCAACGGCGCTCTGGGCGTATCTCAGGCCGGGCGATGTGATCTTTCAAAGCCGGCCCATCTATGGCGGCACCGAAACGCTGATCCATTCGATTCTGCCCGAGTTCGGCATCACCCAAGTTGCTTTCGAAGCGGAACACGGGCCGGAGGCGATCATGGAGGCCGCTAAAGCGGCGAAGGAAAAGGGTCGTGTGGGCGTCATCTTCATCGAGACGCCCGCGAACCCAACCAACGCGCTGGTCGATATTTCGACGGCGCGCAAGGCGTCGGAAATGCTGACGAACGACGGCCATCGCCCGCCGGTGATCGTCGACAACACCATGCTTGGGCCGATCTATTCCAAGCCTCTGCTGCATGGCGCCGATGTCGTCGTGATGTCCTTGACCAAATATGTGGGAGGTCATTCGGATCTGATCGCGGGCGGCGCATCGGGCTCCAAGGCGATGCTTGCGCCGGTGCGGCGCATGCGCTCCACACTAGGCACCATGTGCGACACCCACACGGCCTGGCTGCTCATGCGTTCCTTGGAAACGCTGAAACTGAGGATGGAGGCCGGTGCGGCAGCGGCGCGCAAGGTCGCGGAGTTTCTCCGCGACCACCCCAAGATCGACAACGTCTGGTACTTGGACTTCCTGCCCAAGGATCACCCGGACAGACCCATCCACGAAAAACAAAATCAGAGCGCGGGCTCGACGTTCTCGTTTGAAGTCAAGGGTGGAGAAGCCGCTGCGTTCCGCGTGCTGGATCGCCTGCAGGTGATCAAGCTCGCGGTCAGCCTCGGCGGAACGGAGACGTTGGCATCCCATCCCGCGGCTATGACTCATTCCGGCATGCCCGCCGACGAGCTCGCGCGCTACTCAATCACACCGGGTCTCATTCGTATCTCTATCGGCATCGAAGACGCCGAGGACCTGATCGCGGATCTGGCTCAAGCGCTCGACGCGGCGTGATGGCCTTAGCGCATGAGGGCGAGCTTCTATATACGGGGCCCATGTCGATTCCCGCGCGCCTGTCCGATCCCGCTGTCGCAGAAGCGCGCGCCGCGCTCGCCGAGCGCACGCCCGTTGTACTGCTAATCGGACGCGCCGGGACCGGAAAGAGCCACTTCGTGCGCTCGCTTGTCACCGATAACCCAGGTTACCCCCAGGCCCTGCTCGCGCCTACGGGGCTGGCGGCAATGAATATCGGCGGCCAGACCGTGCATTCTTTTTTCGGCTTTCCCCCGCGCCCGCTGATCGGCAACGCTGAGAAGCCCCATTGGTTCTTCACGCGCACAGCGCGGGCAATCAGCAGGCTCATCGTCGACGAAGTATCCATGCTGCGCGCCGACGTGCTTGACGCCATGGATCAACATTTGCGTGTTGCGCGCAAATCGTCGCGCCCGTTCGGCGGCGTGCAAATGCTGTTGGTTGGCGACTTCTACCAATTGCCGCCGGTAGTGCGCGGAGAAGAAGGCCAGCTCCTGGAGGATGCCGGCTATGCCAGTCCGTACGCTTTCTCGGCGCACGTGCTGCGCGATGCGCCGCTGACGGCCGTGCAGCTGACGGAAGTGCACCGCCAAACCAATCGCGATTTTATCGCGCTCCTATCCGCCATCCGCGAACGCCGCGGCGTCGAGGAAGCCGTGACGATCCTCAATACCGTCTGCCTTGATCGCTCCCTGCCGAAGCGGCCGGTCTTGCTGTGCGCAACGAACGCGGTCGCCGACCGCTACAACGCGCAGGGCCTGGCGGCCCTGGAGGGCGCGGGCGCGCGTTACGCCGGCGCATTCGAGGGCGACGCGCCAAAAGTTCTGGGCGACCGCTTCCCCGCCCCGATGGAGCTGGTTCTGAAGCGCGGCGCGCGCGTCATCTTCACGCAGAACGACCCCGAGGGGCGCTGGGTCAATGGCTCGCTTGGCACGGTGAAGAAGCTTGACGACGAGCTGATCACTGTTGCGCTCGACGCGGGCGACGACGTGGATGTCGAGCGCGCGACGTGGCCGCAAGCGCGCTGGACCTGGAATGCCAAGGAAAACCGTATGGAGGTGAAAGAGGAATTCAAATACGTGCAATTCCCGCTCGCCCCCGCATGGGCCCTAACCATCCACAAAGCTCAAGGCATGACGCTCGACAGCGTGGAGATTGATCTTGGCCGAGGCGCTTTCGCGCCTGGGCAAACTTATGTCGCTCTTTCTCGCGCGCGCAGCATGGAGACGCTGCGCCTCACGCGCCCGCTCGCCCCGCGCGACGTGCAAGTTGATCCAGCGATCGCCGATGGGTTGGCGCGATTGGGCGCGTAAGCGAGATTGCGATCAACCTTTCTTCGGCTTCAGCAGCGTCTGTGGTCTGCGGCGTTGGGCCTCTGCGAACATGGAAAAACTGCGGTTCACGAAGTTCGTCACGTCCGCGATCGCCTTGATGTGCTCTTCTAGCTCCGGCGTCAGCTCGGTCTCGACCAGCCGCACGCGCGCCGACGGCGTTTCCGTTTCGAAATGAACATAAAACCACGGCTCACCGCGCTTGAGCACCAGGGGCTTTGTCGGTTCATACCATTCGAACGCCCAGCTAAACGGCCTCGGCCAGATGTGAATGGGAAAGCGGCCGCAGATCTGCACACCGGGGCGCGGCGGCGAAAAATAATCGAGATAAGGCGGGGTCTGCACCACATAACAGGGTTCGTCAGCGACGAATACGTAAGGGGCGTTGAACTGAATGAGCGGCCGCTCTGGATGCCGCCATTCGTTGGGCGGCTGCAGCGTCAGCAATTCATGGACGCCCTGCGGCCGAACCGACGATTGCACCCCGTCCGCATCTACAAGAGCGAGTTGTCCGTTGGCTTTACGTTCAAACCTCAGCGTCAAATCGATAGGACACGCGATCACAAAATGGCGGCGGTCGAAATCGATCGCGGCAGGACACGCTTGCACAGACTTTGCCGAGGTCGGCTTCGGCAGATCTTGAGAATAGGCGCGCGGCGGCGCCCAGATCATGTGCGCGTGCGGTGCGCGAACGGTCCAGCCGACCGTTACCGTCCGTTTCTTGGCGCCGAGCGCGTCCATGTCCTCGGCGAACGATTCTTCCCAGCTCATGGTCCTGCTCCGCCCCCGAGTTCTGACAGAAGGCGCCCTCGCGCGCAACGCGGCCCTCGCTGGGTTTGGCTTCGCTTGAAGCAGACGCCGTTACAGCTCGGGCTCAGAAGTAAAGGGAACGGCCTCGGTTGGAAGGCGAGGGCTCCGAGACTTGGCGCGCTCGGTTTGAACCGCCCGGGCGAATGAAGTTCCTGCAGCCGTGCACATCGTGACTTTGGCGCACTTAGTGGTAGAGTTCGAGCAGGAATGCGGCGCTGATGCGGCGAGGAATTTTTGTTGGGTATCGGCGCGACGACACCGCCGATGTTGCTGGTCGCATCTGCGACGCGTTGAGCGTCGCCTTTGGCGATGCCCAGGTATTCAAAGACGTCGATAGCATGCCCGTTGGCGCTGACTTCGCAGCACACATTAGGGCCGTCCTGCCTAAGTGCCGCGTATTTCTCGCCCTTCTCGGACCCAATTGGCTCGACGCCCGAGCGTCGAGCGGCGCACGACGCCTCGACGACCCTTCCGACCTCGTTCGCGTCGAGATCGAGACGGCCCTGCGTACGTCGAAGCTCTTGGTGGTGCCTGTGCTCATCAATGGTGCTGGCATGCCGACCGAAGCGGAATTGCCAGAGGCGATGCGCCCCTTGGTGCGACGGCACGCAGCGATTCTGCGGCGCGATCCTGACTTCCACAATGATATCTCTCGCCTTGTCAGTGCGCTTCGAGAGCACGTGCTCACCGGTCGCCTGAACCTTCAAACGTTGGGCGGCGCAGCGAGGGTAGCGGCAAACGCCGCGGAGATATCCTTTTTGGTGGCGTTAGGATGGCTCGGCGCAAGTGGCGCGCTTGTCACGATGGTTGTGCCGCAATGGCGTGAGCAAGTGCTCCAAGTTGGCGAAACTATCGTGGGAGCGGCGAACAGTCAGTTGGGCATCGACTATCCCACTGAAAAAACGATCGATCCTCCACAGAACGATGTTCAGGAGCTGATTCAGCCGGGGAGTGCCGATGTCGTCGAAAATTTAGACGGTTCTGCCTCGGCGGATGCGAACGATTCCCTAGGTGATGATGCTGCCACGTCGGCGTCGGGCACGCTTTGGGAAGGACAATTCTACAGACACGCTCGGCTTGGCATCGGTTTTGGCGCACCGTTCACTATGCAATTCGTTCTGCAAATGACGCTCAACGCTGACGGGAGCGTGGAAAGCAATTGGGGAACGGGGCAGTGGGCGCAGGACGGCAATGCTGTCACGGTCGTGATCGACGGCGGTGAGTTTGCTGGCTTGCTTGAGGGCCAAACCTTATCGGGCACTTATTCGAGCCCAGACTACGCCGGCTCGTTCAGCCTGGAGCAGCGCTAGACTGGCGCGCGGCTTTTCCCGTCACTCCTCCCACCTAGGTGAACATCCGTCGTGGGCTCGCGGCGTGCTCAGCCAGTTCGGCGCCAGCCTCGTCAATCTCGATCAGCTTCACGTCATAGCCCCAGAGGTCGGCTATGTGCTGCAGCACCTTCTGCGTGTCGTTCTCCTCCAGGAGCATGCCGTCCAGAACACGGTGCTGCAGGATGAGCTTGCGGTCTCCGGCCAAGTCCACATCCACGATCTGCAGGTCAGGGTCGCGGTAAGCGATGTCGTAGTGGCGCGATAGCGCGCGGCGAACTTTCCGGTAGCCGCGTTCGTTATGAATCGCGGCCACGTTCATTTCCTCCTCGTCCTCATCATCGACGACGCGGAAGAACCCGAACTCACGGATCAGCGTGGGCGATAGGAATTGCGAGATGAAGCTCTCGTCGCGATAGTTCGCCCAAATCTCACGCAACGTCCCGTAAGCGTCACCGTTTCCCGCGATTGCTGGCGTCCATTCACGGTCTTCCTCGGTCGGTTTGGTGCAGGTGCGCTCGATGTCGCAGCACATGGCAAAACCCAGAGCATAAGGGTTGATGCCGGAAAAGCGGCGATCGTCAAAGGCGGGCTGCAGCACGACGCTCGTGTGCGAGTGGATGAATTCCAAGAACGCACCGTCGTCGATCTGCCCCTTTTCGTGCAGGCGCGTCATGATGCGGTGATGGGAATAAGTCGCGCAGCCTTCGTTCATCACCTTGGTCTGCTGTTGCGGATAGAAATATTGGTTGATCAACCGCACTATCCGCAGCACCTCCCGTTGCCACGCTTTGAGCCGAGGCGCGGTTTTCTCCAGAAAATAGAGCAGGTTTTCCTCGGGCAGGCCCAGCAGCGCCCTGCGGCGGTCGTCATCCTCCTTGCCGGCCCTGCGCTTTTGACCCACCGGCACGGTGCGCCACAGATCGTTGAACAATTGCTCGCCATGGCGGCGGCGTTCCTCGGCGCGCTTCTCCTCCGAGCGCAGATCCGGCATGCGCTTGCGCGGGAAGCGGTGTACGCCGTGGCTTTGAAGGGCGTGCGCGGCGTCGAGTACGCGCTCGACCTCCTCTTGTCCGTGGCGGTCCTCGCACTTGGCCAGATATCCGCGCGCAAACTCAAGATAGTCCAAGATGCCGTCGGCGTCGGTCCATTGCTTGAACACGTAATTGTTCTTGAAGAAGTGGCTGTGGCCATAGCCCGCGTGCGCCAGCACCAACGCCTGCATCGTGGCGGAGTTCTCTTCCATGATGTAGACGATGCAGGGGTTGGAGTTAATGACGATTTCGTACGCGAGCCCCTGGTAGCCCTTGCGATACAACGCCTCGTTGCGCGCGAAATGTTTGCCGAACGACCAGTGTCGGTAAAACAGGGGCATGCCTGTGGAGGCGTAGGCGTCGAGCATTTGCTCCGTAGTGATCACTTCGATCTGGTTGGGATATGGATCGAGCCCCATTTCCTTAATTCCGATCTCGCCGATCGCCTCGTGCACGCGGCGAATGAGATCGAAATCCCAATCAGCGCCCTGATACAGGAGCGGGGAAGGCGCGAGCATAGTCATGATCCGTCCGCCGTCACGCCCTCCGGGCGTCGCGCGAACAGCTCGCGGAACACGGGATAGATGTCGCGCCGGTGCCTCACCTTGCGCATGGCGAAGGGAGCGTCCACCGAGATGCGCCGATACGCGCGCCAGAGATTGGTAGATGGCTCGCCGGCGCCGCCCGGGGGCTCCTCCTCGTCATCGGCGCCGACCTCGACATAGGCATAGTATTGGCAGATCGGCAGGATCACGTCGCGCAATTGCTGCAACACGACGGCGTTGTCGCTGGACGTATTGTCGCCGTCTGACGCCTGCGCCGCGTAAATGTTCCAATCGCTGATCGGATACCGCGCGCGAACGATTTCCTCCATCTTGAAGAGAGCGGTCGACACCACTGTGCCCCCTGTTTCGCGAGAGTAGAAGAAGGTCTGCTCGTCCACCTCTTGGGCCTCGTGCGTGTGGCGGATGAACACGACATCCACGTGCTCGTACCGACGCCTGAGAAATAGATAGAGGAGCGAGTAGAAGCGCTTGGCCAGATCCTTCATGTGCTCGTTCATCGAGCCGGACACATCCATCAGGCAGAACATCACCGCCTTGGCGATCGGCTTGGGCGTCGATTCCAGCCGCCGGTACCGCACGTCGACGGGGTCGATGTACGGAATGCGCTGGTTGCGCTTCACTTTCAGCTCAAGCTCGGCGCGGAGTTCGGCGAGCTCGTCGGAGGCTTCGCCTGCGCCCTCGCGTTTTTCTATCTCTTCGCGCAGAGCTTCGATGTCGTCCGGCTTCGGGCGCCGGAGCGCGATGCGCCGCGACATAGAATGCCTCAGCGTGCGCGGCACCGAAATGCGAGACGGCGGCCCCGCGGTGGAGAAGCCCGCCTGGCGCCACTCAACGGATTGTGCGCCCGCGAGCTGCCGTTTGGCCAGATCGGGCAATTCCAAATCTTCCAGGTACAGATCGAGATACTCTTCGTCCGACAGCGCGAAGCGGAACTCATCCTCGCCCTCGCCTGAATCGCTGGCGCGCGATTGTCCGCCGCCCTGCTCCGGGCGCGGGATCGTATCGCCTTCAACATATTTCTTGTTCCCGGGCAGCACGTAATCGCGCACCCCGCCCTGGCTCGAGCGCCGCAGCACCGGCTCTTGCACGCCGCCGGCTGGAATGGAGATCTCGCCGCCCTTTCCAGCATCCTTGATGCTGCGGCTGCTGGAGGCCTCGCGCACTGCCTTGCGCACTTGCGCGCGTGCGCGGCGCAGGAAACGTTGACGGTTGGCGAAGCTCTTGCCGCCGGGATTGAGGCGCCGGTCGATGATGTGCATGAGCGCCTGGCCTAGCCGGCTTGCTTCACGCGCATGTACCACTCGACCAACCGCCGAACTTGCCGCTCGGTGTAGCCGCGCTCGACCATGCGCAACACAAACTCCTCGTGCTTCTTCTCGGTCTCACCGTCCTTCTTCGAGCCGAAGCTGATGATCGGCAGCAAATCTTCGACTTGGCTGAACATGCGCCGCTCAATGACTTCGCGAATCTTCTCGTACGACGTCCAGGACGGGTTCTTGCCGCCATGCCCGGCGCGCGCGCGCAGCGTGAATTTCACGACCTCGTTGCGGAAGTCCTTCGGGTTGGCGATGCCCGCCGGTTTTTCGATCTTCGAGAGCTCCTGGTTGAGCAGCTCGCGATTGAGCAATTGTCCCGTGTCGGGGTCCTTATAGTCGATGTCCTCGATCCAGGCGTCGGCGAAATCGACATAGCGATCGAACAGGTTCTGCCCGAAATCGTGATAGCTTTCGAGGTAGGCCTTCTGGATTTCGTTGCCGATGAACTCCGCATAACGCGGGGCGAGCTCGGCTTTCACAAATTCCAGCAGCTTGTTTTCTGTCTCCTGGGGAAACTGTTCGCGGCGGACGTTTTGCTCCAGCACGTACATGAGGTGCACCGGGTCGGCGGCGACCTCCTGCGTGTCGTGGTTAAATGTCGCGGCCAGAACTTTGAAGGCAAAGCGGGTGGACATCCCCTCCATGCCCTCGTCGACGCCGGCCGCATCCTTGTATTCCTGCAGCGAGCGCGCCTTGGGATCGACTTCCCGCAGGCTCTCGCCGTTATAGACGCGCATCTTGGCGAACACGTTGGAGTTCTCGTGCTCCTTCAGGCGTGACAACACCGAGAACCGCGCCAGCATTTCTAGCGTACCTGGCGCGCACGGCGCCTCGGCCAGCTCCGAACCACGGATGAGCTTCTCATAGATTTTCAGCTCTTCCTGCACGCGCAGCACATATGGCACCTTGATTACGAAGATGCGGTCGATGAAGGCCTCGTTGTTCTTGTTGTTCTTGAACGACTGCCACTCGGCCTCGTTCGAGTGCGCCATGACGATGCCCGAGAACGGAATGGCGCCGATGTTTTCCGTGCCTATGTAATTGCCCTCCTGCGTCGCTGTCAGCAGTGGGTGCAGCATCTTGATCGGCGCTTTGAACATCTCGACAAACTCGAGCAGACCCTGGTTGGCCCGGTTCAGGCCGCCCGAATAGGAGTAGGCGTCGGGATCGTTCTGGGCATGTAGCTCGAGCTTGCGGATATCGACCTTGCCGACAAGCGATGACACGTCTTGATTGTTGTCATCGCCAGGCTCGGTCTTGGCGACCGCGATCTGGCGAAGCCGCGATGGGCTCAGTTTAGCGACGCGAAACTTGGTGATGTCGCCGCCGAATTCATCGAGCCGCTTCACACACCATGGGCTCATTAGCCCCGAGAGGCGGCGCAGCGGGATGCCGTATTCGTTTTCGAGGCGAGTTCCCCAAGTTTCAGGATCGAACAACCCGAGCGGGTGTTCGAACACCGGCGACAGATCGTCGCCCGCCTTCAAGACAAAGATCGGCTGCTCCTCCATCAGCGCCTTGAGGCGCTCGGCGAGCGAAGACTTGCCCCCGCCAACAGGGCCCAGCAGATACAGAATCTGCTTGCGCTCCTCGAGGCCCTGCGCTGCGTGCCGGAAGAAGGCGACGATCCGCTCGATCGTTTCTTCCATTCCGTAGAATTCAGAGAAAGCCGGATAGAACCGAACCGTCCGGTTCATGAAGACGCGGCCCAGGCGCGCGTCCTTGGAGGTGTCGACCATGTGCGCTTCGCCGATCGCGGCGAGCAGGCGCTCATGGGCGGAGGCATATGCCATGTGATCGTCGCGGCAGAGCGCCAGGAAGTCCTGGAGCGACATTTCCGCTTCACGGCGCTGCTCGAAAGAGCGCGCATAGCTGCGAAAGAGATCCTCAGACATCATGCCTCCGTCGCGCCCCGGGCCACCTTCTACATAAGTACTCAGGCCCTCAGACGCTTACTAAAATGACACCATGGGAATCTGGCGCCCGTAAGGTAGTGGCGTTCGCGGATGCGACGCCGTTCTGCTCGCACCACAAGAATGACATGATTTGCCGGGGAGCGGCGCCGAAACTTGTGCATTTTTCCAGCCGCGAAACGCAACCTGTCGTTTACCAAACCGATTCGGAAAACCCTCGGCTTTACGAGACCTTAAGCGCGGTGCGGCATCTATTTCGACAGGGTGCGCGCGAGGTCGGTCATGAGTGAGAATTCCTGGGACTTGCAGGGCGTGGACCCTGCCATTCGCGATGAGGCGCTCGAAGAGGCCGCACGTCGCGGTGTCGCGCTGTCGGACTACCTTACCGAGATCTTGCTGGCCGCCGACCAAGCGGCGGGAGTGCTGACCGAACCGTCGCCGGAAGAACACAGCGCGCCGGAGGACCTGGACTCCTCGCTCCAGGCGCCCTTTGCAGTGCGCCACCGCCTCGACCTGATCGAAAAGCGCCTCGCCGCCAGCATAGATGGGCTGGGTACCGACGTTCGTGAGCTCGACGGCGCCTTAACCGACCTCGCCGGCCGCATCGACAATGCCGGGGCGCTCGCCGAGGACACCGCCGAGACCGTCAATGTAGCGCTGCAGGAAATCCGCGCATCGGTGGCCGCGCTACGCAAACGCACAGGGGACGCCGAGACCGAAACTGACGCGCTGGAGCAAAGCAACGGCGCCGCGCACCGGGCCTTGGAGCAGCGCCTTGCGGCAGTTGAATGTGCGGCAAGCGTCGCCGGCGACGCGACCGCGGCCGTAGCGCGTTCCCAAGAGGCGTTGAAGCATGCGGTCGCTGGCGACTTTCGCGAGCTTGCCGAGGGCTTCGCCCAACGCCTAGGGGCTGGTCTGCGGGACGCCCATGCCCTCCAGACGGCAGCAGCCGAAAGAACTGACGCAGCCGTCGATGAGCTCATGCGTCAAGTGCGTGATCTGCAGGCCACCGTCGAGATCCAGCTGGCCGATAGCGCCGAGCAGACCCGGCAGCGCATGCAAGCCGCGGTCCAGGAGCTGGCCGGCCGCCTCGACACCGTCGCATTGCGCGTTGCCGACGCCGCACAAAACGCAAGCCGCGCGTCCGGCGAGCTTGCCGATCGCCTTGCCGAGGCCGAGCAGGCAGCGGAATCGCAGTTCGGTGCGATAACCGAGGCTATGCGGCGTTCAGGAACGGAACTTCGCGCGGATCTGAACGCAGTGCGTGAGGTCCAGCAAATGGCCCAAGCGCGGATGAAACTGACCGACGCCGCCATTGTCAGCACGCTCGACGAAGTTGCGGCGTTACGTGAAACCGTGGACCGGCGCTTGACGAAAGCTCAAACGCGGCACGACCAAACTAGCGCCGACCTGCAGGCGCGTTTTTCGGCTGTTGAAGCGCGCGCTGCTTCCAGCGCAAGCGACGCGAGCCAAGCCAAACTCGTTTTGGCTTCCGAGATCGAGCGCGTAGAGGCGTGCGCCCTGGCCGCGCTGGAAAAACTCGGCGCCGACATTTCCGCCTCGCGGGCAACAGCGCACGAATTTCGCGCCGGCCTGGAGCGAGATATTGCCGGCCTCCGGGAAGACCAAACGAATGCTGTCGACAGGGTCAAGTCCTTGGAAACATCGCTCGCCGCGGTTCGCGAGGCCGGCACGCCTCGGGACGAGAGGCTGAGCCGCCTCGAATCGCAACAAGCCGCGACCACCGATCTGGCTGAACGCCTCGCGAAAGTGGAACAGGCGACAGTAGGGGCGGCAAGTGAACAAGCGCTCGCCGGCCTGCGTCTGCAGGTGGGCAGGTTGGCTGCACGAGCGGATGCCGAGAGGGTGGACCCTGCCGTCCTGCAACGTCTTGGCGCGCGCCTCGCAGCACAAGAAGCCCACATGCGCGAGGCGGCTGAGCGTGCTGACAAGCTGGCCAGCTCAATGAGCGAGTTCAACGCTCAAAGGGGCGATTTAGACGCCCAGGCTGAGCATCGCCTGCTGCATTTGGAGCTAGGCCAAGCCGAATTACACGAGCGCGCCTCGGCTGCAAACGGGCGCGCCGAGGCGGAAATAGCATCTCTTGCGCGACGCGTTCAGGACTTCGATCAAAGTCAGACTGCTGCATTGGACGCGCTGCGCTTGCGGATTGCGGAATTCATCGCCGACAACGAGCGCCGCCTCGCCGGCTTGGAAGCGGCGCCCGAGATCAATTCGATCGACGCTCACTTGCAGGAATTGACCAGGCGCGATCTGGCCGCAGAGTTTGAGGTTTTGCGCGTGCGCGTGGAAGAGAGGATGCTCGGAGTTGAGAACCGCAGCGTACGAGCGCTCGAACAAGTGAGCGAGTCGATCGCCCTCCTGGAGCACAACATGAACGGTGGTGATGCCGTCAGTGCATAGAGCAGCCATGATGTGAAATCCGCAAGCTCGTTCTTGTGCAGCGGCCCGGCGCGCCCTAAGGCCTTTCCTCGCGAAAAAAGTAAGGCCAACCATGTCCGCCATGGACGAACTGCTCAAAACGCTGACGCTCGAACCAATAGAAGTGAACTTGTTCCTGGGCCGCTCGCCCCCGGACAAGGAATTTCGCATCTTTGGCGGGCAGGTTGTCGCTCAGGCGTTGACCGCGGCTTACAAAACAGTGGAAGGGCGCATCTGCCATTCGCTGCAAAGCTATTTCATCCGCCCAGGCGATCCAGCTCAGCCCGTGTTGTATCAGGTCGAACGATCCCGCGACGGCAAGAGCTTTGCAACACGCCGCGTTATCGCCATCCAGAAGGGCGAGCAGGTTTTCAACTTGGCCTGCTCCTTTCAGGTTCCGGAGGAAGGCTACGACCATCAGGACGCCATGCCCGAAGCGCCCAACCCAGAAACGCTGCCGAGCGACCAAGAAAGACTGCGCGCGCTTTTTGCCGACAAGCCGGAAATCGGAGCGCGCTGGGCCAGGGAACAGCCGATTGACATGAGGTCGGTGAACCCCATCAACCTTCGTGCGCCCGGTCGAGCCGCGCCTGCGCACGTTGCGTGGTTTCGCGCTGCCGCCGATCTCGGCGACGATATCGCGCTGAACCAGGCGCTCTTAGCGTATGCATCGGACTACTCGTTGCTCGGCACGAGCATGCGCCCTCACGGGGTGTCGTGGATGTCGGGCGTCCAGACCGCGAGCCTTGATCACATTCTCTGGTTTCATCGGTCGACCAACTTCTCGCGATGGCATCTCTATGTGCAAGACAGCCCCTCGGCCTCCGGCGCCCGCGGCTTCAATCGCGGGGCAATCTATCGCGAGGACGGTGTGTTGATTGCCTCCGCGGCCCAGGAAGGGCTCATCCGAAGGCGTGGCTGATCAGCCCTTGGTTATACGCGCGGTCAAGCCGCGCAACCCGGCGAGCACCGCCCCACGCGCAGCCTTATTTGGAGCGACCTGTGCATGGCGCAAGGCGCGCATCGCATCGACATGCACGGCAATGGCGGCATGCGGCACTTTGGCGTGCTCAGCGGCGACTACCAAGGAGCACAAGCTGTGAGCGATCGCGCTCAGTTCATCCAACTCGAACGCGCCCGCTTCGGCGAACACTTCATTTGAGATGCGGTAGATCCGCTTCATGTTCTCCGCGCTCTGGACGCTGGCCGCGTGGGTGAGCAGCTCGATTTTCGCGTCGATCGCCGCAAGGCAAGTTTCGCGAATGCTCTCGAGATTGTCCGCTGCGCGGCCCAGCGCCGCCTGGGCCGTCAGCCCGCCTGGCTCGCCCAGCAAGCTCTTCAGCCGAACCTCTGGCATGAATTTCCGCACGACACTCATATGGCGACTCTTTGAGGCTTCATCAGCGTGTCGATCTCGCTCTGCGACATGTTCGGCTCGTCTGCATTTCCAAGCGGCGACTTCAGGTCGCTCTCACGACGCCCGTCGCTGCCATCAGGAGGCCCCTCGAATTTGAATCGCCTATCCGGGCCGACATAATTGCCGACTTCCACAAACGGGCGCTTGTCGCGCGCCACCCATAGAATGCGTTGCAGCAAAACATTTGGCGTAATCGGTTTCGTGACGAAAAAATTGGCGCCGGTGTCGCGTGCGCGCGACACGTCGGAGGCGCACGCGTGGCCGCTTACCAGGATTACCGGCGTGTAGGCGTTCGCCGCCCCTCCCGAGTGCCGCAAGCCGTTCAGAAAGCCATATCCCGCGCTGTCGCTGATATTGGGATCGATCACAATCAGATCATAGACCTTGGTTCGCACGCACCTTTCGGCCTCGTCGACGCTCGTGCAACGCTGCACTTCCGCGACGCCAAACCCCTTCATGATCTGCGCGAGCACGTCGACCGAGTGTTGACTGCCATCCACCAGCAGCACATGCGCCTTGCTGAGGTTGATGCGGGCGTTGGGATCAATCGCGCTCATCACTATCGCTTCACAGCATTTCCCAGCTTTCGTCCGGATCATCGCGGAGATAGCTGCCCCCAAGGCGTTGGCGAACTTCGCTCAGGGTGATGCGGTCGATCGCCGTGCTCGCGGCCACCACATGCGAGGGATCGGCCTTGCGCGCCAGTTCGGCGGCGAAGTCCCTGAGCGCGGCGATGTGTTGTAGAACGGCGTCGAGTTGCTGAAGCTCGGAGACGACGCTGGAATCGATCGAGGAGCGGATCGCAATCGCGCAGATCGCTCCTTCGACACGCAGACCGAGAGAGCGAACCCGCTCGAGCTCCTCGGCCAACGCGGAGAGTACATCCCCAGTGGGAGTCAGCGCTTCTTGCGCAGAATGATGCTTGTGCGCATTCACCGCCGCGCCCGCTAAAACAATTCGATCGAGCCGGCGGCTGAGGATGCGGGCGGCAACGCCGGCTTGGCGCGCTCGGCCTGCTGGACTTCAGCGTTCGACGGATCGAGCAGCATCTGGCCGGCCCGGCCAGTTGTGGGCCAAAACCGCACCCGCCGCGCGCGATCGCCGCCCATGCTCTGGCTAATGCAGGGAATGCCCTCCATCCTCAGAAACTTCAGTGCGAACTCAGCGTTTTGAGCTCCGATGTCAGACAAGTTTTGAATGACGTGGGCGCCGCCGAACAGCTTGCCCTGCACACGGGCGCGTACGGCGCCTTTTTGCAGCAAACCGTTGACGAGCAATTCCATGGCGTTGACGCCGTACTTCACCGACTCGCCGCTGGTGTTCGCGTCGCCTGGAAGCAAGAAGTGATTCATGCCTCCGACCGCGGCGACCGGGTCCCACAGACAGGTAGAGACGCATGACCCAAGGATTGTCGTAAGCACGAGATTTGGTTCGGCCACGACCGCGTATTCGCCCTGGACCACATGGACCACGCGCTCGCGGACTTTCGGTGTTGCGCCGAAGCGGGAGTGAGCCAAATTCATGTGAGAGGGCCGAACACTTCCTGGATTTTTTGCCTTAACTGCGCCGGCGAAAACGGCTTGGTGATGTAGTTGTTCACGCCGAACTGGATCGCGCGCTGCACCAATTCCTTGTCCGCGCGGCCAGTCAGCATAATGAATGCGGACTTTTTTGTTGCGTCGTGAGCGCGCACCGCGCGCAAGAAGCCAAGACCATCGAGCTTGGGCATGTTGAAGTCGGAGATGACGAGCTGCGCCGGGCGCTGAAGCAGCGATTTCAGCCCCTCTTCGCCATCGCCGGCGTCGGCAATGTCGCGAAATCCGATTTCCTGCAACGCGGAGCGGATCAGCGCCCGCATCGTCAGCTGGTCGTCAACGACCAGCACTTTGATTGATGCTGCTGCAGGCATTAGGCAGCTCCCCTCATTTCCATCGCACACAGATCCAGCACGGCCGCGCCAATAGCGGACAACGAGAGCTGCCGCTCAACCGCGCCCAGTTCGAACGCAACGCGGGGCATCCCGTAAACGACGCAGCTTCCCTCATCCTGGCCTATCGTTGCGGCCCCGGCGTCCCGCATTTGTTTCATCCCATTGGCGCCGTCGCGTCCCATGCCGGTGAGGATCACACCGACGCTGCGGCGTCCGTATATCTCAGCGACCGAGCTGAACAATACGTCAACCGAGGGTCGGTGGCCGCTCACCGCGGGCCCCTCGCGCAGATGGCAGCGCGGCTGCGGTCCGCCTGTGATCTCAAGGTGCACCACCCCGCCAGGCGCGAGATAGATGTGTCCAGGCAAGAGTGGGGCGCCCTCGCTCGCCTCCTGTACGTGTGGCGCGCAGACCCGATCGAGGCGCGCTGAAAAGCTCGTCGTGAACGTCGCCGGCATATGCTGCGTGATGACCGTGGCCGGGCAATTGGCCGGGAACGAGGACAGCACGGTGAGCAGCGCCTCGACCCCGCCTGTGGACGCCCCGATCGCCAGTAATTTATTGCTCGGTCGATAGTCGGCCCTGCGCTCGGCGGGCCTTGCGCGCTCGCCCAGCGAGCGCACCTTCGCGCGCGCCGCGGCTTTGACCTTCTCGGCAAGGCCGTCGAAGTCGGGTTTGCCGACACAATCGAAGGCGCCGATCTCGAGCGCTTCGACAGAAATCGCCGCGCCCGCTTGTGTGAGCGTGGAGACCATGATCACCGGCATCGGCCGCAAGCGCATGATCTTTTCAAGAAACTCGATGCCCGACATCTTCGGCATCTCGACATCTAAAGTAATGACGTCGGGATTGAGCTCCTTGATTGCGCTGCGCGCCTCCAAGGGATCGCCCGCGGTGCCGACGACCTCAATCTCCGCGTCCCCGCTCAAGACATTCGTGATGATGCCGCGAATCGTTGGCGAATCGTCGACGATGAGAACGCGCACGCGCCTCATGGCATTCCCCCGTGGGTTGGTTTGTAGATGGTGAGGCCATCGCTCTCGAACGCTGAGCTGTCGATCCGTTCGGAATGGCCGATATATAGACGCCCATCGCGCATTAGGACGTTCTTGAACCTGTCCCAAAGAAAGATTTGGGTGGCCTCCTCGAAATAGATCACCACATTGCGGCAGAAGATCACGTCGAATCGGCCTTGCATGGGCCAGACGCCAATCAGATTGAGCTCCTTGAACGAGACCATCGCGCGCGCTTCATCGCAGATGCGCCACGTCGTCTCGGCACCTTCCCGATCGCGGATCATCCACCGATCGCGCAATGCACTCGGAATCGGCGATGTTGCATCGTCGCGGTAGACGCCCGCGCGCGCCTTTGCGAGGACGTTGGGATCGATGTCAGTCGCTAGGATCTTCACATCGCAGCGCCCGACGTCGGGAATTGCGTCGAGCAGGGTCAGCGCGATGGAGTAAGGCTCCTCCCCGCTCGAACAGGCGGCCGACCACAGGCGCACGCGCGCGCCAGCCCTCGCCGCATGCATGATCCTTGGCGCAACATGTTGGCGCAGATGATCGAAATGGTGCGGCTCGCGAAAAAACCGCGTGACGTTGGTCGTAAGCGCCGCGATCATTTCATTGCGTTCGCCGGCCCCAGCCGTCGTTTCGATCAGCTGGCAATATTGATCGAAATCTCCTAATCCGAGCTTTCTCAGCCGCTTGGCCAGACGAGAATAGACCAGCGTCGCCTTGGCGTCGTTGAGCGCAATCCCGGTGGAGTCTCGCAAGAACGAGGTGATCTTCGCGAAGTTGCGCGCTGTAAGCGCATACTCGCCTTCGACGAGCGACTCCTCGCGTTTTCGAGAGGCGGCAAGCGCGTTCATGCAGCCTCGACCTGCTCCTCGGCGGGCAGAATGTCATCGAGGGCGACCCACGAGATCATGCGGCCCTCGGTTGCCACGATGCCGCGCACGAATCGGCTGACGGTCTCGCATCCCACGTTTGGCGTAGGCTTGATCAAGGAGCGATCCACAGCGAGAATTTCCGACACGCCATCGACGAGCAGTCCGACAAGCCGCTTGCCGATGTGCACGACAATGATGACGCTGCGCGCGCTGGGCTCGGCGGCGCCCAGACCAAGTCGCGCCTTCAAATCGAGGATTGGAAGCACAGCGCCGCGCAGGTTTATCACGCCGCGAACATAACTGGGCGAGTGCGGCAGCGGCGTCGCCACTGTCCAGCCCCGTATCTCCCGCACCGCCATTATGTCGAGGCAGAATTCCTGCGAGTCGATGCGAAATGAGATCAGTTCGAACGTTTCGTTCACGATGTCACCGTCTGTCATTGCTCAACTCGCTTTCGCCAATGGAGCGTTTTCGCGCCGTTCGTTCAGTCGTTTTTCGATGATCGATTCCACATCCAGGATCAGTGCTACGCGCCCATCACCCAAGATGGTGGCCGCAGCTATGCCCTCGACACGCTGAAAGTTTGCTTCCAAGCTCTTGATCACGACTTGCCGCTGACCCTGGATTTCGTCGGCCACGAGCGCGGCCCGTCCCCCGCCCTCGCTCTCGACTAGCAAGATGACGCCGGCGGTTGGATCGATCGGGGTTTGGCGCAAGCCCAGCGCAACGCCGATGTCGATCAATGGCACGTGTCCCCCGCGCACGGCCAACACCGCTCCGGTAGGGCCCAATCGGCGAACCTCCGCGCTCTTGGGCCGCAGCGATTCCACGATTGCGGTCAGCGGCGCGACCAAAGTCTGCTCTCCCGCGCTGATCACCATGCCGTCGAGCACGGCGAGCGTGAGCGGAAGCGACAAAGTAAATGCGGAGCCTTTTCCTGGTTGGGAGGAAATCGCAATGCGCCCGCCCAGAGCCTGGATCGAGCGCTTCACCACATCCATGCCCACGCCTCGGCCCGATATGTTTGACACGGTGCTCGCTGTCGAGAAGCCCGGCAGAAAGATGAGATTGTCGATTTCGTCGTCGGTCAGGTTTTCGTCAGGCGCGATGAGGCCCTTCTTCACCGCGATCTCGCGCACGCGCGGGCGATTGATGCCTTTGCCATCATCCGACACTTCGATCACGATGCGCCCCGAGCGATGAAGCGCGGCGAGCCGCACCGTGCCCTCTTCGTTCTTGCCGGCATCGATGCGCTCTTCCGGCGATTCCACGCCGTGATCTATGGCGTTGCGCAGCATATGCGTGATTGGGTCGGAGAGACGTTCGATCACCGTCTTGTCGACCTCTGTCCCTTCGCCCTCCATCACCAAGCGCACCTGCTTGCCGGTGGTGCCCGCGATTTCGCGCACGAGACGCGGCATCCGCTGGAACACCGATTTCACAGGTTGCGCGCGGATTGCCATGACGCTGTCTTGGATCTCACGGGTAAGCTGCTCGAGCTCGTCGAGGCCCATGGCGATGGTTGAGGATCGCGCCAGGTCGCTTTCGGCGACCCGCTGGGCGAGCATCGCTTGATTGATCACGAGTTCGCCGACGAGGTCGATCATGCGATCGACGCGTTCGAGATCGACCCGAATCGTGGCGCCGCCGGCCGTTGCCGTCTTGGCGTTTGCCCTGTCTGACCCTGCGCCTGCCTTGTCCGGCGCGGAAGGCTCTAGAGGTTCCGTGGAGGCGGCCATCACATCCTTGACGATGTCCGGCGTCAAGAATGGCGCCGGTGGCGCCGGCTCTATGCGGGTGAGTTCGATCGGGCAGTCATCGCCGACGAAATCGAAGACATCGCGGATGGCGCTTTCCGGCGTCTCGCCCGGCAGCTCCACACTCCAATCGAGATACGGCTTTTCGGGATTGATCGCCGCGAGATCCGGCAGGCGTGATGCATCGAGCGATACCTTGCATTCGCCAAGCCGACCCAGCTCTCGCAGAAACAACAACGCGTCGTGCCCGTTTGCATACATCGCCGCGGTCGGCCGCAACACGAGCCGCCATCCCGCTTGCGCCGGCGCGGCATCTTCCAGGTCGAACTTCAAGGGTGTGAAGCCCCACTGGTCGGCAACCGGCGCCTCAAGCGCCGCGGGCGCGAGCGCCCCCCGCGGCTGATCGGGAGAGGTCAGCGCCTCCAGCGCCTCCGACATCGCGCGTGCGCGCGCGTCATCGACCACGCCCTCGCCTTTGGCGGCCTGCACATGGTCGGCGAGCACATCGGACGCTCGCAGCAGGATCTTCAGCACGTCGGGGTCGGGATCGAGCTTGCCGGACCGCATCAAATCGAGCGCGGTTTCGAACACGTGAGCGAAGGCGACCATCGGCTCGAAGCCGAACGCGCCGGCGCCGCCCTTGACCGAGTGCACAGCGCGGAACACTGCGTTGATGGTGTCGTTATCGCCCTCGCCCGCTTCGAGCGCGAGCAATCCTTCTTCCAGGCTTGCGAGCAGCTCGTCGCATTCCTGGAAGTAGGTCTGTTTGATTGCGTCCATCGAGTCCATGGGCGATCCCTCTAGGCGGACACGCGGCGAACGACGTCGAGAAGGGTGTCAGCTTGGAACGGCTTGACGATCCAGCCGGTCGCACCCGCCTCGCGGGCGCGGGTCTTCTTTTCCACGCTGCTCTCGGTCGACAGCACGAGGATCGGCGTGGCTCGATAACGCTGATCCTTGCGCACGCCTTCGATGAAACCATAGCCGTCCATCACGGGCATGTTGATGTCGGTTATGATTACGTCCGGCGGCGACGATTGGGCGAGCACGTCGAGGCCATGCTTGCCGTCCTCGGCTTGCACGACATTGAAGCCCGCCCCCTGCAGCACCATCAACAACATCTCCCGCATCATGCGGGAATCATCGACCGTGAGGATCGTCTTAGTCACGCTACGCCCTCCGCTGGCGCGAGGTCATGAGCCCCCATGAGACGCGCGCCCTCCACGAATGCCGCAGAGGGGTTGGTGATGGAAAAGGCCAAGCCCTCAGCGCGCCACTGCGCCTGCGCGGCGAGGAGCGATTGCAGGCAAAGCCCGCCAAGGCGCTCGACGTGCGATGCATCGATTTCCAGCGCGCGGCCGCGCGCGGCGCATAGCTCTGACCAAAGCGGCGTAGCAGCGCTGAGGTCGAGCAATTGGGCCAACTTCATGCCCAGCCTCCTACGCTAGAATTCTTGCCAATCGTCGTCTGTGTTGAGCGCCGCTGAACCGTTGGTCGCGAACTGCGCCACGCGTTGGCGTTGCTGGGCGATGGGCTGACCTTGCGCCTTGCCGCGTCTGGCGTGGCTGGCCGGAACAGCGACGGCCCCGGTCTGGAATCGCCCGACAAGACTCATCAGCTCCTCGGCTTCGTGCGTCAGCGAATGACTGGCCGCCGTCGATTGCTCGACCATTGCCGCGTTCTGCTGGGTCGTCTGGTCCATCTGGTTGATCGCGGTGTTCACTTCCGCCAGCGCTGTGGATTGTTCCTGCGCCGAGGCCGCGATCTCCGAAACCAAGCCCGAGATATCGCTGACCTTGCCAACAATCAGCTGCAAGGCCTTGCCGGCTTCGCCCACGAGGTCGACCCCAGCCTCGACGTGCTGCGAGCTGGCCGAGATCAGCCCTTTGATCTCCTTCGCCGCTTCCGAGGAGCGCTGCGCGAGCGCACGCACTTCCGATGCAACGACCGCAAAGCCCCGGCCCGCATCCCCGGCGCGCGCCGCTTCCACGCCCGCATTGAGCGCGAGCAGGTTTGTCTGGAACGCGATTTCGTCGATGACGCCGATGATCTGAGAAATCTGCTTCGAAGATTTCTCGATTTCGGCCATCGCCGCCACGGTTTCTTGTACGACCTTACCGGAAGCTTCCGCGTCTGAACGCGTCGTGACGACAACGCCGTTGGCTTGTTTGGCGCCTTCAGCGGTCTTGCGGACTGTCGCGGTGATCTCGTCGAGCGCAGCCGCCGTTTCCTCGAGACTCGCCGCCTGTTGCTCTGTGCGCCGCGACAGGTCGTCTGCCGCTTGGCTGATCTCGCCCGCTCCGCTGCGAATGCCTCCAGCGTTGACGACAATCGTCTTCATCGCCTCCTGCATCTTGCCCATGGCGTCGTTGAAGTTATGCCGGACCTGCTCGTATTCAGCCGCAAACGCGGTGTCGAGGCGAGCGGTGAGGTTGCCTTCCGCCAATTGCTTCAGGCCCGACGCCAGCGATGTGACCACATGATTCTGTTCAGCCGTGCGCGCCGCGCGCTCGGCGTCGGCTGCCTTGAGGTCATTCTCGGTGGCGGTAATGTCGTTGGCGAACTTCACCACTTTCAACACGCGATTCTGCTTGTCGAGGATGGGGTTGTACGAGGCTTGGATCCACACGCCGCGACCGCCCTTCCCGACACGGTGGAATTTGTCGGCGACATGCTCGCCAGCCCGCAACCTGTCCCAGAACGCCCGGTAATCTGTGCTGCGCGCACACTCGGGGGACGCGAACATACTGTGGTGCTTGCCAGTGATTTCTCCGAGCGTGTAGCCCATTGTGGCGAGAAAGTTGTCGTTTGCCTTGATGATCGTGCCGTCGGGCGTGAACTCGATCATCGCTTGGGTCCGCGAAATCGCCTCGACTATGGCGTTGGTCTCGCGCATCTGCTCGAGCTGGCGTTCGCTATCGTGCAGCGTGTGCGAGATGTTGTCGCGCAACACCTGCAACGTCTCAGCGATCTTACCGGTCTCGTGGCCGTCGCCAGTGTACGGAACATCGACCTTGAAGTCGCCGCTGCGCAGGCGCGCCATGGTTTCGGTGAGAGCCTTGAACCGGCTGCCCAGTCCGGTGGACACCAGGAACGCGAGCCCGCCCGCCGCCGCCAGGATCAACCCGACCAGCGCCAATTGCATGGCGAGTTCTGATTGCTTGTTGGCGATCCGTACGTCCAAGAGTCGCGACAATTCCTCGGCGGTGGCGCGCCACACCGTATCGGTCGTCGTCAGGAAAGCGGCGTGATCATCGTCCAGCTCGGCGCCCGGAGCGGCAGCGCGCGCCGTTGCAACCAAGTCCGCCGCCGCCGCGGTGAGCGCACTCACAGGTTCCGACAGCGCCTGGCGGGTCTCGCCGGAGGCGTTATTGGCGATGGCTGCTTCCATTGAGCCGGCCGCCGCCGCCGCCGCGCTCTCCAACCGATTTGAGGCGACAGTGAGCATGATGGCGCGGTCGGCGTCGGAGGACTCCACCACGCGCTCAAGTTCGACGGCCGCAGAGAGCAGCGCTGGGATTTTCACCGTCGCAGCGTCCATGGCGTAGAAGCTGTCGAGATCGGGATCGAGTGTCAGGTTCGAGCCGTCGGCTACCGCGGTGATGAGCGAAAGGCCAGCCGCGACACGCGCCGAATCAGTTTGCGCCGCAACGAACGAAGACGCTGCCGCCCGAGCGTTGAACGCTTCGGCATCGCCCTGGTCAATTTCGTCCGATCCTCGGATCGCGCCCCAGACCTCGCTGAGGTAATCCGCGCCGGCGACTTCCTTTTTCGAGAAGTCTATTTGGCTCAGGGCGTTGCCGACCAGGATCGACGTGGCGACCGCCGATGAGGCGACGAACAACCCGGAAACGAGGCCCAGGCGGGCCCCAATGGACAGTTTTTTGTTGATCGCATTCAGCATGCGGCGTCCGCTCCTCGCGCAAAGGCATTGGCCGATGCACTCGCGATACTGCGGCTGTCGTTAATGCGGGGTTATCCGCGCTGGTAATTACAGTGAGTTCGAACCGTTGCTGTCTGTGACTGCAGAAGTTCGCAACACAATTGCGTCACGCTGTTTGGACAGCGGCGTCCCTCCTCTGTTTTTTTCAATGAATGATGTGCCGCTTAAATCACGGCGATTGGCGCCTCGCCGTCATGGAGGACCGCCATGGCGCCTAAATTTGCTTCGAATTCGCTGAAGATTTCGAACGCCTCGTCCGCTTGAAGCAATTGTGCCTGTCCGGCGGGAAATCTGAACTGCCAAAACGATTTGATGTGCTGGATTACGCCAATCGCTTCGCCGATAGGAATGAACAGCGAGGGCGCATAAAGCAGAAAGTCCCGAAACACCGTTGGGCTGCCTTGCGACAGCCCGGCAAAGGCTGCTCCATAATCCAGAAGCGCTGTCTCAATGCGCCCAACAGCCCTGCTCGCGAAATCCACGATCCGCGTGCGCATCGCCGCAAGCTGCTGACGCGCTTCAGGATCAGCACCATTGACTCGGGCCGAGAGCATTTCGCGTGTCAGATCTGGCAAACCCGGCAACAGCGTCGCGGCGAGCCATTTGTAATAGAGAAATCCCTTCCACGAGAACACGCCCTCACGATACTCGTCTTCCGAAAGCTGCAGCGCCGCCCGCAGCGGGTCCAGCGCTTTCGCCGCCTCGTCCGTCATGAGTTTTTCGGCAAGCTTGCGCGACAGGTCACGCGCGCCTGGTCCGCCAGTCTTGAACGCAAGTCCGACAAATTGCTCGATCTCCGCACCCACGAATTCTCGCATGCGGCGAATGTCGGCGTCGGACATCTCGAAATAACATCGCGCGGGTTCATAACCGCCTTGGCGCAACCGCTCCCGCATCAGAAACGGGTCAAAGCTGGGCAGCGAATCGATGAGGCGAAGCAATTCGAGATCGCCCGCCACATGCGACTCATGAGTTGCGCCTGCGATCTCGCGCAGGGCGCGCTCGAACGAGCGCTCGCCAAGCAGGAGCGAGCGCCCGCCCAAGCCTAACTCGTTCGCCGCGAAGGGTAACAGGATTTTGGTCGTGATAACGGGCGTGGTGTCGAACAGGTACCGCTCGCTCGCGCGTACGACATGCTTCAGCAGCAACACCCTGTTCAATGCGGGCACGTGAAAAAGCGGGTTAGCTGCATATTCCGGTGTGTGCCCAAAGCGCTCGTGAACCAGCGCAAGGTTCATGACCCGCGACGTCGAGCCGCTCGATCGGATCAGTGCGAGGCTTCTCAGCGATGGCTTAACCAACTCGCAGCCCTTTGTGTGGACGTCCGCCGACGCACAACTTGCCTTATGCCGCGATCATGCCTGATTCGTCTTGATGCTCGTCAATGATCCCCCCAGGCAAGCTGAGCATGAACGATTACCATTGGGCGCACCAAGGACGTAATTGTCATGTCGAAATGAAAACTTGCGCCGCCCCGCGCCCCACGCAGGGCCGCGCACTCAGATCAACTGTGTCGCGAGGATGAACACGGCCAGGAACACGGTCTCGGCGACGAGCAGCAGCATCGCCCGCGACCCAACCCGCTTTATTTCTGCCACGGACGTCTTCAGGCCCACAGCGGCGATCGCCGTGACGAGGCAGCCGCGCGACAGGTCGCTTATCGGCGCGACGACGGCATTCGGGAGCCACCCGGCGCTGGAAACGCCAACAAGGACAATGAAGGCGACGAGGAAGCCAGGCAGCAAGGGCGCGTCCGAAGGGGGCCCGTCGACCGCGAATCTGTGACGCACGACCAACGTGATGACCATGACGACCGGCAACAAGAGAGCCACGCGCAGCATCTTGGTCAGGACCGCAGCGTCGCCAACCTCTGGCGAGATCGAATAACCGGCGCCGACGACCTGGGCGACGTCGTGGATTGTGCCGCCGAGAAACAGCCCCGCATCCGCGTGCTGCATGCCAAGGAGGTGCACGATCAGCGGATAGATAACCATTGCGAGCGTCGATAGCGCCGTCACTCCAGCGACTGTGAAGATCAACTCGCGCTCCGAATTCTCACCCTTCGGCAGCACGCTGGCGATGGCGATGGCAGCAGAGGCGCCGCAGATCGCCGTGGCGCCCCCTGTCAGCACGCCAATGCGCCGCGACAAGCCAAGCCAGCGGCTGATGACAATGCCGGCCAGGATAGTGAGCGCAACGCTGGCGACGACGAGCGCGCCGTTCGTCAGGCCAAGGCCGGTAAGCTGGTGCAGCGTGATGCGTGCGCCAAGCAGGGCGACGCCAACTCGCAGCACGGTCCGGCCAGCGAACGCTATGCCAGGCTGAAAGCTCGGCGTGGAGGATACGTCAAACAACGCCATCCCGATCAACAGCGCGTACAACATCACCGGCCCGCCTCGCGTGTCGGCGATGAAAGTCGACGCAACGGCTATGACCACAGCCAATAGCAAGCCGGGCCAGAGCGAGCGCGCCTGGGACCCCCAGCGTGAGATCAGCCCGGCGGCGCGGGCAGCTTCAGTGGTCATGAGCTCTTCGTAGATAAATCGCGCGCTGCCTTACCAGCACGACTAGGCGTCAGCAATGAGGGTCCGCGTTCCTCTGGCCTCAGTGCTCGTGCTCCTCAGTGATCGGTGCGGACGACCAATGGATGTGGACGATCCGCCATTGGCCGTCGATCCGACGCAGCACCATGGTCTCCATCATGCGCGAGTGGACAGTCTGGCCGCGAAACTGGCCATGAACCTGGGACCGCGAGACAATCGTGGCGACGTCCTCGCCGACGACCATATCGCGATCCTGCAACGTGAACTCTACGGCGGCGGTGAACGCCATGTCGGCGGGCATGTGATGGCCAGCGTATTCGTCGAACGATTGCTCGACGCCGCCGCTTTCGGCGATCAAGACGTCCGGCGCGGCAAGCCCCCGCAGAGCCGCTTCATCGCCCGCGCGCAATGCTGCGGCGAAGGCATCGACAACGCCTTCCGGCGTGTCCGGCGCCGCCATCGATCGTGGCGCAACCATCGGCTCGCCCGCTTCGCCGCCTGCGCCGTGTTCGTGGTCATGCCCTTCCCCGGAAACCTCTGGCAGGCTGCGCACGCCGAGGCCATAGCCATAAACAATTCGACCGCCCCACCAAGCCGTCACGGAAAGTGAGACCGCGGCAACAACAACGAGCGTCTTGAATATCGCCGATGGCGCCGCGGCCCGGCTTCGCCAACGCCACGCCGCGAGTGCGAGCACGGCGGCGCCCGACGGGACAGCCCAGTTACGATGTGTGGTCATTGCAGCGTGCGAAGGCGCATCGTGGGCGACGGAATAGTACGCTTGAAAGCCCGCAGCGATGGTGGCCGCGACAGCCACGGCGGCGAAGGCAAGCATCCAGTCCGCCGCGGGCCGCAACGAATCGCGCCATCGGCCCATCGCCGGCAGCCCGCCCAGCACGTAGGTCACCGCCGCTGCAACGGTCAGCGCATAGGCAAAGTGCACGAACACCGGATGAATGTTGGGTTCAATGAGACTTTCCATGGTGTCGCTCCTCGGCGCGGCTATCTGGACCATCGTGTTCGTCGCAGTCCAGCGTCATCACACCCTGCCGGGGCCAACCGCAAGGCCTCCCGAGGTCGTGGCGAAGACCATAACGCGTCGTGGGCGGCGCGGCGCCTTTTGACGCCGCGCCGCCCCGATCAACGAGGCTGGCGCTCGACGCTGCACGTTCTGCCGGTGCGGGCGCGCACGACGCGATCGCAGCGTTCGCGTAGCGCCTCGTCGTTGGGCGACGCGCGGTATTCGGCAAGCAAGCGGCGGCATTCCTCGCCCCGCGCCGACGCACCAGGCGGTTGATGCGGATTGTGACTCATACCGCAGGGGTCTCGCACGATCCGCATGGGGCTCGGCGTGCGCAACAAGAAGTCGGAATGATTGGGTTTGTGATGCGCCCAGGCGGGTTGGGCGGTGAGCGCCATGGCCATTGCGATGGCGAATACATGCATGCGCATGTGGGTCTCCTCATGATCTGACAAAAACTTGGAAAGCGATCGCCCTGGCCTTCAGGCCAGCGATCGCCCCGACATGAGCGCGGCGTCGCGGCGCGCGCTCAGCACGCCACGAGCGGAAGCGCTGCGCGTTCGGTCATCGAGGAATGGGCGGATCAAGCGAAGGTTGTCGCGCAATGGCGTCAGCCGATGCCGACAAGTCAGGACTTGCGAGCGTGCAGGCCGGGACGCCGCCCGCCTCCAGCGCAGGGAAGGCGATGGACGCGCAGGCGGCTGTGCAAGACAGTGCGCACATTCCGCCGTCATCGGGGCTTGCAGGGTTATCGTGCTCGCACAAGGCGGCGAAGGGGCAATCGCCCGCGCATGCTCGAATTAGACGCCTGCGCCATGAGTTTGGCAACACAATTCAGCGTTATATTTCCAATACTTATGTTGCAGCGCACAAACCCCAGGAGAAATCCGGCGACACCTCATGCGCCGCCGCCATGACGGGTGAAGGCGCGGCGCGCGCCGCCGGTTTCGAAAGCGTAAACCGTGAACGGATCGTGCGTGCCGTCGGACGATTCCATTCCGGGCGCACCGCGCGGCATGCCCGCAACGGCGAGCCCGCGAATGCGGGCTGGCCGTTCGCGCAAGAATCGCAACACATCCTCGACGGGCACGTGGCCTTCGATTACGTATCCTTCGACCGTGCCCGTGTGGCAGGACGCAAGATCATCCGGCACGCCAAGGCGGCGCTTCAACGCAGGCATGTCGGGCTCGTCGGTCAAGCTGGTGCGAAACCGCCCCGACCGGCGCATCTGCTCGGTCCAGACATGGCAGCAGCCGCAATTGGCGTCGCGAGCGACGCGCAGGTCGTATATCCGCCCATCCTGCGCGAAAGCGATTGGCGCCAGCGAGATTGATGTGGCCGCGCCCGCGGCGCCAAACAGCCACGCGCGCCGGTTCAATTCGATGATTGTAATTTCCGCTCTCCTCGTGAGCGCGACGCTCAGAATCGAAGCCCGCCGCGGCCCGCCTTCGCGGACGACGGCGGCCTGGGCTCATTGCCTCCGCACCATCGTAATGGTCGAGGTTTCGGTCGCGCTCTTCAGTTCGAAGTTGACGCGGTCGCCGACAGCGACGCCTTGCAGGATGGCGGGATCCTCGGCGGTGAATTGCATGTTCATCGAAGGCCAACTGATCGCCGCGATCGACTCGTGATTGATCGTGACCGTGCCGCCGGCCGCATCGATCGCGGTCACTGTGCCCACGCCGCTCACGGGGCCGGCTGGCGCCGACGCTGCGGATTCAGCCATGTCCATGTTCGCATCGGACTTGGCGTCTTGCGCCGGCGGCGAGCAGGCGGCGGCGAGCAAGACGATCGGAACGATAAGCGCTTTGAGCATATTCAACTTCCCCTCTGGGTTGCGATCCGGTCTTCAGATATGGCGAGCGCATCGCGCTCGACGCCACGGCGCCGGATCATGAGATAGGCCGCGGGAATGACGAACAAAGACAGAAGCGGCGCGGTCAGCATGCCGCCGACCAACGGCGCAGCGATTCGGCGCATGACTTCCGCGCCCGCGCCGCCCGTCCACAGGATCGGGAACAGGCCGGCAAGGATCACGGCCACCGTCATCGCCTTCGGCCGCAGCCGCAGCAGCGCGCCCTCGCGAACCGCCTCGGCAACTATTGCGGGCGTGATCGCCTCGCCGCGATCAATCCGATCCTGGAGTGCATTCTTGAGATAGATGAGCATAACGACGCCAAACTCGGCGGCGAGGCCGGCAAGCGCGATGAGGCCGACGGCAACCGCCACGGAAAAATCGTAGTCGAGCAGGTAGACCAGCCAGACGCCACCCGTAAGCGCAAAAGGCAGACTCGCCATCACGATGGCGGCTTCATCGAAGCGGCGGAAGGTTGCAAAGAGCAGAAGAAAGATGATGGCCAGCGTTGCCGGCCCGACGATCATCAAACGCTCGGCTGCTCGCCGCAAGTACTCAAACTGGCCCGAATAGGCGACGCTGACGCCCGCCGGCAATTGCTGGCGCGCGACAGCGTCCTGCAGATCGGCCACGACGGAGGCGAGATCGCGCCCGCGCACGTCGACATAGACGAACGCGGTGAGCCGCCCGTTTTCGCTGCGGATCATTGCCGGGCCGTCGGCAATTTCAACGCGCGCGACCTCGCCGAGCGTCAGCCGCAAGCCACCTTCGGTCACAATCGGCAGCGCGATCAGCCGATCCAGCGAGTCGCGCACTTCCCGCGGGTAGCGCAGGTTGATCGGATAACGCGCACGCCCATCGACGACTTCGCCAATGTTCTGGCCGCCAATTGCGCCCGAGACGATTGCCTGCACGTCCTCGACATTGAGGCCGTAGCGGGCGGCGGCGAAGCGATTGATGTCGACATTGACATAGCGCCCGCCGGTAATGCGTTCGGCTATCGCTGATGAAACGCCGCGCACCTCGCGCGCCGCGGCCTCGATCGCGCGCGCGGCTGTATCTATGGAGGCGAGGTCAGGGCCGCTGACCTTGACGCCGATGGGGCTCTTCACTCCGGTGGCGAGCATGTCGATGCGGTTGCGGATCGGCGGCACCCAAACATTGGTGAGGCCCGGAACCTGCACGACACGGTCCAGCTCCTCGATGATGCGCTCCGGCGTCATGCCAGACCGCCACTCCGTGCGCGGCCGCATATGGATCGTGGTCTCAAACATTTCGAGCGGCGCGGGGTCGGTGGCTGTCTCGGCGCGGCCTGCCTTCCCAAAAACACTCTCGACCTCAGGCACGGTGCGGATGAGGCGATCGGTCTGCTGCAGCAGTTCAGAGGCTTCCGCCGCCGACAATCCAGGCAGCGCCGTCGGCATGTAGAGCAAATCTCCCTCGTCCATCATTGGCATGAACTCGCCGCCAATGCGCGATAAAGGCCATGCTGTCGTCGCGAACGCCAGCAATGCGATTGCGAGGATCAACCGCGGCTTGGCCAGAGTGAAATCGATTGCCGGCTGGTAAGCCGCGGCGAGCACGCGATTGATCGGATTGGCATTCTCGTGGGGAATGCGCCCCCTGATCCAATAGCCCATCAGCACCGGTGTCAGCGTAACCGCAAGCGCGGCGGACGCGGCCATCGCATAGGTCTTGGTAAAGGCAAGCGGCGCAAACAACCGTCCCTCCTGCGCCTGCAATGTGAACACCGGCAGGAAGGAGAGCGTGATGATGAGCAGGCTAAAGAACAGCGCGGGCCCCACTTCGATCGCTGCGTCGGTGATGACGCGCCAATGATCGGCGCCCTGGGGCATCTCCCCGTCGTGCTCGTCGCGCCAGCGTTCGAGCCGCTTGTGCGCGTTTTCAACCATGACGATGGCCGCATCGACCATGGCGCCGACGGCGATGGCGATTCCAGACAGCGACATGATATTGGCGTCGACGCCTTGCAGGCGCATCACCAGGAATGCTGTTGCCACGCCCAGCGGCAAGGTCACTATGGCCACAAGGGCAGAGCGCAAGTGAAACAGAAACAGCGCGCAAACCAGCGCGACGACGGTGAATTCCTCGATCAACTTGCTGGTCAAATTCTCGATCGCCCGGTCGATCAGCGATGAGCGGTCATAGGTGGTTACAATTTCGACGCCTTCCGGCAGGCTGCGTTCCAGCCCCGCCAACCGCGCGCGCACCGCTTCGATCACTTCGCGGGCGTTCTCGCCGGCGCGGATCACGACGACACCGCCAGCGACCTCGCCTTCGCCGTTGAGCTCAGCGATGCCGCGGCGCATCTCGGGGCCGATCTGCACCCAGGCAACATCGCTTAGCCGCACGGGAACGCCGCCTGCGCCAACGCCTAACGGAATGGCGTTGAAATCCTCCAAGGCGCGCAGATAGCCCGAAGCGCGCACCATGTGCTCGGCTTCGCCCATCTCGACCACCGCGCCGCCGGTCTCGCCATTGGCGGCGCGCACGGCATCCGCAATCCGTTGCTGCGAAATTCCGTAGGCTGCCAAGCGCTCGTGATCGAGCACGATCTGATACTGGCGCACCATGCCGCCGATCGAGGCCACCTCAGCTACGCCTGCCACGCTCTTCAACTCGAAGCGCAGCAGCCAGTCCTGAAGGCTGCGCAACTGCCCGAGGTCGTGGCCTCCCGTGCGATCTACGAGAGCGTATTGAAACACCCAGCCGACGCCCGTCGCATCAGGTCCAAGAGATGCGCGCGCGGCAGGCGGCAGGCGGCTTTGCACCTGGTTCAGATATTCGAGCACCCGCGAGCGCGCCCAATAGAGATCAGTACCGTCCTCGAAGATCACGTAAACGAAGGAATCGCCAAAGAATGAATAGCCGCGAACGGTGCGGGCGCCGGGCACCGACAGCATCGTTGTGGTCAGTGGATAGGTGACCTGATCCTCGACGATCTGCGGCGCTTGACCCGGATAAGTTGTGCGGATGACGACCTGCACATCGGAGAGATCGGGCAACGCATCGACGGGAGTGGAGCGGATCGCAATCGCGCCAGCTAACGCGAGCGCGAGCGCGGCCGCCACGACCAGAACGCGATTGGCCACCGACCAGCGGATGAGCGCGGCAATCATCGGCTCGCCTCGCGGACGTCCTCGATCACGTAGGCATCGCCCTGTTGGCTGAAGCGAAACCTCACCTCGTCGCCGACCGTCAGTCCACGCGCCAGCTCCGGTCGCGCCAGCTGGAACTGCATGGTCATCGCCGGCCAATTCAGGCTTGCGATGGGTTGGTGTGCGATTGTCAGCTGGGCGCCGTCAATCGCGACAACGCGGCCTGCGGTGTCGTGCAGCGCATCGTTGGCGCTCTGCCCCGCCGGCGCGCGCGAGGCGTTGAGCCGTGCAAACGCGCCGGAGAGATTTGCTTCGGAATCGATCAGGAATTGCCCGGACGCAACCACGCGCTGCCCTTCGCTCAGGCCGGCGCTGATTTCGATCAGATCACCTTGCTGGCGACCGAGGCCGACATCGGCTGATGCGTAGCTCCCATCATCCTGCACAACAATGACGATGGAGCGCACGCCCGTTCGGATCACAGCCTCGGACGGAATAACCAACGCTGGCCGCGGTCGCTCTTCCAGCCGCGCTTCGGCAGTCATCCCAGGCCGCAACTGTCCGTCACGGTTGGCCAGCGCGATTCGCACCTCGACAGTACGCGTTGCCGCGTTGGCCGCCGGCAGCACTGCTTCGACGCTCCCAGAAAACGTTTCGCCCGGATAGGCCGGCAACGTCGCCGTCACCGCCGCACGCGGCCGCGCCAGTGCGGCTTCCGCCTGCGGCAGCGACGCGATGAGCCATACCGGTGAAAGGCCATTTATGGTCGCCAGCGGCGCGCCTGGCTCGATCGTCATGCCTTGACGCACGTCGAGCGCGGTTATGGCGCCTGCAACTGGCGATGTCACGGTGAACACCGGCTGCGGCGCCCCGTCTCGGTCCACGCGCTCAATCACCGATGCCGGCATGCCAAGCATGGCGAGACGCCGGCGCGCGGCCTCAGCGATATCCCCGCCTGCGCCGCGCAGCGCGAGATATTCACCCTGCGCTGCCGTCCATTCCGGCACGCGGATGTCGACGATGGGCGCCCCAGCGCCGACCACGTCGCCAACGGCGCGACCGTAAGAGCGTTCCACGAAGCCGCCCGCGCGCGCTTGCACGACAGCAAGGCTGCGTTCATTGAAAGCGATCACGCCGGCAGCCAAAACTGAACGCGCGATGGTCGACCGCTCGACAACTGCGAGCCGCACGCCCAGGTTCTGCGCGACGCCCGGATCGATACGCACACCCGTATTCGCCTGCGCTTCGTTTGCGTAGCGGGGCACGAGATCCATATCCATGAACGGCGATCTACCGGGCTGCTCGAAATGCACCTCGGGGCGCATCGGGTCATACCAGTAGAGCACCTCACGCTCCGCTTCGTGTTGGGCGCTGGAGGGCGCGCGGCTGGCGCCCAGCCAATAACCGCCCGCTCCCGCAAGACCGAAGGCGAGCACGCCGCCCGCGATGAAGAGCGCGAATCTGGGCGAGCGCCATTGAAGGTCAGTCATGGCGCAGCCTCGGCGTATTGCAGGGTGAGCGCAGCGCCAAGCAAGGCGCGCCGCTCTTCCAAATCGATCAGGTCAAGTTCCGCGTCGAGCGCGTCCCGTCGGACTTCGATCAATTGGCTTGCGCCGAGATTTCCGGCGGCAAAGGCGCCTGCCGCTGCGTCCGCACGTTGACGCGCCAGCGGCAAGCGAACGTCGAGCGCCCTCGCTACACTAGCGCTGAGGGCATCGTACTGCGCGAGGCCGGCATCGAGGATGGCGGCATGTTCGCGCAGCGTCGCCTCTCGCAGAGCCTCCGCCCGCGCGACGCTGGCCCGACGCGATTCGATCAACGGACCCTGCCGCCACGCTTGGAGCAGCGGCAGGCCGATGCGCACTTCCACGGAGGCCATGTCTTCAAGCGCCGGATCGCGGCGGCCGTAGGAAAGCTCCCACGACCAGTCGGGCCAACGCTCCGCTCGCGCCATACGTAGGTCTGCTTCCGCGATGCCGGTTTCCGCCTCGTAGAGCACGAGCGAGGGATGCCTGCGAAGGTGTTCGCGAAGCGCGTGAGGAATCACGTCGAAGACTGGCGCTTCACCCGAGAGCGGCTCATCGGCCGCGTCGCCAATCCAACGGCGCAGCTCTGCCCGCATTCCTACAAGGGAGGCCGCCGCTTCGGCGCTGCGATCCTGAGTGCGTGCAGCATCGATTTCCACCGCGATCGCCTCGTCCACATCAGTCGCGCCAGCAGCAAGGCGAACACGTGAAGCCTCGGCCTGCGCGCGCGCCTCGCGTCCGATCCTGTCCAGAACCGTAACTCGACGCTGCGCATGGAAGAGTCCGATCCAAGCCTGCGCTGCACCTAGCTTCGCTTCGAGGCGGCCCAATTCGAGGTCGGCGCCGGCGCGCTCCGCCTCCGCTCTGGCCATCGCCCTTTGCGCGCCGAGCTCCAAGATACTCGGCATCTCCTGCATGACGCCGATCCGCTGCATACTCATCTCATCGCGGTCGAGCCGAAAGCGCTCGGGGCCGGTGGCGGGAACATTCTCCAAGCCAAGGATGAGTTGCGGGTCAGGCAGCGCGCCCGCTGGACCGATTCTGCGCTCGGCCGCCTCCAACGCGGCGGCGCGTGCACCGACAAACGGGCTTGCTTCAGTACGCGCCAGCGCGTCAGCAAAACTCAAAGATTGCGCGACGGCGGCCGGCGCGAAGCCGACGGCGGTCACAAACAGCCATGCGCGAAGCATGCTCAGAACTCCAATTGTCGCAAGAAAACGTGCCCGCGCGCGATCGAGATCGCCGGCGCGGCGTCAATTTGAACAATCAGAGCGTTCGTGGAGGCCGGAAAAGGCCGTCGTCCATCGCGGATACAGGCGCGCCGTTCGTGCGGGGCGGGTCAACCAGGACAAATACCGGTGAGGGCAGTTTTACCGGCTCGGCCGGCGGCGAGATAGCGGGCGCGCTCCGGCACATCTGCATGAACGGACAATTCACCATACCTGGATCGACGTCGCCCTGATCGCCGCTGCTTGAGCCGTGACCGGGGCAACAATCGTGTGCCGCTGGCGGAGGCGCATTCAACGGGCACGCCGCGCTGGCCGAAGCCAGCCCGCTCGCCGCAAAGGCGAACGACAAGAACAGCGTTAGCAATATCCGTCGCATACACCCATTATACTCCGCCCCGATCCCCATTCCGTCAATTCCGCTCCTCAGGCGACTACGTCGCACATGGGTCGGCAGTGACAATGTGAACGGTTAAGAACTCGTGGCGGCCCTACGAATTTCAACAATTGGACAGAAAGGCCGTCGTGGTGCGGCAGCGCCCGAGAGCAACGCACCACCCCGTGGCGGGCAGGAGATCACCTGTATGATGCGTCTGGCCAGAAGCGTGGGCGCGTTGGTCACTGTGTGACAAACTGAGCTACACAATAACGCCGTCGCCGCTTAGGTTTAGTGCAGCTGGCAGAGGGATGCCGGCTGGACCCCGCATGCGGAACCACAACTTGACCTTGTTGCTTCGACGGATCGGCGCACTTCTCGCGCTGACGGCGATAGCTATTCAATGCGTCGTGATCCAGCCGCATGTCCACTATGCAGCGGTTCAAACGGGCGTACTCCAGCACGACGCAGCCCTGACGAGTAATAGCGCCCCGCACGAGAAGACGGCGCTCTGTTTCGTTTGTCGCCAGGCCGAAGCTTCTCGCGGCCTTTCGCTTGCCTCAGCGCCAGTCATTGTCCGCTCCAATGTCGCGGAATTGTCCGGGCGCGCCGCGTCCCGCATCGAGTCAACGACGCCTTCGCCAAGCCATAATTGGCAAAGCCGCGCACCTCCCGCCTCCGCCTGACAAAGCGACTGCCCTGCCGCCCCCGGGGGCGGCGCGGCCATTCCTCACGCGCTAATGGCGCGTGTCCCCCTAATGGTGGAGCACACAATGCATTTCTCACGCTATGCCGCCGCCGCCCTTGTCGGCACGGCAACAATAGCAACTCCGGCGCAGGCGCAGAACGCCGATGACGTCGCCGCCCTGCGCCGGGACATGGATCAGCTCAGGCAAGACTACCAGCAACGGATCAGCGAACTCGATTCGCGCCTAGCGCAGGCCGAGGCCGACGCGGTCGCCGCGCGCGCCGCGGCTCTAGCGAGCGCACAGGAAAGCGACATGGCGTCGGTGAACCAATCTCAGGCGACGCCCGCGACAATGGCTGCAACGAGCAATGCGAACATCTTCAATCCTGGCATCTCGGTGGTGCTCAACGGCTTTCTCACCGCCGCCGATCGAGACACAGGCGAGGAGCGCATCGCCGGCGTCGCGACCGGGGGCGAAATTGAGAACCCGCCGCCAGGGTTGTCGCTTGGCGAATCCGAAGTCGCCTTTTCGGCCAACATCGATCCCTATTTCTACGGCTTCATGGTGGCTGCGCTCGACAGCGCCGGCGAGATCGGGGTTGAGGAAGCCTATATCAGCACAACGCAATTGCCCGCTGGCCTCACGTTCACAGCGGGGCGGTTCTTCTCCGGCATCGGCTACTCAAACGAAACGCACGCGCACAATTGGGCGTTTTCGGACGCAGCCCTGCCATACCGCGCGTTCCTCGGCTCGCAACTTGGAGACGATGGAGTGCAGCTCGCATGGCTTGCGCCCACCGACCAATACTTGGTCTTCGGCGTGGAGGCCTTCCGCGGCGAATCTTATCCCGCCGCGGGCGCCGCAAATGACGGGGTTGGTTCGTACGCCGCGTTCGTCCGCACGGGCGGCGACATCGATGTCAGTAATTCCTACCTTGCGTCGATCTCCTACCTGCGTGCGCGCGCAATCGATCGCGACAGTGACGGCGACCTGTTCACGGGCGATGCCGATCTCCTGATCGGCAGCCTCACCTACAAATGGGCGCCGAACGGCAACCGCCTGATCCGCAACATTACGGCCACCGGTGAGGTGTTCTTCGGAACCGAAGAGGGCGCCTTCAATGGCATCCCCGTAGACCAGGATCGCTTCGGCTGGTACGCGCAGGGCGTCTATCAGTTCATGCCGCGCTGGCGCGCGGGGCTGCGCTACGCGGCTTTGGAAAGCGACGATCCAGGCATCCTCCTCGCGGGCAGCGCGCTTGACGACATGGGCGCCGATCCGTTCACCGCGACAGCGCTCATGGAATTCGATCCAAGCGAGTTCTCACGCCTGCGGCTGCAATACTCGCGCGACGAATCCGACATCGATCCCAACACCATCCTGACGCTGCAGTACACCGTCATCTACGGCGTGCACGGCGCTCACCGCTATTAAGGACAACGATCATGAAGAAGTTCATCTTCGGCTGTGTGGCGCTCATTTCAGCCGCGATCGCCAGCCCCGCTCATGCAAACCTCAATGTCTTTGCTTGCGAGCCGGAATGGGGCGCACTCGCCGCCGAAATCGGCGGTGACCACGTTTCGATCTATAATGCCACGGTCGGCGGCCAGGATCCCCACCTCGTGCAGGCGCGCCCAAGCCTGATCGCCAGGGCGCGCAGCGCCGACATCAGGGTCTGCACCGGCGCCGACCTGGAAGTCGCGTGGATCAATCTGATCGTGCAGCAATCGCGGAACACCCGCCTGCAAGCGGGCCAGCCCGGCGCGTTCGATGCAACCAGCGTCGTGCGGCTCTTAGAGCGCCCCGCAAGCGTGGACCGCTCGCAAGGCGACATTCATGTGGTGGGCAATCCGCACGTCCAATCGGACCCGCGCAACATGATTCCAATCTCGCGGGCGATGGCGCAGCGCTTCGCGCAACTCGATCCCGCGAATGCGCAAACCTACACAACGCGCCAGGCGGACTTCGAACGCCGCTGGAATGAAGCTCTGCCGCGCTGGGCTCAGCGTGCGGCGCCTCTGCGCGGCGCGGCGATCCTCGTGCAGCACCGCTCGTGGCCGTATCTGCTGAATTGGCTCGGCATGACCGAAGTCGCCGCACTTGAGCCGCAAGTCGGCGTGCCGCCTTCCAGCGGCCATCTCGCGCGGGTGTTGCAGCACTTGCAAACCAGCCCGGCTCGTTTCGTCATTCGCTCCGCCTATGAGGACGCGCGGCCCTCCGAATTCATTGCCCAGCGCGCCAACATACAGGCCGTCATGCTGCCCTACACGGTGGGCGGCACGCCGCAGGCGACGAACCTGTTCACGCTCTACGACGACACGATCAACCGATTGCTAGCGGGGTTGGCATTATGAGCCTCGAAAGCCTTGAATATGGCATCCTCTTCCCCGCCTTCCTGGCGGGGATCCTGGTGCTTGCAACGCATGTTCCGCTTGGCCAGCAGGTTCTCAATCGCGGCATCGTCTTCATAGACTTGGCAATCGCTCAAGTCGCCGGCTTGGGCGTGACGGCGGCGAGTTCGTTTGGATTCGAAGCGGAGGGTTGGCGGGTCCAAGTGGCCGCCGTGGGCGCAGCGCTCCTGGGCGCCCTTCTCCTGACGTGGACGGAGAAAATCTGGCCCGAGGTTCAGGAAGCGCTCATCGGCGTGCTCTTCGTCGTCGCAGCGTGCGTCGAACTGCTTTTGCTCGCCAACAATCCACGCGGCGGCGAACATCTGAAGGATCTGCTTGTCGGGCAAATCCTGTGGGTGCAGCCCCAACAGCTCATCCCGGTCGCGATCCTTTATGCCGGCGCGCTTGCTGCTTGGTTCGGGCTGCGTCGCTGGCTTGGTCAGATCGGCTTTTATGTGCTGTTCGCGCTTGTCGTGACCCAATCGGTGCAATTGGTCGGCATCTATCTTGTGTTCGCGAGCCTGATCATTCCAGCACTTGCCGCCAAGCTCTTTGCACAAAAGTTGCGGCTGGCAATTGGGTATGGCGCCGGCCTCGTCGGCTATGTGTCAGGATTGGTGGCGTCATCAGTGTTCGATTTGCCGACGGGTGCGGTCATCGTCGTAGCGCTGCTCGCCGCGTTTGTTCTCTCCGCCATCGCTGCGTCTTTGACGCCGCGCAGTTTGCGGGCCGCGCCCGCCTCAACGGCGGCTGCAACACACGCATGACGGGGCAAGGTTGACGCTGGTTCGTGATCAAATGCGGGTAGGCCGGCGACAGCCGGCGCAATCCTCGGCGGCTAGTCGCGCCACATCGCCACGAGCGCGCCCCCGCTCGAATCTTGTCAGCCTCTTCGATTCCTTCGCTAAGTGCTTGATTTTTATTGGAGCGGGCGATGAGTCTAATTTCATCGTCTCATGCATCACCATAGATACACAAAATCCAGCGGCGACAAACTCTTACAGTCGTGAGCCCTGCTCACTCAAACACATACTTATCCGCCCCTGCGCATGCATAAAGGTGCTTCGCGACTCACCGAGGAGCTGGACGCCAAATGCCTGCAGATGATAAACTAGACATTCTGCGCGACATGCTGCTGCTAATTGGCGAAGCAGTGCTGCCGCCTGAAAAGCTCGCGCAATTGTCCGAGATGTCCGCGCGATACGAACAGTTGAAGGCGACAAGCGGACGACGCAGCCGCGCTGCGTCCCCAAAGCCTGCCGTGCCCATTCCCGACGTATATGCGGAATACCGGCAACTAGCGCCTGAGGAATTCACGCGCTGGGCGAGCGGTCTCGAAATTGCGGTGTTGAAGCAGATCGTCAAGGCGCACCAATTCGACCCTGCCGGACTTTCTGCGCGCTGGCGAAAGAGCGAGAAATTCGCCGAGCTGATCCACGAACAGCTTGTTGCGCGGAGCACACGCGGCGAGGGGTTTGCCCGCGTCATTGGCAGCAGCAGCAGTTAGCCACGCGGCTCTTCCCGCAGCCCCAAGCGCAGCCCCAACCCTTCAGGGCCGTTTCGATTTCGCTGCTAAGCGCTTGATTTCACTGGAGCGGGCGATGAGATTCGAACTCACGACCCCAACCTTGGCAAGGTTGTGCTCTACCCCTGAGCTACGCCCGCATCCTGGGGTGGCGCGGCCCGAAGACCCCGCCTGAGAAGGCGGCTCATATCGCAGAGAGCGCCCGCCCCCGCAAGGGGCCGACACGGCAGCCCAAGCGTAGCGGGACTGAGCCTCCCCACATCACTCCCCCTTTTCCGCCTTCCGCGGCGGCTTGAGCCGCCGGCGGTTGACATGGCCATCTGGCGCAATGTGGCCTTCCGGGGTGCGGCCGCGAAAATAATCCCTCTGCCAGCCGCTTTTCACAGCCTCGGAGTTCTTGTCGGACAATTGGTCCAGGAAGTTCGTGCGGCTCTTGCCCCATGCCTCGTATTGGCGGTGCAGGTCAGGGTCGTCGTGGATCGATTTCACGATCGGTTCGAAAGCATCGATCTGTTCGTGCGGGATCGGAGTGATGAAGCAAAATGGCTCTCCCTTCTTGAACGAGATCATGCCGGGGCGTGTGAAGCGCCAGTTCATGGTGAAGGGGAATGGCAGCCAATAGGTCTCGACCACGCCGGTGAGCGGTTGGACGCCATCCTTAATATGATTGGGCGGTCCCGCCACCAGCAAGTCCCAGCCGGGCTCGGTGCGGAAGAGATAGCCCGTGTGGAACGTGAGCACGCCGCCGGAGAAGTGCGAAACCGCCCAGCGATTCATCAGCGCCGCCGGAGTATCGCCGTCAGGATCGAGGCGGATGTCCTCGCAACGCGGGCCGCCATTCCAGGTCGCGGTAAACGAAACCGGCGAAAGCAATTCCCACCCCGTCGTGTTGGCGACAACAAGGGGCAAACAGCGATACGGGTGGCGATCGGAGAATTTGTCCATCCAATCGCGGTCGGGCCGGCCCGGGACCATTTCCGCTGGCTGGGGATCGACTTGATAACAAGTGAGTTTCATGCGCCTCAGTCCTAGCCGCTTCCACGCACGCGCGCCAAGGGGAGGCCGATGAAAGCGCCAGCCACGCCGCAGGACCTGTTCGCCCGGTTTGACGCCCTGGGCATCGCCTACAAGACCACGTCGCACAGGCCGATCTTCACGGTCGAGGAAGGCGCCGAGCTCAAAGCGCAATTGCCGGGCGGGCACTCCAAGAACCTCTTTCTCAAGGACAAGAAGGGCGCCCTTTACCTACTCTGCGCGCGCGGCGAAACCGCCATCGATCTGAACGCTGTATCCAAACTCGTCGGTGCGGGGCGGTTCAGCTTCGGTTCGGCCGATCTCTTGATGACGCATCTCGGAGTGACCCCGGGCGCGGTCACGATCTTCGCACTGATCAACGATTCCGACCGGCAGGTCACGCTTTTGCTCGACGAAGACCTGCTCGCCGCGGACCCCGTGAACTTCCATCCCCTGCGCAACGACGCCACCACCGCCCTGAGCCCTCGCGACCTCCTCCGCTTCATCGCCGCGCTTGGCCGTGCGCCCATACGTCTGGCCTTCGACGCTGCGGGAGCGCCGAGATTGATTGAACCCGCGCCCGCTTCCGCCCATGTAGGGGACTGAAAATTCTAGAGGACCCATATGACTTTCATCGACGGCGCGGCGACGCCAGCCGCAGACATTGTGAAGGAAGGCGGCGATCAAAGCTTCATGGGAGACGTGATCGAAGCCTCGCGCACCGTCCCGGTGATCGTCGATTTCTGGGCCCCGTGGTGCGGGCCATGCCGCACGCTGGGCCCGCCACTGGAGAAGGCCGTGCGCGCCGCCGGCGGCAAAGTGCGCCTGGTAAAGATCAACATCGATGAAAACCCAGGCGTGGCCGGCCAATTGGGTGTGCGCTCGATCCCGGCTGTCTATGCCTTCGACAAGGGTCGCCCTGTCGATGGCTTCATGGGCGCCGTTCCCGAAAGTCAGATCAAGCTGTTCGTCGACCGCCTCGCCGGAGCTGATGTTGGGGATGATGTGGACGCGCTGCTTGAGCAGGCCGCTGAATCCTTGGCGCTGAACGATCTCGGTGGGGCAGCGCAATCCTACGCCGCCGCGCTGCAGGTCGATCCCTCCAATGCCAAGGCCATTGCCGGCATGGCGCGCGTCTATCTCGCCACGGGAGAGGCCGATCAAGCGCGAGCGGTGCTCGACATGGCGCCGCCGGAAAAGGCAAGCGATGCAGCGATCGCAGGCGTTCGAGCAGCGCTCGAGCTTGCCTCCGAGGCGCACGGCGCCAGCGATCCGCACACGCTGACCCAAGCCGTGCTTGCAAATCCCGCGGACCATCAGGCGCGCTACTATCTTGCCAGCGCGCTGGCCGCACGCGGCGACCTCGACAACGCCGTCGAGCATCTGCTCGCCATTATCGGCCAGGATCGTGACTGGAACGAGGACGCCGCGCGTAAGCAATTGATCAAGATTTTCGATGCGGCCGGTCCCGCCTCGGACATTGTCAAGCAGGGACGCCGAAAACTCTCGGCGCTGCTGTTCTCGTGAGCACCTTTGGCTATCGCAAACCAGGGGATCTGCCGCAGACGATCGCGCTGTTTCCGCTCGCGGGCGCGATCCTGTTCCCACGCGGCGTCTTGGGTCTCAACGTGTTCGAGCCGCGTTATCTCAATATGGTGGACGACGCGCTCGCCGGCGAGCGCTTGATCGGCATGATCCAGCCCGCGACCGGCGAAGAAGACGAAACCGTTCCCGAATTATGCGACGTCGGCGCTGTCGGGCGCATCACAGCGTTCAACGAAACCGACGACGGGCGCTATCTCATTACGCTCACTGGCGTTTGCCGATTTACGCTCGATCGCGAAATCAAAGCCGATACGCCCTATCGACAGGCGCTCGTCTCGTACGAGGCGTTCGCGGAGGATTTCGCCCAGCCCAAGGCGCCGACGATCGATCGGCCCGCCCTGCTCAAATCGTTGCGCGCCTACGCTTTGGTTCACGGCTTCGATGTCGACTGGCATGCCGTCGAGCAGGCGCCGACCGAGACGATCATCAATGTCGCCGCCCAGATCTGCCCGTTCGATCCCGCCGCCAAACAGGCGCTGCTCGAAGCGGTGACGCTCGAGGAGCGTTGCCGGGTTCTCATTGCGCTCGTGGAGTGGGACGCCGCCTCCGACAGCGAGCCCAAACCGCTGCAATGACCGAGCCCGATCCCAAGCTCTTGGAGGTCCTGGTCTGCCCGCAGACGCGCACGCCTCTGCGCTACGACCGCGAACGCCAGGAATTGGTCAGCGTCACCGCGCGCTTGGCATACCCGGTGCGCGATGGTGTGCCGATCATGTTGATCGACGAAGCGCGCGAACTGGGGCCGGAAGAATGAACTTCATGGACCGCCGGCGCCTCGCCGGCACCCTGAGCTTGTTGCAATCGAGCCGGCGTGGGCGCCGGCGGTCCATGAAGAAAGGCGCCCCATGACCATCCGCCCCTGGCCCACCGACCTTGTGTTTCAGCGCGAAAAGCGCACGCTCGCCATCGCCTTCGACGACGGCGCCAAGTTTGAAATCCCGTTCGAGCTCCTGCGTGTGGAAAGCCCATCGGCGGAGAACAAAGGTCATGGCGGCGCCAGCGCGCCGCCGCCTGTCACCGGCAAGGCCAATGTAGGCGTTGTGAGGGCAGACCCGGTCGGGCGCTACGCCGTACGCATCGTGTTCGACGATGGACACGATACCGGGCTCTATTCCTGGGACCTGCTCTATGATCTGGGCCGTGACAAGGACGCCCACTTCGCACGCTACCGCGAAGCCCTCGCCGCGCGCGGGCTAAGGGACGAAGCTTAGGGGTAGGTGGTCCGCAAATTGGTGATGAAGTTGGCGAGATATGGAGTCATGCCTCGGAAGCCGCCAGGATGTGTATCGAGCGCGGTGCACGGACTGGGCATACTCGGTCCGTTGAAACAGTGCTCCCACATCGCGATGCCGATCACATACGGGCCGTTTGACCCAGGATAGTCGGTCCAGTTTGGCGAGCCGCTGTGACCGCCACTGATGTCGCATGAAATTCGATAATAGGCGGGGACGTTGTCGTGGGGCCAATTGAAGCCCGTCGCGGTGCAGCCCGGAATCTGGCCCCAAATCTGGTTGGGGTTGGCCATGCAGCCGGCGGGCGCGCCCGCGAACCCGCATGCGGGATAGCCATCGTTATGGCTGACGGCGTTCGCCGCGATGTAGTTTTGGCCGTAGATCCAATAGCCCATGTAGCCGGGATGGCCGTTGGGCGAGCCGGCATAGGCATTGCTCCGCAGCAGCAGAACCGCCCAATCGTGCTGCGAGCAGGGATCCCACACCCTGTTCACGTGGCAGTTGTTTGACACCCATTTCGCCGCATACCAGTACCCCACGCTGGTTTCGGTTCCGTACGGCATCTGCCCGCCAGACCGACGGGCGCGGAACGTATGGGTGTTGTAGCTGAGATCCGCCCGGACGATGCAATGTGCCGCCGTGAGTACGAGACGCCGGCCAATCAGCGCGCCCGAGCATCCGCCGCCGTTGAGTTCGCCGACGCGCCTAAGCACGCGATGGTTGATCGGATAAGCGGCGCTGATCGACTTGTTAACGCGATTGTCCATGCCGTTCGACCACGCGGCCGGCATGACCTGCCACATTTCTCCCGCGTCGCCTCTTCGTCCCGGCGCTTCCTCGCTCGCGTTGTTGATTCCGCGAGGCGTAGCTCTGCGCGCAAGCGCCGCGAGCGCGGCGGAATCGTACTCGAGTTCGTATTCCCCGCCCTCGTCGCTGGCAAATACAACACGCTCTCTGCCAGCGGCAGGCTGCGTCGGCCAGCCGCTACGTGCAACGTTTCTCGCTACGGTTTCGAGTTGCGCGGAACCAACCCTTGCTTCCGGAGTGTTTCTCAAATCGGAGGAACCTGGAGGCGGAAGCCACCCCGGTTCAACAGGCCGGGGCGCATTTAGGTCGCGGCGGAAGCGTCTCTCGGGCGTCACAGGGACGAGCCCTTCGACGAGTTTCTGCTGCGCTTCACTCGTGGGCAGATTCGATAAAGTCGAAGGTTGAGCCAACGATGGCGCACGCGCGCCCACGGTGAGGATGATCACGGCAATCGCCGCCGCCAGTGTGCTGAGTTTGCGAAGAGACAATCCCATTCTCGCCTCCCTATGCCGGGACGCAGATCGTCTGTGTCGGGGGAACCTACATTCCGAAGAAACGATAGCAATTGCCTGGATTGCCCGCAAGCTTGGGGGCGTACGCGACGCTTCCAGAAACGCTGGCGATGACTCGCCTTAGTTATGCAAAATTGCGTGGATAGCTGCGATTGCTCACGATCAGTCGCTTTCCCTTAAGCCGCCAAGCTCTCACCCTTCAGCAGCTTTGGCAAATCGCCCGCCGCCCCGCCCGCGTAGCGCATGAAGAAGCGGCGCGCCGGGCCTGCCACGTTCACGGCGGCGAGGCCCAAGCGCCTTGCGAAACGCAACGGCCCGATAGCGTTGGAGAAGAGCTTATCGAAAAATTCCATGCCCAACGCCATGGTGACGTTGTCGAACCGCCGCCAGCGTTGATAGCGCTCAAGCGCGGAAACATCGCCGGGATCGAGCCCGAGTGAAACCGCATCCGCCAAGCACTCCGCGAGCGCCGCGCAATCCTTCAATCCCAGATTCAATCCCTGCCCCGCAAGTGGATGAATGCCATGTGCGCTGTCGCCGGCGAGCGCCACGCGCGCATCGATCATGCGCTCGGCCAGTTGCAGCGAAAGCGGATAACCAAAGCGCGGGCCTTCAAGCGCGAGCGCGCCCAGAAAATCGCCGAAGCGGCGACGCAGCTCCGCCAAAAAATCAGCCTCCGGCATTTTCAAGAGCGCCTCGGCGGCCTTGCGCGGCTCGGCCCAGACGATATTGGAGCGATTACCCTTGAGCGGCAAAATCGCGAACGGCCCTGTCGGCAGAAAATACTCATGCGCCACCGCACCGTGGGGCAGCTCGTGCTGAATTGTGGCGACGATCGCCGTCACCGGATAATCCCAACCGATCGTGCGGATGCCGACCGCCTGGCGCACGAACGAGCGCCGGCCATCGGCGCCGACGAGCAACGGCGCACGCAAACTCGCGCCATCGGCCAATGTCGCCGTCACGCTGGCGGCGTCGCGCACGATCGCCGTCACCGACATTGGTTGAATCATCTTGATCGAAGGCCGCGCGCGGACAGCTTGATCGAGGGCGAGCCGCACGTGGCGCGCTTCCAGCATCAGACCGAGCGGCTCTCCATCCTGATGCAATTCCGCGCCGTCGAAGTGGAGATGCAGCAGCGATGGCCCCCCCTCGCGCGCCCCGCCATCTAATTCGCCGTCCGTCACCATGATCTCGGCGATGGGTTGAGCCACCTTGTCGAGCGCCTCGCCCAATCCGAGCGCGCGCCACATGCGATAGGAAGAAAAAGCGATCGCGAAGGCGCGGCCATCGAAACTGGGCGCCAAGGTTTCCGACGGTGCGGCAGCGTCGACCACCAGCACTGAGAGCCCGGCCTGATCTAACGCCAGCGCCAGCGTCTGGCCGACCAAACCGCCGCCGCCGATCAGCACATCCGCATCGAAACTGTTGCCCATGGCCAACGATACCCTTGTCCGGCATGGCCCGTCGATGCGGCCCCAACGCGCAAGGCTTAGGCGCTGGCGCTCAAAAAAGCGGCGCCCGCGCCGCGATGCAGCACAGATTGGCGCCCTGCTCTTGCTCCGACGCGCGAGGGTTCAGCCAATTCGCCCACCAAGCGAGGGAGAGGGGCATGATTCGAAGAAACCTGTGGCTCTGTGCTGGCGTCGCGCTCGCGCCCGGCGCCGCGATGGCGCAGGAAGCCGCTGCTCCGATCGTCGACAAGGGCGACACCGCCTGGATGCTGATCTCAACCGTCCTTGTGCTGGCTATGATCATACCGGGGTTGGCCTTGTTTTATGGCGGGCTGGTGCGCGCCAAGAACATGGTATCGCTCTTGAGCCAGGTGTTCGTTGTCACCGCCATCGGCATGGTGATGTGGCTCCTGGTCGGCTACAGCCTCTCCTTCACCGACGGCGGCGTGCTCAATCGCTTCGTTGGCGGGCTCGACAAGGCGTTTCTCGCCGGCGTCAATACGGGCACGCTCGTCGAGACCTTCTCCGTCGGCATCTCCATTCCTGAGCTTGTGTTCGTCGCGTTTCAGATGACATTTGCCTGCATCACCGCCGCGCTCGTGCTGGGCGGCGTCGCCGAACGCGTCAAGTTCAGCACCATCGTGGTTTTCGCAATCTTGTGGCCGGTCGTCGTCTACTATCCGATGGCGCACATGGTGTGGTGGTGGGGTGGGCCCGTCATGGCCTCCGATCCTGCAAACGCGCAGGCGCTCTCGCAAGGCGCGGGCCTCATCTGGAGCTTCGGCGCGCTCGATTTCGCAGGCGGCACGGTCGTGCATATCAATTCGGGCGTCGCAGCACTCGTGGGGGCTGTCCTTCTCGGCGCGCGCAGCGGATATCGCCGCGACCCCATGCCGCCGCACAATCTCACGCTCACGTTGATTGGCGCGGGACTGCTCTGGGTCGGCTGGATCGGCTTCAATGCCGGCTCCAACCTTGAAAGCAACGCCTATGCGGCGCTGGCGCTCATCAACACCTTTGTTGCGCCGGCAGCGGCTGCGCTCTCATGGATGCTCACGGAATGGACGACCAAGAGAAAGCCTAGCCTTCTCGGGCTTGCTTCGGGCGCAGTTGCGGGGCTTGTCGCGGTGACGCCCGCGGCCGGCTTTGCCGGACCCGCCGGCGCTCTTCTGCTTGGGTTGGTTGTAGGCCCGGTCTGCCTGTTTGCCTGCTCGGCGCTGAAGAGCTGGCTCAAATACGACGACAGCCTCGACGTGTTCGGCATTCACGGCGTCGGCGGCATCGTCGGCGCCATCGGCACGGGCATTGTCGTGGCCCCGGCTCTCGGCGGCGCTGGCATTGTCGACTACGCCGCCGGGGGCGTCGCAGTGTATCCGGGATTCCTCACGCAGATCATTGCGCAGACGAAAGGCGTGTTGGTGACGATCCTTTGGTCAAGCGTTGGCAGCTTCTTAGTGTGGACTGTCGCGCGAGCGCTCACCGCCGGCGGGCGTGTCAGTAAGGAAGTCGAGTTCGAGGGCGTCGACTACGCCGAGCACGGCGAGGTGGCGTATCACAATTGACGCCAATCACTCTTCCTCGCCTTGGGGGCGCGGTGCGCAAACGCCGCGCCTTCGTTTTCCTTTGTTAATCGCAGCCTTCCGCGCGCATGATGAACGCACCGATAACCCTGTTCGCTTCCGAAACTTCACGCCTCGTTTACCGGTAAGGCCAACAGTCGCGCCCGATATCGCAACGAACGAGCGCGCCTCTCTTTCATGACCGACGACGCTTATCCCTCAGGGGGGAGAATCCCCTCCGTCGCCTCTTCGGCCGCCGGTCGTTTGGCGCTCAAGCGCGCGAGCCTTTCAGTGGCCGCAGCGGTTCTTGGCGCATACGGCCTCGGCGCCGTGCTCACCTATTCGCCGGAAGATCCAAGCCTCAACGTCGCAAGCGACGGGCCCACTCACAATTTGTTCGGCGGATCAGGCGCAACCGTCGCCGATCTCGCGATTCAAATTCTAGGCGCAGCCGCGCCGCTGGCGATGGGTGCGTTGCTGGCCGCCGGCATCTTGCGCATCACGCGCCGCCAGCTCGTCGCGCGCATCGACAAGCGCCGCGTGCTTGCTGCGTGTATTGGCGTCTCGCTGCTCGCCGCAGGCGCTGCAACCATTCCCACGCCTGAAGGCTGGCCGCTGGCGACGGGCTTCGGCGGCTTGATCGGCGACGGGCTTGCAAACTTCCTCTCGGGCCTGGCCTCCATGCCAGGCCTGCCGTTCCCCGTAGTTTTGACAGGCATACTCTGCGCGCTCGGCGGCTTGCTCTCCGCGGGGTGGGCGTTCCAGGTTCGCGCCGAGGACGTAAGAAGCGCGGCCGCTGTTGCAAGACGCGCCGCAGTCGGCAGCGCCGGCGTCGCTCAACGCGCGATCGGTTACGTCGCGGAGAAGGCCCGCCGCGAAGAGCCCGAAGAGACCCTTCGCCGCCCGATCGAGGATCGCAGCCGCACACGCGCGCCCGAAACGCAACGCACGCGGCCCGCCCCGCGCCCCGCGCGCTCAGAGGAAGCCGCGCCGCGCAAGCCGCGCGCCGAAAAGCGCCAGGCGCAGCATACTTCTTCGCTTCGCTTCGGCCGCCCGTTCGAACTGCCCGAAACCGACCTGCTCTCCACGCCCAAGCAGCGCGTGACACAGGCCGATCCGCAGACGCTTCACAACATGAGCCGCCAACTCGAAGGCGTGCTCGCAGATTTCGGCGTGCAAGGCGAAGTGCTCTCGGCGCGCCCCGGCCCTGTTGTTACCCTCTTCGAGTTCGAGCCCGCCGCCGGCGTGAAATCCTCGCGCGTCATCGGCCTTTCCGACGATATCGCGCGCACCATGAACGCCACCGCCGCGCGCGTAGCCGTCATCCCCGGCCGCAACGCCATCGGCATCGAATTGCCCAACGCCAAGCGCGAAACCGTGTTCCTTCGCTCGCTTCTGAACAGCCCAAGCTTCGCGGGCACGCAGGGCGATCTGCCGCTGGGCTTGGGCGAAACTATCGAGGGCGATCCCTTCGCCGCAGATCTCACCAAGATGCCCCACCTGCTCATCGCCGGCACAACCGGCTCGGGCAAATCGGTCGGCATCAACGCCATGATCTTGTCGCTCTTGTACCGGCATACCCCGGACGAGTGCCGCTTCATCATGATCGACCCCAAGATGCTGGAACTCAGCGTCTATGAAGGGATCCCGCACCTCCTCCACCCCGTCGTCACCGACCCGAAGAAAGCCGTCGTCGCGCTGAAATGGACCGTGCGCGAGATGGAGGACCGCTATCGCCGCATGTCCAAGCTCGGCGTGCGCAACATCACCGGGTACAACGACCGCGTCCGCGAAGCCTTGGAGCGCGGCGAGCGGCTCGAACGCACGGTGCACGCCGGTTTCGATCCCACAAGCGGCGAGCCGATCTATGAGACGCGCGAGCTGCCGCTCGAACCCATGCCCTACATCGTCGTCGTCATCGACGAGATGGCCGACCTCATGATCACGGCGGGCAAGGAAATCGAAGCCGCCGTGCAGCGTCTGGCGCAAATGGCGCGCGCGGCCGGCATACACGTGATCATGGCGACGCAGCGCCCGAGCGTTGACGTCATCACCGGCACGATCAAGGCCAATTTCCCGACGCGGATTTCCTACCAGGTCACCTCCAAGATCGACTCACGCACCATCCTCGGCGAGCAAGGCGCCGAACAATTGCTCGGCCAAGGCGACCTGCTGTTCATGGCGGGCGGCGGGCGAATACGGCGCCTGCACGGGCCGTTCGTGACCGATTCCGAAGTCGAGCGCGTCGTCGACATGCTCAAGGTGCAAGGCGCGCCGCAATATCGCCAGGACGTCACCGAAGAGCCCAACGAGAACGCCGGCATGGACGAGCCGGAATTGTTCGACGGCGACGGCTCGGACGCGGATTTGTTCGACCGCGCCGTGGAAATCGTGCGCCGCGACCGCAAGGCGAGCACATCCTATCTGCAACGCCGGTTGAGCATCGGCTACAACCGCGCCGCCACTCTGGTCGAGCGGATGGAGAAAGAAGGCGTGGTCTCCCCCGCAAATGGGGCTGGGAAACGGGAGATTCTGCTTGATGTGATGGATGAGGATTAGGGGGTTACGCTCATAACGCGCGCTCCAACTACCGCGCCGCCATCCAATCCCAAATCTCTCACTCAATTTCCCAATCGATCTCGCCGCGCACGTCGGCCGGCACACGTTCGCAGAGGGCTGCGTTCAGTTGCGCATGGGTCGAGTTCCGCGGGGCGCGAAAAACATAATCGATGCGGCTCTTGGAGAAGGATTTGTCTTCGCTGATCAAAGTGCATTTCAGTTCGGACAACACATTGCGATAAGCCTCGGCTGCGTCCTTCACGCGCCCTTTGGGGATTTCATGCACTTCGAGTTCGCAAATCGGATGCCCGTCCAGGGCATAGATCAGCACCCAGGCAAACGCCGTCGCCATCACGGCGAAATGCGGCAGGTTGAGCCCGGCGATCAGCCCGATCAGCGTTACGATGATGAGGCGGCCGGTATCTCGCGTGGAGGCGGTGTCGGTGCGAAAGCGCATCAGGCCGCCGAGGCCGAAGATCACGAAGCCGACGACCATGCCGTACTTCAAGACGATCTCGCCGATCACCGCGCCCACGAGGGCGTACATGATGCTCACCTTGGGGAGTTCGGCCTCTTCACGCGTATCTATGACGCGCGCCGTTGTGGGGTGGAACGCGATTGCCGCGCCAAGCGCGGTCGCCAACACCAGCGCAAGGAACGATTGCAGGAGGTAGCCCCAATCGAGAAATCCCGCCCAACCAATCGACGGCATTTCTTGCGCATCCAAACCGAACATCTTCCGCCCCCGCGAATCGTCTTTTGCCGGCGATCAAGCGCCCTTTGCGGCGCGCCGCCAAGGGCTGCATGAATGGGCGCTGAACCGAAAGCGGCGTTCCGGCCCAGGGTGGCCCTTTATTTCGCCACGGGCCTCGGCCACATGGGGGGCTCATGGACCGACGCTTTTTGCTCCTTTGCTTTGCCGCCTTTGCGCTGCCAGTCGCGCATGCCCAGGAACTGCGCCCGCGCACGTCGCTGGCCGCCGCAACCGCGACGGCGCCGCCCATCACGGCGCTCGAGGGCGCGGAAAGAGCAGCATCGCTTGCGCTCGCCAATAGCGCGCTCAACGCCGTGCAGCGCCTGCAGGGCCGATTCGTGCAGACCGCCCCCGACGGCGCCCGCGCGGCGGGCGCCTTCTATCTGCAGCGTCCGGGCAAGCTGCGCTTCGAGTACGATCCCCCGGCCACGTTGCTCATCGTGTCGGACGGCAGCGTTGTCGCGCTGCGCGATACGGAATTGCGCACCACGGAACGCACGCCGCTGCGCTCGACGCCGCTCAACCTCATTCTCGGCGCGCGAATCGATCTGGCGCGCGATGCGCGCATCGTGCGTGTCTCGCAATCGGGGCCGTGGCTCATGATCACAGCGCGTGACCGCTCCGGCCAAACCGACGGCCAGATAACCCTGCATTTCTTCGGCGCCGACGCGCAATTGCGCTCGTGGGACGTGACCGACGCAACCGGCGCGCGCACGCGCGTCACGCTTTCGGAGGTGACGCAGCCGGCAAACCTCGATCGGCGCCTGTTCCGGCTGGAGGACATGCTGGAAAACCGTGCTGGGCCCCGCGGGCGGTAGCGCCGCCGCACCCGCCAATACGTGAGTTCCCGCAAGCGATTTCCCCGTGCATGCCTTGATTTTGCTACCCCTGTGGCGTACATACAACGGGTCGGCCGCCGCTATCCCCCTGGATTGGCGTCGTCCCCCCCGCTGACGGATCCAGCGCGGCGTCCGATTGCCGGACTTCCCCTGCCGGCGAAATGCGTCCCCCCTCAAGGCGCATCCCAGAGGCCCGATCGCGTCTCGCGGTCGGGCCTCCTTGTTTCCGGCGGCCCCCGGAGCGTACACCTCGCCCATGCTCCGGATCGCCACATGGAACATTAATTCGGTGCGCCTGCGCATCGAAATGGTTTGCCGCTTCCTCGCCGAGGCCAAGCCCGACGTGTTGTGCCTGCAGGAGATAAAGTGCCGCGACGGGGAGTTTCCATCGAAGGCATTCAGGGACGCCGGCTACAGACACATGCACGTTGTCGGCCAGAAGGGATGGCACGGGGTCGCCATCGTCTCGCGGCGAAAACTGGAGGCGCTCGATGGGCCAAACCTGTGCCCGAAGAAAGAAGCGCGCGTCGCCGCCGCCAAGGTCGACGGGATCGAGATCCACAATCTCTACGTGCCCGCCGGCGCCGATGTGCCCGATCCGGTCGGCAATCCCAAATTCAAGCACAAGCTCGACGTGCTCGACCGCATGAAGCGCGCCTACAAGAAGCGTAAGGGTCACGCGCCGATCGTGCTGGTCGGCGATCTAAACGTCGCGCCCGGCGAACACGATGTGTGGAGCCACAAGCAATTGCTCGATGTGGTCAGCCACACGCCCGCGGAAACCGCGCGTCTGGATGCGGTGCGCGGCCTCGGCGGCTTCGTCGATCTCGCACGCCTTCATCGGCCCGACCCGGAAAAGCTCTACACTTGGTGGAGTTATCGCAGCTCCGATTGGACCAAGAACAATCGCGGCCGCCGTCTTGATCACATATGGGCTTCGACCGACATTGCTTCGGCATCGCAAGGCGCCGCCTTCGAAATCCACATTCCTTGCCGCTCCTGGCCGCGGCCAAGCGACCATGTGCCGGTGGTGGCCGGCCTGAAACTTTAGCCAGCTCGTCGCGCCGCGATTGCCGCGGTCCCGCATGGGATTACCATGCGCGCCGGTTCAACATGGGGGTACGCATGCTCACGACACGACGCGCCGTTCTCGGCGCCGGCGCCGCCGGGTTGGCGCTGCTCAGCGGCTGCCAAGGCGATCAAGGCGCGCGCCTTAGCGTGATCCTTGACCGCGTCTCCACTGAAATCCTCCAGGAATCGCCGGAGCGCTGCACCAGCCTGGGCGTCAGCGCGGAACAGGCAGGCGGACGCTATATCGATCGCTTGGGCGATGCCTCCAAGGAGGGCGCGCGACGTTATCGCGGCATTCTGGAGACCGCATTGCGCGACCTGGGTGCGCTCAATCGCGCGCGCCTGACGCCGCAGGATGCCGTGACACTCGATGTGGTGACGACCTCATTCCAGAATTCGGTCGCCAATGCACAATTCGAGATCGGCGGCGGCGCAGGAGCGCCCTATGTCGTCACCCAACTCACCGGCGCCTACACCGATCTGCCCGACTTCATGGACAGCCAACATCCGCTGCGCACGCGCGATGAAGCGGAGGCCTACATTGCAAGGTTGGGCGAGTATGTGCGCCAGCTCGATCAGGAAACCGCGATCATCGCCGAGGACGCCGGTCTCGGAGTTCTCGCGCCCGACTTCGCCATCGACAAGGCGCTGCTTCAGCTGGGCCAATTCGCCGGCTTGGCGCCCGGCCAGACGGTGCTCGTGCAGTCGCTGTACCGCCGCCTGCCCGAGGTCGCCGAGATTCCCGAGGTCGAGCGCGCGGGCTTCGTCGCACGCGCGGAAACCATCGTGCGCGATCAGATAATGCCGGCCTATCAGCGCCAGATTGAAGGCCTCCGGGCGGTGCGCCCCCAAGCAGTGCACGATGCGGGCATATGGCGCCTGCCGCGCGGTGCGGAAATGTACGCCGCCGCGCTTCGCCAGCGAACCACGACGGACATGGCGCCCGACGTCATTCACGACATGGGGCTGGAGTTGATCGCCTCGTTCAACGCCGAAATGGATGCGATCTTGCGTGCCGAAGGCATGACGCGCGGCTCGGTCGCACAACGCATCCAAGCGCTCTCGCGCCGGCCGGACCAGCTCTATCCCAACACCGACGCGGGCCGCGACCAGATCCTGGCTGATCTCAACGATCAAACGCGCGCGATCGTTGCGATGATGCCTCAAGCGTTCAACACGCTCGCGCGCGCGCAACTCGAGATCAGACGCGTGCCGCCCTACACCGAGGCCGGCGCGCCAGGCGGCTATTACCAGCGCGCGGCTTTGGATGGCTCACGGCCCGGCGCCTATTACATCAACCTTCGCGACACCCGCGAATGGCCGCGCTTTACATTGCCGACGCTGAACTACCACGAAGGCGTGCCAGGCCATCATTGGCAGATCTCGATCCAGCAGGAATCCGGCTCGATACCCTTCATTCGCAGTGCATTGATGGGCTTTTCCGCTTTCAGCGAAGGCTGGGGGCTCTATGCCGAACAGCTTGCCGACGAGCTTGGCGCATATGCCAACAACCCCCTCGGCAAGCTCGGCTATCTGCAATCCGCGACGTTCCGGGCCTCCCGCCTCGTCGTCGATACTGGCATGCACCACAAGCGCTGGAGCCGCGAACAGGCCATCCAATCCATGATGGAAGCCACCGGCGACCTCGAAAGCTCCGTCACCACCGAAATCGAACGCTATTGCGTGTGGCCGGGACAAGCCTGCTCCTACATGGTCGGTCGCCAGGCCATCAACCGCATCCGCGAGGAGGCCCAAACGAGGTTAGGCGATGGGTTTGACCTGAGGGCCTTCCACGACACGCTCTTGGTCAACGGAGCGGTCCCGCTTTCGGTGCTTGAGGGTCAGTTGCGCGATTGGACGACCGCCCAGGGACAGGTCTGAGCCCGCCTGCTGGCGAAACGCAAAACCATTGGCGCAACCCAGCCTTGCATCGCTCTGCGCTGGCGGCGCCCCTGCCATGTGCGCTATTGCGCTGGCACGTTTCTGGCTCAACCGTGACTGCGCCCCAGCTTGCTGGGCCCGGAGGGATTCTGTGACTGCAAAGATCGCCGGCCTGTACCCAGCACCGACCCGTCATAGAGAGCTCGTCCAGTGGGTCGAGAACATTGCGGCCTTGACCAAGCCGGACCGCGTGTATTGGTGCGATGGGTCGGAAGCCGAGTGGGCCCGATTGACCAACGAACTGGTCGCCGCTGGCACACTGAAGCGGCTCAACGCAAACAAGCGCCCAAACTCCTTTTATGCCGCGTCCGATCCAAAGGATGTTGCGCGGGTCGAGAGCAGGACCTTCATCTGTTCTGAGGATGAGGACGATTCCGGCCCCACCAACAACTGGATCGCGCCGGCGGAAATGCGTGGCAAGCTTGACGCCCTCTTTGATGGCTGCATGCGCGGACGCACGATGTTCGTCGTCCCGTTCTGCATGGGACCGCTTGGCTCTCGCATCAGCCAGCTCGGCGTCGAGATCACCGATTCAGGTTATGTCGTGGCGTCGATGCGGATCATGACCCGCATGGGCAAAGGCGCGCTCGATCAAATGGGCGATGACGGTTTCTTCGTTCCGGCAGTTCATAGCTTGGGCGCCCCGCTTGAGCCGGGTCAAAAGGACGTGCCGTGGCCCTGCAACGAGGAGAAGTGGATAGTCCATTTCCCGGAAACGCGTGAGATCTGGAGCTACGGCTCGGGCTATGGCGGCAATGCGCTGTTGGGCAAGAAGTGCTTTGCCCTGCGCATTGCGTCGGTAATGGCGCGCGACGAGGGCTGGCTCGCCGAGCACATGCTCATTTTGAAGCTCACCTCCCCGAAGAAGGTAGTAAAATACATCGCGGCGGCTTTCCCCTCCGCCTGCGGCAAAACCAACCTTGCGATGCTGCAACCGACCATCCCCGGTTGGAAGGCCGAGACAATCGGCGACGACATCGCCTGGATGCGTTTCGGCGAGGATGGGCGGCTGTACGCGATCAATCCGGAAGCGGGCTTTTTCGGCGTGGCGCCGGGCACCGGCTCTAAGACCAATAGGAGCGCGCTTGAGACGCTCTACGCCAACACTGTGTTCACCAACGTTGCGCTCACCGCTGACGGCGACGTCTGGTGGGAAGGGCTCTCGAAGGAGCCGCCTCCGGGCCTCACCGATTGGCAAGGTAATCCCTGGCTGCCGGATTCCAAGTTCCCAGCCGCGCACCCCAACTCACGCTTTGCGGTGCCAGCGGGCCAGTGCCCCGTCATCGCGCCCGAATGGGAAGATCCCAGGGGCGTGCCGATCGATGCGTTTCTGTTTGGCGGCCGACGCGCGAGCGCAGTGCCGCTTGTCACCGAAGCGTTCGATTGGGCGCATGGGGTTTTCCTCGCGTCCAATGTCGCCAGCGAGGGTACGGCTGCAGCCGAGAACAAGGTCGGCGAATTGCGGCGCGATCCCTTCGCGATGCTTCCCTTCTGCGGGTATCACATGGGAGATTACTTCGCCCATTGGCTCAAGCTCGGTGAGCGCGCCGGCGCCAAGCTGCCGCGGATTTTCTTCGTGAACTGGTTTCGCAAAGACAAGGACGGCAAGTTCATCTGGCCCGGTTTCGGCGACAATTCACGCGTGTTGAAATGGATTTGCGAGCGCCTCGACGGCGCCGCGGAAGCGCACAAGACACCCATCGGGTCCGTTCCGACAAGAGCTGCGCTCGATACCGGCGGGCTTTCCCTGTCAGACGAAGCACTCGACACGCTCTTGGGGGTCGACCTCGATGTCTGGGCAGAGGAGGCGGCCCTAGTCCCGCCGCACTACGAGAAATTCGGCGCGCGGCTCCCGAAGCGCCTTTGGGACGAACACGCCGCACTCAGCAAGCGTCTCCACGCCGCCCGCGCCGCAGAGGCGGCGGAATAGCTTCCCTGACGCTAGGCCTCGCAAAGGACCGCACGCAGCGCTAGCTTCGCTTCGTCGCGCGAGAAGAAGGCCCCCGATGACGGCGCTCTTGAACGATCACGAACTGACCGAGCGAATATTCGCACACATGGAAAATCGCACGACCGATGTCGGCGATGAGATTTGGCGCGAGCCGGTCGAGCACTATCGCAGCGCCACGCGCCTCAATACGGAGATTTCGCGCGTCATGCGCCGGACCCCGACCCCGTTTTGTCCCTCCGCCGCGCTGCCGGAAACCGGCTCATATGTGGCCCGCGATGCGGCTGGGACGCCAATTGTCGCCGTCCGCGGCGAGGATGGGGCAGTGCGCGCGTTCCAGAACGTCTGCCGTCACCGCGGCATGCGCGTCGCCAGTGACAAGGGCTGCGCCAAGGCGCTCGTGTGCGGCTATCACGGCTGGACATATGGTCTCGACGGCCGGCTGCGCTTCGTGCCGCATGAGAAAGAGGGCTTTCCAGATCTCGACAAGTCAAAGCACGGTTTGAAGGCGATGCATGCCGCAGAGTACGGCGGCCTTGTGTTTGTGACGCAGGAGGGAGAGGCCAGCCCGGGCGCATTTGCGGACATCCCAACTCTGATCGGGCCCGACCAACACGTCTATTCAGGCGACACGCGCGAGACTCCCGCAAACTGGAAGATCGTGCTCGAGGGCTTTCTCGAAGGCTATCATATCCGCCCCACCCATCCTGAAAGCTTTCTTCCCTACGGCTTTGATAACCTGAATGTAGTTGAGCAATTCGACCGCCATGCCCGCGTGGTTTTCCCGTTCAAGCGCATCGAGAAACTGCGCGATGTCCCAGCCGAAAAGCGAAATGTCTCGGGCATGGTCACGCTCGTGCACCACGTCTTTCCAAACACGCTGGTGATCGTCCTCTCCAGCCACACCGTGATGCTTATTCTTGAGCCGAACGGTGTTGCGAGCACAAACACGGTGGCCTACTTGCTCACCAACAAGGGGCGCGATGAGGATGCGCTCGCCGCTGCAAAAAAAGACGGCGCCTTCGTCAACCAAACAGGAGCCGAGGAAGACCGCGCCATGGTGATGGCGATCCAACGCGGGCTTTCCGGCGATGCGAACGAAGCCTTCACCTTTGGCCGCTTCGAGAGCGCCATCGTGCATTTCCACAAGAATATGGCCGCGGCGCTGCAGGCCTGACGCCTAGCCCAATGCCTGCAGGGCCAAGTCGATAAGCGTCTCCTCCGGCGCCGTGAGAGCGCTGCGCGCGCCCAGCGGACGGTCCGTTTCCGGCATACCGTTGAGCGCATAGACGATCGTGCTCTGATTCTGCAGGTTCCAGAACAAGCCCGTCATCCAGCCATAGGCGTCACCGAAATGTCCGCGCCATGCGCTACTCTGGCCGCCGAAGAACGCGTCGCCCCGCAAGCCCGGTGGCGGCGCGCCGCCAACGGGCACATGCACACCAAGCCCAAAGCTTCGGTAGTGGCCGTTCTCGCTCGCCCCGTTTGTTCCCGCTGCATCGAGCGCCCAGGCAGGCGAGCACATCAGCGCAAGCGCTTCGCGCGCGACAACGCGAGCACCGTTGAGCTCTCCGCCGTTTGCGAACATCCGCGCGAGGCGATCCATGTCGGACAGGCTGAGCCGCAAGCCCCCGTGCGGCGCAAATGCGAGACCGTTCTGACCCACCTGATAGTCCGACGCGCGCGAGAAACGGTCACCCTCGGCCCGATAGAGGGCGGGCTCCGGCGTGCGCGGGGGATGGGCGTCGACCTGGGCGGTCCATGCGCCCTCAACCCACCGGGCTGCCGGCGCCGCGCGCGCGCGCTTTGCGTTTGAAACGCCGCTCCAATTGTAACCGATCTCGAGCTGCAATGGCGTGAACACAGCGTCGTGCATATATTGATCGAAGCGCTTGCCGCTGACCCTTTCGGCGATTTGGCCGATCACGCCGTAATTCACATCGCTGTAGCCAAAGACGATGCCGGGGGCCTGATCGGGTGGCGAGAACCAGCCGCCATAATTGGCCTCGCGCGCCGCCGCATCGAGGCGAGACAACAAGGATTGATTGAACGGCGTCGGAAAATCGTCGCCGTTGCGCAACCCACTGGTGTGCGACAACAACATACGAGCCGTAATCGCGATCTCCGGGAATGCCGGATGGCGCAGCAGTGCCCCGAGATACTCTGAAACATCCGCGTCGAGATCTGCCGCGCTCGCACCGACCAGCGCCATGAAACCCGTGGCGCTGACCATTTTCGAAATCGATGCGACACGAAACGGGTCACCGCGCCGATAGAGGCGCGGAGACCGCCCTTCACGAAGGACAGCGCCGTCCACGGCGCGCAGTGCATGGCGATCACCACCGCGACGCGCGATCACGCCGGCCGATAGCAATTGAGGCCCGGGCAAGGCGCCAAGGAGTTCGCCGTCGCCAGCTAAAATCGTGCCGCACAGCCCCTCGACCACGCTACGTCGGCTCAGCATCGCGCCCCTAACCTCGCAGTCGATAGCCGCCGGTCTCGGTGATTAGAAGCTTCGGCGCCTGCGCGTCCGGTTCGATCTTTTGGCGCAGTCGGTAAATGTGTGTCTCCAATGTGTGCGTCGAGACATTGGCGTTATAGCCCCAGACCTCGCGCAACAATTCCTCACGCCCCACCGGCTTCTCGCCCGAGCGATAGAGGTAGCGCAGGATTGACGCCTCTTTGTCGGTAAGGCGAATCTTCTTCTGAGCGGGATCGATCAACACGCGCATGCCGGGGCGGAACTCGTAGTGCCCAATGCGGTAGATCGCGTCCTCACTGGCTTCGTGACTTCGCAGATGGGCCCGGATGCGCGCCAGCAATACAGAGAACTTAAACGGCTTCAGCACATAATCGTTGGCGCCGGCGTCGAGCCCGTTCACCTGGTCGGCCTCCTCGCGCGCTGCTCCGGTCAGCAGAATGATCGGCGCCTTCACGCCCTGCTCGCGCAACTTGCCACATGCCTCGATGCCGTCCATGTCGGGCAAGCTGACATCGAGCACGATCGCGGCCGGCTTCGAGGTTGCCGCCAGCGCCAGTCCTTGGGCCGCGTCAGCGGCTCCGACCCCGGCAAAACCCTCCTCGGCGTCGAATTGCTCCATCAGCGCCTGTCGGAGGTCGGCGTCGTCATCGATGATGAGTATAGGCGCATCCCGGGTCATCGCGGCTCCAGCCTAACCTGAGGCAAGTGATCACGTCCCGTCACGTCTTTGCAACTGCCGATCGCGCGCCGAACAGCGCCGAGCCGACGCGGACATGCGTTGCGCCAAACCTTATCGCGGTTTCGAAGTCCTCGCTCATACCCATGCTCAGCTGTTGAAGGCCATTTCGCGCAGCGATCTTCGCCAGCAGCGCGAAATGCATCGCCGGCTCCTCCCCGACAGACGGAATGCACATGAGGCCCCGGATCGGCAGCGCATAAGGCGAGCGCACGCTTGCAATGAAGGCGTCGGCCTCGGCCGGCGACACCCCCGCTTTTTGCGGCTCCTCGCCGGTGTTCACTTGCACCAGGATATCTGGGCAACGGCCTGCCCTGGCCGCCGCGTCCGCCAAGGCGGCGGCGAGCTTGGGCCTATCGAGCGTGTCGATGGCGGCGAACAATTCCAGGGCCGCTGCGGCCTTATTGGTTTGAAGCGGGCCGATCAGGCGAAGCTGCAAATCCATGCAGAGCTCCCGCCGCACGCGCCAGCGGGCCTGCGCTTCCTGAACCCGATTTTCTCCGAAGACGCGTTGGCCCGCGGCCAGCATCGCATCGAGACGCTCGTCAGGTTGTTGTTTCGACACCGCCACCAAGGAGATTTCGTCTGGCCCCCTCCCCGCGCTGGCTGCCGCCGCAGCGATCCGCGCGAGAATGCTGGCGCGCGCCGTTTGGATGTCAGAGAAAACGTCCATGGGATCCGTTACAGTGCTAACTGCGCTCGCGGCCCGGCTCAACCGCGAGGCCGGGCGTCCGCCTATCCCGGCGTTATTCTTTTTCACTGACCCGGCCCGCACCCCCGATCCCGTTGCTTGCGCCCTGCGGCTGCCGCGTGGCGCCGCCGTCGTCTATCGCCATTTCGGCGCATCGGATCGTGCGCGGACGGCCCGGCGTCTTTCGCTGATCTGTCGCGCCCGCGGGCTCTTGCTCCTGATTGCGGCCGATCCGGACCTAGCTCAGCGGACCGGCGCCGGCGTCCATTGGCCGGAGCGGCTCCTGTCAAGCATGCCGAGCCGACAAACAGAGGGACTTGTCACCGCCGCCGCCCATTCCTCGGCGGCGGTCGCCGACGCCTCGCGATTTGGCGTCAGCGCCTGCGTGCTGGGTCCGGTCTTTGCGACAAGAAGTGCCTCGGCCAACGCGCCGCTTGGGCTGTTCCGTGCGAGCCAAATTGCACGCGCCGCGGGCACGCCGGTCATCGCGCTTGGGGGCATAGACGCAAAAACCGCCCGGCGCCTTGTGGGACGCGGATTCGCGGGGATTGCAGCTGTTGGAGCTTTGGCTAGAGGCTAGAAGCGGAACGCGGACTCAATTCGTACGCCGGCACGCGTTTCCGGCTCATCTTCCAGCGGAACGACCGGCGCGCCGGGGCGTTCGTTGCTTTCGACGCTGAGCGCACCCCCAACCCGCACGCGCGGGGTGAACTGGTAATATGCGCCGACTGACGCCTGGTCCCCGCGCCCGCCTTCCGGCGCGCGCTCCAACCGCTGGGCCTCGCGAACATCGACGGTGACGCCCCATCTTTGGTTCAGCGTCCAAGCGGGCGCCAACAGCCGGTCATTTTCCGAATCCCCGGTAATGCTCTCGGTGACGCCACTTGAGGTTGTGAACCTCTGGTACCAGGGTACCGCCGATTGAGCTTCAACCGCCGACGCAGCCGCTCTATCCTGGGCGTGCGCAGTCCCGCCCGTCGCAATGACGGCGCCCGCAATCACCCATGCCGACGGCTTCAACAACGCCCTTCCCCGCGAGAGACTCACTTCCCAGTACCGGCAATGTACACCAAGCTGGGCCATTAAGCAGTGAACATTAGGACACAGCGACGGCGAATTTTTCGTCAAAATCGAGGCAGTCTCAATCTTGTCCGTTCCACCGCCGCCTAAAGCGTCGGACCTCAAATGCGACTCACGGCTTGGAATCGGGCTCAGTCTCGCATTTGAGGTCCAAAGACGCTTTAGATTCAGAAGTTTCCAAAGCAACCTTGGACTTCAAATTCGCTCCGCGCCCGCCATCGAAGCGAGGCGGATTTAAAGTCCGTTGCTTTAGGCGGGGCGGCGTCGCAGTCGCCCCCTAGTTCCGCTCGGGCCCCGTGATATATGGGCGGTGCGTTCCGGCAGGAGCGGCGAAAACCGGAGGGAATTCATATGACGCAGGCTGGGCGCACGATTTTGCGGGGCGCACTTTTCATACTTGCTGCCCTGGCGCTTTCGGCCTGCTCGATGTTTGGCGGCGACGACGACCGACAATCCCGAGCCGACGACAATCCAGGAGGCGGCATCGCGATTTTTGGCGGCGATGACGACGGCGGCAATGACGCCGGCATCGGCGTGAACTCATTCCTTTGGCGGGCCTCGCTCGACACATTGAACTTCATGCCGCTTGCCTCTGCCGACCCCTTTGGGGGCGTGATCATCACCGATTGGTATTCCGATCCGACCACTCCGACTGAGCGCTTCAAGGCCACAGTGTACATTCTCGACACGCGCCTGCGCGCGGACGCGCTCAACGTCTCGATCTTCCGTCAACAGCAGGTCGACGGAACCTGGGCGGACGCGACTGTCGATCCGGAAACAGAGATCCAGATCGAAAACGCGATCTTGACGCGCGCGCGCCAACTTCGACTGAACACGCTCGGGAACTAGACATTCTCGCAATTTTGCGGTCACCAAGACGCTCCTAGCGTGGCGAATCTGAAATTCGCTTGATCTCGTTGGCTGGCGCTGAGCGACTTTCAGATTCACAAGCCACACTAAGACCTCCTTGATTCTAGTGTCCCTTATGGATTTGAAGTTCGTTCCCCGGCCGATCCAGATGATATGACGAACTTCGAATCCGGGACACTAGAGGGGCGCTCGCTCATGTCGTCGAGATACAACCACCGTGAGGTCGAGCCAAAGTGGCGCGGGCGATGGGCCGCGGCGGGGATTGACCGCGCGTTGGCCCCTGAAGAAGCCAAGGGAAAACCGAAAGCGTACATCCTGGAGATGTTCCCCTACCCGTCGGGGCGCATTCATGTCGGCCATTCGCGCAACTACACGATGGGTGATGTGATCGCGCGCTTCCGGCGCGCCAACGGCTACAACGTGCTGCACCCGATGGGATGGGATGCGTTCGGTCTGCCGGCCGAGAACGCGGCGATGGAGCGCGGCACCCATCCCAAGGGCTGGACCTACGACAATATCGCGGCCATGCGCGACCAGCTCAAATTGCTGGGCCTGGCCATCGATTGGTCGCGAGAGTTCGCGACCTGCGACCCTGCTTATTACAAGCACCAGCAGGCGATGTTCCTGGCCTTCTGGAAGCACGGCCTTGTCTATCGCAGGAAGCAGAAGGTGAACTGGGATCCGGTCGACAACACCGTGCTCGCCAACGAACAGGTCGTCGATGGCAAGGGCTGGCGCTCTGGCGCGCCGGTGGAGACGCGCGAACTGGAACAATGGATGTTCCGCGTGACCGCCTATGCTGATGACCTGCTCGGTGCGATCGAAACACTCAGCAGGTGGCCCGACAAAGTACGGCTGATGCAGTCGAACTGGATCGGCAAGAGTCAGGGCGCGCGCTTCCGCTTCGAGATCGTCGGCGACGAGCGCCAGATCGAAGTATTCACTACGCGCCCCGATACCTTGTTCGGCGCAAGCTTCGTGGCGCTGGCGCCTGACCATCCCGTCACTAGGCAGATTGCGGCCCAAAACCCGGCCGTGGCAAGGTTCGTCGAAGAGTGCGCGCGCCTCGGCACTTCGGAGGCCGACATCGAAAAGGCCGAAAAGGCCGGCATCGACCTCGGTTTGCGCGTGAAACATCCGTTCGATCCGACCTGGGAATTGCCAGTCTGGGCGGCGAATTTCGTGCTCTCGACCTACGGTACTGGCGCGATCTTTGGTTCTCCCGCCGGCGATCAGCGCGACCTCGACTTCGCCAACAGATATCGCCTCCCCTTCAGGCCGGTCGTGCTGCCGCCCGGTGCCGACGCCGCAACGCACACCATCACCGACGAAGCCTTTACCGGCGAGGGCGTGGCGTACAATTCACGCTTCCTCGACGGCTTGCACACAAAGCAAGCCATCTCGCGCGCGATACAAGAGCTCGAGGCGTTGGGCGTGGGAGAAGCGACGACGCAATGGCGCCTGCGCGACTGGGGTGTTTCCCGCCAGCGCTATTGGGGCTGTCCCATTCCGGCGATTCACTGCGCCAAGTGCGGTGTCGTGCCCGTGTTGGAAGAGGACCTGCCGGTGGCGCTGCCGGAAGACGTAAGCTTCGGCGAGCCCGGCAATCCCCTCGCCCGCCATCCGACATGGAAACACACAACGTGCCCGCAGTGCGGGGCAAAGGCCGAGCGTGAAACAGACACGCTCGACACGTTCGTCGATTCCTCCTGGTACTTTGCGCGCTTCACCGATGCGCAAAACCAAGTGGCCCCCTTCGACAAGAAGCTCGCTGAATATTGGTTGCCGGTGGATCAATATGTCGGCGGCGTTGAGCACGCCGTACTGCACTTGCTCTATGCGCGTTTCTTCACGCGCGCGATGCGTGATTGCGGCCTGCTTGACCTCAAATCCGGCGAGCCGTTCGCGAGTTTGTTCACGCAAGGCATGGTAACTCACGAAACCTACTGGAGAGCTGATCGGATCATTCCATTGGCCCAAGTCGATGTCGCAAATAGAACAGAAAAGGCGACGGGCTATCCGGTTTGGTCGGAGAAAGCGTTTTCCGATGAAGGCGCCTCACCAGATGACCCCGAGTGGCGTGTGCTTGAGCGCTCGCTGGGGCCGGACCAACTTGAGTTTGTTGATGACGGTCCTGTTGAGCTTCCGCATCGCACACCCGTGAAGATCGGCCCAATCGAAAAAATGTCGAAGTCGAAAAAGAACGTCGTCGATCTCGACGCGTTTGTTTCCGATTATGGCGCCGACGTCGCCAGATGGTTTGTGCTCAGCGACAGCCCGCCCGAGCGCGACGTAGAATGGACCGCCGCTGGTGTCAAAGGCGCGTGGAATTTCGTGCACCGCGTGTGGTCGTTGACTGAAGCGCATGTGGCGCACGCGCCCAAGCCGGGCGAGGCCGTCCCCGCGATTGATGGCACAGCGTATGCGCTGCGCCAACTCGCGCACCGCGCGATCCAAAGCGTCACCGAAGATATCGAGCACTTCCGCTTCAACGTCGCGGTCGCGCGCTGTTATGAATTGGTCAACGCCATCGCCAAGTTGAAGGGCGAGGATGCATCTTCGCGGTTTGCCCGCGGCGAGGCGCTGTGCATCCTGGCGCAATTGATCGCCCCATTCATGCCGCACCTGGCCGAGGAATGCTGGCAGACCCTGGGCGGGCAAGGCTTTGTCGCCACGGCGCCCTGGCCCGCAGCCGATCCATCGCTTGCGGCGCGCACGAGCGTGACACTCCCCATCCAGGTGAACGGCAAGAAGCGCGGCGAGGTCGAGGCCCCCAAAGGCGCGCCGGAGGCCGATGTCCGCGCGTTGGCGCTGGCGCACCCGGGCGTCGCGCAGTTCCTGGAGGGCCAAACTATCCGTAAAGTGATTGTGGTCCCCGACAGGATCGTCAATATCGTCGCCGGTTAGGAGCACTCTTCATGCGCGCCGTCGTCGCCAGCCTCGCCCTCTTCTTGGGCGCCTGTGGCTTTCAGCCGATGTACGCCCCGGTTGCGGGCGGCGCCGCCATCGGCCCAGTGACGGTTTCACAAATCGACGGCAAGGCCGGGCACGTGCTGAAAACCGAGCTCGACCGCATCCTAGCGGTGGAGAATGGCGCCGGCGGCGAGCCGATGACGCTTGAGATCACGCTGCAGGAAACAGTATTAGGCCTTGGCCTCCGGCGCGACGCCTCGGCTTCGCGCGCCGAGCTTCGCCTCATCGCCAATTACGTGCTGACGCCCCCGAACAATGGCCGGATCATGCGCGGCTCGGTTTCGACCGCGGTCAATTATGACATCCCGACCGCGGCGTTCGGCGAAATCTCCGCGCAGGACGATGCGCGCGAACGCGCCGCCGAGACCATGGCGCAGCGATTGCGCGCGGAATTGGCGTTGCGCGTGGCGCGGTCGCGCGACGCCGCACAGTGAAGATTACTGGCGGCGGCGTCCGTCGCTTCCTTGATGAGCCCGACAAATCGGTCCGCGCGGTGCTGCTCTACGGACCGAACGAAGGCTTCGTGCACGAAGCGGCTCAAACGCTGGCAGCTTGGGCGCTCGGAAAATCGGACGACCCATACGCCATAACCAAACTCGGCGAGGATGAGATCAGGCGCGAAAGCGCGCGCCTGGCCGACGCGCTGGTGGCGCAATCGCTGCTCGGCGGGCCTACCATCGTGTGGGCGCGTATAGACGGCAAGGCCGCCGACGTCGCGCTCATTGATGCGCTCGAAGGCATCGAGCGGGGCGAAGCCAGCGGCTATCTCATCGTCCAGGCCGGCGAGCTCACCTCGACAGCGGAGCTGGTGAAGGCCTTCACCAACGCCAAGCGCGGCGCGGTGATCGCCTTCTATGAAGAGACCGAAGCCGAGCGCGCCGCCTATGGGAAAGCGCGCGCCAAGGAACTGGGCCTTACTTTCGAGCGCGGCGCTGAAGAGGCGTTCCTTGCCGCCCTCCCCCGCGATCGCGGACTGATCAAGCAAGAAATCGACAAGCTAGCGCTCTACGCCAGCGGGCTCGGCAGACCCTTGAACGAAGACGATCTCGCTCAACTCGTGACCTCGGAAGCCGAAGGCGCGCTCGATGCCGCGAGTTTGGCGGCGGCGCAAGGACGCGCGGCGCAAGCTGTTGAAGCATTGGCGCGGATCGATTCGCTTTCTGGCGTTGCGGCGTTGCGCGCGCTGCTGCGCCGCGTGCACCAATTGCGCGAGGCGCGCGCGTTGATGGACGAGGGCCTCAGCCCCTCCGACGCCATCGCCAAGCTGCGCCCGCCCGTATTCTGGAAGGAGCGCGACGCGGTTGCCGCGCAGGTACGATTGTGGACCGCCAAGAAACTCAACGCCGCTTACGACGTCCTTTGGGCGGCTGAACTTCGCGCCAAAACCGCCGGCGCGCCGCAGGAGCTGATTGCGGCAGATGCGTATCGCGGCGTCGCGAAATTGGTGGCTTAGGGACGCGCCGTCGCGCGCCCAACCGCTCCGCGCGCCATTGACACAAACATCATGAGCGCGGCCGTTGCGAGTAACCCTTCCATTACGGCCGGCGCGTTGGCTTGCACCCAACCAAGCAGCAGCAGCGCCGGCGCGGCCGCCGCGGCGGCTAATCCCGCGCCGCGCAGAACCGCGCGCGCGCCTTCAGCCCGGAAGCGCTCACGTTCGGCTCGCTCCAGTGTCGCTACCACGAAGGCCGGGTCGCGCGCCGGCGGGCTGGCCTGAGCCATTGCGCGCAGCAATCTTGCCTCATCGGTCATGGCTTGCCTCCAAGCGCTTGGAGTAAACGCTCGCGCCCGCGCGTGACATGCGATTTCACGGTGCCAAGCGGCAGGCGCAGTATCTCGGCTGCTTCGCCGTGTGAAAACCCCTCCCCCAGACACAACGCGACCGCCGCGCGCTGATCTTGCGGCAGGGCAGCCATCGCGTCGGCAAGCGCGATGCGGTCTTCGAGCGGCGTGCTGCCTTCGGCCGAGCCTTGCTGCTCGGCCCAGCCGGCTTCGCGGACGGCGGCGCGGACACGGGAGCGGTGTGCGTCGCGGGCGATACGATGGCCGATGCCGCAGACCCAGGAGCGAAAGCTCGATCTGCCTTCGAAGCGATCAAGACGAGACCATGCTGTCAGGAACGCCTCCTGCGCGAGATCGTCGGCCTCGCCCCAGCGACCCACGAAGCGCCGCAGGAAGCCGCGCACTGCTTGTTGGTGTTCGGCGACAAGCGCCGCGAACGCCCGTCCATCGCCCTTTCGCGCGGCGGCGATGAGGCGGGCTTCCTCATTGCTCATCATCACCGCGCGTTCGACTCTTGCGCGCGGGTCCCCATATTGCCAGCGCTAGGCAGGCGAGCGCCGTTACAGTCATCGTCGCCGCGATCACGAGAAAGACCGTGCGCCGATCGTCCTCGGAGAATGCGAACGCGAGCCAAAAGCCGAAGGAGAGCGCGCTGAAAACCAGCGCCTCGCTCCACGGCGCCTTCGGTGTGCTGTCTTGGCGCAACATGTCATAAAGCTGTGGCGGCGGTTCCCTTCCCGCCTGCAACGCCGCCTTGATCACCTCCAGCGTTTCGCGCCGACGCTGATGCTCGAGCATCGACACCCAGCCTTGTGCGATCATGCCGATCGTGACCGCCCCGAAGATCATGAGCGCAATCCAAGCGTTTTCCATTTCGCCCTCTCAACCGCCGAAGAAGCGCTGCTTCAGGCGCAACAGTGTTTCGCGCCGGCCAGCCAGAAATGACCAGCCCAAGACGCCCGCGCCAACCCAGAAAAACCCTTCGAGGCTGAGCGCGGCCGCCGTCACGAGGCCGGTCCAAACCGCAAGGCTCGGTTCGAAGAAGAAATAGCCGATCGCGACCGCCGCCCAGCAGGCAACGACCAAGGCGCCGGCCAGGCTGAGTATGATCCATCGCAGTTTCATGAGCTCCTCCGCCCCTTAGGTGGCCGCAGGCGGGAGGTTTGGATGCGGGCGCGCTGGAGGTGACCCCCGTCACGATATAGGACTTTACAAACCAGGCCGCAAGCTCTAGATTAGCGGCATGGGCAAAGCGACGCTCTCCGGCAAGCACTTTCACGATGAGCAAGCGGCGTTCGCCTACATCGAGGCCAAGCTTTGGCCAAACGGCCCCGTCTGCCCGCATTGCGGCGGCGAGGGCTATCCGCTGATTGGCGTGATGGGCAAGCAATCTGTTCGCAAAGACGGATCAGTGAAGGCAGCGCCAGTTCGGCTCGGCTTGAAAAAGTGTCGCGCTTGCAAAGGCCAGTTCACCGTTCGCAAGGGCACAGTCTTTGAAGAAAGCCGAGTGCCGTTGTACATTTGGTTGCAGGCTATCTCGCTGATGGCTGCGTCCAAGAAAGGCGTTAGCTCAAACCAGCTTAGCCGTACGCTGGGCGTGGATCTGAAAACCGCGTGGTTCATGTCGCATCGCATCCGACTTGCGATGGCGCCGGGCGGATCGCTCCCGCCGCTGGGTGGTGAAGGCAAGGTCGTGGAAGTTGATGAAACCTACCACGGCAAAGTCGCCAACCCGACTGACCTAACTACCAAGGGACGCCCGTTCAAGAACAAGAAGGCTGGTCGCGGCGGGGTCAACAAGCGCCCCATCATTGCGCTGGTGGAGCGCGGCGGCGCCGCGCGCACGTTCCACGTTGCCGAAGCAAACTTGGCGACGGTCGCGAAAATCGTGCGCGACAACATCGACCCCAAGTCACGCCTACATACCGACGGCGCGACCATGTACGTCAATATCGGTCGTGAGTTTGCAGAGCACTCCCGGGTTGAGCACACTATGGGCGAGTACGTCCGCTACGAAGAAAACGGCGCGATACACAACAATTCCTGCGAGAGCTACTTCAGTGTTTTCAAGCGCGGCATGAAGGGTGTTTATCAGCATTGCAGCGAAAAGCACTTGCACCGCTACCTCGCCGAATTTGAGTTTCGCTTTAACAGCCGTGTCGCTCTGGGAGTAGGTGACGAAGCGCGGGCCGAAAAACTGATTGCTCAGGTCGTCGGCAAGCGTCTCACCTATCGTATGCCTCACAGGTCCGCCAACGCTTGAGGATCAGCTTGCGCGCTGGATTAGGAGACGGCGCGGCCTGCAAGCGAAGCGCCCGTCGGGCAGAGAAAAGGGAAAATTAAGCGAATCCCGGAAGACGGTTAATGACGGGACAACCACGTCCTTTTGAGACGTGGCTCCCGTTGCGGACCAACTGCCTTATGTCCGCCTGGGCGGCATGGGGCCTCGGGTGCATTTTCCCGTTATAGGGCCGTCGTCTCCTCACCGAGACGGCGGCCTTTTCTCAAGGCCTCTTTGCTTTTTGAGGCGAATTGGTTACGGAAGGATTACCTAGGTATACCTAGGTAGCAGAGCCAGGGCGTCGGGTTGACAGTCGGCAAAAACTCCCACCAGCTCAACCTGACGATCTCAAAGAAAACCTTTGATTATCTTCAGTTTATTGCTGATCGAGGCACGACTTGGGGGCCGAGCCCCAGCGCCATCGGAATGAATATTCTCATGGCGGAGGTCAACAAGATGATCGACCGCGAGCCGGACCCATACCTGTGGCGGGCACCGAAAGACTAGGCCCCCAAAAAGCGCTACGTCGAGGCTGCGGAGGCACGCAGCGCAATGGATTTCGACGAATACCAACAGCAGGCCAAACGAACTCGGGTCTTTCGCCTGCACACCGGGCCGCGAAACGGTGGGGCATCCACAGAGGGCACCGCGCCCGAACTGGCGCAGCACTATTTGCTTTCTGGCCTAGTGAGCCAAGTTGGCGAAATTGCAAATCGGCTCAAGAAGCGACTTCGCGACGGCGCTGACTATGTGAATTTGAAAGCGGAGATCAAAGAACGGCTCGGCTACGCTCTCTGGTACGTAGCCACACTCGCGGACGAGCTCGGACTTTCGCTCAACGACATCGCGGCTGAAAATCTCGCGTTCAATTGGCGACGCTGGCGTCAGGTCGTTGACCCAGACGCAGCGCCCCCCGAGGAGTTCGACTCGATATTTCCTAGTGAGGAGCAGCTGCCGTCGCCTCTGGTCGCTCAGTTCGAGACGCAGCCCATCGGCGGTTTGAAAAAGACAATTGTTTGGGTCTACCCAAACTACCCATCCCACAAAGGACGTGTGCCTTTCGGGGACCCGATCGACGACAACTCAATCGCAGAAGACCACTATCGCTATCACGACGTTTATCACTTCGCCTACGCGGCATTCCTTGGGTGGAGCCCCGTCGTCCGCAAGCTGCTCTCATGCAAGCGAAAGTCAGTTCCGGATACTGATCGAGTGCAGGACGGGGCCCGGGCGCGCGACACGGAGGAGGCGGCGACCGCCTTCATTTTTTCCTATGTCAGCCTACAGTCCTATCTGGAAACGTCTGACAACGTCGATACGGGCGTGCTTACCACCGTGCGAACCCTGCTTCGTGCTTATGAGGTCGGCGCACGCGCAGAGAAAGAGTGGGAGGCCGCAATTCTGGAGGCCTCTCGCGTCCTCCGGGAGTTGTTCGCAAACGAGGGCGGCTGGGTTGTGGCGGACCGAGCGGCGAAGACTGTTCGCTACCTGGGCAGGGACGCGCCCTCTTTGGGCGGCTCCAAGTAACACACGGCGCGCCCAATCCGCCGAGCGTACTCAATCTCACGCGCTGTGCTTGGCCCAATGTAGCCGCCCACATTGAGAACGAAGATCGCGTCAGAGAGCCTGATCTTCTCGAGGTGAATGGAATCGAGGAGACTCTTCTGCGCAGCCGACACGTTGCCTGACCCCTCGTATGCTGTGGTGGCCACCGAGAACACCACGTTTCCTTTCAGCGTCAGATCCTGGTTTGCGCGCGTGAACTCGTCCATGAACTTGGTGGAGCCGCAGAGTGTAATTACTCTTGGGCGCTCGAATGTAGGGTATTGGGTCGCTAGCTGGTCAGAGTCCGCAGCAAAGGCCAGTGCTGCGGACGAAGGAACAAAGGTCATCAATCAACCCCCTCTGATTCCCCCTGAGACTATCCCCACGGCTTCTTGCGACAACGCCATTTCGGCTCAAACCTCTTAACAGCGTCAATATAGCTCCAGAACAAAACGTGATCAAGGGCATTCATTCCATCATTTGAATGACTTGTGCGGCAGCCAATCGCCCCGCTTACCCTCTCTGGCAAATGCGGGTAATGGCTCGACCATGAAGCCGCCGAAGAAAGCCGCGAAACGAAAATTGAAGGCCACGCCAAAGGACACGCGCGCCCAACGCGAGCGCTTTATTGAAGCAGCGAAGAAAGCGGGCGTGGACGCCGAGGTGTTTGAGCGCGTCATGGGCGAGCTCCTGCCAGCGAAAAAGCCGAAACGCTGACCTAGCGCTCCAAACTGAGCGCCCAGAACTATCTATAGCGGTGTGGTTTGTAAAGTCCTATATTGTGACCCCCGTCACATCGCCAGGGTGAAGGAGCGCTTACCTTCTCCTCATCGAAGCAAGGATGCTTCGACCTGAGGAGCAAGCAAATGACCCGCACCGCCCGCGCCGCAATGAACCTGGTTCTCGCCGCTCTCGTGTTCGCGCCGGTGGCCTATGCCGCGCTCGCGCAAGCCACGCAGATCTTCGCGTAATCAACCCGAATTCTTAAGAGAACCGACCATGACCAAGTTCTTCGCCCTGATCGCCGCCTGCGCCGTGTTCGCCCCGGTCGCGATGGTCACGCTCTCCCAAGCCGCGCAAATCGTCGCCTAGCTCCCTGCGACGCTTGATGCCTCTGAAAGCTCCCCGGAAGATCAGCTCCCCTTCCGAATGAGGCCGAAGGCGCGGCGCATCAGAAGGGCGCGGAGGTCTCCCCCTCCGCGCCCTTTCTTTTTTGCCGGATACCGATCCGCCCCTCTCACTCAGCCCGGTTGGCGATAATCAACCGGAAACCGAACCGCGCGAGCCTCGCCGCCAATCCGCCGGAGTGGCTTAATGACAAACGAGCTAGAGCGCGTCGCCGAGTGGGCGCGCGATCGCATTCGCAGCGGCCTCGAACCGCCGTGGACCTATTACAAGCTCATGCAGCTCGTGGACGCCGTCGAAGGCCTGCGCGAGGACGGTCCGACTAAGCAGCGAATGGAGAATTCACTGCGATCTCACGAACAGTCTCGGGCAGACGCTCCCCAATCTCCGGGGCAAGTAGTCGAGTTAGATGCTTTTCGACGCCCTCTTGCTCTGGCGCCGGGATCGTAGCGAACGCGACAAGCAGCTTTTTGCTGCGGCGCGCGCCTTCGAAGCGCTTGTCCGTCTTGCGCTCGGTCAGGCGTTTTGCCACGTCGCCCCTGCCGACAAAGATCGTCTGAGGAGGATTGCCGGCCTGATAGATGACGTAAACGCCATCGGTTTTCACGGCGTCCAGCTTCGCGGCCTCAAGGTCAAAGCCTTTAGTCCAGGTTACTTGCATGACAGTGCTCCTTCCGGGGCCGCAACGTAGTGCGAGTCGCTGGCGCGAAGGGCGTGCGCCGAGGTTATCCACAGCGATTTTCTCCACAGTCTGGATGCACGATCAAATGGCGCGCCTCGCTTTCGCCAACGCCTCAGCGCCGCGGTCGAGGGTCTCGTCACGCTTGGCGAAACATAGGCGCACGAGCCCTGGCGCTCCTGGGCTCGCGTAGAACGGCGTGTAGGGAATCACGGCGACGCCGTGATCTATGCAGTGGAGAGCAAAGACTTCATCGCCCATTTCGACGCCGGAGGCGGCCAGATCGATGCTGACGAAATAGGCGCCATGTGCGGGAAGCGTGACGAATCCTTCCTGTTCCAGCGCTCCCACCAGGCGGTCGCGTGAGCGTTGGAACCCCGCGCGCATCTCGGCAAAGTATTCTTTCGGCTTGCCTAATCCGTACGCGGCCGCGCGCTGCAGGTTCGGCGGCGTCGTGAAAGTCAGGAATTGGTGGGCCTTGGCGAAGACGTCGGTCAAATCCGGCGGTCCGCACGCAAAGCCGACCTTCCATCCTGTCAGCGAGAACATCTTGCCGGCCGAGCCAATCTTCAGCGTGCGCTCGGGCAAAGCCTCCAGCATCGAGGTGTGCTTGCGCCCGTCGAACAAGACATGCTCCCACACCTCATCGCTAACAACGACAGCGCCATGGGCGCGGCAGAGCTGCGCCAGCATGTCGAGCTCATTGCGGCTCATCACGCTCGCGCCCGGATTGAGCGGCGTGTTGATAACAACGACCCGCGTTTTGTCGCTAAATGCTGGGGCTACCTCGTCGTGCTCCAACCGCCAATCCGGCGGCTTGAGGCGCACGACGCGGGGGACGCCCCCTGCCCTCAGCACCATGGGCAAGTAGGCGTCATACAACGGCTCGAACAACACCACCTCGTCGCCCGGCTCGATGAACGCTAGCAACGCCGCCGCGATAGCCTCCGTGGCGCCAGAGGTGATGGTGACCTCACGCGCCCAATCCAGGGCCACGCCATGGTGTGCGCGGTAGTGCTCAGCGACGGCGCGGCGCAGTTCAGGCAGGCCGCGCATCGGAGGATACTGGTTGGGCCCGTCGATCGCCGCCCGCGCGGCAGCCGCCCGAATATCGAGCGGCCCATCGTCTTCGGGAAAGCCCTGGCCGAGATTGATTGCGCCGCGTTCAGCCGCCAAGCGCGACATTGTTTCGAAAACTGTGGCGCCAAGCGACGTGTAGATCGAATTCATGGGACCTTTGGAGCGCGCCAACCGCCGCTGCGCAACGTCGCCGTCATGGAAATCGGCGCCGGGGCGTTTTCAAGCGGCGATCCGGGCATCCCGCGCGTGGCCTATTGGGAGACACGCAGCCTGCGTCAGGTCGCGCACAACGCAATGCTGGTGCTGCGGTGAAGGCTCAGAACCCGCTGCGCAGACGCCGGATTACATCATCGAGCTGGTCGAGCGTCTTGTAGGAAACCTTCAAATCCCCTGCTCCGCCGCTCTTCTCTGTTATGGTGACGTCGAGACCGAGCGCAGCCGACACGCTCTGCTCTAGCGCACGCGTATCGGCGCTCTTGGTCTCGATCGCCGGCGATGACGACACACGCGGGCCGTGCTTTTCGTCCTTGGCCTGTTGAGCCAGGCGCTCGATCTCGCGAACGTTGAGGCCCTCGCTGATCGCGCGTTTCGCCAGACCGCGCGGATCTGGCGCGGTCAGGATCGCGCGCGCATGGCCCGACGAGAGCCGGCCGTCTCGCACCATCTCCTGCAGGTCTTCCGGCAACGACAAGAGCCGCAGCATGTTGGCGATGTGGGGGCGCGACTTGCCGACCACATCAGCGATTTCCTGCTGCGTGCGGCCGAAACGGTCGATCAGCGCTTGAAAGCCGTTCGCCTCCTCGATCGGATTCAAATCAGTCCGCTGCACATTCTCGACGATGGCGATCTCGAGGACTTCCACTTCATTCAGCTCGCGCACCACCGCCGGGATCGCGTGCAGGCCCGCGCGCTGTGCGGCGCGCCAACGGCGTTCGCCGGCGACGATCTCGTACTTGCCGCCAGGTATCGGCCGCACCAGGATCGGCTGCAGCACGCCGTGCGCGCGGATCGAAGTCGAGAGCTCGGCAAGCTCGCCCTCATCGAAGTGTTTGCGCGGCTGGCCTGGGTTGCGTTGTACAAGATCGATCGGCAGCGAACGCGGGCCGCTCTCCCCGCCCGCGGCTGGCGTAGAAGGCTGAGCTGGCGGTTGTGGTTGCGTCGACGCAATCGGCAATTCGAATACGTTTCGCGGCGGCTCGATTGGCGCGCGCGCGGTCTCTTGCTGCGGCTGTGGCGCAGTCCAGGCGGGCGCGTTCGCCGGCGCCTCGGTTTTCACCGGCTCGCCAAGCAAAGCCGAGAGCCCGCGCCCTAGTCCACGTGGTCTCGCAAACTCGCTCATGCCCATCTCCTGCCCGACCCGATTCGGTATGCTTAACAACTTGATGGGCAATCCTTGCTCACCGGTAAAAATTTCCCGCCCGCCATCACGCTGCTTTGAGCGTTCGTTCGCGCTCAATCAGCTCTTTGGCAAGCTTGATGTACGCTTTGCTGCCCGCGGCGTTCTGATCGTAGATGATCGCCGGCAGCCCGTGCGAGGGCGCTTCGGAAATACGCACATTGCGCGGGATCATGGTCTCGTAAACTTTGTCGGGAAAGTGCGCCCTCACCTCCTGCGCCACTTGATCGCTGAGCGTCGTGCGCTTGTCGTACATAGTGAGCACGACGCCTTGGATTTCGAGCGCGGGATTGAGATTCTGCTTTACCGCGTTGATGGTGGCCAGGAGCTGCGCGAGGCCCTCAAGGGCGAAATATTCGGTCTGCAAAGGCACGAGCACGGCGTCCGCCGCTGTCAGCGCATTCACAGTCAGCACGTTCAAGGACGGGGGGCAGTCGATCAGCATGTAATCGACGCCCAATTCGCTCTCAGATCGAAATTGCGCGAGCGCGTCGCGCAGACGGAATTGCGCGCGCCCGCCCGCCATGAGTTCGGTTTCCACACCCGACAGATTCGCATCGCCTGGCGTGATGTACAGATTGGGCACCTTTGTCGGCAGGATTGCCTTTGACATCGGCTGAGCGCCGACCAGAACGTCATAGCTGGTGATCGCGCGGTCATCGGGGTGAATGTCGATCCCGGTCGAAGCGTTGCCTTGGGGATCGGTGTCGAAAATGAGCACGCCCTTGCCCGCCGCGGCCAGCGCCGTGCCGAGATTGATTGCGGTCGTGGTCTTGCCCACTCCGCCCTTCTGGTTGGCGATCGCCAGTGCGCGCATGTCCCCGAAACTCCTTAGTTGGAGCAAAAGCGTCACGCGGCCTTTGTGATGCAAATTATGCGGCCGCGCGGATCGCTCACGCTCTCCAGCACGTCTGCCCGGTACGCCCCACCATTTAGAGCGTCCTTCGCGGCGGCCAGCTCAGCGTCGAGATCCGCGCCCTTATGGAAGAGACCTTGCGCGCCGCGATCGAGAATCGGCTTCGCATAGGCGATGAGTCGCGGCAAGGGAGCGAGGGCTCGCGCCGTGACCACGTCATAGGGTCCCTCGCCGGCTCGGAAATCCTCGACGCGCATGTTGAAGACTTTGGCCGGGAGGGAGGCCTCGTCGATGACCGTCTGGAGAAAGCGCGCCTTCTTTCCTGTGGATTCAACAAGATGGACCATCGCGCCAGGAACTTGCGACAGGAGGCAAGCGATGACGATGCCTGGAAACCCCGCGCCGGAGCCCAGGTCCACCCATCGCCTTGCACGTGGCGCAAGTCGAACGAGTTGGGCGCAATCGAGCGCATGGCGTGACCAGTAAGCCTCAAGTTCCCGCGGTCCGACGAGATTCATGCGTCCCGACCACTCATTCAGGAGCCTGCAATGAATGTCGAGGCGGGCGATGGTTTCCTGTGAAACGCCGAGGGCCGCCTGGAAGTCCGTCGGTCCGTACGAGGTCATCCGCGTCTCATCCGAGGAATCACGGATGCGGCCCTGCCCCGCCGTGGGCCCCGGCCAGGTAGCGACCGATGGCGCGAGTATTGGTCAGATAGGCAAGCCCCTGCGCGCGCATTGCCCCTTCTGGCGCCTTGGCGTCGTCCGCCATAACCAGCACCGGCATCGATTGGTTCTCCTCGCCGATCAGAGCGATGATGTCGTGGCGCGGACGGGGAAATGGAATCCGTCGCACGTCGATGTGATGGGCCCATTGCGGGTTAGCAAGCAACATGCCCTCCATCGCCGCGCAATCGTGGCAAAACCACATGGCCCCTCCATCTTCGAACGGCGCCTTGATCACGAACAACACGTCGCGTTGCAAACTCATGCGCGTTTCCTCTGTTCGCGCTTTACGTGCGCCAACAGCGCGGTCAGCGCGCCCGGCGTCACGCCTTCTATGCGCGAGGCCTGGCCGAGCGTCACCGGCCGCGCAGCAACAAGCTTCTCGCGCACTTCGCTCGAAAGGCCGCCGACGCGTGCATAATCGAGCGAGGGGTCCAGACGCAAATCCTCGTCGCGCTTGAACGCTTCGACATCGAGCGCTTGGCGATCGAGATAGCCGGCATACATTGCGTCGATCTCGATCTGCTCGCGCACCGCTTTACTCAAGGCGGCGAGTTCCGGCCAGATTGACGTGAGCTGTTCCAGCCCGATCGAAGGATACGCCAAGAGCTGCAAGGCATCGCGTCGCACGCCGTCCTGATTGACTTTGAGGCCGCGAGCGGCCGCTTGGGCAGGCGTTAGGGACAACGATTGCGCCAGGAAACGCACCGCTTCGATTTCTCGCATTTTCTGCGCAAATCTGCGCGAACGAGCGTTGTCCACGCAACCGATCTCGATCCCCCTGGGCGTCAGGCGTTGATCGGCATTGTCTGCGCGCAGCGAGAGGCGATACTCGGCGCGCGAAGTGAACATGCGATACGGCTCGGTGACGCCGCGCGTCACCAAGTCGTCGATCATCACGCCAATATAACCCTCGGCGCGCGTGATCTCGAACGGCCCTGCTCCGCTTGCCGCGCGCGCGGCATTGAGGCCCGCGATAAGCCCCTGCGCGGCGGCCTCCTCGTAGCCAGTCGTGCCGTTGATCTGGCCCGCGAGATAGAGGCCCGCGATCCTCTTTGTCTCTAGGGTCGGCAGCAATTCGCGCGGATCGACATAGTCGTACTCGATCGCGTATGCGTGCCGCTTGACGCGCACGTTCTCCAAGCCCGCGATTGTGCGGATAAAGCGCTCCTGTACATCTTCGGGCAACGACGTGCTGATGCCGTTCGGATAAATCGTGTCGTCGTCCAGCCCTTCAGGTTCGAGGAATATCTGATGGGCCTGCTTTTCGGCAAAGCGCACGACCTTGTCCTCGATCGATGGGCAATAACGCGGCCCTCGCCCACTGATCGCGCCGGAATACACCGCGCTCTTTGACAAGCTCTCTTCGATGATGCGGTGCGTTTGGGCGTTCGTGTGCGTGACGCCGCAGGCGACCTGTGCGTTCGTGATTTTCTCGGTCAGGAACGAGAAAGGCGCAGGCTCGTCGTCGCCATGCTGCTTTTCTAGCGAGCCCCAATCGATGGTGTTGCCGTCGAGCCGCGCGGGCGTGCCGGTCTTGAGGCGTCCCAGGGCGAAGCCGGCCCCATACAAGCGTTCCGAAAGCCCGATCGCCGGCGCCTCCCCGTGGCGACCGGCAGGGATCCTCCTGTCGCCAATGTGGATGACCCCCTTCAGGAAGGTGCCGGTGGTGAGGACAATGCGGGGGGCGGTGAACTCGCGGCCGTCTTGGGTCCTAACTCCCACCACCCGCTCCCCGGGCGAGCGCGCTGCGCGAGGCCCGGTGCCCGTGGCGGTGGCAAACTCTGTGGCTTCCACGCTTGCCTCATCCGTGGGCCCCGGATCGCCTTCGGCGTCCGGGGAACGGTGGAGGATCAGGTCTTCGACGGCTGCTGCAACGATGGTCAAGTTTGGCTGCCCCGCCAGCGCCGCCTGCATGGCCTGGCGGTAAAGCTTGCGATCGGACTGCGCCCGGGGTCCGCGAACGGCCGGGCCCTTAGAGCGGTTCAGAAGCCGGAACTGGATGCCGGCAGCGTCGGCCACCCGGCCCATGACGCCGTCCAGCGCATCGATCTCGCGGACCAGATGTCCCTTTCCCAGGCCGCCGATAGCCGGATTGCAGCTCATCTCCCCGATGGTTTCGATCTTATGCGTTAGGAGAAGCGTGCGCGCGCCAAGGCGCGCCGCCGCCGCCGCCGCCTCACATCCAGCGTGGCCGCCGCCAATGACAATTACGTCGTATGATGCGTTTGAGCCGCTCATTGGGGCGCGTCTCATACCGGAATTCTGTGACTGGGGCGAGGCCGGTCGTTTCACATGGAACCGCCTAACCCGGCCTTTATCTGTTTCTCGTGGAACGGCTGGAAAAATCCAACGATTACTTGCCAATGCAGAAGCTCGAGAAGATCTCGTCGAGCAGATCTTCGACATCGATGCGGCCAGTCAGGCGGCCTATGGCAGCGCCGGCGACGCGGACATCCTCAGCAGCTAGTTCCGGTCCGGCGGACAAGGCTGGCACAGCGCGACCAAGCGCGGCCACCGCCTCCTCGACCAGCCGCCGATGCCTCGCGCGCGTCAGCACGGGTGCTTCCTCACGGCCAAGGGTGACTGAAACTTTGGTAGTGAGGAGCGCGGTGAGGTCCTCAACCCCTTCACCGGTTTTCGCGGACACCCAAAACACTCGTTCCCCGGGGCGGCGTGAAGCGGCGAGCCCAGGGCCCATCGCTGACGTGGCGTCCGGGGAGCGGTGGAGGTCGGATTTGGAACGGATAAGAAGGTCGTCCGGCCGTAACGCGTCGCGAAGCGGATGAGGCAACGTATCGTCGCCCTCAACCACCGCCAGCCGAAGATCGGCCTCCTCTGCCCGCGCTAGAGCTCGCCGCACGCCTTCGGCCTCGATGGTGTCCGCCGCTTCCCGCAGCCCCGCCGTGTCGGCGATCCAGACCGGAAAGCCAGCCAGCACAAGGCGCACCTCCACAACGTCCCGGGTCGTGCCTGGGATCTCGCTCACAATTGCCGCCTCCCGCCGCGCAAGGGCGTTCAGCAAGCTAGATTTGCCGGCGTTCGTGGGGCCGATGATGGCAATGCGGTAGCCCTCGCGCACCCGCTCCCCACGGTGGGAGTCGTCGAGGTGACGGGCCATGTCCTCGGCGAGCTTGCATAGGATCGGCCCGGCTCTTTCTGCCAGCGCGCCCGGCAGGTCCTCATCCGGGAAATCAATCTCGGCCTCAATCAGTGCGGCTGCCTCGATCAGCTTTGTCCGCCACCCCTCGTACACTGCGCTAAGCGCGCCGCGGCGCTGTCGGAGCGCTTGGCGGCGCTGGCCTTCCGTCTCGGCGTCTACGAGGTCGGCCAGGCCCTCAGCCTCAGCCAGATCGAGCTTGCCATACTCGAACGCTCGCCGCGTGAATTCGCCTGGCTCAGCCACCCGCACTCCATGCTGGCGCAGACAGACGTCTATGATGGAGGCAATCACCGCAGAGCCGCCGTGAACGTGGAGCTCCGCCACGTCCTCGCCCGTGAAGCTGCTAGGTTCTGGGAACCAGATCGCGATGCCGTCGTCGAGCGACAGACCGCTCTCGGGTGCGCAGAAGGCGCGCCGCGCGGCGCGCCGCGGCGGCGGCAAGTTGCGTCCTGTCAGCGCCATAAGCGCAACGCCCGCTTGTGGGCCAGACAACCTGATCACCGCCACTCCGGCGCGGCCCACGCCGGACGCCAAGGCGATGATCGTATCCGGTTTCATGTGAAAATATCTAAGCGTTGTTAGGGCTTTGCGCGCGGTGGCGCCGCGCCGCCGGCAGCCGATGTCATCAGCTTGACGAACGCGTCTTGCGCCTGCGTTCCGACCGCCATCCAAGAACTCATCATCGTCTCGGGACTCATCAGCGCCAGGTTCGCTTCCATGCGCTTGCCCATTTCGGCGACCAGTTGCTCATTGATCGGCGTGACATCCGGCAGGCCCATGAATCGGCGCGCTTCCTCTGGGCTGCATTCGACATTGACGGTGAACTTCATGGTTCGAATCCTTCGCGCATTGCGCGCGCTGGGTTCTATAACGCGCTGGGCCCAATTGAGCCAAACGGAGCAGGACATGGGTGAGTGGGTTCAGGTGCACGGACCGGACGGCGCGTTCAGAGCCTATGTGGCGCGCCCGGCGGCGGCGCCGAAGGCGGCCATTGTGGCGATCCAGGAAATCTTCGGCGTCAACGCTGTCATGCGCAAGAAAGCCGATTGGCTGGCCCGCGAGGGCTTCCTCGCCATCTCGCCAGATCTGTTCTGGCGCATCCAGCCTGGCATCGACATCACCGATCAAACCGAAGCCGAATGGGCGCAAGCGTTCGATTACTTCAAGCGGTTCGACGTGAATGCGGGCGTTCGAGACATTCAGGCGACGATCGCACACGCGCGCAGCATGGGAGCAGGCAAGGTTGGCGCGGTTGGCTATTGCCTCGGAGGCTTGCTCGCGTATTTGACGGCAACGCGGACCGACGCGGACGCAAGCGTCGGCTATTACGGCGTCAACATCCCTGCATTCATCAGTGAAGCCGCGAACATCAAAAAACCTCTCACGCTGCACGTCGCCGGCAAGGACGCATTCGTCGACAAGGCCGCGCAGGATGTGATGCACGCGGGCCTCGGCGGCAACGCAAAGATCACCCTGCACACTTACGCCGAACAGGACCACGCCTTCACGCGCGAAGGCGGCAAGCACTATGACGCCGCCGCCGCCAAGATCGCCGACGATCGCACGATTGCTTTCTTCAATCAGCATCTCGCATGAAGCGCTTGATTCTAGCATGCGCCATTGGGCTCGCGGCGTGCGAGCAGATTGCGACCTCCTCGCCGCGCGCGTTGGCGCCAAGCGATTTACCCGCGTTCTTCGATTGCCTGCGCGAGCGCGGGCAAGCCGTCGTCGCCGCCCACCGCGGCGGACCTGCGCCTGGCTTTGCCGAGAATGCAATCGCCACGTTCGAAAATACGCTGCGCCAGGCGCCGGCGCTGTTGGAAATCGACATTTCCGCGACGCGCGACGGCGCGTTTGTGCTGATGCATGACGACGAGCTCGATCGAACGACAACGGGAACTGGGCATGTCCGCGACCATACGCTCGCTGAGATCCAAGCGTTGGAGCTCGAGGACTGGACCGGCAGCGTCCTCGAGGCGCATCCGCCGTCCTTGCGCGAGGCGCTGGATTGGGCTGATGGACGCACGATCCTCGAACTCGATGTGAAGCGCGGAGTTTCCTACGAGGACGTAGTGGCGCAGGTGCGCGCCGCCCACGCCGAAGGTCGCGTCATCTTCATCACCTACAGCATAGACGCGGCCATCCGGGTCCACAGGCTTGCGCCGGAGTTGATGATTTCGGTCAGCCTCGCCAGTGAGGGAGATCTCGATCAGCTTGAGCGCGCTGGCGTCGATCTCTCGCGCGTGCTGGCCTGGACTGGCATCGAGGAGCCGAGCGCTGCGCTCAATGTGGCGCTCGCCGCGCGTGGGGTAGAGGCGATGTTCGGCACGCTGGGCGGGCCGGATTCCTGGGACAATCGGTTCGCGACCGCCGGCGAGGATCAATACGTCGAATTCGCAGGGACAGGGCTGCAGCTGATCGCGACCGATCGCGCTCCCGCCGCGGCGCGCGCGCTCGATGCGGCCGATGGGGTTGACGGATTTGGCGCATTGCAGTGCTTGGCGGCGGGATAACCAATAATGTGTCGCGGCATTCCACCATCTCTTGCGTCTTGCCTAGCGAACGGAGCAAGACCCGGGATTCCGGATCGTCGGGCTGTGTGTTTGCTCCTGGGCCCGGATGCCGTTTCATGTTTGCAGCGAGATTGACTACATGAAAGCGATCCGTATCGAACGGCACGGCGGGCCCGACGTGATGCGCTTAGCCGATGTTGAAATGCCGGCGCCGGGCGCACATGAGATTCACGTGCGCCACGAAGCCATCGGCGTGAACTACATCGACACCTATCACCGCACGGGCTTGTACAAGATCGGGTTGCCGAGCGGGCTGGGGCTTGAGGCGGCCGGCGTTGTCGATGCGATAGGCGAACGCGTTACGCGCTTTGCACTTGGCGACCGCGTCGGTTATTGCTCCGGCCCAATCGGCGCATACGCGGAAGCCAATGTCGTGAACGAAGCGCGTGCGGTGAAGCTGCCGGACGCAATCTTGTCCGACATCGCGGCGGCCTCGCTCTTGAAGGGCATGACCGCCCGTTATCTCCTGAGAAAGACGTTTCGCGTGGAACAGGGCCACGTTGTCTTGATCCATGCGGGCGCGGGCGGTGTCGGGCAGATTCTTGTACAATGGGCCAAGCACCTCGGCGCGCATGTGATCGCTACTGTAGGGAGCGATGCGAAGGCCGCTATCGTGCGCGAACTCGGCGCCGATCATGTGCTCATCGCCTCGCAAGGCGACATCGCCTCTCGCGTGCGCGACATCGCGAAGGAGGGCGCTCACGTTGTGTATGACGGCGTCGGCAAGGATACATGGGACGCGTCACTGAACAGCCTGCGTCCGCTCGGCATGATGGTGAGCTACGGCAACGCATCCGGCCCGCCACCCCCGTTCGATCCGCTGACGCTCTCGCAAAAGGGCTCGCTTTTCCTGACGCGGCCAACGCTATTCCATTACACAGCAACGACTGAACAACTCGACGAAACCGCCGCCGATTTGTTCGATGTGCTGGAGAAGGGCGCCGTCAAGATTGCGCCGCCGTCGCGTTACGCGCTCTCCGACGCGGCGCAGGCGCATCGTGATCTGGAGTCGCGCAGAACGACAGGCAGCTTGGTGCTCGTTCCCTGATCTACATCACTGCCGCCGCACGCTGGAATGCGGGGCGCTGCGCGAGCTTGTCGTAATAGGCGCGCACGCGCTCTGGCATGATGTCTTCGATGCCGGCGAAGCCGGACGCGGTGACGATATAGGCGACCGAGATATCCGCCGCCGTGAAACGATCGGCAGCGATGTAGTCGCGCTCCGCCAATCGGGCGGCGACGAGATCGAGGCGTTTGCCGATAGCGCCTCGCAGATAATCCACAGTCCAGTTCTGCTTCTTGTCGTCAGGCGCCATGAAGCGTGTGGCCACGAGGGGGTTGCCGTAGGCAGCGATGCCGGCCTCGCCGAACAGCAGGAATTGCAAATAGTCGGAATAGCCCGCTTCGTGCGGCTTCACGTCAAGATCAGTCGGGCCGTATCTGTTCATGATGTAGATCATCATGGCCACGGACTCGATCATGGCGACATCGCCGTCGGTCATCGCCGGCACGGTGCGTAACGGATTGACGGCAACAAATTCCGCGCTCGGCTTGAAGAAAGACGCCTCCGCGGTTTCGTACGGCACGCCTATCTCTTCACAGAGCCAAAGGACCCTGAATGAGCGCGCACCTTGAGAGTGATAGATTTTGAGCATGGCAATCCTCCTTTGCTCCCCCGTTTACGGGCGCGCCATCGGTGTGCGCAAGCTCTATGACTGAGGGGCGCAAAGTGTCGCGCCCACCAGCTTGCCCGCTACTTCAAGCGCGGAACAGAATTACGTATTCATGCTCTGGAAGAAGTCTTCGTTGTTCTTCGAACTCTTGAGCTTGTCCAAGAGGAACTCGATTGCGTCCTGGGTGCCCATTGGCGAGAGGATGCGGCGGAGCACATACATCTTCTGCAGATGCTCTTTCGGCGTGATGAGCTCATCCTTTCGCGTACCGGATTTCAGAACGTCAATAGCCGGGAAGATGCGCCGGTCGGCGACCTTGCGGTCGAGCTGGATTTCCGAATTGCCGGTGCCCTTGAACTCCTCGAAGATCACTTCGTCCATGCGCGAGCCGGTGTCGATCAGCGCCGTTGCGATGATCGTGAGTGAGCCGCCTTCCTCGAGATTGCGCGCCGCGCCGAAGAAGCGCTTGGGGCGCTGCAGGGCATTGGCGTCGACGCCGCCTGTCAGCACTTTGCCGGAGGAGGGCACCACCGTGTTGTAGGCGCGGCCAAGGCGCGTGACGGAGTCCAAGAGGATCACGACGTCCTTGCCGTGTTCGGCCAAGCGCTTTGCCTTTTCGATCACCATTTCGGCCACCGCGACGTGGCGTGTCGCCGGCTCGTCGAAGGTGGAGGAGACTACTTCGCCCTTCACAGTGCGCTGCATGTCAGTGACTTCCTCGGGGCGCTCGTCGATCAAGAGCACGATGAGGAAAACCTCCGGGTGGTTGGCTTCTATCGCCTTGGCTATGTTCTGCAAGATGACCGTCTTGCCAGTCCGCGGCTGGGCCACGATGAGCGAGCGTTGGCCTTTGCCAACCGGCGCGACGATATCGATGATGCGCCCAGTCTTGTCCTTCAAGGTCGGGTCTTCGATTTCCATTTTCAAACGCTCAGTCGGATAGAGCGGCGTCAGATTGTCGAAGTGCACTTTGTGTCGGACGCGATCTGGATCCTCGAAATTGATCGAGTTCACCTTCACCAGGGCGAAATATCGCTCGCCGTCTTTCGGCGCGCGGATCTGGCCTTCAACGGTATCGCCCGTGCGTAAGCCGAATTTCCGGATCTGTTGGGGGCTGACATAGATGTCGTCGGGCCCCGGCAAATAGTTCGATTGCGGCGAGCGCAGAAAGCCGAAGCCATCGGAAAGGATTTCGCAAACACCCGAGCCGCCTATCTCCACCCCACGGTCGGCAACCTGCTTCAGGATCGCAAACAGCATGTCTTGCGTGCGAAGCGTGTTGGCGCCCTCAATCTCAAGCGATTCCGCGAGACCCAGGATTTCGGTAGGTGGTTTGCGCTTGAGCTCTTGCAGCGTGAGCTGCGTGAGCCCTTCGAGTGCCTGTTCTTCTGTCATATGTCGTCTCGGAAACGTTTGAGTGGTGGGACCCCGCGCGCGAATGGGCTGGGGCATGGCCGCTTGGGGGATGTGAAAAGCCGGCGGAAAGGAGGGGTGGTCGGCGCCGCCGCCGCGATCGCGCCTCGTCCCCAAGAGGACTCAGCGCGCGGGGAGGGACACCACACCGGGGCTTCGCCGTCAAGCGCCCCGGCGCACCGGATGTCTTCTAAGGCTCAAGCGTTGCCAATAGGACAACCGCGATAGCGACGAGGAAGGGGACCTCGCTCATCCTCCGCCAGAACACTTCGGATCGCCGCCGTTCGCCCGCGGCAAGCTTGCGGCCTTCCGCGGACAGGAAGCCCTGGTAGCCCGACAAGCCCAGGACTAGCAGGAGCTTACCCCAGAACCAGTGTGGCACGCCGGCGACAACCTCCAGAAACGGCCGGTTCCAGTCTCCTGTGATGTAGGTTCCGAACAAGTAGAGGCCGAACACCCAGGCCAGGACAAGACTTGGGCCGAGAATAATCACGTGCAGACTGCGCGCCGCCCTGAGCATCGATTGCTCAAGCTCGCCTCCCGGTTGGCCCGCGCTGATGTAGGCGTAAAAGCGGGGCATCATGAGCAGCCCGGCTACCCAAGCGATGACCGCGATGATGTGCAACCCGCGGGCAAGGTCGTAGCCGATTATAGGGTCCATCGACACTAACCTGCCTCCTTGGGACATAGGCTCATGGCCGCCGGACAAAGCCGGCCCCCGTTTTCCGCCTGCAGCTGCCCAGGCGCGTCGAGCGCGCGCTCAACAAGGTCTGCGAGCGCGTCAATGAAGCCCGTCGACGCGCCAAGGGCGGGGGCGCGTAGATAGAATGGCAGGTCAAGGCGCCTAGCCAGTTGCGCGTGCTCAATGTCGAGCTCAACCAAGGTTTCGACGTGCTCGGACACGAAGGAGATGGGAGAGACAATAACGCCTTTGCCATCAGCCGCAGCTGTACGAAGTTCCGCTCCGGTCGAGGGGCCAATCCACTTCAGGGGCCCAACGCGCGATTGATAGCAGGTGCGGTGCTCCCAATCAGCAGGCAGGCATGTGACTACGGCGGCGATCGTTTTTTCGGTCTGCCATTGGTAGGGATCGCCGCGGTCGATGACGCGCTGTGGGAGCCCGTGCGCAGAGAACAGCACGCGCGGCTGTGCAGGCGATCCGCCCTCGCGCCAAACGTCCATAATTGCATTCGCGTGAGCCTGGGCAAATTTCTTCCCGGCCGGGTAACAGCAGATTGTCGAGGAGGGCAGGCGCGATGCGCGCCGCCAAGCCTTCAGGGATGATCCAGTCGTCGTCGAGGAAAATTGCGGATAGAGCGGCAACAGGATTGCGTCAGTGGCGCCCCACGTCTTGGCTGCTTCGGCTGCATCATTCACCAACGGGCGCCAGTAGCGCATCGCCGGAAAGCACTTGAACGTCACGTTTGAGACACGCGCGGCAATTGCCGCACTAAGTGCGTCCGCTTGCTTCACGGTTTCCGGCAAAATCGGCGATCGCCCGCCAATGAGCGCGTAATTGGCCCGCGCCGTTTCTTCGCGTGCGCGGGAAACAAGTTGCGCCAGCAAGAAGCGAAACGGCTGTGGCGCACTGATAATCGCTTCATCGTTGAACAGGTTGAAAAGAAACGGCCGCACAGCGTTTAGGCAATCCGGTCCACCGAGATTGAACAAAATGATCGCGACTCTGCGCGATGTCATTATGCGCAATCCACCCTTCTCGCCCGCACGAGGAGACGGCTCTTCCACTGGCAGCGCGCTCATGCGCGGCCTTTCACGATCTCCACCAGGCGCGCAACGCGTTCCGGAGTTGCGTCCGGCGTAATGCCATGGCCAAGGTTGAAGATGTGGGGCGCGCCGGCGAAAGCAACGAGCGTCTCCCGCACACCTTGCTCCAGAGCAGCGCCGCCGACAGCCAGGAGCTGGGGATCCAAATTGCCTTGAAGCGGCATGGCCGGCGCCGCCTGGCGTGCGAATTCTCCTGGCGTCTGGGTGTCAACGCCAACAGCGTTTATGCCCGTCTCGTTCGCGTAGGCGCCCAGCATTGCGCCGGCGCCGCGCGGAAAACCAATGACCGGAGCGCTCACGCCAAGGCTTCGCAATCGTTTCACGAGCCGCTTGGTAGGTGCGATGATGAGCCTGCGGAACAATGGCTCAGCCAAGCCTTCCGCCCAACTCTCGAATATCTGCAGGGAGTCGGCGCCAGCCTTCACTTGCTCGGCTAAATGCCACGCGCTCATCTCGGCCAATACATCAAGCAAGGCGTCCACTTCATCTGGGCGTTCATATGCCGCGCGCCGCGCGCGATCCTTCTCGCCACCCTGGCCCTGCAGCATGTACGTGGCCACTGTCCATGGGCCACCACAAAAACCGATCAATGCAATGTGTTTTTCGAGGCTCTGTTTGATGCGTTGAACGATCTCATAAACTGGCGCCAATCTCTGCAAAGCGCGCTCGGGTTCCTCGAAGCGCCACTTATCTTCCTCGATTAACGGCTCAAGCCTCGGCCCTTCGCCCTCGACGAACCAGACTTTGCGCCCCAGCGCGTCAGGCACGACCAGGATGTCAGAGAAGAGAATGGCCGCATCCAAGGGAAAACGCCGCAGGGGCTGCATGACCGCTTCGGTTGCCAATGCAGGGGAGTAACAGAAATCAAGGAAGCCCTTTGCCCGACCGCGCAGCTCTCGGTACTCAGGTAAATAGCGCCCTGCCTGTCGCATGATCCAAATTGGAGGCGGGTCTAGGCGCTCTCCGTTCAGGACGCGAAGAAGCGCGGGAAGGGTTTCCCGACCGGTCATTGGCTCCCTCTAAACCTAAATCTGGACTTTGATTAGAGATGACTCGTTGTTGTAGCGATCCAAAAAGCGGGAGAACGCATTTTCCCCAAGGACGCCCAAGCACTTACCCTTGGCAGGCATTCAAAAAACCAAAGTTACCCGGGCCCTTCCGTCAGCGTTCGCGGAAAGTGATTCCATGCGCAGTTCTCCAACGGGGTGTGAGTAGTGTGTGGAAGAATCCCTGACGGAGCAAAGTGAATCCTGAGCGCGTACCCTGAGCATTAGGTGCTGGGAGGGTCATCCAGAGCTCATCAACGACTTGTCCACAGGCGCGGCACAGTCGATATGAGTGTCATGACGCGGGACCGGCTCGGTACATATTTCAATGTCCACCTGGTGTCGGACTCAACCGGGGAAACACTGGCTGGGGTCATGCGCGCGACCTGCGCTCAGTTCGACAATATCCTGCCAATCGAGCACTCTTACTTTCTGGTTCGCTCTGCCCGGCAACTAGAACGCGTGTTGCACGAGATCGAAGGCGCCCCAGGGGTTGTCATGTTCACGCTGTCGAACCTCGAGCACAGGGGCATGCTCGAGGCGCGCTGCAAGGCTTTAAAGATGCCTTGCGTGGCAGTGCTCGATCCGGTGCTTTCCTTGACCTCACGCTACCTCGGTCAGGAGTTGAACCACAGGGTAGGGGCCTCGCGACGGCTCAACGCGGAGTATTTCAAGCGCATCGATGCGCTCGATTTCGCCATGGATCACGACGACGGCCAACAGGTGGTCGAGCTCGCCGACGCCGACGTAATCTTGGTCGGCGTCAGCCGGACGTCGAAAACACCCACCAGCGTTTACCTCGCCCACCGCGGGGTAAAGGCTGCCAACGTGCCGATTGTGCCGGGCGTCTCCTTGCCACCTGAATTGTTCGCCGAAGCGCGCCCGCTGGTAGTCGGCCTGCTCATTTCAGCCGACCGTCTCATTCACATCCGTCGCAATCGGCTCATGGCGATGAAGGAAACGCGGGCAGGTGATTATACCGATGAAGACGCCGTTCGCCGCGAAGTCACCGAGGCGCAACGACTATTCGAGCGTGAAGGTTGGCCCACCATCGATGTCTCACGCCGATCGATCGAGGAGACCGCGGCCGGCGTGCTCAACCTGCTTGCAGAGCATCGCGGCGTGTGAGCCTCGTTCTTGCCTCCGCCAGCCAAGCGCGCCGGCGCATGCTCGAAGCAGCGGGGCTTGCTTTCGACGTCGAGATACCGCGCGTCGATGAAGTGGCGGCCAAGGCAAGCCTGCGCGCGGGCGGCCTGAAACCGCGCGAACAGGCCGATGCGCTTGCCGAGTTGAAGGCGCTGTCAGTGTCGGCGCGACGGCCGGGTTTCGTCATCGGCGCCGACCAGATGTTAGCGATCGAGGGCGAATCTTTGGACAAGCCCAAGAATGCCGAGGAAGCGCGCGCCCATCTCTTGCGCCTCAGAGGCAAGACGCACGAGCTAAATACGGCCGCTGTCATTGCGCTTGAGGGAGCAGTCATCTGGCGTCATTTCGATGCGCCTCGCCTCAAGATGCGCGCGTTCTCTGAGTCGTTCCTTGACGACTACCTGGCCCGCGTGGGGGAGCGCGCTTTGTCCTCTGTGGGCGCCTATCAGCTCGAAGGCCTCGGAGCACAATTGTTTGAACGCGTGGACGGCGACTTTTTCTCAGTGCTCGGCCTGCCATTGTTGCCGCTATTGGCGTTTTTGCGCGAGCATGGGATCGCGCGGCTATGAACATAACCGCAGTCACCCAGGTGTACGCCGTGATCGGCGACCCGGTCAGCCACTCGCTTTCGCCGGCGCTGCATAATGGCTGGATCGCCGACCATGGTCTTGACGCGGTTTATGTCGCCCTGCCGCTGAAGAGTGGAGACCCCGTTTCGGCGATCCGCGCGCTGGGCGCGTTCGGCCTTCGCGGCGCCAACATCACGGTTCCGCACAAGGGGGCCGCGGCGCGCGCAGCCGGAGCGACTGATCTCGCCGCCGCAAATGTTCTGCGCTGGGACGAGGAGGGGAGCCTCTCGGCCTTCAACACCGATGGACTGGGATTTATTCACGCGCTCTCGGCGGACGCGCCGGATTGGCGCGTCCGGGTCAAGCGTGCGCTCGTGATTGGCGCTGGCGGGGCCGGGCAGGGGATCACACAAGCGCTCGCGCCCTACGTGGAAGTCGTCTACATCGCTAACCGAACGTTCGCCCATGCCGAGGAGTGCGCGGCGCGCGTCGCCAATGGCCGTGCGCTCAGATGGGAGGATCTGGAACGTGGCTTTGGCGCAACCGATCTCATAGTGCAGGCGACGACACTCGGAATGGCTGGCTGTGAAGAAGCTGGCTGGCCCGTCGGCCTGTGCAGGCCGGGCGCAATTGTCGCCGACATCGTTTATCGGCCGCTGGAGACCGCGTTGCTGCGCACTTCGCGCGCGGGCGGGCTGGTCGCAGTGGACGGCCTCGGCATGCTCATTCACCAGGGCGCGCTCGCTTTTGAGTTATGGTTCGGAATCAAGCCGGATGTGTCGAAGGCGCGCGCGCGCTTGCTGGCGGCTTTGTCGCCATGAAGGTCATCGGTCTCACTGGTTCGATTGGCATGGGCAAATCAACTGTCGCGCAAATGTTTGCCCAGGCGGGCGCTCCTTCGTTCGATTCCGATGCCGCGGTGCACGCGCTCTACGCCCCTGGAGGGGCTGCGGTTGGCCCAATAGAAGCGGCGTTTCCGGGCGTGACGCGCGCAAGCGGCGTCGATCGGTCGTTATTGTCGGCGCGCGTCGTTAACGATCCCGCAGCGATGGCGCGCCTTGAACAGATCGTTCACCCCCTGGTGCGCCAGGGGCAGAGTGATTTTCTAGCAGCGCAGCGCGCGGCCGGCGCAGAGGCCGTGGTGCTGGACATTCCGCTCTTGCTTGAAGGCGGCGCCCCACGTGGAATCGACGCGGTCGTGGTTGTATCCGCACCGCCGGCTGTTCAGCGCGTGCGCGTTCTGGCTCGCCCTGGCATGACAGCCCACAAGTTCGACGCGATCCTCGCGCGGCAAATGCCTGACGCCGAAAAGCGGTCCCAAGCCGATTTCGTGATCGATACGGGCGGCAGTTTCGATGAAACCCGCGCCCAGGTTGCGGCCGTGCTGGACGCGCTGCGCGAACGCGGTTAAGCGCCGGCACCCATGCGCGAAATCGTCTTCGACACCGAAACAACGGGCGTGTTTCCCGATCACCCTGAAGCAGAATTGCGGGATCGAATCGTCGAGATCGGCTGTGTGGAGCTGGTGAACCTCGAAAGAACGGGCCGTGAATTCCACGTCTACCTGAACCCAGAGCGCTCTGTTCCAGAAGAAGTCGTTCGCGTGCATGGCCTCACGCGCGATTTCCTCTCGCAGCACGCCAAGTTCGCCGAAATCGCCTCAGCGTTCCTCGAGTTCTGCGGCGACGCGCCGTTAGTGGCGCACAACGCCTCGTTCGACCAGGGCTTCATCAATGCGGAGCTTCGCCGCTGCGGGTTGGGCGAGGCAGGCGCTGAACGGTTCGTCGATACCCTGCTGATTGCGCGCAAGCGCTTTCCTGGCGCCTCTTGCTCGCTCGATGCATTGGCGAAGCGCTTTCAGTTGGACCGCTACGGCTTTGACTTGGCGGCGCGCAAAGGGCCTGGTGGACACGGCGCCTTGGCGGATGCGCGCATTCTGGCCGAAGTTTACCTGCAGCTTCAGGGGGGTCGCGAGCAGCGCCTGGCGCTCGAGCCCGAAAGTGCGGCGGCGGCGCCCGGTGCGGCTCCGACAAATATTCGGTTCATTGCCCGACCACCGCGCCCAGCACCCTTGCCCTCCCGCGGCACACCGGAAGAAGAATCCGCGCACGCTGCTTTCATCGCTCGCTTGGGGCCAAACGCGCTCTGGTTGAAAGTGATGGCTCGTTGACGGTTTCGCTCAGGGCCCGCTGGCGGCTGGCCCTTCGCTGGCCCTGCGGTCGCGTTCGGCCCAATAGAGCGGCGTGAAGTCGATAGGATTGATCAGCAGCGGCGGATACCCGCCCTCGCGAGTAATTTCCGCCAGGATCTGGCGCGTGAACGGAAATAATAGACGCGGGCACTCGACCCAAATCAGCGCCTCCATATCGTCGGGGCGAACGTTCATGAACTGAAACAGCCCGGAATAGACGAGATTGACCCCAAACAACGCTGCTTCGGCGCGTCTGGCTTGGACACTGACGCAAAGGTCGACCTCAAACGCCTCGCCGTTCTCGCCAAACGGGCGAGATTTCACCTCCACGCCCATATCGATGGTGGGCTGAACATCCTGCGCCAGCGCCCCAGCCGCCATCGCGTTTTGGAATGACAGTTCCTTCACATACTGGGAGAGCACGCGCAGATGGGGAGAATCCGCTGCTAGCTGGGGCTCCGGCGCGGCCTGGGTGTTCATGCGCCACCTCGGTCAGAATCTGTCATTAGGGGGAGGGGGGCTAACATGGGGCGGCGGGGGTGGCAACGCAACCGCGCTGGCGAAGCTGGCTTATCCGCATTATCTTGCACTGACGCCTCGTCGGCGGGGAGTTCCTGACATTGGATCAGAGCCTGCTTGAAATCCTTATCCTCGCGTTTGTGGCGGGGTTCGTGCTGTTCCGGCTCTACACCACATTAGGCCGGCGCACCGGCTCGGAGCGGCCCGCACAACCCCAACCCGCTCAGGGCGAATTGCCGCGAGAGCAGCCGCTGCCGCCAAAGCAGGCGCCAGCGCCCAATGGTCCTGCGGGCGAGGGTCTCATGGCGATCGTTCGCGTCGATCCGAGCTTCGATGTCGATCATTTTCTGGTTGGTGCGCGCGGCGCGTATGAATTGATCATAAATGCTTTCGCAAAGGGCGATAAGGACGCCCTCCGCGGACTACTGACGCCGCGCGTATTCGATTCCTATGTCACTGCCATCACGCAGCGGGCCGAAACCGGCGGCTCGGGGCCGGAGTTGGTGCGCTTGCGCAACGCTGAGATCAGCGAAGCCGAACTGCGCGGCGATATAGCGCGCGTCACCGTGAGGTTTGAAGCTGAGCTTGCCGAGGGCGCGCATGGCGTTCGTGATGCGCGCGAGCGCTGGACGTTCGAGCGCTCAATCCGGTCGCCAGATCCGAACTGGCTATTGTCACGCGTCGCGGCAGCGTGAGCAAATCAAAGCGCGAGCTGTCCGGAGAAGAAAAGCGCCTGTGGCGCCGCGTGGCGGCGAGCATCAAAGGGCATTCGAAGGTGGCGGTAACACCACCAACAGCGCCGCGCGGCGGGCCTTCGCTCAGCCAACCTCGTCGCTTTGCTGGCGCTCCCGCAGACCCGACGCCCTATCGCACTAAAGCCAAAGTCCGTTGCCTTAGCCCGCCGCCAGAACGCGGCGGCGAAAAGCGCGTGCGTCGCGGCAAGCTCGAAATCGGCGCCACGCTTGATCTCCACGGGCATACGCAGATTACGGGACGATCAGCCCTGGAGCGTTTCTTGCGGGCCGCTCAAGCGCGCGGCGAGCTCGCGGTCGTGGTGGTGACGGGCGTAGGCCGCGCCGGGGAGGGTGTTTTGAAGCGGCGCCTTCCTGAATGGCTTGCCGAGCCTGCCCTGAGGCCGCTTACATCTGGCTATGCACAAGCCCATCGCAGCCACGGCGGCGTTGGCGCCTACTACGTCTTCCTGAAGCGCCGCTAGTCGTGTGAAATTCGCACGGCGGCGCAAGTTGGAAACAAGACCTTAAATGCGGCTGTCTTCAGCACGTCCTAACCAATCCAGGCAAATCTCGCAGGCGCCGCTTCGGAGAAAGAATGACCGCGCCAACTTCCATACTGCGTCACCCGCGAGGGCTGGCCGCGCGCGCCGTCATGCTAACGACCTCGCTTGTGCTGGCTACGGCCATTATCTGCGCGGCCACCTTGTTGTTTGGCGCTTATGCTGAGAGCGAGCGGCATCAACTCGCGGTTATGGACGATCGCGCAGCCGGCTCGGCGGCAATCACAGCAAACGCTATTGCCGCCGGCGACTTGGCTGGCTTGGCCGCGCGCTTGGAAGAAGGCATTGCGCGCGGAGGATTGCGGTTGATCTCCGCCTTGGGCGCCGATGGACAAGTGATCATCGAGCGCGGCGAAACTCAGCTTGGGCCCGCGATTGTGCGCACGCTTGCCCCGCAAGTCACGGCATCCAACCAGCAGGTGCATGTGCGCGGGCCAGGTTACGTGGCGGTCTTGTCGCCCATGGCCCATGAGAGCCAGCGCACCGGCGCGCTGCTTCTGGTTTGGGAGGGCGAAGCATACCGCTTCAACGCTCTTTCGGCTTTGGCGCCGTTTCTCTTGATTGCGATCTGCCTCGCCTTGGCCGCCGTCCCGCTGACCACAATTCTGGTCAGGCGGGCCGCGGCGCCGTTGGAGGCGTTGACCGACTTGGCGCGGCGCATAGCCGATCGCGGCGAATTGATTCCTATCGACATCAGAACCGGCGATGAGTTCGAAACCCTCGCCACGGCGTTCAACAGCATGATTGCGCGCCTTGATGAATCGATGCGCCGGATTCAGGAAATCGCCTTCGTTGATCCGGTGACGCAATTGCCCAACCAAGACCGCTTCGCGCGCGAGGTTGATTTCGCCTTGTTGCAGGACGGAGGTGACGTGGGCGCGGTCGCGGTGTTCGAGCTGAGGCGCGCCGCGAAGTTGCGCCAATCCCTTGAGCCTAGCGCCGATCGCGACCTGATGCGCGCTATCGCGGAGCACTTTGCTTCGGCGACTCGCGCCGTCGACAAACTGTCCTGGTCGCCCCAACGCGATGACAGAAAAGCGATGGCGGCGCGCCTTGGCGCCGATGAGTTCGCGGTGTTCGCGCCGCGCCTTGGCTCTGCGACGAATGCAGCGCGATTTGCCCAGCATGTGAACGCGGCTCTCAACCGCCCGTTCGATTGGAGAGGTCACAAGCTGACGCTCGGCGCATGTTGTGGGGTTGCGCTCACACCGCGCGACGGCAACGACGCGAACGCAGTCATCCGCCGCGCGCGCTTGGCGCTTGGCGCGGCTCACGCTTCGCCATCGCAGGTGCGCTTGTTCACTCCGACCCTCGACCGCGAAGCGACGGCAAGGCTGAACCTGGAGCGGGAGATGCGCGGCGCCTTGGAGCGCAGCGAGTTTCGCGCCTATTTTCAACCGCAGATCAATCTCGCGACCGGCCGCATAGAGGCTTGCGAGGCGTTGGCGCGCTGGGTCAGACCAGATCGCACGATTGTTGGGCCCGCGCGCTTCATTCCCGTCGCGGAGGAGAGCGGCTTGATTGGTCCGCTTTCAGAGGCGATTCTGCGCGAGGCGTGTTGGAAGGCGGCCGCCTGGGCGCGCGCGAGCCGACCGGTAAAGGTGGCGGTGAACGTCTCGGCGTTGCAGTTTCGCGGCGAAAGGTTCGCGGAGAATGTTTTGCGTATCGTGGAGCACGCCGGTCTGCCGGCAGACCAGCTCGAACTTGAAATCACCGAGTCGGTGGCGCTTGAAGACCTCGACCGCGCGATCCGGGTGATCAAGCCGTTGCGCGAGGCGGGCGTACGCTTGGCGATTGATGACTTCGGCTGCGGCCATTCCAGTTTGGCGGCGCTGTCGAAGCTGCCGTTTGACGTGATCAAGATTGACCAGCAATTCATTCGCGCCTTGGGCCGCGGTGATCCCAACGCCGTCGCCATAATTGATATGATATTGGCTCTGGCGCGTTCGCTCGACATGGAAGTGGTGGCGGAAGGCATCGAACGGCGCGAGGATATGGAGCTTATGCGCGCAAGGGGTTGCAACTGGGCGCAGGGTTTCCTGAGCGGTGCGGCAGTGTCGGCCCCAGAATTCGCCGAGCTCTTGCGCCGTCAGGATTGTGAAGAAGTGATCGCGGAAGACGCGGCTTGATCGCGGTCAAAGGGGCGGCCACAGTCGGACGGCGCTCCCAGCGCCGTCGTGGAGAGATCAATGGCTGACCGCGCCGCATTGGAAGCCGCCGCCAGCGCCGGCGTGATCACACAAGAACAAGTTGCGACGCTGCACGATTTTCTCAAGGCGCGCGAGGCCCAGGAAACGCCCCCGCCCGCGGAAGGGGAGGAGAGTCTCCGCTTCATCCGCAACTTCCACGACGTTTTTTTGGCGATTGGCATTTTGCTCTTTGCTCTGGGTCTGGCTATCGGCATTGGCGTCTACGCGACGGAGGCAAAAAGCGCGGTGCTGAGCGTTGGCGCGCTCAGTGCAGGCGCGGCGGCCGTGATGTGGGGCCTTGGCGAATTGTTCGCTCGTCGCCGGCGCCTATTCTTGCCGGCAATTGCGATCGTGCTGTCTTTGTCGGGGTTTGTCGTTGTGTCCGTGGCGACTCTGTATGTAGGCGCCTTGCTGCACAACGATTTCGAATGGCGCATGTCGCTCGAGGGCGCACCGCCGCAAGTGCGCATTGGCATTCTTTTGGCGCTGGGCGCGGGTGTGGCCGCCCCCGGGCTATTCTACGCGCGGTTCCGGCTGCCCTTCTCCCTTGGACTGACGGGCGCGGCTGTCGCCGTGTTCGTGATCGGAGCGGCCTTGTTGTTCGGTCTCCCGGCGGCTCACATGGCGCCGATGATGCTGGGCCTGGGAGCGCTCTTGTTCCTGGCGGGCGTCGCCTTCGATGCCCGCGACCCCGCGCGCGCGACACGATTTTCCGACAATGGATTCTGGCTTCACTTCGCCGCCGCGCCGCTGATCCTCAACGGCGCCTTTGGGCTCGTCGGCGGAGTCGGCGATTTCAAGGGCGATGGCGCCGGCCCTGCGGTCGGACCGGCATTGGCGACGCTTGTCGTCGTGGTTCTGCTGGGTTTGGTTTCGCTCCTCATCAATCGCCGCGCCCTGATCGTGTCAGCGTTGCTGACGACAGGCGTCGCAATCGGCGTCATCTTGAATGCAGTGGGGCTTGGCGCCGGCGCGCTTGCCGCCTCGACCTTAATTGTACTGGGCGCGTTCGTGCTGATCCTTGGCGCAGGATGGCGCACGGCGCGCGGGGCGTTGCTGGGCAGGGTTAAGCCTGAAGGATTCTGGGCGCGCGTCTTCCCGCCTGAGCAGTGATCAAACCCTGAATCCATTCTGCAGCGCTAGCGCACGCAGGTTCGCCTCCGGCCGCGGCCCCATATGCGAGATCACTTCCGCGGCCGCGAGCGAGGCGAGCGCGCCGCTTTCCTTGAGCGAGCGCCCGCGCGCATGGGCAAACAAAAAGCCAGCGGCAAATTGATCGCCCGCGCCTGTCGTATCGACAACCTTCGTGGGCATGGCGTCCAGCTCGATCGTTTCGCCGTTGGAGGCGATCAACGAGCCGCGCTCGGAGCGCGTAACCACGACCAAAGGACAAGCTCCACGCGCGCGTTGAAGCGCCCGGCTAAGATCCCTGCTTTCATAGAGGGAAAGGATCTCGCGTTCGTTTGCGAACAGAATATCGACATGACCGGCAACGAGATGCTTGAAGCTTTCTCGGTGCCGCTCGACACAGAACTCATCGGAAAGGGTCAGCGAAACCTTCCTGCCGGCGCCTCGCGCGATCTCGGCGGCATGCACAAAGGCGGCTTTAGCTTCTTCGCGGTCGAACAGATACCCTTCCAGGAAAAGGACTGCGCCCGCGCTTATTAGTTCAGCGTCGATGTCGGCGCTGCTGAGCAGGGTGGACGCGCCGAGATAGGTGTTCATCGAGCGCTGTCCATCCGACGTCACGGCGATGAGCGACCGAGCTGTGCCTGGCGGGGCAGGGCGCGCTGGGGTGTCGAAGGCGACGCCGGCGGCGCGGAATTCTCGCGTGAAGCGAGCGCCGAGTTCATCGTCGGCGACCTTTCCGATGTATCCTGCCGCGCCGCCGAAGCTCGCGACGCCGGTCATCGTATTGGCTGCGGAACCGCCGGCCGCCACAACAGCGCCTTCGAATAATTCAGTGAGGTGATCGGCGCGCGGTTCGTCGATCAAGGTCATTGCGCCTTTGGCGATGTTCTCGGCCGCCAAGAAGGCGTCGGGGACGGCCTTAAGCACATCGATTATGGCGTTGCCGACAGCGACAACGTCGTATTTGGCATTGGTCATGAAACGATCCTGGCGCGGGGTTAAAGCGCCTGCGAGGAGCGCTGGCAAGCGTTGCGAGCGGGCGAAGGGGGCGGCATACCTCGTCCATGCGAATCATCGGCGCAATCTTCGGGCTCTTTTCGATTGCCTCGTGCGCCACGGCTCCGCCGCCTGGCGCCTCCCCTGCAGTCGTGGCAAGCGCGGCGGCGCCGGAGGAACGTTCGCGCGCCGCGCAAATGCTCGCGGCCGCGGGGGAAGCGAGTGCGCCGACGCAAGCTGAGATCGAGCGCACTTTTGGGCGGCCCAACATAGCCCGCCACGAGGGAGCGGGTGCGGCGCTTACCTATCGCCTGGAAAGCTGCGCCCTATTGTTGCTGTTTGAGGCCGATCAGCGCAACGCGTTGCGCTTGGCGCAGGCCCACGCGAGCGCGCGTCGCTCAGGGGAGACCGCGCCAAGCCTTGACCAATGCGCTTCCGAGGCGTCGGTCCCGCGCGATTGATGGCGAAAATCGCCCACCTTAACGGACGCAGCTATTGCGGTGCGCCCTATCTTTTCTTGGCTTTCGCGCCCGAGGGCGCACGCGTTGTCGCCGAAGCGATCGCGCGGGTCTTGGGCTCATAGAGGCAGAGATCGGCGATTGGGCAGTGCGGACATTCCGGCCTTCGCGCAAGGCACGTATAGCGCCCGTGCAGGATGAGCCAGTGATGCGCGCCGCGCAGGAGATGCGGCGGCGTGATCTTCATCAGCTTTTCTTCAACATCTGATGGCGTTTTGCCTGCGGCAAGGCCAGTGCGATTGGCGACACGAAATACATGCGTGTCCACCGCAATTGTGGCTTGGCTGAAAACTTCCATGAGCACGACATTGGCGGTTTTGCGCCCAACACCGGGCAGAGCCTCCAGCGCATCGCGTGTGTGCGGAACTTCGCCGTCGTGCTGGTCGAGCAGCGCTTTTGAGAGCGCGATGACATTTCTGGCCTTGTTGCGCCACAAGCCGATGGTCTGGATGCGCTTGGCCAACCCTGCCTCGCCCAGGCGCAACATTTTTGCAGGCGTGTCGGCGATCTTGAAGAGCTCCTTCGTCGCCTTGTTGACGCCCTTGTCGGTCGCTTGCGCCGAGAGCACGACCGCTACAAGAAGAGTGTACGGATTGACGTACTCAAGCTCGGTGCGCGGGTCTGGGCGGATTTCGGCAAGGCGCGCATAGAGCGCCTCAGCCTTGGCTTTGGTCAGGCGCTTGGCCACGTGATGGGCGTCCTTTGGCGGGCGAGGGGGTTGGGGTAGCATACGTTCATGTCGCCCCGTTGGGAACGCAGTGCTTTTCCTCCCGCGCTCGAGGGCCAGCTCTACATGGATGCAGTGCTGCGTCCGCACAGGAGCCTCTCCCTCAAGGCGTTCCGGCTTATGCTGGCCGTCGTGATCGCAGCCAACGCCACGCTGGCGGCTGTGTTTCTGGCGCAGGGAGCAATCCCGGTCGCCGGTTTCCTCGGTCTCGACGTGCTCGCGCTGTGGCTGGCGTTTCGGTGGAACTATCACGCCGCGCGCGTGGAGGAGCACATCCGTGTGGCTGCTGGAAAGGTGCACGTCGAAAGCATCGATGCGCATGGTGCGGCGGCGCATTGGACACTCAATCCGATCTGGGCGCGCATCGAGCGAGAGGGAAGGGGCGTGCTGATTCGCGCGGGCGCCGGGCAGTTGCGCCTTGGCGCGTTTCTGTCGCCGAAAGAATGCGACGCCCTCGCATCCGTGCTCGGCGCGGCGCTTTATCGCGCCAAACGCGGGAGCCCCAACACGTCCGCCATCGAGTAAAGGCCTGGCGGTTTGCCCGCCGCCCATATCGCAGCCGTCAGCGCGCCGTCGGCAAACACGGCGCGGTCGAGGGCTTTATGGGAAAGCGTAACGACCTCCCGTTCGGCGCCAAAGACAACTTCGTGCTCGCCGACGATGCCCCCGGCCCGAATCACTGCGAAGCCAATGCCGCCATGGGGCCGGATGCCCGTGACGCCGTCGCGAGGCCCAAGACGCAACTCACTCAGTGCTTTGCCTCGTCCTTGCGCTGCAGCTTCGCCAAGAAGCAGCGCGGTGCCGGACGGCGCGTCGATCTTGCGATGATGGTGTGATTCGACGATCTCGATGTCCCAGCCCTCTCCCAATTTGGCGGCGGCCTCGCGCACGAGACTTGCGAGCAAGTTGACCCCGAGGCTGAAATTGCCAGAGCGCACAATGGCGATGCGATCGGCGGCCTTGGCAACCTTGGCTTCCTGATCAGGCGACAAACCAGTCGTGCCGATAATTGAGGCGCGAACCTTAGTGCCGTCGAGCGCATCGAGTGCGGCCAGGCTGGCCTCAGGCGCTGTGAAATCGATCCAGATGTCGGCGTTGGCCGCGGCAGCGTGCACGTCGTGAGCGGCGAGGACGCCGAGTGGGGGACGTCCCGCGATCGCGCCGATATCTTTACCCAAGGCCGGCGAACCTGCGCGCTCGGTGCCCCCGACAACGCGGACTTCCTCGGTTGCCTCGTTAGCTGCGCGGATCAGCGCTCCGCCCATGCGGCCCGCGACGCCGGCGATGGCGATGAAAAGTGTCATTCCGAGAGGGGTACACCGGCCAACGGCGTTGGGGAATGGTCAGCGCGCGGGCGTGTCGCCGCCGTTTTCGAAGAATCGCTTCACGCTATCGAAGAAGCCCTGCGTCTGCGGGTGCGTTTCCTCGCCGCAATCCTTGGCGAACTCTTCCAAGAGCTTGCGCTGCTTTGCGGTCAGGTTCACGGGCGTTTCCACCAGCAGCTCGACATGAAGATCGCCGCGCTCCTTGGAGCGCAGATGCGACATACCCTTGCCTTTGATGCGGAAGCGCCGCCCCGTCTGCGCGCCGGGCGGGATCGTCACCTTGGCGCGGTCGCCGTCGATGGTCGGGATTTCCATGTCGCCGCCAAGTGCGGCTTTGCACATCGGCGCTGGCGCGCGGCAATACAAATCCGCGCCCTCGCGCTCGAACAGCGGGTGCGGTTTCACGGACAGGAAGAGATAGAGGTCGCCAGGTGGTCCCCCGCGCGCCCCGCCGTCGCCTTCGCCCGCGAGCCGGATGCGCGTGCCGTCTTCAACGCCGGCGGGGATTTTCACCGCGAGCGTACGCTCCTTCTGCGTTAGCCCGCGTCCTCCGCAAGACCGGCATGGCGTCTTGATGGATTGGCCGCGGCCGTGACAAGCGGGGCAGGTGCGTACGATTCGGAACATGCCTTGGCTTGCACGCACTTGGCCTGCGCCTTGGCACGTACGGCAGCTCTCCAACGGCGCCTTGCCTTCAGAACCTGTGCCGCCGCACGGCTCGCAGCTCTGGGCGCGCGGAACGACGATCTCGGACTCTGCGCCGCGAAAGGCCTGCTCGAGCGTGATTTCCTTATCATACCGCAGATCGGCGCCGCGTTCGGGGCCATTGCGCGGCCCGCGTCCAGCGCCGCGCGCGAACATCTCCTCGAAGCCCCCGCCGAAAATCTCATTGAAAAGATCCGAGAAGTCGGTGAACCCGCCCGCGCCGAAGCCGGGCCCGCCAGCGCCGTTTTGAAACGCGGCCTTGCCAAAGCGATCATATTGAGCGCGCTTTTCCGGATCGGAAAGCACGGCATACGCCTCGCCCAGCTCCTTGAATCCCTCTTCCGAAACCTTGCATCCCGGGTTCTGGTCCGGATGCAGCTTCATCGCAAGCCTGCGGAACGCCGACTTGATCGTCGCCGCATCCGCGTCGCGCGCTACGCCCAGCGTTTCGTAGTAATCGGTCATGCGCGCTCACCCAAACGCACGATCAGCTCCACACTCAGGCGCGCTTCTTGCCATCGACTTCTTCGAACTCAGCGTCGACGACGCCTTCTTGGCCGCCGCTCTCGCCGCCGGACGCTGCGCCTTGTTGAGCGCCGCCGTAGAGCGCTTCGCCGATCTTCATCGAGGCCTGCACAAGCGCCTGCGTCTTCGACGCGATGTCTACAGTGTTGTCCGATTCAAGCGAGGTTTTGAGCGCGGCCATCGCCGCTTCGATCGCTTGCTTGTCGCTCGCTGGAACCTTGTCGCCGTTTTCCTTGAGTTGCTTGTCGGTCGCGTGAACCAGGGCCTCGCCTTGGTTCTTCGCTTCGGCAAGCTCGCGGCGTGTTTTATCTTCACCGGCATGCTCTTCGGCTTCTTTCACCATGCGCTGGATGTCGCCTTCAGATAGCCCGCCCGAAGGCTGTATGCGCATGGATTGCTCCTTGTTGGTCGCCTTATCCTTGGCGCCCACGGAAACGATGCCATTGGCGTCGATATCGAACGTCACTTCGATTTGCGGCATGCCGCGCGGAGCAGGGGGAATGCCGACAAGGTCGAATTGGCCGAGCGGGCGGTTGTCGTGCGCCATTTCGCGCTCACCCTGGAACACGCGGATGGTGACCGCTTGTTGATTGTCCTCGGCGGTCGAGAAAATCTGGCTCTTCTTGGTCGGGATCGTGGTGTTGCGTTCGATCAAACGAGTAAACACACCCCCAAGCGTCTCGATGCCAAGTGAGAGCGGGGTCACATCCAGGAGCACCACGTTCTTCACATCGCCTTGCAACACCCCGGCTTGGATCGCAGCGCCCACGGCGACAACTTCATCAGGGTTGACGCCTTTGTGCGGCTCGCGGCCGAAGAATTCCTTCACGACCTGTTGAATTTTCGGCATGCGCGTCATGCCGCCGACCAGCACAACTTCCTTGATGTTGCCCTTGGAGAGGCCAGCGTCTTTGAGGGCCTTGGTGCAAGGATCGAGCGTGCGCTGCACGAGGTCGTCGACGAGGCTTTCGAACTTTGCGCGCGTTAGTTTCATATTGAGATGAACAGGTCCGCTGGCGTTAGCTGTGATGAACGGCACCGAGACGTCGAACTCCATGCGTGAGGAGAGTTCCTTCTTCGCCTGCTCGGCCACTTCCTTGAGCCGCTGCAGCGCGAGCTTGTCTTGGCGTAGATCGATGCCGTTCTGCTTCTTGAACTCGTCGGCTATGTAATTGAGGATTCGTATGTCAAAGTCCTCGCCGCCGAGGAAGGTGTCGCCGTTGGTCGACCGCACTTCGAACACGCCGTCGCCGATTTCCAAGATTGAAATGTCAAATGTGCCGCCGCCCAAGTCGTACACGGCGATGGTCTTGTTCTGGGTCTTGTCGAGGCCGTAAGCGAGGGCGGCCGCCGTCGGTTCGTTGATGATGCGAAGCACTTCGAGGCCGGCGATGCGGCCGGCGTCCTTCGTCGCTTGGCGCTGGGCGTCGTTGAAGTAGGCTGGAACCGTGATGACAGCCTGGGTCACCGGCTCGCCCAAATAATCTTCCGCCGTCTGCTTCATCTTTTGCAGCACGAAGGCGGAGATCTCGGATGGCGCATATTGTTTGTCGCGGCCCTGAATCCAAGCGTCGCCGTTGGGGCCGCGCACGATCTTGTAGGGGACGAGATCGGCGTCTTTCTTGGCGATCGGATCGTCGGCTTGGCGGCCGATGAGGCGTTTCACAGCGTAATAGGTGTGGGTCGGATTGGTGATGGCTTGTCGCACCGCCTGCACGCCTAACAAACGCTCACCCTTGTCGTCAAAAGCGACGACAGAGGGCGTGGTGTTGGAGCCCTCGGCGTTAACGATGACCTTCGGCGCCCCGCCCTCCATCACAGCAACGCAGGAATTGGTCGTGCCCAGATCGATGCCGATGACTTTGCCCATGTTACGTCCTCATTTCTCTCAGCGGCGCGGCTACGGCTGGCTCTTGGACCCAAAAGGCGTCCCCGAAGCGCGCGTCCTGTTGTCCTTCAATCCAGTTGCGTTCGACCGGGCCCGGCGCCCCCGCTCAAGCATCCGAGCCTTCGTTCGGGGTTCATGTGGTGTATCGCTTCGCGGGCGCAAGCCTCTTGGGGGGGCTATCCGCATTCGCGGCAGGGGAATAGTCCGACGATGGCCCTACGCTGGATGTTGCTGCAGATGTTGCTGCAAAGGAACAAAAAAGAAACCGAAGCGAGGCTGAGTGGGCAAGCATGAGCGGCGCAGGTGAACTTGAGGGCTTCCGGCTTTGGCCCGGGCATTTGAGCCGCGTCGAGCAGGAAGCGTTGCGCGACGAGGTGTTTGCACGCCTGAAGGCAGGGCCGATCTATGTGCCGCGCATGCCGAAATCGGGCGCCCCGATGCGCGTGCGCATGACCAATTTCGGCGCCCTCGGCTGGGTGACCGACAAGGATCAGGGCTATCGATACCAGGGCGTTCATCCCGAAACCGGCAAGCCTTGGCCCGACATCCCGCCGCGTGTCCTTGCAATTTGGGATGCGCTCTCCGGGTACGCCGCCCCGCCCGAGGCGTGCTTGGTCAATCTCTATGAGGGCGACGCGCGCATGGGGCTCCATGTGGATGCCGATGAAGACGCGTGGGAGGCGCCGGTGCTCTCCATTTCGCTCGGCGACACCGCTATTTTCCGCATCGGCGGGACCGTTCGGTCGGATCCCACGCGCAGCGTTCGTTTAGCCTCCGGCGATGTTTGCCTGCTCGCCGGCGCTGCGCGGCGCGCCTATCATGGCGTCGACCGCATTTTGCCCGGTACATCACGTCTGTTGCCAAAGGGCGGACGGCTCAATCTGACGCTCCGCCGGGTGACGGTTCCGTAGCCGGTGCCGATGGGGCCGCGCCGGCTTCATCCTCGACTACCACGAAGTCCGGTCGCCACCCCTGCGGCGGCCCGCCGGGACCCATCGGATAGCGGCCCGCCGCCATCTCGTGCGCCTTCCACTCCATGGCCATGTGGATGCGCTGATAGCCCGAAGGGTGATCGTAGAAGAACCAGAGTTCGAGCGGGGAGGGCTCCATCTTGCGGTATTCGGAAAGGAGCAGCGCAGTTTCAGCGAAGCCATCCGGCGCGCGCGAGGCGTTGAGCCCGAAAATGTCGGCCTGATGTTCGTGATAGCGGATGATGTTGTTGTTTATCGGCGTCGCCACAGTGAACAGCAACGTGATCACGGCAAAAACGAGCGGCATGCCCGCAGGGTCGGCGATATCGCGCACGCCCCAGCGCTCGCCCTTGGCCAGCCAGTTGAACAAGGCGGGCGTAAGGGCAAACACAACAGTGATCAGCAGGCCCAACATGACGAGCAACGAATTGGTGTGGTGCAGCACGTAGTGGCCGATCTCGTGGCCCATGACTTCACGCACGCCATCTGTGCTCGCCCGATCGAGCAAGGTGTCTGAAAGCGAAATTCGCGTCGTGCCCAAAAAACCTGAAACATTGGCGGTAACGCGATTGGATTGGCGCGACACGTCGAACACGTAGACGTTATCGGCGGGCACGCCGCTGGCCTGCGCCATGTGCAGGATATCGTCGCGGAGTTCGCCTTGCTCCATCGGCGTGTAAGTGTTGAACAGCGGCGAGATGTAGACAGGAACCAGCGCGACTAAGGCTGCGATGAACGCCACGGTGACCATCGAGCCCCAGATCCACCATGTCCGCTTGGCTGCGCGCACGACCAGGTAGAGCACGGAGATGAAGATCGCGCTGATGACGAGGTTGATTGCAAAGCTGATCATGAACTCGACGAACCATTCAGGAAAAGTCTGGGTCGCGAGGCCAAACTCATGCTCGCGCATGAAGCCGACATAATAAGTGAAGGGAAATGACAGGATGCTGGTGACAGACGTGTAGAAGACCGCCATCCCAAAGACGACCAAGAAATAGAACTTCACCGTCTTCTCAAGCCAGGAACGAACGCCCCTGGCCCAGCCCAGCATCATCAACGCCATCGACAGGACGATCGTGATGCCGGCATTGGCGAAGCCGATCCAATAGCCGCCCTCGAAATAACGGTTGGAACGCTCGGTCGCTTCTGGGCCCATGGTGGCGAGCCAGGCCCGCGTCGCCTCGTCGGGATCGAAGGGCAGGGGTGCGGCGTAAGCGGCAGTTGCAAACGATGCCGCCACGAAAACCAACGGCGCAATCCAACGCATGGGACCCCCCTCCGCTCTACCGGCCTTCTTCGTGGCCGCCGATTGCCTTATTGGATGCTAAAGCCCACAGGGATGCAACTTTGCTGTGGGGAGTGGACATGCGTCTGGATACGCCTGAAGGGAATCTGGAGCCGTCTCGGCGCGCTCTTGCGGCGTCGCTATTCTTTGCCGGCTATGCGTCTGCCGCAGTGTCGTCGTGCGCCACCCCGACGACGACGAGCGACGATGAACAGATCACCGGCGAGGTGCAAATAACCGGCGCGGGGGGTTACGCGCTGCCGGCTTTTCTCGCTCGGCCCGCCGCGCGAGGCCGGCGGCCATGCGTTGTTGTCGTGAATGAGATCTTTGGCATCCATGAGTACATAAAGGATGTGTGCCGCCGTTTCGCGCGCGAAGGTTATGCGGCGCTGGCGCCGGACTATTTCGATCGCGCCGGAGATCCGGCCCCGCTTACGGACATGAACGCGATCCGCCAAATCGTCGCCGCAGCGGGCTTCGAGCAGGTGATGGGCGACACCCAAGGCGCAATCGAATGGCTGAAACAGCAAGCCTTCGTCGACCGCGGTCATTTCGGCGTGACCGGGTTTTGCTGGGGCGGCGCGGTGACCTGGATGGCGGCGGCGCGCCTGCCCGACATCAGGGCGGGCGTTGCCTGGTATGGGCGGCTCGTACCGCCCGATGCCGGAAGCTTTTTCGCCGAAGCCGGTCGTCCCTGGCCGATCAACATCGCGCCAGATCTGCGCACGCCGGTGCTTGGCCTTTATGCCGAGAACGATCGCGGCATACCGCTCGACTCCGTCGAGGCGATGCGTGCCGCGCTTACAGCAAACGGCAACCCGTCGAACTCGCAGATCATTGTGTATCCAGGCGTTGGGCACGGTTTCCACGCCGATTATCGCGAGAGCTACAATGCCGAGGCGGCAGCTGACGGCTGGGGGCTTTGCCTGGCGTGGTTCCGCGCCAATGGCGTCGGCTAATGTTCGGTATCACGAATAGAGAGCGGCCATTGGGCCCAGAGGATTGAGCATGCGCTATCGCAAACTTGGCCGTACCGGCCTTGCCGTCTCAGAAATCTGCCTCGGCACGATGACCTTCGGCGGCGACGGTTTTTGGAAAGTCATTGGAGCGCAAGATCAGAAGGTCGCGGACAATCTGGTCAAGAGTGCGTTCGATAATGGCGTGACATTCATCGATACGGCGGATGTTTACGCCAACGGCATGTCCGAGGAGATATTGGGCGGTTCGATTCGCAATACGGGTATTCCGCGCGACGAATTGGTGATCGCGACAAAATTGTTCGGCCGCTTTCAGTTTGGCCCGCCCGGCCAGGCGGGAGGCACGCCGGATCAGGTTCGGCGTTACACCAATTCCAATCTCTGGGGTTTGTCACGCAGTCATGTGTTTAATGCCGTCGACGCAAGCTTGAAGCGCCTTCAGCTCGACCACATCGATCTCTACCAAGTCCATGCGTTTGATCCGGCGACGCCGTTGGTGGAGACGTTGACGGCGCTCGACCACGTCGTGCGCTCGGGGCGCGTACGCTATATCGGGCTGTGCAATTTCGCCGCGTGGCAAATTGCCAAGGCGCTGGGCGTTTCGGAACACAGGGACCTGGCGCGCTTTGAGTCGCTACAGATGTATTATTCGATAGCGGGGCGAGACCTCGAGCGTGAGATCGTGCCGCTGGCCAGGGAGGAAGGGCTCGCCATCTTGCCTTGGAGCCCGCTTGCCGGGGGCTTTCTATCGGGCAAATTCACGCGCGACGGCGGCCCGAAGGACGCACGCCGCGCCGTTTTCGACTTCCCGCCGGTCGACAAGAGCAAGGCCTTTGACATCATCGACGCCATGCGCCCACTGGCGGAGGCGCGCGGCGTTTCGATCGCGCAAATCGCGCTCGCTTGGCTGCTACATCAAAAACATGTCACGAGCGTGATCATCGGCGCGAAGACAGACGCTCAGCTCGCGGACAATATCGCTGCCACAAATGTGGAATTGACGGGTGAGGACTTGGCCAAGCTGGATGCGGTGTCAAAGCTAAGGCCTGAATATCCCGGCTGGATGCTTGATCGGCAGGGCGCCGATCGGCTCGGCGCCTTCTCCTAGAAAGCAATTGCGGCGGCGCCCTTGTCCGGCGCCGCCGCAATCGGTCTCGGTGTTGCGGCCGAGACCGCGTGCATCCCCCGGCCTTCTGCCTACTGACGCACGATCGAAATCTGATACCCTCCTGTCGAACCGCCAAGCCCGCTCGCCTGCAAGAAGAAAGGACCACTTTCTTCGGGAGCAAAGCGCAAGCGCGCGTCCGGGCCGTCGCCGCTGTCGTCATCGGATATCACGCGTTCGTTGTTCATGTTGAGCACGGCAAGGAAAGGATCGGCCAACGGATGATCCCCGTGGCCGTTCACTTCGATCACGTAGCGAGCGCCAGCTTCGAGTTCGACCAGGTAGGTATCCAAGTCGCCTGGCGCGTCGATGCGCGATACGCGGTCGTCGCCGTTGGCCTGCAGCACTTCGTCGGTGCCGGTGCTGCCGGGAACGTCGGTGTCTGAAACGCGCAGCGAGTAGCGCCCGGTCGTTCCGCCGTAACCGGTCACCGCCGCAAAGTGCGGACCGCCGGTCGTGGAAGAGAACGTCAAGTACGAATTGACGCCCGCGCCACCGTCGTCATCGGCGGCTATTTGGTTGCCCTCGGCGTCGTAGAGCGTGAGATATGGATCGGCGAGGGGGCCGGGGTAGGCGCCTTCCAAATTGAAGCGATACGGGCGGCCCTCGACCAGCTCGATCGCGTACCAATCGGCGTCGTCGCCCGATGTGATAAGGCTCACGCGCCCTTCGCTGTTGGGGGCAAGATATTCCGCGCTGTCTGGCGAGCCGCCGATTTCGCCGGCAGTTATGCTGAGAATGTAGCGGCCTTGCGCGTCCTCAACGAACCCTTGCGCGGCGACATAATAGGCGCCGGCCGCTGGCGCGATGAATTCGAGCCACGCATTGAGGCCTTCGCCGCCATCGTCATCGCGCATGATTTCGACGCTGTCGGGGCCGTGGATTGCTATCAAAGGATCGCCGAGCGCATCACTTGTGTCAGCGCTCGTCATGCCGACACGCACGGCTTGCCCCTCGGCCAAATCGAGGCGATACCAATCGTGATCGCCGGCTGGCGCAAGCATGGCTTCGCGATAATCGCCGTCAGCCGAGAGGGCCGCGTCGGTCGAGCTGCCATCGGGAACATCGCCAGCATGTGCAGCCAGCACATAGCCGCCCGTTGCATCGTCGGAAAACGCACGCGCTTCAACGTAGTACGCGCCCGAAGTCGGCGCGGTAAATTCGAGGTAGGCGTTGAGGCCGTCGCCCCCGTCGTCGTCCATCGCCAACTCGACGCCGTCGTCGTTGAAAATCTTGACCAGAGGGTCGCTGACGCCGGACTCGACGTCGGCGCTCGTTAATGTGAAGCGATAGGATTGGCCTTCATCGAGGCGCACACGGTACCAATCGCGATCTCCGGCGAAATCGAGGCTTGCGTTGACAGCGCGCCCAGGCGCGATGCGCCCCTGGGTATAGACATCGCCCGAAGTGCCGTCCGTAGGCGCGCGTTCGGCTTCGACGCTCAATGTGTAGCGCCCGGTATGCGCGCTCGCAAAACCGCTCGCTTCGAGGAACACTTCCCCGTTTGACTGCGGGCGCCACGTGAGCGCCGGGTTGAGGCTGCCGTCGGTATCATCGGCGACTGCCAACTCATTGCCGTCGCGATCGATCACGCGCAGGAGCGGGTCGTTCAACGCGCCTTCGTCCTGGCCGCCGGTGATCGCAATGCGGTAGCTCTGATTGTTGCGCGCGCGGAGGCGGAACCAATCGACGTCGCCTTCGCTTTCGATATTGCCGGTGACAGAGCGGCCCGCCGCGACGCGCCCACGTGTTGCGGCGTCATTGCCGACATCGTCGGGCGGGGCGACTGAGGCGGTCACGCCAAGGCGATAGGCGCCTGTCGCTTCGTCCAAGAAGCCGCGCGCCTCGATAAATACCTCGCCTGATTGCGCCGCTGTATATTGCAATGCCGAGTTTAGAGTGCCGCCCGCGTCGTCATTGAAAGCGAGCTGGACGCCTTCGCTGTCATAGACGCCAAGCGTGGGATCGATAACCACGCCGTCCTCGCCCGCCACGCCTTCGAGCGTCAGCGCGTAACGCATCCCGCGTTCGACGCTCAGACGGAACCAGTCGGCGTCGCCCGCGGGCGTGATCGCGCCATCCACGGTTTCGCCAGCGCTTAGGCGCGCCTGCGTGCTGGCGTCGCCAGGCTGATCGCTCGGTTGGGCGAACGCAGCCGGAGCCAGCATCATGAGCAGGGCCGTGGCCGCGCCAAACCTCATTTTCGCCTGCATGGAGAACTCCCTCAAAACGCCGAGCGCCATGGTTAACGCCCTGTCATAGGCGGCGCAAAGGCGGAATCAGGCGAAGCCGCCTTGTTTGCGCTCCAACGTCGCAGAGCGCGGCGATTTTTTCGGATGGCTGGGGCGTCAGACCGTGATGTCGAGGCTCGGACTTGCACCTGCGGCGCCGCCCGAAACCACAACCATGGCCGCGCGAAGCGTGCGGTCGCCGAGGACGTAGCCGGGCTGCATTACTTCGATGACGACCCCCGCTGGCAGGTCCGAGGGGGCCTGCGCCACTGCCTGATGAACCTTGGGGTCGAAAGTTTCGCCTCTTGCGCCGATGCGCTTGAGGCCATGCCTCGCAAACGCATCCACCAGGGATCGCTCGGTCATCTCAAGCCCGGCAAGGAGTGTGCGCAAGCCTTCGTCCGCGGCGTCGCGGGGCGCTGCGCCAATCGCGCGCGACAGCGTGTCGGCTACAGGCAACAAATCGAACGCGAAGCGGTCGATCGCGTAAGTGCGCGCGTCCTGGACTTGCCGCTCGGCGCGGCGACGCGTGTTCTCTACCTCAGCCAGCGCGCGCAGCAATTCGTCGCGCGCCCTCGCAAGCTCGGCCTCGAGGGCCGCTGTGTCGATCCCGGAGTCGGCGGCCTCCGGCGCCGATTTGGACTGAGCGTTTGCTTCGTTAGTCATGCCTTGCCTCGTTCAACGTTGGCCCCGCGCCCGTCGAGCACGCGCCCCACGACGCGGGCGGTATAGTCGACGACCGGGATCACCCGTGCGTAATTGAGCCGGGTCGGGCCGATCACGCCCAGCGCCCCAACTACGCGCCGTTCGGCGTTCATATAAGGGGCCACGATCAAACTCGATCCGGACAGCGAGAATAGTGGGTTTTCCGAACCGATGAAAACCCGCACGCTTTCGCCCGCCTTGGCCAGATCGAGCACCTGGATGAGTTCGCGGGTCTTTTCCAGGTCGTCAAACAGGCGCCGCGCGCGCTCGAGGTCGGCCAGGGCTTGCTGGTCTTGAAGCAGGTTGGCGCGCCCGCGCACAATCAGCGCGCGGCCCATCATGGGATCTTCGCCCGACCATTCGACAAGTCCGCTTTCGATCAATTTCGCCGCGGCCTGGTCGAGGGCCGCGCGGTCGCGGGACAGCGCTTCGCTCGCCGCCGCGCGCGCCTCGCTCAGCGTCTTGCCCTTGAAGCGGGAGTTCAGATAGTTTGCGGCCTCGCTCAGCACTGAAGCCGGCAAGTCGGTCGGCGTGGTGATGACCCGATTTTCGACCTGGCTGTCTTCGAACACCAGCACGAGCAGCGCTTGCCCGGGGCCGATGGAGACGATTTCCGCATGGCGCACTGGCGCGTCGCGCTCGGGCGCCACGACAAGGCCCGCACCCCCCGCAAGGCCAGAGAGCAATTCGGAAGCCGCACCCATGACGTCCTGCGGATTGGCGCCGGCGCTTCCGATCCGGGCCTCGATTTCGCGTTTCTCATCCTCGGCGACGTCACCCAATTGCAAGAGACTGTCGACAAAGAATCGCAAGCCAAGCTGTGTCGGTCGACGACCCGCCATGGCGTGCGGCGCCTCCAACAGTCCGAGTGCGGCGAGATCGGCCATCGTGTTGCGTATCGAGGCCGCCGAGAGGGATACCCCGCCTAACTTCGACAGCGTGCGCGAGCCCACGGGATCACCGGTCGTCAAGTACGATTCCACAATCTCCCGGAAGATCTCACGCGCTCGCGCATCGAGCGTTGAGAGATCGGCGGGGGAGGGAGGGGTTGGCATGGCGGGCTTTACGTAGCGAACATGAAACTTCGTGCAAGCGCTGTCCGCGCCTTCAAACTGCCCGATTTAGCGGTGAGCCGGGCGCTCATGCGATTGTCTTTTTTGGTGTTTCTCGCTGCTCTTGGGGTCTGCTCAAATGCGGCGGCCCAAACCTCAATCACCCTTGCGGCCGATCCCGTTCCAATCGTTGAGGCTCAGATCAATGGGCGGCCGGTGCGGCTCGAAGTGGACCTGCGGCTGCCGGACGTGCTCGTGCTGAACCCTCAGGCCGCTGAACGACTGGGCGTGCGTCGCGTTCCGCTGCTGGCGGTCACGGTTATCTTGGATGACGCAAGAGTTCGTGGGCGTCTAGCCCGCCCGCGCATTGTGTTCGCCGAGGGGGGCGCAGCTTCACGGGCGATGACTGGGATCTTCAACGTGCCGGCGTCGCATCACGCTGACGGCGTCATTGGGCCCGGCGCGTTGCCACACGATGTCATTCGGATTGCGCTCGGGGCTGAGCGCGAAGGCGAAAGGGAGATTTCCTTTCCCCTTGCTGACGCTGACGTGTGGGAGCCGCACGCACAAGTGGGCGCCCTCGATACGGAGATCAACTTCGATCTCGCCAATCAAGCGAGCACATTGAACCGAACGGCGTCGGCGCGACTGGACGAGGCTGGCGCTATCGTGGCGGACGGCGCGCACGCGGAAACGCCGATGCTCTTGGGACTGCGCGCGCAGACGCAACCGGTGCGCACGGATCTCACGGTGGCCGGCCTCCCGCTTGGATCCGTGGTCGCCCGCACGCGTGCGCCGCTCTTGGGCGCGCTCGACGAGGACGCGATCGTCGTATCGGGGGAGGGGGACGCGCCTACGCCGAATCTGTGGCTGGGTCGTGAAGCGCTGTCGCGCTGTTCAGCGATCAGTGTAGATCGGAATGCGCGGCGCCTAACGCTGAGTTGCGTGTCCTAGCGTTCTTGCCCGCGTTAGCCTACTCACGCGGCGGAGATTCTAAGGAGCACCCATGCGCCCTTCCGGTCGCGCCGTCGATCAATTGCGAGAGCTTTCGCTCGAGACTCAGGTGTCGCGTTACGCCGAGGGATCGTGCCTTGCCAAATTTGGCGCCACCCATGTGCTTTGCACGGCATCGGTCGAACAGGGCGTGCCAAACTGGCTAAAGGGCCAAGGTAAGGGCTGGGTTACTGGTGAGTATGGCATGCTGCCGCGCGCCACCCACACGCGCGGGCGCCGCGAAGCCGCGCAGGGCAAGCAATCGGGACGCACGCAGGAAATCCAGCGCTTGATCGGGCGCAGCCTGCGTTCGGTTATCGATCTCAAGGTCCTGGGCGATCGCACGATCACGCTCGATTGCGACGTCATCCAAGCTGATGGCGGCACGCGCACTGCGGCAATCACTGGCGCTTGGGTCGCGCTTGCCAAGGCCTGTGCGTACCTCATGGAAGAGCAAGTGCTGAAGGCAAACCCCATAACCGGGCTGGTGGCGGCCATTTCGTGCGGCGTGTTCGAGGGCGAGGCAATTCTCGACATCGACTATGCGGAAGATTCCAACGCCGAAGTCGACTGCAATTTCGTTATGGCCGGCGATGGGCGCTTGATCGAAATCCAGGCTACGGGCGAACAACGCCCGTTCACGGAAGACGAATTCGCCGCGATGATGACGTTGGCGAAATCGGGCTGCGCGCGGCTGTTTGAGGCGCAGAAACGGGCGACGTCCTAGAGCGGAGAACGATTTAGAGGCGGCGCCTCAGCTGCGTTCGTCACTCAACGGCCGTGTCAGCGCGTTCGAGCTCGGCGTCCTGTGCGCTGGGTTCGTAGCTCAGGAGCTCGCCAGGTTGGCACTCGAGCACGCGGCAGAGCGCATTCAACGTAGAGAAACGTATCGCCTTGGCCTTGCCTGTCTTCAGGATAGAAAGGTTGGCCAGCGTCACACCTACGCGTTCACTGAGATCGGTCAGCGACATGCGCCGTTCGAGCAGGATGCGATCGAGGGTCACGCGGATCGCCATCAGATCGTCAGCTCCTGCTCTTCCTTCATCCGCGCGCCCTCACGGAACACCTCTGCGAGGACAATGAGGATGGCTATCGACATCCAGGTCGAGATGTCGATGTTGAAGCTGAAATCCGCCTTTGCGCCATCGGGAAGATCCACCGCGGCAAAGAGCGCGGCGATCGCGCCGAGCAAAACGTAGCGCGCGACCTCCACAACAAGCATTGTGATCCAGATGACGCGCAGGTGCGTGGCGTTTTCGCGCCGGAATGGTTCACCGGACGTAAAGTTGTGGAACAGCCGACGCAGTCGGCCAACGATAATCAAACCGCCCATGATGACGATGGCGCCGATGACGAGGGCGGGCACGACGACCGGCCAAGCGGCTCCGGTCGCGCCCTTGGTGAGATCGAGTTCACCGCCAAGAATTTCAGCGTCGATCCAGCCAGCGGCTATCATGGCGTGTAGTGCGCCATACCCAAAGGCAACCAAGGTCAGGCCGCCAAGCGCGATCCATAGGAGCCACCAGGCGATCGCCAGGCCGATCTCCACGATCGAGGCCACCGAACCTTTCCCGAGCGCTTTCACCGACGCGTTCCTCTCTTCTACGAGCGTACCCTAGCGGACCTTTATTGATAAACGATATAGACCCGGAACGCCTCAGTCAAACAAGTGTTCGCCATGCCTCGATTGAGCGGTCGCCTGGTCGTCGCCAGCCACAATGCCGGGAAGGTCCGCGAAATCGGCGCGCTTTTGGCCCCGCTAGGCGTTGAAGCGGTGTCGGCGGGTTCGATTGGCTTGACCGAGCCCGAAGAGACAGAAGCGACTTTCGTGGGCAACGCCGCTTTGAAGGCAAGCCTGGCGGCGGAGGCGTCGGGGTTGCCAGCGCTGGCAGATGATTCCGGATTGGAGGTATTTGCGCTGGGCGGCGAGCCGGGCGTCCACTCGGCGCGTTGGACCGGGGAGGGCAGAGACTTTCGCGTGGCCATGGAACGGGTGTGGCGCGAACTCAAATCAAAGGGCGCGAGTAATTTCTCGGCGCGCTTTGTGTGCGTTCTGGCGCTTGCGGCGCCCGGCGGCGAAGTGCGTACATTCGAGGGCGAAGCGCGCGGGACGATTGTTTGGCCCCCGCGCGGAGAGAACGGCTTCGGCTACGACCCGATTTTTCTTCCAATGGGTCATGACCGCACGTTTGGAGAAATGAGCCACGACGAGAAGCTGCCCCTGACGCACCGCGCGCGAGCATTCGAGAAACTGCTCGCGGCGCTCAAATGAGCAGCTTCGGAATCTATGTGCACTGGCCGTACTGTACGCGGATCTGTCCTTATTGCGATTTCAACGTCTATCGAGCGCGCGGAGCGGATAGCGCTCCTCTGATCGAGGCTATTTGCACTGACATCGCCGCGCATGCGGCGCGATTTGGCAAACGCGAAGCGGCGAGCGTGTTTTTCGGAGGCGGTACGCCAAGTTTGCTCAAGGGTGACGAAATCTCCCGCATCCTTGACGCGGTCGCGCGAGCGTATGCGCTTGCGCTAGATTGTGAAATCACGCTTGAGGCCAACCCAGAGGACGCGGGCATGTTCACGGAACAGGCCGCTGCGGGGATCAACCGATTTTCACTCGGCGTGCAGGCGCTCGATGACGGCGCGTTGAAAGCGCTCGGCCGCTCACACAACGCCGCAAGCGCACTGCGCGCCGTTGAGGCGGCGGCGCGCACCGGCCGGCGCGTCTCGCTCGATCTCATTTACGCGCGCGAAGGCCAGGGCATCGACGCCTGGCGCGCTGAATTGCGCGAAGCGCTGAAGCTGCCAGTCGAGCATGTTTCGCTGTATCAACTCACGATCGAGCCCGAGACGGCCTTTGCGCGCCGTGTCGCGCGCGGCAATCTTGCCGCGCCGACCGACGAGCAGGCTGCGGCCTTCTACGAAGCGACACAGGAGGTTTGCGACGCCGGGGGATTTCCCGCGTACGAAATCTCGAATCACGCCCGCACGTTGGAAGCGCGCTCGCGGCATAATTTGCTTTACTGGCGCGGCGGGGATTGGATTGGCGTCGGCCCAGGCGGGCATGGCCGCGTGATCCAAGCCGGCGCGCGCGTCGCCACAGAGGCGCAGCGCCGCTCCACTGATTATATCGACGCTGTCCGTGAGCACGGAATTGGCTGGCTCGAGGACGCAGTGTTGAGCGCCGAGGAAGCCTCCGACGAAGCGCTGATGATGGGCCTGCGCATCGACGAGGGGATCGACATCGCCCGCATCGAAGGCATGCGCGGCAAGACGCTTAATTCTGACACGCTGCGTTGGCTCGAGGAGGAGGGGCTTGTGAGTGTTGGCGATGGCTGCGCGCGACTCACCCGCGCAGGCCGCGTGCTGGCGAACAGAGTTGCGGCCGAGCTGGTGAGTTGATTGCCCAAGCTATTCAAATGAGTAGTGACGCGGGGAGCCTTCGACAGTACACGGTGAGTGCAAATGAGGGGATTCCCATGCGCTCAGCACTGCTTTCAGCGGCCGCGTTGGTCGCGATGACCGCTCCGGCGTCAGGGGCGTTGAGCATGGCTTCGGCCGAGCCGAACGCGCCGATCAACGCGGCCACGACTGACAGCGGAACCGGTTGTCTGGTGCGGGACGCCAATGGCGTCCACCATTTTGACGCGACCTGCGAGTGGCGCCTAGTGAGAAGGCGCGACCGGGACGGAAATCTAGTCCTCTTCAGCTACCAAGATCACGGGCAGTTGCCGGCGAACGTGCCCCATCCGTCCTCAGCAAGTCGCCATACGGGACCCTGGCCAGGCTGCCTCGACGGCATCCATGAGGTCACAACGCCCAGCGGCGAATATAGATCGGATTGCCGCTTCCACAATTAGCTAGGCCGCGCGTTAACTAGCTGATGAAGCAGCTCTCGCCGCCGACGATGGCTGACCATCGCGAGCGCCGCTCTCAAGTCCCGCTGCTTGGAAACCGGCGAGGCGCGGCGTCGAGTACGGCTACCGTGCCTTGGCCGACTTCGATGATGGCGAGCCCGCGTTCAATGGCGCCGTTGGCGCGAAAGCGGAAGAGTCCGTCGCTGCCAGCAAAGCCTTCGCGGTTTTCGAGTGCGCCGCGCGTCAACCCTTGCGCACCGCGTTCGCGCGTCAACAGCGCGGCCAGCGCTACCGCATCGTAGGAAAGGCTCGCAAGCCGCGTCGGCTCGCGTGAAAACGAGGCGCGGTAGCGGCTCTCGAAGTCAGTGCGCGCGCTTGGGTCGGCGGAGACATACCAGCCGCCAGCGAGCGCTGGTTCGCGTTGAGCCTCGCCAGCCCACGCGCTGGTGCCAAGGAAGCGCACTTGACGTTGATCGACGCCGCCGCGCACGAGCGCAATGCCGATCGAGCGCAAGGGCGTGCCGCTCTCCGCAATCAGAATCGCTTGTGCAGGCGCCGTGCTCATGCCCGCGGCAAGCGCAGCCGCCGCGGCGGAGGCGTCGGCGTCGGTGCGTGTGTAGAGTTGCGTGTGCACGATAGCGACGCCGCGTGCTTGCGCCTCCGCGCGTAGCGCGCTCTCGACGCGGCGGCCATATTCGTTGGAAGGGGCGAGCAAGGCGACTGAGCGTATCTCGCGGCTGGCGGCGAACTCGACGAGGCGGGCGATTTCATCTTCGAGCTGGAAGCTCAGAAGATAGACCCCGTCGCCGGCCACGCTGCGATCGGAGGAAAAGCCGATCACCGGAATGTTTTCACGCCGCGCCGTCATGGCGGCGCCGGCCACACCCTCGCGAAGCACGGGGCCTATGATGATGTCGGCGCCGTCAGCCACCAGAGCGCGCGCGGCTGCGGCGGCGGAGCCTTCGTTAGAGCCCGCGTCGCGGGGAATGATCAACGTGCCCTGATCGCCATGGTCGAACAGTGCGAGTTCGGCGGCGCTGTAGAGAGCGGCGGCGTCCTGAGGGCGAAGCGAAAACGGCAACAAGAGCCCGATGCGCACGATTCGACGTCCGCGCATGAAGGGTGGTGTGACGCCCTCGCGCGTTTGCACCTGCGCCTCTGGTGGTGCGACCGGGCCTGGACTGGGAGTGGGTCCTGGGGCCGGCGCGGTAGCGCAGGCGGCCATGAACGTGGCCAGGGAAAGCGCTACCCCCGTCTTCAGGCTTGGCGCAACGCGCGCGCGCGCCGATGATCGCAGCGACACCATGAGCAATCCTTCGTCTGACCCCGGGCAAAGCGGACGCGACCGTATCGGCGCCCGAAAGCCCAGTCCACCTCCGGAACCGGGCCTTTATGTGGTCGCCACCCCCATCGGCAATCTACGCGACATCACCTTGCGCGCCCTCGACATTTTGAGCGGCGTGGGCCGCGTCTACGCCGAAGACACGCGTGTGGCCCGCAAGCTCATGGACGCCCACGGGCTGAAGCCGCGCCTCAGTGCTTACCACGATCACAACGCCAATGCCGCGCGGGATGAAATACTGGCCGGGCTGGCCGCTGGCGAGAGCATTGCGCTAATCTCTGACGCTGGGACGCCGCTGGTGTCCGATCCGGGCTTCAAGCTCGTCCGTGCTGCGATCAAGGCAGGTCACCGCGTATTTCCGATCCCCGGCGCATCGGCCCTGCTGGCGGGGTTGGTTGCCTCGGGTTTGCCGACGGATCGGTTCTTGTTCGCGGGCTTTCTTCCACCCAAGCAAGGCGCCCGGCGCGCCGCGCTTGCTGACTTGGCGGAGATCGACGCCACCTTGGTGCTGTTTGAAACCGGACCTCGTTTGGCCGAAAGCCTAGCGGACATGACCGGAATCCTTGGTCCACGGCCGGCGGCAGTGGCTCGCGAACTCACCAAGCTGTTCGAGGAAACCAGTCGCGGCACGCTCGAAACGCTCGCCGCCCACTATTCGCAGAAGGGCGCGCCCAGGGGCGAGATCGTCGTTGTCATCGCCCCTCCGCAAGCGGAAGCGGAGGCAAGCGATGAGGCGCTGGATGCGTTCCTGGCAAGCGTGCTGGAGCGCGGCGTGAAGGAGGCGGCCGCCCTGGCCGCGGATGCGCTCGGCGTATCTCGCAAGCGCGCGTATGCGCGCGCGCTGAGCTTGAAGGAGCGCGCGTGAGACGCGAGCGCGCCGAACGGCGCGGGCGCATCGCCGAATGGATCGCGATGCTTTTCTTGATTAGTAAAGGGTATCGGATTTTGGGTCATCGCCAGCGCACGCCTTATGGAGAGGTTGACATCGCAGCTTGGAAGCGCGGCGTGCTCGCCATTGTGGAAGTAAAGGCGCGTGCAACTTTTGACGAGGGTGCGTACGCGCTGACGCCGCAGGCGCAGGATCGCATTGCGCGCGCCGCTTCGGTGCTGGCGGGGCGTTGGCGGCTCAATGCCGCGCCGATCCGCTATGACCTCATCGTCGTCGGAGCAGGGTTGTTGCCAAGACATGAACAAGGCGCATGGACGAGCGAGCGTTTACGTTAATCGCGGCGAAACGATCCTTGGGCAGACTGACTGCACCATGCGTAAATCCTTGTTTACCGCCGCGGCTCTTGCCGCTTGCGCCAGCATCAGCGGCTGCATGACCGCCGCGGTCGGGGCGGCCGCGGGCGTTGGCGTGTTCGCCGTTCAAGATCGCACGATCGGCGAAGGAATAGACGATGCGGCCGCTTCCCAACAAGTGAAGGCGCGCCTCTTGGCAGCTGATCGCGCCGCCTTTCAGGAAGTCGACGTTGAGGTCGCGGGAGGTAATCTCCTGCTCTCCGGCGTCGCGCCGACGCAAGAGCACCGCCAAGCTGCTGAAACCATCGCACGCAGCGTGCCGACGCTCCACAACATCTTTAATGAGATCTTCGTCGGCCCGCCTTCGAGTTTTGCGCGCAACGCGCAGGACGAGTGGATTACAGCTCAAATTCGCACGCGCTTAACGGCAAGCCCAACGGTTCGCGCCATCAACGTCAACATCGAGACGTTCAACGGCAACGTCTATCTCATGGGCACTGCGCGCAGCGATCATGAGTTGCGCCGCGCCGCTGAAATCGCGAGCACTGTCGGCGGCGTCCAACGGGTTGTGTCGTTCGTGCAGGTGCGACCGGCGCCCGTTCCTTATTACGCCCGAGCAAACGCGATTCCGACGCCGCCCGAATATCACGGCGGACCTGCGCCGGCCTCAGAAGGCGAGCCCGGTCCCGGCTACTAAAATCGGTTCCATGGCCCCCGATTTCCGTGGCGAGACCAACCGCTTTGGGGGTAAGTTTTCCAAATCGGCGCCGACGGGGAGTCGGCGTTCGATTTTTGTTGTGCTTTTGTTCCAATTTCGTTCTATCCTGGGCCCGGTCTGTGGATAAAGGCGGGGCATATGCAGACGTGCGCGAATGCGGTGACGGTGGCGTTCGCGGGGCTCGAAGCGCGCCGGGTCGAGGTACAAGTCCAGCTTGCGGGCGGCCAACCCGGGATCGTCATCGTCGGCCTCGGCGATAAAGCGATCGCCGAGAGCCGCGAGCGCGTACGGGCGGCCTTCGCGTCGATCGGGCTCGCAATTCCCGCCGGTCGTTTGATCGTCAACCTCGCGCCGGCCGACTTGCCGAAGGAGGGCACACACTACGATCTACCCATCGCGCTGGCGATGATGGCAGCCATCGGTGCGCTCCCGATAGATTCTCTCGATGGCGTCGTGTGCTTCGGCGAAGTCGGGCTCGATGGTGCATTGGCGCCGGCGCCAGGCGCACTGCCCGCGGCGATGGCGGCGCACGGCATGGGCGCTGCTTTCGTGTGTGCTGAGGCGTGCGGTTCGGAAGCGGTTTGGGCGGGTGGCGAAGTGATTGCCGCGCCCTCGCTTCTGTCTCTTGTGAACCACTTCCGCGGGAACGCGGTGCTGAAAGCGCCTGAGCGCGGCGATCTCATCGCCGGCGCCAGCGTTCCTGATTTGCGCGATGTGCGGGGCCAGGAACAGGCTAAGCGCGCGCTCGAAATCGCCGCAGCGGGCGCACATAATATCTTGTTTGTTGGCCCGCCCGGCGCCGGCAAATCGATGTTGGCGCAGCGTTTGCCTGGCCTCATGCCGCCCTTGTCGTCGGAAGAATTGCTTGAAGTCTCGATGCTGCATTCAGTGGCGGGCTTGTTGGAGCGCGGGCGCTTGACGCGCACGCGGCCATTTCGTGCGCCGCACCATTCCGCTTCGATGGCCGCGCTGGTAGGCGGCGGCTTGCGCGCCAAGCCCGGGGAGATCTCGCTCTCACATCAGGGCGTGTTGTTTCTGGATGAGTTGCCGGAATTTTCGCAACAGGCGCTGGACGCGCTTCGTCAGCCCCTGGAATCCGGCCAAGTGCTGATCGCGCGCGCCAATCATCACGTGACCTACCCCGCGCGCATCTTGCTTGCCGCGGCGATGAATCCATGTTGACCCGTTGCATTGTTCGCCGAGTTCCCAGGAATGTATGCGAGGGAAATTTCAATGGTATCGCCGATGACGATTTGTTCGACGATCGTCTCTAAGATGGTGCGCTTCTCCTCAAAGGAGAGCGAGCCCCACCGGCCGTAAAGGTCGCGTGCGCCCGTGATTACCTCTTCGCTTGAGAGATGATTGATGCGCCGCAGGTCAACCTCAGCCCGAAGCTTCGCAACCTCGTCGTCGATGGCTTCCTGGCGGTCTTTGAGCCCGCCATGGAGTTCGCCAAAGGCCTTGCCGGGCAGTTCATCGCTTTGGAACGCGCGATAGATGCGGTCCAATTCTGCGACGCCTTTGCGCCGTTCGTTTTCCAAGATGCGCGCCTGTTCCTCTTTGGCGGCTATTTCAGCATCGTCTTTTTCAAAGAAGGCGCAAATGTCATCGTCGGAGAGGAAGAAACTTTGGAGTTCGTGCCGGAACACCTCTTCAAGGTCGTCCATCGGAATGCGCCGTCCGCAGCTGCGGCAGACGTACTTGGGAGACGGGGGCTTCAAGTACATCTTCTTGCCGCAGGCGCACCACAGGAGGCCGCCAAACAGCCGCTCAGCGGGCCGACCTCGGCTCCAGCCCTGGCGCTGGCGGTCAAGGAGTGCGTTGGCTTGCTCCCAGGTTTCCTGTGAGATGATCGCCGGGACTTCCTGCATCACCCATTCGCTCTCTGGCTTCACCAAGGCGCGCTTTCCTCTTCCCTGGGAGCGGGTGTAGTTGGCGCGGTGGACGCCGACGGCGGTGGTGTCTCGAAGCAGCCGGGTGACGGTGGTGTCGCTCCAATTGGCTCCGCTTCGAGTGCGGTATCCCCGCTCATTGAGAATGCGAGCGACCCGGCGCTTGTGCCGCTCCTCAAGGAAGAGGTCGTAAACGAGCTTGCGGATGGGCGCTTCTTCCGGGTGCGGTTGGAGCCTCCCATCTTTCCACTCGTAGCCAAAGGAAGCTTGCCCGCCGATGTTCTTGCCGAGCTTGGCACGGATGGGGACCGAGGCTGCAATGCGCTCGGAAATTTCCTCGCGCTCCCACTGCGCCATGGCCGCGATCATGGTGTAGAAGAGGCGGCCGGCCGGGGAAGAGGTGTCGATCGATTCCTGGAGCGAGATTAGGTCCGCATCGTATTCCCGGAATTTTTCGGCGAAATCCAGGAGTTCCTTGGTGTTGCGGGCGAGCCGGGCGAGCTTCGAGAAAATGAGCCCCGTGATCGCGCCAGAAGCCACGTCCTTGAGCATGCGCTTAGCTTCCGGGTGCTCCATGACGGTTTTGCCGGAGACCCCGGAGAGGTCGTAGAAGGTGGCGACATGCCAGCCCTTGGCTTCAGCGTATAGCCGGGCACGCTTTTCGTGGTGGAGCGGGCTTTCGCCCTGCGCTTGATCCTCGGTCGAGACCCGAATCCAGATGCCGACGGACTTCGCTTCTGCGCTTCGCTTCACGCCCATTTTCCCGACTCCAGGCGGCTGTCCCGGACCACTGTGATTTTTGGTACAATACGCGAACGTGATTCTAACGGAAAGCGGGAGACACGGTTACGCGAGTTCATCAATGAAAAACTGGTTTCCATTCACCGACTACGACTTTTACGCCTACCTCACGAGCGGCGGTCTCGCGCTGGCGGTATTCGATTTGCTGACCACAGGCGGCCTGTGGCTCGCCCGTGCTGACTGGACCTTCGTGCAGATCGTGCTCGTGATCGCCGCGTCATACGTCATCGGCCAAATCGCTGCGTCTGTTGCATCGCTCGTTATCGAGCATGGGCTTGCTCGATGGCTGCTTCCATCCCCCGCTTCGGTCCAACTTGGTGTTCGGAAGCAAGGGATGGCTGGCAGGTTGATCGGCCGGATTGTCGTGGGCCGGTATTACACCCCGTTTTCCGAACCCATTCGCGAGAAGATTGGTCGACAGCAGCAGCCAAGCTGGGCATCCCGCGAGAGGCGCTGAGCGACCCCGAGACAGTTTTCCAAGTTGCCTTTGGCGCAGCTCGTTCGGACCAAGACACCCGAGAGCGAATCGATGGGTTTCGCAACCAATACGGCTTCTGCCGCAACATGGCGCTCGTTGCGCTCGTTTGCGCAATCAGTCTTGCCGTGCCCGCTGGGATTGATGCGACGCTAAACTCGCTTGCTGCGCTGCTCGCTGTCGTTGCGCTCGGCATGACCATTCGTTTCTTGAAATTCTATTCCGCATTCGCGGCGGATGTGTTGCGGGCGCTTTTGAGGTAATGCCTATGGATCTGAAGATTTTCGACGTCGAGCATGGTGCGTGCGCTCTTCTCACCGCGGATAACAATGCGCGCCTGATGCTTGATGCCGGACACAACGGATCGACGAATTGGCGCCCTGGCACATATCTCCGTCAGCAAAACATAGGCCAATTGGAGATGCTCGGCATCACCAACTATGACGAAGACCACGTTAGCGGGATTGAGGACTTGTTCGACAACGTCAACGTTCAGTGGCTGACACGCAATCCGAGTGTCTCAACGGCGGTCTTGAAGAAACTAAAAAGCGCCGATGGCATGGGTCCCGGCATCGATCGCTTGTGTAATGCGATCGACAAGGTCTTCACCGGAGGCGTTGGCGTGAGCGCCCAGCCGACCTTCTTGGGTCTCAAATGCAGCACTTTTCACAATGCCTATCCCTCATTCGATGATGAGAACAACCTCAGTATGTTGTTCTTCCTTGAGTGTCACGGAACGGGTGTGTTGTTCACCGGCGATCTCGAAACCGCCGGTTGGATTGAATTACTCAAAGACCCTTTGTTTCGAGCCACTCTGCCGCGGGTAAACGTTTTGGCCGCGCCGCACCACGGCCGCGAGAATGGCTGTTGTGAAGAGGCCATGAAACTCTGCACCAATCTCTTTTACGTGGTGATTTCTGACAAGGGATATCAGTACGAAACTCAGCTCACGAACCCGTTCTACTCGCGGTTTGCGAAGGGTGGCCCGTTTCGCGGCCAGACCCGGAAAATTCTGACGACGCGAAACGATGGCAGGATCGGCTTTACGTTCAGCGCTGACGGATGGCATCCGTACTAAGTCGATCACGGTCCCGGATATCTGCCAATCTCTCAGGGGTCATAGTTCCGATTGCCCCAAAGCCCTGGGCATTCCATGCCCCAGAGCCCGCGCTGTGCTTGCCGCGCATGAGCTTCTTGTGGAGCGTAGTATTGGCGGCTGTAGCGAGGCCAATCGCGCGCCCAACCTTGTTCCACCATCCACGCGCCTAACTCCACGTCGCCCACGCTGCACATGGCGACTGGCCGATCATGTGTTCGATCATTGCCCCGTATTTGGCAGCTCACGGTGCGACCGTTGATGAATTGGTCGAGCGCATTTGAGGTGAGCTGCTTGGCGCTCACGCCGCCGTCGCAGTGTCTCCCGCGTTCCGGCGCATCAAAACCCCAGAGTCGAATGTGCGTGCCGTGTATCTCGATGGTGTCGCCATC
>Ga0247727_10000261_pt1 | contig 126074 bp, 99 predicted proteins | sample WisWelCaveWW1625_FD_202498 | JGI IMG/M metagenome (GOLD analysis project Ga0247727, IMG submission 202498) | Biofilm microbial communities from Wishing Well Cave, Virginia, United States - WW16-25 | ecosystem: Environmental > Aquatic > Deep subsurface > Groundwater > Cave microbial mat...
TTTGCCTCAGAAACTGGAAGCGGAAGGTATTAACCCAAAAGTTCCATGGCTATACAATTTCAAAGTCGATTTCCGCTTCAAATGAATGCACATGGGTCAAATAAATACCCGTGAAAAAATCGCTGCCTTTGGCGGGACTCTCGCCCGAAAAGACGAAGATCGTCACTTTTGCCGACGGCTTCGACTTTCTGGGGTTTCACTTCCAACGGGATCACCTGACTCTGCGCGCGAAATCGGTGGAGAAATTTAAAGAGAAGATCAAGAAGCTGACCATCCGCTCCCATAACTTTGACGACGAAGTGATTCAGGAGATTAACGCGGTGCTGCGCGGAGTTGCCAATTATTTTTATGCCTATGGTTTGGCGAGTGTTCGGACGCAGTTCTTTAATTTGGACGCGATGATCCGGCGCCGGTTGCGCTGCATGAAAATGAAGCGTTACTGGCACTCCGATAATCATCGTCTGCCGAATCGCTTCTTCGAGAAGCGCGGCCTCGTCTCGCTTTGTGCGCTGATTTCAAGGTCAGCAAGAGCCGAATAAAACGCTTACGTGGCATGAGTCGTCCAGAATATCGATTACGTGTCGGCGAATTTAGAGTCTTTTACGATGTTAAAGAAAACGAGGTCGAGATTTTGGCGATTGTACCAAAACCTCGCGCATCGGAATGGCTTGAAAGATATGGAGAACAGGAATGAAAACGATAGCACTTTCGGAAATCAAAGATCAATTATCTAAATTTCTGCGTCTCGCGGAAAAAGAAGAGATTGTTATTATGCGGCATGGTAAACCGGCGGGAGTTCTCGTTGGTTTTAAGACAGAGGACGATTGGTTTGATTATCGCCTTGAGAACGATCCTCGATTTTTACAGCGCATTGCTTCAGCTCGACAAAGTTTACGTGCGGGAAAAGGGATACGAATAGAAGATATACCCGAGTAGAAATTCGTGTAACGTAAAAACACATTAAATCCCGTGTAGAGTTGAAACGCGCGTCCCATATGACTTCAGTCACGCCATCGGCAGTTGCGCAATTGTTTCCATCAAAAATAAAAAACGACGATCACCGCCTCTTGATCAAATTACATCTCGATCACGAGTCGATGATCGCCGGGATGTAATTTCAACTCAAAAAATGCCCCACACGGCTATGCTCGTAGAGCTATAAGGCGGTGGGCTGACACGGCTGCTAATCACCCCAATAATTTTCTTCCCACTTTTCTTCGGAGTTAATCGCGGCGCCAGAGCCGTTCCCCCGCAGGCGCTCTTCGTAGTTTCTTTGGCAGCGCAGGCAGAAGGCCGCGGTGGGCACAGCCTGCAAGCGCGCTGCGTCGATGGGCTGGCCGCACTCGTCGCACTGGCCGTACTCGCCGGATTCGATCTTGGCCAAAGCCGCATTGATCGCCAGCCAGCGTTGGCTATCTTCGTGCGCCAACAGTGCGGCAATCTCTTTGGAGCCGTCGATGGTCGCGCGGTCGTACAAATCCGACGCCACTTCTTCCACCTCGCGATAATCACGATGCTCGTGCGCCAATTCCCGCAAGATTCCAGCCCGCTGCTTTTCCAAAAGATTTTTATAAGACTGCAATTGTTTCCGCGTCATGATTCATCACCTCGTTGATGCAAAGTTCACGACTGTCTGTAATATGCTCCTGGGGAACTACAAGCTTGTCCTTAATAGGCTACATCCACAGGGTGAACATCCTGACAGTTATCATCGATGAAATTTTATAGTCCTTTAAACGAAGGTTTATCAATTCGGTTCCATGTTATTTTCCTCAGTTTGGCTGATTTTTTCACTTGCTGACGGCTTGCTATCCGTCTCATAGTGGCCAACAATCACCTTGCTCGGCCGCAAAACTTTGTCTTTGAACATATAGCCATCTTGCATGACCGAGAGCACGACATGATCAAGCGCCTGGTCTTGCACCGGCTGGCTCACCACCGCCTCGTGGCGTTCATATTCATACGGCTGATTGAGCGCTTCAATCTTTTCTAAGCCCTGCTTGAACAAAAGTTCCATCATTTTTTGACGAATCAGCTTGGCGCCTTCGGCCAGCCGCTCAGGATGCTGCGTGTCGTATTCCATCATCAAACTAAAATCATCAAGAATTGGCAGCAAACTCAGCGCCATCTCACGCCTGGCCCAGTCGGCGATTTCCGCACGCTCGGCTTCGGTGCGTCGCTTATAATTAGCGAAATCCGCGGCCAAACGCAGAAAACGATTTTGCAATTCTGTGAGGGCAGGCTGAGGCTCAGTGGCAGAAGCAGTAGCAGTGGCAGTAGCTTGGCCGTTTTCCGGCTCATCTGTTGCCGCTTGCGAAGCAGATTTCGGCGCTGCAGCCCCGGCCTCGACCACAAACTCATCTGAACTTTCAGCAGCAGCGTTCTTATTCGAGATTGCTTCGGCTTCTTCTGGATTTAAATTTTTATTTTTATCCATTTTTTATCCCACTAGAAATTTCAATCCGGCTTTTAGTCTTTGGAAAGTTATAGCAGTAAAGGGTTAAAGTGTAACAGAACGTTGTCATGGCGAGGCGCTTTTTGCCGAAGCCATCTACTCGTTTTAAAGAGATTGCTTCGCTGAGAAACACTCGCAATGACAATAACAAATCAACCCTAGATGAGCATAATCCAGTGCAAAAAAACTCAAGATTCAAACAGCAGCCGCGAGTCCGTCGCATCGATTTTCACCACGTCGCCTTTCTGCAGCTTGCCTTCGAGAATGCGTGTGGCGATCTCGTTGACCAGCTCTTTCTGCATGACGCGCTTGAGCGGGCGCGCGCCGAACACCGGATCGTAGCCTTTGTCGGCCAGATAATCTTTCGCGCGCTCGGTCAGCACACCGTCCAATCCCTGGCGCAGCAACGTCTTGCGCACGGTGCGCTCAAACTGGATCGAGACAATCTGGTGAATATGCTCGCGCGACAGCGGGCGGAACATGATGACTTCATCGACACGGTTCAAAAATTCCGGCCGCAATTTCTGTTTCAAAATTTGCAGCACTTCCGTCCGCGCCGCATCGTAAACGCGCTCGCGGTTGGAATCATTGATACTTTGGAAGCGCTGCATGATGTAATCCGCCGCGATATTCGAGGTCATGATGATCATGGTGTTTTTGAAATTGACCACGTGGCCTTTGCTGTCGGTCAGCCGCCCATCTTCCAAAATCTGCAAGAGAATGTTGAAAACCTCGGAATGCGCCTTCTCGATCTCGTCCAGCAGCACCACCGAATAGGGGTGCCGCCTGACGGCTTCCGTGAGTTGGCCGCCTTCGTCGTAACCAACATAGCCGGGAGGCGCGCCGATCAAACGCGAGACGTTGAATTGCTCCATATACTCGGACATGTCGAGGCGCACCATCGCATTCTCGCCGTCGAACAGAACTTCCGCCAAGGCGCGGGCCAATTCGGTTTTGCCAACGCCGGTGGGGCCGAGAAAAATGAACGAACCGATGGGGCGGTTCTCTTCACTCATGCCGGCGCGCGAACGCCGCACGGCCAGCGAAATCGCTTCGACGGCTTCTTCTTGTCCCACCACACGCTCGCACAAACGATCGGCGATGTGCAAAATTTTCTGCTTTTCGCTTTCGAGCATGCGCGTTACCGGAATGCCCGTCCAACGTGCCACGACACCGGCAATATCCTCGTCGCTCACCTCCTGCTTTAACAGCGCGCCGTCGCGGTGCAGCTCCGCCAGTTTTTTATTGAGCGTTTCGAGTTGCTTATTCAGTTCGATGAGCCGGCCATATTTCAGCTCTGCGGCTTTGTTCAAATCGCCGGCGCGTTCCGCTTTTTCGGTTTCGATTTTGGCCGCTTCGATCTGCTCTTTGACCGCATGAATTTGCTTGATGGTTTCTTTCTCAACCTGCCACCGGCCCTTCAATTGGCTGGATTGCTCTTTAAGGTTGGCCAGCTCGATTTTCAGTTTTTCAGCGCGTTCTTTGGAAGCCGCATCTTTTTCCTTTTTTAAAGCAACCAGCTCGATTTCCAACTGCTTGCTGCGGCGCTCGATTTCGTCAATCTCCTCCGGCATGGAGTCGATCTCGGTGCGCAATTTGGCCGCCGCCTCGTCGATCAGGTCAATGGCCTTGTCCGGCAAAAAGCGTTCGGTGATGTAGCGCTGCGACAGCGTGGCCGCCGCCACGATCGCCGAATCCGTGATGCGCACGCCGTGATGCACTTCGTAACGCTCTTTCAGGCCGCGCAAAATCGAAATGGTTTCATCAACCGAAGGCTCGTCCACCAACACCGGCTGAAAACGACGCTCGAGCGCTTTGTCTTTTTCAATGTATTTGCGATATTCATCCAAAGTCGTGGCGCCGATCAGGCGAAGCTCGCCGCGCGCCAGCATCGGCTTAAGCATATTCGCCGCATCGACGGCGCCTTCCGCGGCGCCGGCGCCGACGACGGTGTGTAATTCATCTATAAAAAGTATGACATTGCCGTCCGCTTCTTGAATTTCCTTGAGCACGGCTTTCAAGCGCTCTTCAAATTCGCCGCGGTATTTGGTGCCGGCGATCAACGCGCCGATGTCGAGCTGAATGACGCGCTTATTTTTGAGCGACTCCGGCACGTCGCCGTTGGCCACGCGCTGGGCGATACCTTCGATGAGCGCGGTCTTGCCGACGCCGGGATCGCCGACGAGCACGGGATTATTCTTGGTGCGCCGCGAGAGCACTTGAATGGCGCGACGAATTTCCTCGTCGCGGCCGATCACCGGATCGAGTTTGCCGCGCCGCGCCAGCTCGGTGAGATCGCGACCGAAACGCTGCAACGCCTGATACTTGTCCTCGGGCGTTTGATCCACCACGCGCTGCGAGCCGCGAATGTCTTTCAGCACGCGGTAAATCGCATCACGAGTGACGCCTTGCGACTTCAGAATCTCGGCTGCCGCCCCGCCCTTTTCATCGGCAAGCGCAATCAACAAATGCTCGGTGCTGACGTACTCGTCCTTCAACTGGCGCATTTCATTCATTGCCGCATTAAAAGCGTTGTTCACGCGCGGCGAGACATAAACGCTGCCGGCAGCAATGCTGGTATGCACGCGCGGCAGCTTGCGCAACTCGTCATTCGTGCGGCCGGTTATCAGCCCGATATTGGCGCCGAGCTTTTTCAAAATCGCCAACGGCACCCCTTCGGGATCGTCGAGCAAAGATTTCAACAAGTGTTCGGATTCAAGCTGCTGATGGCTGTGCTCGACCGCCAACTGCTGCGCGCGCACCACCGCTTCTTGGGCTTTCAAGGTAAATTTATCGAGAGTCATAAACTTTTATCTTTCTTAAAAATTTCGTCACGCTGCATGCCGCAAGCACTATTCTCGCAGACAACAAGAGCCCGAAAATGCAACATCCATCTACTTCTTTACAAAAAAAATGCCAAACGTTTTCTATGAAGATTAGTTGATAAAAAAACAAGAGATAATGGCGTTTCACTCCAAATCGGCACTCGTCAAAATGGCAGACTAAAGCCGTTTATTTAGGTCGATTTGCGATGAAGATTGCTTAACTTTGTCAAAGTGACAAAACAGGCTCAACGTTGAAGAGGAGTGGGATCGGCTTAGAAAGGCCTTGGGTAATTTAGAAAAACAGGGTTTAGTGTCACTCGAAAAATTGGAAAGAGCTACATTAGCAAATCTTCGAAAGGGAGTTGTTTTAGTAGACAAAATGATTTTGCTACGATAAGAATTGTTTATTTTAATGAGAGAGAAAAAGCCCGGACAAAAATCCGGGCTTTTTTGTAAAAAAATTCCTTGCTTTTTTGTCAAAACTTTTTAACTTTATTTTACCGTTCCGGAAGACCATAGCCATTTGATTTCCCCTCTGGATGGAAGGGCGATCAAAACCGGAATGGCGGCTTCGGCGCATTTTCCTCCGCATTATTTTTATTCTTATATCTGACGAAGTCCAAACACCGCCAACATTCTCGCCGGTTTTTGCCTATCCTGTTTTATTTAATCCTCTGACGTGCTGCTTCGACGCGCATCCAGGAAATTCACTTTGCAAGGGGCAAAGGGCAATTTGCAAGTTGCTTATTTAAACCTGCAATTGTCATTTGCAACTTGCCACTTGCTCGGAGGGTGTCTCATGACCGACGTGTTAACCGCTTTCGAGTCTGCGCCCGAGACCATTCCCCAAGACTCGCCTGCCGCGAAACCGCTCATTCATTGGCAGCCGGTCACGCGCCAGCGGATGGACGGCTACGATCTTGCCGCAACCGCGTGGGGCGCGCCGCACATTCGCCATCTCATGTCGCGTGCAGCGTTCGGCCTAACTGTGGTGGAATCGAACGCGCTGCTGCCTTTCAGCAAAATCCAGCTTGTCACCCGGCTCTTGGCTGACGATCCACTACCCCCGCCGCCGGGCGATTGGGTCAATGAGCCTTTTGATCCCGCCGTTTATCGCAGTCTTCCCCAAGATCAACAACAACAGTGGCAACGAAACAACCGCCTCCGCTTTGAAGAACTACGCGGCTGGTGGCTGGGCCGTATGGCCACGGCGTCATTCAATCTGCGCGAGAAGATGGCTTTCTTCTGGCACGGCCACTTCACCACGGAGTTCGACAAAATAAATCTGGCGCAATGGATGTACCTCCAAAACGACACGCTGCGCCGGCACGCGCTTGGCAACTTCCGCGCTTTTCTCAAAGCCATTTACAAAGATCCGGCCATGCTGATTTATCTCGACGGCGTGCGCAACGTGGCGCGACAGCCGAACGAAAATTTCGCGCGCGAGCTGCTCGAGCTTTTCACCATGGGCGTCGGCCATTACACGGAAACCGACATCAAAGAAGCGGCGCGCGCTTTCACCGGCTGGCAAATTGACAGCAGAAATATCGGCAAGAATGATCCCAATCAGCCGGTGGCGTTGCTGAATACGAGAGTACATGATAGCGGCACTAAAACCTTCTTCGGCAAAAGCGGCGCCTTTGGCGGCGATGAGATAATCGACATCATTCTCGAACAGCCGGCGGTCGCCGAATTTATTTGCACCAAGCTCTATAAATTTTTTGTCAGCCGCGAAGTGGACGCGGCCTTTGTCAACGATTTGGCCAACACGTTTCGCCAAAACAATTACGAGATCAAGCCTGTGCTCAACGCCATTTTCGAGAGCGAGCATTTTTACAGCGATCACGCCGTGGCCGCTTTGATCAAAAGCCCGATCGAACTGGCGGTCAGCAGTTCGCGCCTGCTGCAGGCGACGCGCGCCACGCCGGCTTACGTTCTGCGCGCGGTGGCCGCGCTGGATCAGGACTTGATGAACCCGCCAAACGTGGCCGGCTGGCCGGGACAACGCGACTGGATTACTGCCACGACGTTCGTCACGCGCAACGCGTTCTCCGAAACCTACATCATGGGCGGCAGTTTCGATGGCCGCGGCGGCACGCAAATTCAAGTTGACGCGATGGCGTTGGCGCGCGGCTTCGGCGTAACCAAAGCCGCCGAGCTGGTGGATAGCTTCACCGCACATTTGCTGCGCTATCCGCTCGATGAGGCGACACGCGATTATTTGATCACCGTGCTCATCGGCACCGCGGATCCCGACGATTGGTCGCTGAATTATCCCGGCGCCGAAACGCAGGTCAAGCAATGCCTGGTCGAGCTGATGCGCTTGCCGGAGTTTCAACTGGTGTGATTCTCCGCGTGTTGTAGTCTTGCCCCCTTGTGGGGCATTGTTGAAACCCCGAACTCCCAACTTCGACAACGGCCCACAAGGGGCCGGGGCTACGTGGGTTGAGGAGAATCAACGAACAAAATTTTATTTGAGGAAACAATCATGAATCGACGCGATTTCATACAAGTGATGCTGCCGCTTGCCGGCGTGCCGGTGGTGTGGCCGATGTGGTCGTTTGCCAAACCGTTGCTCGGCTCCCGCCGCTCGAAGTCTCCGGTCAATTTTCCCGACGATGGCCGCGTGTTGGTGCTGGTGCAAATGGCCGGTGGCAATGACGGCATCAATTCAATTGTGCCGTATGCACAAGACGCTTATTACAACGCGCGCCCGCAATTGGCGATCCGGCAAAACGAGGTGATCAAGCTGAACCACGAGGCCGGCTTTCATCCGGCGCTGCAACCTTTGCAGCCGATGTTTGACAACGGGACTTTTTCAGTCGTGCATGGCGTGGGTTACCCCAATCCCGACCGCTCGCATTTTCGCTCTACCGACATTTGGCTGACCGGTTCGGGCTCCGATAACGTCGGCACCACCGGCTGGCTGGGGCGTTACTTCGATCTGCTTTGCCCGCCGGGAGAAGAATGCGGCACGTTCGGTCCGCCGGCGATTCAAATCGGCTTGTCCTCTTCGCTGGCGCTGTTGGGGAGAGATCAAAAAGGCATTGCCTTGCAAAATCCGTTGCAATTTTACCAGCTCGTGCAGCGTCAAACTAGCGGCCACAATCCGACTCCCCAGCCCGAACCGGTAACGCCAGCCGGCAAAGAGCTGGAGTTCTTGCGCGACACGGCGGCCTCGGCATTTGAATTTGCTGGCGACATCGTGAAAGCGTATGACAGCGCAAAAAATCTCGTCCAGTATCCAAACGAATCGCTCGCTGCCCAACTCGCCATCGTGGCGCGCATGATTGCCGGCGGCTTGAGCACGCGCGTTTATATCGTCTCCATTCGCGGCTTTGATACGCACGCGGCTCAGCTCGGCGTCCATCAACAATTGTTAGATGAGCTGGCGACTTCGATCACGGCGTTCTATCAGGATTTGATCGCGCTCGGTTGCGCCGATCGCGTGGCCGGCCTTTGCTTCTCGGAATTTGGCCGGCGCGTGCAAGAAAACGCCAGCATCGGCACCGATCACGGCACCGCGGCGCCGCTTTTTCTCTTCGGCAATCCCATCAACGGCGGCTTTCACGGCAATCATCCGAGCTTGACCGATCTGGAGAACGGCGATCTGAAGCACGTGTTCGATTATCGCCAAATTTATGCCTCGCTGCTGGAGCAATGGCTCACCGGCGATTCCGCGCAAATTCTCGGCGGAACTTTCGCGACGCTGCCCTTGATCAAAGCCGCAACGAAAGTTGAAGACCGCCCCACGCAAATTCCCGAGAGCTATTTCTTGTCGCAGAATTATCCGAATCCGTTTAATCCGCAAACGGCGATTTCTTATGGCCTGCCTCGAACGGCCAATGTGCAGTTGGTGATTTTGAACAACCTCGGCCAGGAAGTGACGCGGCTCGTCGACAGCGAGCAACCCGCCGGACGGCACACGGTAACTTGGCAAACGAACGGGCATGCGAGCGGGACGTACTTCTATCGCTTGCGCGCGGGGAGTTTTGAGGAGACGAAGCGGATGGCGCTGGTCAGATAGAAAATTTTTTTTTGCAAAGAAAAAAGCCCAGGCGAAAATCTGGGCTTTTTGTTTTGTGCATCTCACAAATTTCATTTTTGGTGGATTGGAAAAGGAGATTCTTTAACCACTCTTTTCGCAGGCCGCGATTTTCTCAATGAACGGCCAGGTATGATCTCTGAACGTGACGCCGGTCCAAAGCTGCAAACCGAGCCAAATGATAATCATCAAGGAGATGAGGAGTTTCCAAATCTTCATGTTTCTGGTTGCTTATTGCTGGATTATTGGATCGATGGAATATTGGATTGTTGGAGTGCTGAAAAGACCAATGATCCATCAATCCATTGATCCAGCAATCCGTTTTTCAATCCATCTTTACCGGCATTGGAATATCACAAGTGTGAAAACTGCACCGCGCGCCGCCGGTGACGCGCTTTCGGCGCGAGGCGATGAAGCGATAGACGCGCGTACCGATCAATGGCACGCCCGGAATGAATAAAAACGGCCACACCAGCATGCCGAGCGGCAGATGCTGTGCAATCTTGCGAAACGCATAAAATCCTGCCAAAGCTTCATAACCATCTGGGCGCGGAATGGTCACTTGCATTTCTTCGAGACTTTTTTGCTGATTGAGGCCGGGATAATCGCGCGCGATTTGTTCCCACTCATTTACATCGCGAAAAACAAACTTGCCGCGCCAATCGAAAAAATCCACCGTCGTCACGCTGCGAATGCACAGCGGGCATTGGCCGTCGAACAGCACGGCAAATTTTGTGAGGCCGCGCGGCGCCGAAATGTGCCGGCGAACCCACGCGCCGATTTTCTCGAAATTGAAGAACACCGGATACGAAAACCAGAGAAACTCCAAGAACGTGCGCATGGTGATGAACGTCCCCAAATAAAAAAAGTAAACCAAGATGATGATCGTCTGCACGAATTTGAGCGGCCAGGTGGCGTACGGGCTGGCATCGTTAGTTTTGTCTTTTGGAATGAACCGTTGCGCCGCGTGATTCGCGCGCAATCGCCGCAGCAGATGATCCACCGAAAGCCGCGCCCCGCTCGGTGACAGCGCCAATACCATCATCGAAAACACCAGCGGCGGGTGCAGATGGTGCACCCAGCCGAAAGAAAACCACTGCGCCACCCAATAGACATACAAACCGCTCGCCATCACCGCCGAGAAGTTGGTTTTGAAGCCGATCAGCGCGAGAAAAACAAAAATCGCCAACGCGCCATAAACGATATCGAGCCACGGATGCGCCGGCGCCGGAATGTCAAAAAATCGTAAAATGTAAATCGGCCGATAAAATTGCGGATCAACATCGGCGTAGCGCAAATGCCCGCGCGTCCACACCAGCACGTCGATGAGAATGATGGAAAACACCCAAATGCGATAAATCGCCAACCGCGTCAGTGATCCCGGCGTGAACCAATATTCGTCCCACGCCTGAATCAGTCGAGTGAAAAGCTTGTTCATCAAAAAATTCGTTTTGAACCGTTTATCCCAACCCGGACGAGCCTGCCCTGCCAATGCTCTAAGCAGGCCAGGGCCGGAATCAAAAAAGAATTAATCGCTCACGGAATTGGAACGGCTCACGGAAATGAAATTCACAAAAATGTTTGCTTCCGTGAGAGATCCATTCCGTGAGCTAAATCTTTTGCTTTTTCTGCAAAGGCTGTTTGCAGTTTAATCATTGCTTTTTTCCAATGTCCAATAGGCATCAAGAATATAGCAACATTTCCGGGCGGGCGCAAATTAAAAACTTTTCCGCTTGCAATTTCTATAAAGAAACTCTATATTTTATCGTGATACTAATCAAACAGGTACCTGAAAAACTCCATTACCGGGGAGGTGAACAATGGAATTAGACGAAATTCGCAGGCATTTATTGGTTCGACCATTTAAGCCTTTTATCATTCACATGGATAATAGCAAAACCCACATCATCACACATCCGGAAATCATTATTACAGAAACTATTGTGGTTGCTGTCGATGAAGACGGTGACGCCGTGTATCTCGCGCCGGAAGCGATCAGCGCCATTTCACGTTACAAAAATCCAACTAAACCTAGGCGCTTACCGTCAAAGCGAACGCGAACAAAAAAAGCTTCTTAGTAAAAACACGAGCATTCCTGCATACCTTCATTATAATACTGCTGTTCCAGGAAGGAGCACTTCAAGGATGAACTACTCTCTCTTCTCGAAACTGTCAGCGCGATACCATCAGACGCTTGCCGGATGGCTGGATGGATTCATTTTGCGGAGCCACGACCGCATCGTCAGCCGGCAACAAAACACGATGCCGCCGCACCTGCCGGAGTTAGCTTCTTTCGATCATCAGCCCATCGCACAACTTTTTCCTTCGCCGCCGCCGGTCCCGCTCGATTACATTCGCGGGGCGGCGTGGGAGCAACGCGGCCGAATTTGGCGGCGCGATTTCGCCTTCCCCTCTTCCGTATTCACCGAGCACGAGCACAATCGTCGCGTCATCGCACAAACTTACGCAAATGATCGCGCTTTGCACTTCCCTGCGGTCATCGTGCTGCACGGTTGGATGACACCGACGATGATTGCCTATCGGCCGTTTTGCCGTGCCATCGCCGAAGCCGGCGCTTCAGCCTACGTATTGGAATTGCCTTATCATCTTCGCCGCACGCCACCGGGTTTTGTTTCCGGAGAATTATTCTTCACGGCGGATTTTGACAAAAACTGGACGACGATGCAACAGGCCGTGGCTGATGTGCGCCAGTTGATTCAATATCTGCGCGAGGCGGGCGCCCCGGTTATCGGCGTGCTGGGCTTCAGTCTCGGCGCGTGGATCAGCGCGATTGTCGCAAGCTGCGAGCCGGAGCTGGATTTTGCGCTGTTCGCCATGCTGCCCGCGTGCATCAACGATTTGGTCTGGCAAACGCGGCTCGGCGAGCCGTGGCGCCGGCAGCTTGAGGCTGCGGGTTTGAACGCTGCTGCCACCGCGCCGCTATATCAACTCATCGACCCCGTCAATCTCAAGCCTTTGACGCCGCCGGAGCGCCGTGAATTATTTGCCGCCGCCTTCGATCATTTTATGCCGGCACAACACACGCAGATGTTGCGCGACGCCTGGGAGCAACCACATTTGCACGTCTATTCCAGCGGCCACATCGGCTTGCTCTGGTCGCGAAAATTCTTGCGCGATGTCCGGCAAAGTCTGGCACGGCAACTGGCCTTGGGAAGGCGGCAAAAAACGCCGCTCACTGTTGTAACCGATGAGACGATGCAAAAATTGCCTCAATTCACCACATCCGCAACTACGATTGAGCGCGAGCCGCAATTCGCGCTAAAAAAATAATTCGTTTGTGCGCTGGGCATATTGGCGATATTTTCCCTCTCTCCAAGCAACCATCTCCCCAACCTTGCGTATCTTAATTTTACCTTAGATATGCCCACGGCTTGTTATAATAAAAAAGCAGCCAACAGCAAAACGGTTGCCGCCCTTCTTGAGCTCTCACGGAGAAAAACGCGATGGATACGAAAATCTTGCAACGCTTTCGGGAGAATCTTTTGCAGCAACGGCAGAATTTGCTCGACTGGTTACGTCATACGCCAATGGAAAAAAGGCAGGTTCATCTCGGCCCGGTCGGCGAGCCGGAAGCGAAAGCGCACCTCGAAGTGTTGGAAAACGCCTTAGCCAAAGCGGACGACAAAACGTTGGGCTTGTGCGAAGTTTGCCACGATTATGTTGAGACCGACCGGCTGGAAATGGATTTCACCGCGTGCGTTTGTATCGACCACTATTCGGCTGAGCAAAAACGCCGGCTGGAATCGGAGCTTGAGCTTTCACACAAATTGCAGAAAGCGCTGCTGCCGCAACAATGGCCGGAAGTGCCCGGCCTGCAAATCGCGGCGTTCAGCCAGCCGGCAGAAATCGTCGGCGGCGATTACTTCGACTTTTTTCGTTTTCACGATAACACCCACGGGCTGGCGATTGCCGACGTGATGGGCAAGGGCGTGCCGGCGAGTATGCTCATGGCGAGCCTGCAAGCTTCACTGCGCATTCTCGGCCCGGAGAATGACTCACCGGCAACGGTGGTGCAGCGTTTGAACGGATTGTTTTGCCATAACATCCATTTGCTCAAATTCATCTCGCTCTTTATCGGCAGTTTCGATCCGGCGACGCGCGCGTTGAAATATTGCAACGCCGGCCACAACCCGCCGCTGCTCGTTCGCAGCAATGGAGAAATTCATTGGCTGCAGCCGACCGGCGCCGCGATCGGCTTGGCAGAAAGTTTTAATTTCAGAACCGCGACACTGATTCTGTCTCCCGGCGATATTTTGGTGCTCTATACGGATGGGGTAACCGAGGCGATGAATTCAGCGAGAGAGGAGTTTGGAGAACATCGCCTGGCGGAGCTGGTGCGGCAAAAAACCGGCTTAAGCCCGCAGGATTTAATCAAAGAACTGCGGCTCTCGTTGCGTGAATTTATCGGGGGACGGAATTTTGCCGATGACGTAACGATCGTGATGAGTAAGGTCGTGGAGTGAATGTTATCGTCAGGTTGGGGGGATGCACCTCATATAAGAGAATTTGTGTCGAATTGTCATCCGCACTTATGAGTATGTTGGTGCCGAATTTGGTGATGATGCGGGAGGAGTTGGGCATTGTGTTGAAAGAAGAAAAGGCGTGTTCTTGTTCTAAGGAATCCCCATACGATTTAAAATCAGATTTGCTGAAGCAACTATCCTTTGTGCGAGAGCTTGATCAATGATTTTGTCCTCGTCATAGTCGGCATCGTTTCTGGCTTTCCTCAGTTTATCAAGAATTCGCCCGATGTTTCGTTCATCTTTATGAATTGAATTTTTGTATGAATTGATAACTTTTCGATGAACATCGGCTCCCGCATATTTTTTGTAGCCTTTTCCATTTCTTGCCAGACAAAATGCGCCATAGTAGGCCCGGCTTATGGAAGAGCGATAGCAAGACTCTGCCGGCCGATTCAAGAGATCAAGGGCAAGGTCAATAGACTCCCTCCAATCAAAGCTCATAATGGTTCCTCGACAATATTCAGTTTTCCTCTGGTTGCCTTCATCCTATCCAGAAACCACTCTTCGGCCAGCCGATTTTCGCGCCTGATCGCTTCCTCCGGACTGTATGCAGATTTGATGACGATAAAAAGCTCATCCCATCCCTCTTCAGGGTCATGATGGAGTTCCAGGCCAATCCGGACGTTTTCTCCAAAAACGGAAACGATTTGCGGCTTTGCTTCCTTTAATATCGAATAAAGATATTTGTGCTTTTTCAGGAATTCTACAATTTCCTTTTTATGGTCGGAAGGAATTTCATACACGCCATCTAATCCATCGTGGCGTGCTTTTGAACTTCGCAACTGAGTGCCTGCTTGCTTTTTGAGCAATACATCAAACATATTCGGTGTATCCTTGTTAAAAGTTCATTGAGTTCTATTGGCCTCTCCCTGACAGTCAATTTAATTCGTGAGCTTGAAAAGCGCAAGCGAAATTTTGCCCCCCACATTCATTCCGCGCTTTTCTGCAAAGCCGCAGTTAATCTTTGCACCAACTTCCGCGTTGCCGCTAAACCCTTGTGCTGGAGCCGCTCGCGAATAGCTAACGCTTCTTGGGCCAACGGCAGCGCCAAGTCCGGCCGGCCTTCGGCTTCACATACGCGCGCGAGCCCTTGTTGTGCTGATGCAATCAAATCAACGCGACCGATTTCTCGTGCCAGAGCAAGTTGTTGTTCAAACCATTGGCGTGCCTCAGCCCATTGTTGACAGTTGAGGGCGAGTGAGCCCAAGTTGCCGCTGCAACTTGCTTGTCCCTCTTTGTTTTCAATTTTCCGCGCCAGTTCCAACGCTTCACGGTAATATTTCTCCGCTGCGTCATAATCCTCACGTTTTCGGGTAAGCTCACCCAAATTGTTGAGCACGATGGCGACATCTTCATCATTTCCTAAATCGCGACGAATAGTAAGTACATCCAACAAGTGTCTCTCCGCTTCGTCATAGTTCTGGCGCTTTTGCGCAATCAACCCACGCATCTTTATGGCGATCGCTTGCTCACGTTTATTCTTACTTTGAGACCATCCTGTAGCACATCGGTCAGTCCAAAGCGCGGCGTCATCCACGCGGTCGCGATTGTAGTGAATCCACATCACATCAAAAGCACGCCAGCCTGCATTGCTCCAATCTCTTAACGCGCAAGCGGCCTCATACGCCCACATGCCCAATTGCATACGTTCATCCCAACGGCCGCCAAACCAGAGGAACTGAGACAGTGCTCTTGCCAAGTCATTAAATAGCTTTGCGCCCTCTTCGTCCTCTACCGTCTCGTTTTTCACATTTGCCGTCTCCCACAGATAACTGGCAGTAACATGCAGATTCGACCATTCGGCTTCGAGGCGGTTGAACGTTGCATAATTTTTACTCGATCCGCCGTACTTCTTGGCATAGTCCACCCAATAACGCGCGAAGCGCATACCAGTCGAACGCTCAGCGGCACTATCGGCTAACAATTCAGCGCGAATGTAACTACGCGTCAGCGGATGCAAACTATAGCACTCCTCGCCCGGTAAGATATCCACCAATGCCAGCGCGTTCAGGCGTTCGAGTACCGTTTCCAAAGCGGTGCGCGTTAAATCTGCCACATGCATCAGCGCTTCAAACGAAGCGGAAGGAACGAAGAACGAGAGGGCATTGAGGCCGGCCACTTCCTGCACGCCCAGTTCTTTCCGCGCTTCCTGATAGATAAATTCCTGCAATGGCGATTCGCGGTTAGCGCCGTGGCGGAGCATCTCCAGCGCGCGGTCGAAGCTCAAGGCTTTCGCGCGCATCAGGCCGAGCGTCCAGATCAGCGCCAGCGGGGAGCCGCCGGTTTCGTTAAATAGCTCGCGCCACTTCGCTTCGCTCGCGCGGCGCAGGGTCTCGGCCAATCGCGCCTCGCGGCCGGCTTCGTGTTGGATAATTTCGCGCGCCGTTTCCCAAGTCAACTGTTCCAACCGCAGCCACAATGCACCTTCGCCGCCGCGGCGCCGGCTGGTCAAAATGGCCTTGCAGCCTTGCGGCAAAAAACGCAAGAAATCCGCCAGCGCTTCCTGCTCTTCTTTGGTCAACGTCTCAAGATTGTCGTAAATGAGCAAGCCGCGCTTCGCACGCAACGCTTCCAACAAAGCCCGGTGCTTGTCTTTGCCGGTTAATTTCGCGATACCGATCCGGCCCAACACGCGAGCCGTTTCGTTGACAAACTCATCCAGTGTGGCCGCAACCGGCGATTGCTCTTTAATGCCGCTCGGCTCCAAACGTTTCTGTTTCGCGCTGATGAAGATGAACGCTTCGAACAAGCCGGCCTCTTTGCAGCGATACGCGGCTTCCACGGCCAGCGCGGTTTTGCCAATGCCGCCGATGCCGTCAATCACCACGCCCCAGCCGCGCTCTTCGGAGCTGAGCGCTTGCAGCACCGTTTCCATTTCCTGAGTGCGTCCGAAAAACGTAGCGCGACGCGGCAGGTTATCGGGCACCTGAGGCGCCAACGCTTGCACCTCTTGAGCGGAAACCGTGCGGCCTTTTTCCTTTTCGCTATATTCCAACAGAAGCTTTTGCAAATTATCCAACACAGCTTTTCAAACGCTTCGGTAGAGTCAAAAGCTTGGTACAAACCCGGATGCTCGCCTTTGATCGCATCGAATTGCGCGAAAAATCCTTGCACCTTCCTGGCTTGATCGAAATCGATGGCATTGAGATCGACTTGGCGCGTGCAGCGATACATCATGATGCGCGGCTTTTTGAATTGCTCCCACAGGCGAAAGGCGGTTCGGAATTCTTCTTCTGTGCCCGAGAGATATTCTTTCTGGGTTTGCGGATCTTTGCCGCCCGGCGGTGTGCCGAAACGATGCCAGAGAATGCCGATGAAAACGTCCCAAGTCGTTGGCTGCAGTTTGTCGAAAATTACCTGCTGTGGACGCCCCATGTCCGGCACGACTTTGTGCCAGTCCACCACTTCAACCGACAGGCCAATGTAATCGGCCAATGGTTTTAACATGCCAACCACGTTTTCCAATTTGGCGCGCTCGCTTGCCACGTCGGAAGGCGAGGCGGCGAAGATGCGCAATTTTTTGAAAGCTTGATTGGGGTTCATTTGATCCCACCGAAACTGTATTGTTTCCCATTGTCTTCTGAAAAAAGCTTGACAATATGGTTATCAAGCTTTACATTTGACAAAGTCTTTTATGAGCGAACGCGGCTCAATCTCCGGACTTCTGTGAGAGCGGGAGTGGCTTACAAAAGGTTTATGAAACAAATCTTTCGTGAGTGAAAACGGAACTCATGCCGCTGTTCTGTGAAAACAGGGCTAGCTCATAAGAGGCTTTTATTTTTTACGGTCAATCTATCACTTCTTGGCTCAAAAAATCTCTTGACTTTTACATGGTTAAGCTTTATATTTAATCAAGTCTTTTATGAGTGAAAGTCGGCCCCGTGCCGTGCTCCTGTGAGAACGGGACTAGCTCATAAAGGGCTTATTTTTTTGGTGTCAAGTGGGTTGTTTGTATTTAGGTAATAGTTATACGGGTATCTCGCTAAATCATACACATCCCAAATCAAACTCACCTTTTCGCGGACAAAGTCAAAATAGCCCATTTCCTGTTTGGTGAATACACGCTGGACGGCCCAGTTCATGTAATCACTAATTTGCAGGCATGGTTCACCATCGGGAACTTGCGACTGAACAAAAACTTGTGAGGTGATTTTCGTTTCCCAGCGTTCTTCAAAGCGCTCTAAACCCGAACGAATCGCTGCCTCAAGAGGTTTTTGTCGGTTACGTGATCCGCGTTTTGCAAAATAGATATAATTTTGCTCGTGTTGATGCAGCACATTTTCAAACAGTCGAGATGCCAGATTGTCGTAAAATTTGTTCCCATCACGATTGAAGCTGGTTGTGAAGACTTTTTCAATCTTGCGAGCAACAACAAATTGGCTATCAAATGGAAGATTCACAATGCGCTTAAAAACGGCTTGTCGAACCTCAGGGTAATCGTCTTTAGCGTGAAAAATGCGCAACTCCTTTTTGAACGAACGCACAGCCGTCAAATACTTATCCTCAGCCAGTTCTTTTTGCAAGCGATTTAATTCACGCCGTAAAGTTTCTGGCTGAGCGGTTGAAATAAAGCCAAGAATCAAAATTGGCGAACACCCTTTTTCGCCGACGAGCAGATGCCCTTTCGCATCATAAAAAGTCGGATCGCCGGATTCATCCACAAAGAAGTAACGACCATCCTGCTGTTGTGATTCCATCATGCCTCCCTCACTTATCCGCTCAATCAGTTAAATCCGCTTATTGCTTTTTAAAAGCTTTTATAAGCGGATTTAGCCGCTTCAGCGGATGGTTCGCTTTTTCGGTTTACCGCTTTTCTTGCGGCGCCCGCCATCTTCTTCATCCTCCTCCATCGCCACCTTCACTGCTTTGCGCGTGCGTTTTTTCCATTCCACTTCGGATTCCAATTTGCGCAGCGGGCGATCCGGCACTTCGACGATGAGCTTGCCATTGCCGCTGCTGATGTCTTCGCGCCGCGCGGTTTTCAAAGCCTCGGCTAAAAATTTTCCCGTGTAAGATTCCGGCACTTTCGTTACTTCTTCCGGTGTGCCGGTCGCGATAATTCGACCGCCGGCGTCGCCGCCCTCCGGACCGAGGTCGATGATATAATCAGCGGTTTTGATCACGTCGAGATTGTGCTCGATGACGATGATGGTGTTGCCCATATCCACGAGGCGATTGAGCACGCCGAGCAGCATTTTCACATCTTCAAAATGCAAGCCGGTGGTCGGCTCGTCGAGAATGTAAACCGTGCGACCGGTGGCAATTCGTGAAAGCTCGGTCGCCAGTTTCACGCGCTGGGCCTCGCCGCCGGATAGCGTCGTCGCTTGCTGGCCGAGATGAATGTAACTGAGTCCGACGTCGAAAAGCGTTTGCAGTTTTCTTTTTAATGGGGGTACGTGTTGGAAAAATTCGAGCGCCTGACTCACGGTCATATCCAAAATTTCGGCAATCGACATTCCTTTGTATTTCACTTCCAGCGTTTCGCGATTATAGCGCTTGCCTTTGCACACTTCGCAGGTCACATACACGTCCGGCAGAAAGTGCATTTCGATTTTGATGATGCCATCGCCTTGACAAGCCTCGCAGCGCCCGCCTTTCACATTGAAGCTGAAACGCCCCGGCTTGTAGCCGCGAATTTTGGCTTCCTGCGTTTGCGTGAACATATCGCGAATGAGCGTGAACAGGCCGGTATAAGTGGCGGGATTGCTGCGCGGCGTGCGGCCAATCGGCGATTGATCGATATCGATGACCTTGTCGAGATGCTGCAAGCCGAGCAATTTTTTGAAGGCCAGCGGCTGCGCTTTGGCGCTGTTGATTTCGCGCGCCAACACACGATACAACGTTTCGTTGATCAAGGTCGATTTGCCCGAGCCGGAAACGCCGGTAATAACATTGAACACCCCGAGCGGAATTTTAACGCTGACTTCTTTGAGATTGTTGCCCTTGGCGCCAATCAATTCGAGATTCGCGCCGTTGCCCGTGCGCCGCTTCAACGGCACCGGAATATATTTTCGGCCCGATAGGTACGCGCCAGTAAGCGATTTTTCATTTTGCGCGACTTCTTGCGGCGTACCGGCAGCAACGATATGACCGCCGTCAACACCGGCAGCCGGGCCGAGATCAATCACCCAATCCGCTGATTCGATGGTTTCGTGATCGTGCTCGACGACGACGACCGTGTTGCCAAGATTGCGCAAACGCACAAGCGTATCAATGAGCTTGCGATTGTCGCGCTGATGCAAACCAATCGACGGCTCGTCGAGAATATAGAGCACGCCGACGAGCTGCGAGCCGATTTGCGTGGCGAGACGGATGCGCTGCGCCTCGCCGCCGGAAAGCGTGCCGGCGTTGCGGTCGAGCGTGAGATAATCCAGCCCGACATTGACGAGAAAGCCGAGCCGCTCGCGCACTTCTTTCATAATTTGATGCGCGATGGTTTTTTCCCGCGCGTTCAAATCGAGCCGGTTGAAAAAATCCAGCGCGGCTTTGACCGACAGCCGCGTCGCGTCGAAAATATTTTTCTCGCGAATTTTCACCGCCAATATTTCCGGCCGCAGACGCGCGCCCTGACAGGTCGGGCATGGCTTGATGTTCATAAAACTCTCGATCCACGTGCGGATGTAAGAGGAGTCGGTCTGCTTGTAGCGGCGCATGAGATTGTTGACGACCCCTTCGTATTTGCTCATGAACTGCGCCTGCATTTTGCCGTCGCCGCGATTATAGGCAAATTTAAACTCACGGTCACCGGAGCCGTGCAGCACGACTTTCTTTTGTTCTTTCGTGAGCTTCTCCCACGGCGTATCCATCGAAAAGCCGTACTCTTTCGCGATGGTTTTGAGTTGGCCGTAATACCAGCCATCGACGTTATTTTCGCCCCAAGTTTCAATCGCGCCCTCGGAAATCGAGAGCTTTGGATCGGGCACCACGAGATCGGGATCGACCTCCAATGTGGTGCCGAGGCCGTTGCACACCTGGCAGGCGCCATACGGCGAGTTAAACGAAAACATGCGCGGCGCGAGTTCTTCGACGGAGATGCCGCAATCGACACAGGCGAAATGCTCGGAGAACAAAATTTCTTTTTGGCCGATGACGTCGATCACGACAAGACCGTTGGCGAGGTGCAGCGCGGTTTCGAGCGAATCGGTCAACCGCGTTTTGATGCCGTCTTCGCGGATGAGCCGGTCAACGACGATTTCGATATTGTGCTTTTTATTTTTATCGAGCTTGATTTCGCCGGCAACTTCTTTGACTTCGCCATCGACGCGCACGCGCACGTAGCCTTCGCGGCGGGCGTTGTCAAAAATTTCGCGATACTCGCCTTTACGGCCACGCACGACGGGAGCCAAAACTTGAAACTTGGTTCCTTGCGGCAATTCCAATATCGCATCGACCATTTGCTGCACGGTTTGACGCTCGATTCTTTTGCCGCAATTATAACAATGCGGCACGCCGATGCGCGCGAACAGCAAGCGCAGGTAGTCGTAAATTTCCGTGACGGTGCCGACCGTCGAGCGTGGATTGCGGCTGCTGGTTTTTTGCTCGATCGAAATCGCCGGCGACAGGCCTTCGATGTAATCGACATCCGGCTTTTCCATCAGCCCGAGAAATTGCCGGGCATACGCGGAGAGCGACTCTACGTAGCGGCGCTGACCCTCGGCGTAAATCGTATCAAACGCCAGCGACGACTTGCCGGAGCCGGAAAGCCCGGTGATGACGACGATCTTGTTGCGCGGGATTTCAACGTCGATGTTTTTGAGATTGTGCTCGCGGGCACCTTTGATGAGGATGTGCTCTTTCTCAGCCATGATAGTTTTCAAGAAACTCGTTGGTAAAAGTGTAAAATTAGACCGACAGGCAATATACGAAAATTTTACAGAAAAGAAAAGAGGCAGTCCCGACCTTTTACGAGGTTTTTTTCAAGGGGGAAAATGGGTGGAAAGAACGGTAAACAACCGGTGAGTAATGCCTCACTTAAAGATGGAACTGACCGGTCGCTTGAAGTAAATATGCAAGAACGCGCCCATACTTTTAGCGACCGGTCAGTGATTCTCCACCGGTGTGCATTATAATCTTGCTTTTCGGCAAAATTTGGCTATATTGCAATATCCGTTCAAAAGCGCGAAACTCACAAAATGAGCCATTTTTCGGGGTGAATGGATGCGATTGGTTTTGAACAAAATCACGCCGCTGGTTATTTTGATCTTTGCCGGCGCTCTCACCGGCCAAACGCGCCAGCCGTGCGTCGTGGCGCGCGTGCTGGACAGTTGTCGCGTCGAGCTGGCTTCCGGAGAAATCGTCCGCCTGATCGGTTTGCAAGCCTTTCCCAATCCGTCATCCAATCTCATTAACCCCAATTCGTTTCCGGATTCACTCACCATCGGCAAATCACTATGGCTGGAATCTGATGATCATTTGCCGGCAGGCTTCGGGTATTTATGGCGAGACAGCCTGTTGATCAACGCCGAATTGTTGCGGCAAGGGTTGGCGCGCGTTTGGGATGATACGACTCAATTCAAGTATCAGGGAATTTTTCTCATTGCCGAACATAAGGCAAGAGCAGGCCGGCGTGGCAATTGGAAATACGTCACGTTTTTCTCTGCTGAAATCGACCATGCCATGACGGCCGGTGACGACACCGTTTATGTGACCCAATCCGGCAAGAAATATCATCGCGCCGGCTGCCGCTTGCTTTCCGCAAACAAAACGGCGCTGCTGTTGTCGCAAGCCCGCCTCGAGCACGAACCTTGCCGGCTTTGCACTGATTCTCTGATTGCGCCAAAAGGCATGACGCCACTCGAACCGCATAGCAAAAAGGTTTCGACGCAATGCATTGGCCAGACTAAAAGTGGCAGCCGCTGCAAGCGTGAGGCAGAATCGGGATCGAAATATTGTTGGCAGCATCGAAGGAAGTGAAAAGTATTCCTTCTCAATGGCCGTGTAGCTGTTGAACATTTATCTATTCACGTTCATAAACAATCCTACCGCCCATGATCGTATACAACGTCTTCACTTTCAAGTTGCCCCGTTCATCCATCCAATCCACCGGCTTGATGCGCAAAAGATTGAGATCGAGAACGGCGATATCCGCGAGCTTTCCCTCGGTTATCGTTCCTTTGATATGTTCTTCAAAGCTGGCATACGCCGATCCCCACGTGTAAGCTTTGATGGCCTCCTCAACTGAAATTTTTTCTTCCGGAAACCAGCCTTCCGCAGGCGTTCGCTTCACTGTCTGTCGCGTCACTGCAGCATACAGGCCGTAAATCGGATTGATGGGATAATACGAAGCCGCGGTGCCGGGCCAATCGCTGCCAAATGAAAGCGTCGCGCCTTTGTCGCGCAGTGTCTTGAAAGCATAGGCGCCCTTGCAGCGCTCGTAACCGATGCGCTCTTCCATCCAGCGCATATCATCGCTGAGATGAAACGGTTGCACTTCGGCGACGATGCCCAATTCTTGCAAGCGCGCAAAATCGCGCCGCGCGAAAACTTGTGCGTGTACCAGACGCATGCGGCGATCTTTCGGGCCGTTGGCTTTGGTCATCGCCTCGATCATGTCGAGCATCACGCCGTTGGCTTCGTCGCCGATGGCATGCACGGTGACTTGGATATCTGCCGCATCGGCGTTGATCATCATTTGCGTAAACGGGCCGCGATTCAATTCGGCCGGACGATCCGGCGAGACCCAAGTGAGCGGGCGCCAATGGCCGCGATTCTTTTTTTCAGGATCGCTGTCATAAGGCGCATAAAAACGCGCGCCGGAGGTGCCCATGATCCCGTCGATGTGTCCCTTCACCGCGCCGAGACGAATCATCGCGTTGCCCCAGCCGCGTTTGATGCCGAGCGCTTTCATTTGTTCCCAATATTCGAGGCCGTAGCGAAAGTTGATACGACACGTGAGACGATCTTGGTCGAGCAATTCGTAGTAAATGCGCAGTTGCTCGTGATCCGAAATATCCTGTACCGAAGTCACGCCAGCCTCGCGAATCAAGCGGAGCGCATTCTCGGTCATGGCCATGCGCTTTTGGTGATCCGGCGGCGCCGAGCTGCCGAGAAATTTGGCGGCCATTTCCCGCGTATTCTTGAGGCGCATCGCGCCGGTGAGGCGGCCACTAGCGTCACGAATGTGCTCGATGTTCTCCGAATCAGCATCGCGATCACCAATGCCGGCTCGCTTCAGCGCCGCGGTATTGGCAAAGTACAACGAGTTGTCGAATTTGCTGATGAGCATCGGCGTGTCGCCGGTTATGTCGTCGATGAGCTTGCGATCCGGCCTCCAAGATTCTTTTTTCCCGCCCGCCGTACTCGCGCCCAATTCCCATTGCTCATACGCGCCCCAACCGCCGCCGCGAATCGGCTCACCTGGTTTGGCGGCAACATACTCTCGCACGCGTTGGATAAAACCCGCATCGGTGTGGACATCCATCAATTGGATGTTCCAAAAGAATTGCGCGGCGCTGGCAAAATGCACGTGATTGTCGTTGAAACCTGGCACGACGAAAGCCCCTTTCAAATCGATGACGCGGGTGTTTGCACTCCGCAGTTTCAGAACTTCCGCATTGCCGCCGACTTTGACGATTTGCTCGCCGCGAATGGCAACCGCCTCGGCTTGCGGCTTGGCTTCGTCAACCGTCCAAACGAAACCGTTATGGAGAATAAGATCGGCGGACATGACCTGAGACCGCGCTGCGCCTGGCGATATTGCAAACATAAGCGTGAGCAAAGACAGGAAACTCGCCACAGCAAATGCGCGCCTTTTTTTCGTGTCTTGAGATCGGAATTTCATCTTGCCCTCCGGTTTGCTTTTCATTCCATTAAAAGTGAAATCTTTGCAAAAAAGCAAAAAAAATTTTGGCTCACGGAAATGAACTCTCACGGAAGCAAAATTAAAAATTCCGTGAGCCGTTCCACTTCCGTGAGCAATTCATTCTTTTTCCTGTTTGGTTGTGGCTCGTCCGCGTTGGGTGATGACGGCCAGCAAAATTAACGCTTCGCAAAGGCAGCGCGTTTTATTTTGCACTCGTTTCAAGGCGCACGATCAACTCGTGCGTATCGATATCTTCCAACGCCAAGCCGGCGGGGATGGCAAAATTAGACCGGGATAAGCTCACCCGGAACGTGCCTTCTTGCGCGCGAAAAAGCTTCAGGAACAATTTAATGCTTCGGTGATTGACAAAATAGAATGACCGACGAGGACCGGAGCAGGTTATTTCGACCTCGGCCGGATCAATTTTGGCGACGACGAGGGACGACGGCAAATTCGTGTATTCCACGGGAACGCGAAAACTTTTGTATTCCGGCTTGGCGCCATGAACAAAAATAAACCAAAGCATCAGCGTTGCTGCCGCAGCAATGGCTTTTTCGCGGTAGTTCCTTTTAAAAAAATCCTGCCACGGCGTTTTCACCCGAGATGGAATGGTTTCCCGATAAAAGCTTTCGAACAGTGCAATCAACTCATCTGCATCACGGACTTGCTGCAATTCACTATTCCGCGCGACGGAGATCGTGCCCCGTTCTTCCGAAACGACGAGGCAAAGCGCATCGGTCAATTCCGCCAATCCCAGCGCCGCGGCGTGGCGTGTACCCGTCCGCTGAATCTTGCGCAAATCTTTCGACAGCGGCAGATGGCAAGCAAACTGGGTGATCTTATTGTCTTTGATGATCACGGCGCCGTCGTGGCCGGCCGAATGCGGATCGAAAATGCTCCGCAAAATCGGCTCGCTCAGCTCACCGTGCAGATCGATGCCGCCGTCCAAATGGCGGCGAATGGGATTTCTGCCGCGCATGACGATGAGCGCGCCGATCTTTTCCCGGGCGAATCCGGTCAGCGTGCGGGCCAAGATTTCAGTCTCGTGACGGAGCACCGGCAAAGTGTGATTGCCTTTCAGATTGCGAATCAAACTCCGGCTCGCCACCTGCTCGAAAAAATGCTTGATCTCTTCCTGAAAAATGACCACGACGGCAATCAGAATAATCGCAAAGAATCCTTGAAACACGGTCGTCGTCAACGAGAGATCGAACTGGCGGGCCACGAGATACGCCATGCCGATGATGAACATGCCTAGCAAAACAAAGGCAGCCTTTGTCCGCTTAAACCAAACCAGGATGGAATAAATCAAAAGCGACATGAACGCAATGTCCAGAAAACCTGCAATGCCGATTTCTTTGATCAAATCAATCATCTTCGAGTTTCCACAACGCCATGAGCGAGCGAAGTCGGACTTGCGCAACGGAATTTGCAAATTTTGGAAAATCATCGTGCGCAAGTCCGACTTCATTTTTACGATTTTGTCGAATCAAAAATCACCGCTTTATACCGCTGATACAAATACGACACCGCCAACAAAATTACCCCAAGACCAATGAATGAGAAGATGCGATAAAGCCGTTCGAGAAACGAGAGATCGTAGATGAAAATTTTCAGAATCGTGATGCCAAACAGCGCGATAGCAATGATACGCAGTCCTTGCAAACGCCGCCAAATGCCGGTCACCATCAACGCCACAGAGTAGAAAAGCCAGACGCCGGAGAGCGCCAACTGCTGCAAGTTTTGCAACTGAGTGATTTGAGCAGCGACCTCGGAATCGCCCGCTTTTTGTCGCAGAAAAAAGATGGCACGTTTGAAGATATCCCTCGTCTCGCCGGTGAACAGGTCGAGCAGCAGGAGCACGATAGCCACTTGCAGGATGCCGACCACGTCGTTGATCCAATCATGGCTTTGCCGGTTTGCTTTCAACCAAAGCGCATGAACAACGCTTCCGGCAATCACCAAAACAAACACGGCAGCGCGCCAGTTGAGCGCGAAGGTGAACTGCGAGATGGGAGCGAACGCAATACCTTGAATGGCAATCATTATGATAGCGAGACCAAAACCGGCCAAGCCGCTGTAGCTAATCGGCAAAGTTTTTTGCCGCAATCCCAACCAAACGATTGGCAGAGAGTAAATCGTCCAGATCGTCGCCCACGTCATAAAGCGATTGAAGGCCAAACTGTCGGCCACTTCACCAGTGGCCTCGAGCAAGCGGCGGCGGAAAAAATCGTTTGTCTCAACGGTGCACAGGATAAAGAGCAGAATGCTCCACGCGACGTGTGATAGCGTTTGAATCAACTCGCTGTTTTTATCATCAATTCGCTTGAATAAAATCGCGCCGGCGCCGAGTGTTGCGGTAAGAACAAAAAATGCCAACGCGCGTTGATTGAGCAAAAGTGAGAAGCTCACTATCGGGGAATAAGCGAGCGCGCCATCTGTGAAGATCAATCTGAGCAACGCCAAACCGCTCAACACGAGTGCGGCCTGCCAAATGTCGCGCATCTTCCAGTTCACGCCGCACCACACCAATGCCAGCGCTTCAATCGACCAGAAGATGACGGTTTGAAAACCGTCGAACTGAATCTCCGTGGCGATGGCGAGCAGAATGATGGCGGTCAGCGTGTACCGGCGGAGCGCCAATGTCGCGTCGGGCTGCCGCGGTTTAACAAATAAAAAAGTGAGAAAATAAACGCCGCCAAGAACGAGCGTCACGGCGCTCATCCAGTTGTGATGTTGTGCATCGACGATCTCGTAAAGCCCGACAAAATAAAGAAACGCGTTGGCGCCGGCAACCGTCTGCCGTATTTTCTCAAAAGCCGTCGTGCCTTTGATGATCCGAAAGACGTCGAGTCCATAAAACAATCCCCAGAAAATCGTCAGAAAGAACGCCGCGACGAGCAGCTTTTCTTCGACATAATATTTGTCCAGCCAGGCGAAATAGATCAAATATGTCGCCGCTAGCGTGAGCGGCTCGAGAATGACCCAAGCGTCTTTCTTCAACAGAATCGCGAGCAGGCCGATATTGAGCAGCACGATGTAAGTGAACAACCCCACTTCGTTGGCCTGGCCGGTGCTGAGCAAAAACGGCGTCAGAAAACCGCCGGCCCAACCAAGCACCGCGACCGCCAGCGAATCGTATTTCATTCCATGGAAAAAAGTGAATGCCGTCACCAATGCCATCAAAACGAACGCGACCGGCTGCGAGACGAGATGATAAAAATTGAATGAAGCATAGACGGAGAGATAGAAGATTGAAATCCCCGCGCCAATCAAGCCTTGCGCAAAAATCGCCAGCCCCTTTTTGTGAAAACGCGCGCCGCCGAGCAGCAATAAAGCGCCGGTTATAAATCCGATGGCCACGCGCAGCGTTTCCGAGATCAGATTGTTGTCGAACGCATACTTTAAGAAAAAGCCGACGCCGAGAATGAGCGCGAAGGCGCCGATGCGATTGAGCAGCTTGCCGCCGATGAGCGCTTCCCATTCTTCGCGCGTGCGTGAGGGCGGCATGGGCGGAAGAGAGAGTGATGGCTGCGGTTGCGGACGCGGAGCGATTGGTGACGACGTGATCGGCGTTGGAGAAACAGCAGGCGCAGGTTGAGTGACGCGCTCGGCTTTTGGCTCGGGCCGCGCTGGTTGCAGCGAATGCACCGCATTGCGCAAGCCATAAGTTTCAGATTCCAGTTTCAGAATTTTTTCCGAGAGCTGGTTGGTCTTGCGGATGTAAACCACAAGCAGGACGAACAATACGAAGATGGCGACGATTTCCATGAAAACTCCATTTGCATATGTGAAGCCGGACTTGCGCACAAAGTTCTTCAAACATTGAAAAGTCCCGCGGCGCAAATCTGGCTTCGCCAGATTCTTTAGTATACAGCAGCGTTTCCAGAAAGGCAATAGTTTTTGTTAACGAAAGCGCCTTGCTTTTCATCGAAGAAATGCCTTATATTCTTCTTATGCTTTTTCGCATTTGGGTTGTTGTATTGCTGCTACTGTGGACAACAACGGCCTGGCCGCAAGAGTCGCCAGATAAAACTAAAAAGCCGCGTCCAACCTCGCAAGCGCCGACTTGAAGTGGCTGACCCGGCGAAGGTGCACCGCTCCGTGGGAGTGGATTAGAAACGAAGTGGAATATTTCCGGTCGCTACGTTGACACGGAACTCGAACGTCCGCGTTGGCGTTTTACGGCGAATTACCGCCTGCTGCGCTCGTTGCAGGTCGGCGTGGAATTCAATGCCGCCGCCGAAGAAGTGGGGCCGCTGGTGACGTGGTATTTGCTGACGGAAAGCCATACGCGCCCGGCGATTTTTCTTGGCACCAGCTCGGATCGCATCGGTTCGCCGAAAGGCACGCAATCTTATTTTCTGACGGGAGCAAAGCACCTTTGGCAGTTGCCGCTCTCGGTTTATGCCAGCGTGAATTATTCTGAGTGGGATGAGGGGTTGAATTTCCCTTTCGGCGTGAATGTTGATTTGCCGTGGAATTTCTCGCTCCGCCCGATGTACGACGGCGATCGTTCCCACCTGATGCTGACGCATTATTATCGCCAGTTCAGCTTCTCGCTGCTTTATGTTTGGTATGAACGGCTCGGGTTGGCGATGTCGGTGGGGTTTTGATGCTGACGCAAAATTTAAAACAAAATTATTGTGACAAAATAAAGGAATTTTTCTGAGTTTTGTGTGCTCGTCCAGACCAGCGGCCTGGGCTACGAACTCACTTCACCTTCACCACCACCAAAGTCACATCATCTTTTTGCGGCTGGCCGTTCGCCCAGGCTTTTCCGGCCATGACCAAATGTTCGATGATTTGCTCCGGCGCACTTTGCCCCACCTCCACGAACAGCTCTTTCGCACGGTCTTCACCCAGCACCTCGCCCTGCGTGTTAAACATCTCCGGCAATCCGTCACTCATAAACAGCACCGCGTCACCTGCGTTCAGCTTCAGGTCTTTCCATTGGTATTGGACGTCAGAGAAGCTTCCCAACGGCAGGCCTTTGAGCTCCACTTCTTCGACGTCACGGGTGGCAGCGCGGTAAATGAGCGGATACGGCATGCCGGCCGTTGCCAGCCGCATGTGACCATCTTTGAACTTGGCAATGGTCATCGCCATGTACATGTTGTGAAATCCCATCCCTCTGAGTGCATACGAGGCTTCCGCTAAAATAGGCACCGGATGCGGCATGTGCGCCAGAGAATTGAACAGGCTTTTGGTGGCCGCGACCATCGTGCCGGCTTGCAGGCCATGGCCGGTAGCGTCGCCAACTGCCGCAGTCAACGTGCCGTCGTCATCGAGCTTGAAATCATAATAATCGCCGCCGACCTCGTTGGCGGTTTGCATATAAACCGCGATGTCAAAGTTGGGCAGCGAAGGAACAGTTTTCGGCAGCATCGACAGTTGCAGCTTGCGCGCTTCTTCCAGCTCGAGCGTCTTGCGTTCATTTTCCGCTTGAATGGCGCGGGCTTTGGCTTCCGCCGCTTCCGCGCGCAACTCCGCCTCGCGAAGATAAGCGCGTTCTCTTTCTTGCGCAAGCAAACGCGCGCGATGCAAACGCTCGACCGCCACGATGCTGGCGATTAAAAGCAAGGCATACATCACATAAGCCCCAGCCGTTCGCCACCACGGCGGCGTGATGGTGATGCGAATGGAAACGCCTGCTTCATTCCAAACGCCGTCGTTGTTCGAGCCTTTGACACGAAAAATGTACTCGCCCGGATCGAGATTGGTATACGTCGCGACGCGCTGCGTTCCGGCTTGCCGCCAGTCTGTATCGTAATTCTCCAATATGTAAGCATACTGATTATTTTGAGGACGGCCATAATGCAGCGCCACAAACTCCAACGAAATATCATTCTGCCAATAGGCCAACGCCATAGAATCGGTTTCCGCGATATGCTTTTTCAACGGGGATTTGCCGCCTATGGAAACCGACTCGTTAAAGAGCTTGAAATCGGTCAACGCGATTTGCGGCGCAATCGGATTGTCTTTGACGCTGTCCGGATGAAAAGCATTCAAACCGATAATGCCGCCAAAGAACATTTCACCCGAGGGGCTTTTGAAAAAAGCCTGCCCGTTGAACTCGCGGCTCTGCAGGCCATCGTCCACGTCATAAACTTTGAAGGTATTAAACTGCGGATTGAACTTGCAGACGCCGGCATTTGTGCTCAGCCAAAGGTTGCCGTGTTCATCCGGCAGCGTCGCATAAACCGCATTGTTGCTGAGGCCGCTGTTGTTTTCAGTATAAACCGTAAATTCCTCGGTTTTCGGATCGAAACGGCTCAGGCCGCCGCCGTACGTGCCCAGCCACAGCACGCCGGTGGAATCTGCGTAAATCGACTGCACGATGTTGCCGCCCAAACTGTTGGGATTCGTCGAATCGTGCAGATAACGTTTGAAGGCTGCGCCCGTCAGGGTTTTTGATTTGAGATCGAACTTGTTGAAGCCGCCCACGGTGCCGAGCCAGAGCACGCCCGACTGATCTTGATGGATGGCGCGCACCGAGTTGTTGCTCAAGCTGCTCGGATTCTGCGGGTCATTTTGCCAACGGGTAAATCGATTCGTTTTCAGATCGAAGCGATTGAGTCCGCCGCCATCCGTGCCGATCCACAGCACGCTCGACGCAAAACGATCTTCATAGATGGCGCGGACATTGTCATTGCTCAAACTGTTAGGATTGGTCGGATCATGTCGATAATGTGTAAATGATTTTTTGTGTCGATCAAACTTATCCAGGCCTCCTCCCAGCGTTCCCACCCACAACTCGCCCGCGCGGTCTTCATAGATGGCCCACACATCATCGTCGCTCAGGCTGCCCGGATTTTGCGGATCGTGGCGATAATGCGTGAATCTGCCGGCTACGCCCGTCGGGGTTTTGCGCTCGAGCATATTGAGGCCGCCTTCCGCTACACCGATCCAGAGTATATGCGGCGCCGAGCGATCTTCGTGAATCGCCCGCACCATAAAATTGCTCAAGCTGTTGGGATTGTTCGGCTCCGGCACGAAGGCCGCAAATTTTTCCGCATACTGATCCAACTTGTTCAACCCGCCGGTTTGCGTTCCAATCCAGAGTACGCCCGACCGGTCTTCAAAAATGGCGAAGACCACGTCATTGCTCAAGCTGCGCGGATCGTTTGGATCGAACCGGCAATGAATGAATCCCGCAGCGGCGGGAGTGTGCGGATCGAAACGATGCACGCCGTCGTTCAATGGCGTGCGAATCCAGAGATAGCCTTTGGAGTCTTCAAAAATAGAGGAAACGGCATGGCTCAGGAAGTTGGGGTTGCCGGCGTTTGGAACAAAATGCGTGAACGCGCCGGCTACGTCCGTCGGGGTTTGTCGATTGAATTTAACGAGGCCGGCCAACGTCCCCAACCAAAGCGTGCCGTGCTTGTCTTCGTGCAACGGCCCCACGATATCGCTGCTGATGCTGTTGGGATCGCTCGGATCATGCCGGTAATGCGTGAATGTGCCGCTTTTCGTATCGAAGCGATTGAGCCCTCCCCCTTTCAACGCGCCATTAATGGTTCCCGTTCCAATCCAAAGTATGCCTGGCTCGTTCGCGGCTTCGTAAATAGACAAAATTCCATTGTGGCTCAAGCTATTGGCGTTGTCGCGTTCGTGCCGGTAGCGGATAAAACGTTCGGTTTTCGCATCAAAACGATCGAGGCCGGCGGACGTTCCGATCCAGAGCACGCCTGGTTCTGTCAAAGATTCGTGGAGAGCAATGATGGCATTATGGCTCAGACTGTTGGGGTTACTAGGATCGTGGCGATAATGCGCAAACGTACTGGTCTTGCGGTCGAGCCGGTCAAGGCCGCCGGCGCCGCTTAGCACCCAAAGATTTCCCGCGCGGTCTTCGTAAATCTGTCCGACAAAATTATTGCTCAAACTGGTGGGATCAGCGGAATTGTGGCGGAAATGCGTGAACGTTTCGGTCTCGCGATCGAACCGATTAAGCCCGCTCGTGCCGGTTCCGATCCAAAGCACTTTGGGTTCCGATGGCGCTTCGTAGATCGACCAAATATCGTTTTCCGATAATGAGGTCGAATCAAACGGATCGTATTTGTAGACCGTGAATTCGTAGCCATCATACTTATTCAACCCGTCTTGCGAGCCGAACCACAAAAAGCCTTTGCTATCCTGAAAGATGGTCCGCACGATGCTTTGCGAAAGGCCGTGCTCCAAAGAAATGTGCTCGAACCTGACGCGCTGTTGCTGCGCGGGCAAATTCACCGGCAGCATCAGCGCGAGTGTCAAACTGACGACTTTCATCCACAGATTTTTTAAGCTTCGAAAATATTGATAACAGTTCATTTTGCAATTCGCGTCTTTTTTCGTAGCGCAGACTGCCAGTCTGCAAATATAAACTATCGAAGTACAAAAATCGTTTGCCAAAATAGTATAGCAGGCCTCGCCGAAAAAAGCAAGCGCTTTCGAGTCAAATCGATAAAAGCGAGGCTTGCGCTTCGCCGGCGCATGCCGTATATTGTACGGGCTTGCATGGTCAAAAGATGTCAAAAAGGCCCTCGGGTGCTTCCAGCGGCGGGGAGAACATTTGCTTTTCTCGCAAATTCTTGCTAAAATGAGTGCATCAACAAGTAAGGAGAAAGTTGAGCGATGAACGATCGTATTGTTGTCAATCCAAAGGTGCTTGGCGGCAAGCCTTGCGTTAAAGGCACGCGAATCCCAGTCTACATGGTTTTGGAATTGGTGGAGGCAGGCATTTCTTTTAATGATATTCGCACCAAATTTTATCCGCAACTTTCCGAAGAAGATATCAAAGCCTGCATCATGCTTTAACCTCCGTTTTCGCGCATTTCACTCAAGACTCCATTAAAAAAGCGTTAATTGTTGTAGATCGCAACAAGTTTCGCGAGCGCCGATAGGGTTTCAACACTATGGGGCAATAACGTGAAGAACAAAACTCGTAGTATCTTCATCTCCTACGCCCGCAGCGACGGCAAAAGCTTCGCCGATGATTTGCGCCATCGTTTGAGTGACGAATATTACTTCCAAATCTGGCAGGATATTGTCGAACTAGAAGGCGGCAAAGATTGGTGGCTGCAAATCGAAGCCGCGATCAAAAGCGTGGAATTTTTGGTGATGGTGATGACCCCTGGCGCGTTGGCTTCGCAAACCACGCGCAAGGAGTGGCGACTGGCCCGGCAGGAAGGCGTGTGGGTGCTGCCGGTTATGGCCGAGGAGATTGACTTCACCACGCTGCCGCGCTGGATGCGTGACACGCATTTCTTTGATTTCAAATATTCCGAGCAGTGGGAACGCTTCATCCGCACCTTGCAGAGCCCCTGCCAAGCGCCGCGTGTGCCCTTCCTGGTCGAGGACAAATCGGAGGATTTTGTAGAACGCCCCGAAGAATTCAACCAGCTCCTCGCTTTGCTGCTTGATCCCAAGCGCGAAGAGCCGATTGCGATTACCGCTTTTTCTGTGCCATCGGCGCTCAGAAGCTCTTTGCAACAATAAGCTCTTCGAATAATGCTTGACGAGCATCAATCTTTTTCTATATTGATATATGGAGTCATGATTAAAATCGACTGGCAAAATCTAGGAGAACTTATGCAATTGGCACTTTCAATATCAGACTTTGCGGAGGAGATTTGTAAAGCCGTGGAGCAAAGCGCCTCTCCGGAAATGGCCGTTGCCAACACGAATCGTGAGTTGCTCAAGAACCGTTTGATCAAGATTCTTAGCACACAACCCATCCCAGTCACCGCCAACGCCACAGATATAGAACAAACATTTCACCGGTTGGCAAGGGAATGGAGAGAAGAGACCGCCCATCTCTCATCCATGACCAAAATGGTGATGCATCCCAAATATCAACGTATTATCGGCATGGGGCCGGCGGTTCTCCCCTTCTTATTCCGCGAGTTGCAAAAAAATCCTGATCATTGGTTTTGGGCTTTGCAAGCCATCACCGAGGAAGACCCGACGCGACCGGAAGATCTTGGCAATGTGCCGAAGATGGCAGCGTCATGGTTAAAATGGGCAGAAGAGAAGGGGTATATGTAAATGCCGGCTCGACTCGAATCTCTATGAGAAAGTTGCCATTTATGCCGATGAAAGTGGGGTTCCTACTCACATGGCAAGGCAACTTCCTTCCCGAATGTGGACAAGCACATGCGGCTCTTTAGTGGATATTGAGCTATTGTAAGCAATAATATTACTTGTGCCCTCTTCTATGCCTCCTACTGTATTACCTGAAGGAAATGGAATTCCAACCCCATTGGTGCCGTTGCCCAACGCGATGGATCCGCTAACGTCAGTACCAATATAGTTGCCCTGTATACGATTACCCACCCCACTTATAACGCTAATACCTTCCATCTTGTTACCTGATATTACATTGCGCGATCCTTCTACCCTGCCCCCAATTATATTGTTAGAACCTGAAATTTGGATTCCGCTTTTACCGTTGCTCAAAACATTATTACCAGTACCGGTAATGCCGATAAAATTGCCCTGCACTAGGCAGCTATCACCATGGATAGAGATACCATTAAGTTTATTCCATGAGATTACATTGCTAGCCCCAGCTATCTTTCCTCCAATTGTGTGTCCGTAACCAGAAATCGATACGCCATCCCCATCGTTGCCTATGGGAATAGTGCCGGTGAGATCGGTACCGATAAAGTTGCCTTGCACTACATTTCCCGTCGCAGTCGGTCCATTGAGGCCGATTGATACACCGGAGCTTTTGTTTCCAGAGATGACATTACCGGCTCCAGCAACTGTACCTCCGATCACGTTATTAGAGCTGTAGATTTGGATGCCTGGATAGCCATTGCCTATGGCAGCCTTGCCAGTAACATCGGTACCGATGAAGTTGCCCTGAACCTTATTTCCTGTCCCTCTAGGGATCCAGATACCATAATATGTGTTACCCGAGATGATGTTACGTGCCTCTGACGTTGTTCCTCCAATTAGATTGTTGGATCCAACTATTTCAATACCTGTACCGTTGGCTTGAGCAGCAGTACCCGTAACATCGGTACCTATAAAGTTACCAACTACGATATTTTGACTTCCGAAAATCATGATGCCATACTGATTTCCAACGATCACATTTCTAGTCGCTGAAGTTAAACCGCCAATCGTATTGTTAGATCCAGAAATTCTAATTCCGGTCATAAAAGTTGCTGAGGCTCCCGTTATGATAAGACCCTGTACTACAGTGTTGGATCCTATGTTGAAAACTGTACTTCCACTACCATTTATGATTAATTGTTGATTGAAGCCAGATATCGTCGACCCGTTAGGAATTGTTGGAGGACTGCCCAGAATCAGATTGATAGTACCAGCAACTTCGAAGCCAATCTGCACAGGCTTTGCGCGAGCTTGTTCAATAGCGGCACGGAGAGTACAATTACCAAATTTATCTCTACAGATACCGTCTTTTAGAGAATCATCATGGGTATCTGCCAAAGAGTTAACAATAAAGCTTTGTTGCGCCCAAATGGCGCTAGGCACAGTTAAAGTCACAAATGCGCCAATAAAATATAGAAAACGGAGTTTTATCATTTTCCTTACTCCTAGGTGAATGCACCCTTCTGCGAGTCGTTTACTTTTCGATCGCGAAAAAGTCGTTTGATTTGTCGTTCCATAAACTCTCTTGAAATTGAGAACCATTCGTGGTACTTCCCATACAAATAATCGCTAAAAATGTGCCACCAAATCTCGAAGCGACATGATTACATTAACCGCGTGGTTCTTAACTACATACAATGAGTGACGAGAGGGCAAGAAAACTGGAGAACTGAAAAGAATCAACGGCATACCGCTAATGGATGGTTGGATAAACGGTATACCGTGCATATCTCAAGGAAGATTTACCTGATACTTCTTAATCCAATCGTTCAGTGTGCTGGGCGGGAGTCCGAGTATTTCAGCGGCTTTTCTTTTTGATGGACAGTTGCGCAAAACGTATTCGATATGACGTTTGATGACCGCATCCAAAGATTCCAAGCGATTTGGTAATGACAAATCAGATGATTCTTCTGATGAATTGACTGGCACGAAATCCTTCGGCTGCAGGAGCGATAAATCACTGATCTGAATGGTATCCTCTTCGGCGAACATCACCGCTCGACTGATAACATTTTCAAGCTCTCGGACGTTACCCTTCCAATCTTGCATAAACAGATGCTTCATCACGCGTTCTTCGATGCTTGTAACCAAGGGTTTTTTGTGATATTCGATATTGTATTTTTTGATAAAATGCATGGCCGGAGCGGGAAGATCTTCTTTTCGCTCACGCAATGGCGGCAATTCAATCCTAATGGGGAAACGGTGGAGCAGGTCGTTTCGAATGCCCGTGACGGTTTGAACAGCAGCAAGAACTCTTACGTTGAGCTCGATTTCTTTTAATCCGCCTAAGCGCCGAAACTTTTTGTCTTGCAGAATTCTCAACAGAGTGGCTTGCATTCTCGGGTTTAATTCACCAATCTCGTCCAAAAAAATAGTTCCCCCATTGGCGAGCTCGAACATACCGATCTGGCGGATACTCGCACCGGTAAAAGCATGCTTCTCATGGCCAAAGAATTCGTCTTCGACCAGTGCTTCCGGAATGGCGGCACAGTTAATCGCGATGAAATCCTTCTCCTTGCGGTCGCTATTGAAGTGAATGGCGCGAGCAATCAATTCCTTTCCGGTTCCGGTTTCACCGAGCAGGAGCACGGATACGTTATTCGTCGCCAATTTCCTGACTTGCGCCAAAACCTCCAAAATTTGTTTGCTATTGCCCACGATGGCATCAAAATCATAAAATCTCTTCTGTGCGGAGATGTAGTGCTCTTGTTGCGCCTCTTCGATATCCAATCGCGTCACCAAGTTCCTGATGGCGTCGAAAAAGACCTCGTCTTCAACGGGCTTCATAATGTATTCGTCAACATCCACACGGATGGCGCGTATGGGTGCTTCCTCATCCGCATAGGCCGTGATCAGGATGCTTTTAATATTCGGAAGCTTTTGTTTAATCCTTTCAATCGTTTGTATCCCGTCCATATCCGGCATGCGGACGTCGGCGATAATGATATCGAAAGCCTGCTCGGAAGCGACGGCAAGGGCTTTGGCGCCATGGTCAACCGCAACCACGAAAAAGTTTTCGTCTTTTAGCCGATTTGAAAAACTTTCAAGGACAAAAGGATCATCCTCGACAAGTAATATCTTGCGTCGTTTTCCGATTTCATCCTTTTGATTTGTGTGATCGAGCTTTACATCTTTCATGGCAAATACCCCTATGGTTAGGAGGAAGTGGCAGGCAGCCAAACCTCGAATTCCGTGCAACCTTCTTGTGGCGATGACTTCACATGAATCTTCCCACAGTGATGCTCAACGATGCGATACACCAGCCATAAACCGAGGCCGGTGCCTTTTCCAACCGACTTCGTCGTGAAAAAAGGGTCGAATACGCGCGTTAAATCCTTTTCGGCAATTCCAGACCCGTTATCCTTGATCTTCAGTTTCACCCCTGCGCGATCAGCCTCAGTTGATATAATAATCTGCAATTCTTTTCTCTCTTGTTTGACTTGTTGCAAGGCGTCGTAGGCATTATTCACGAGATTCGACAAAAGTCGCGTTAATTCGATGGCAGAGCCGCGGATCACCGGAAGAGGCTGAAGGTTCTTGACAATGCGCACGTCATTCATGATTTTGTCCGTATTATTCAATACTTGCTCAACAATTTGATTAAGATCTACCGATGCTTCCTGTGCGCCCGGCTTGCGAGAATAAAACAGCAAATTATCAATGATGGAAACAGCAAAGTGAGAGGCCTTCTCGATATTCGAGGCGCTTTCGAAATGCTTGTTTAGATCATGGGGAAATTTGAGAATCCTTTGAGCGCTGCTCAAGATCGCCGTCAAGGGGTTGTTGATTTCGTGGGCAACTCCTCCCGCTAGAGTGCCGATGGTCGCCATTTTTTCGGATTGCACCAATTGCGCTTGAGCCGCCTCGAGTTTCTCATTGGTTTCTTTCAAATCGATTAGAGTCTTTTGCAGCTTATCTTTTTCTTCGACCAACTGTTGAGTTCTTTGCTGAACTTGAATTTCCAAATTGCTTGTCAATATTTCCAGCTCATTCATACTGTGAACATAACGTGAAATGAGCGTAAAAGCCATGCTGAGAACAAGAGATAGAAAACCAAATTCCAACAAAGGAGGCACGATCATGGGTATCACTTGCGATACCCATAACATATCGTAGGTGGCCATAATGCCGAGCGTATAAGCGCCAATCGATATTGGTACAATGAATTGGCTGCCCTTTTTAAAGGCTGATTTTAAAGCGATGGTACCGTAGATGATTACATAGCCAAGAAATGGCCCGACTAAGGCATACGTAATTCCAGGTTTCGGCAGTCTGACAATGCGATTGAAAAGTGGCAGCTCATGGTCTACTATGGTTTTGCTGAAAAAGTTGAAATCCAATGCACAACTCACAAACAGTATTGCCCCAAAGATGTATCCCACAATGAGCACATTTTTGTCACTTCGCTTTGTAAATATCCTGAGAAAATGAATGATAAAGGGAATGATCATGATTGTGCCACAAAGAGCAAATCTGTACCATTTGAGAGCAAGGATTATATCATCGTTAAGGATATCGACCATGGTTTTGCCGAAATCATACACCGCGGTACAAAAACAAATCAAAGAAAAAAACAGGTTTTCAGCGTCTTTCTTTCGGCGTGTATACAGCCAAATGAAAAAGATGCCAATTGAAAATGAAATACATCCGATGGCGAATGTCAGAGCTGTGGAATACACTTTTATTCTTGAGGACTGATATTTTTCTTAAATGCGATGATTTCCAGGAAAAGCCCCAAAGCCCCTGCCCATTGGACAGGAGCTTTCATCATTGCTGCGAGTTTCCCATAGGTGCTTCCCTAACCCAGGGGGCTTTCAAAAAGCGCGAGTTCTTCCCTGAATTTTTTAAAGAAAAACAGAGCAAACACGCAATGTCAAGAAAAATTTACTGGCAATTCTCCATCGTATCCTTGATCAAAAAATCCACCACCGCTTTCAGATCGTGGCCGCTTTCTTCGTAGACTGCCAACTGGCGGTCGGCGCTGGTGCCGTGCTCGAGAATGTGGTGGATGTAGTTGATCTCGTTGCGGCTGCCCAATTCGTCTACCGCTTCGTCGATGAAGCGGATGTACTCGTACATCAAGTCGCGATAAGGAACTTCTTCCTGCTTGCCGAAGTCGATAAGCTTGCCTTTGATGCCGTAGCGGGCGGCGCGCCACTTGTTCTCTTCGATGAGTGTGGGCCGGTAAATATTGAAGCTCAGATTGCGCTTGCGCAGGTTATACAGCGTCACCACCGTCGCCTGGATTAGCGCGGCAATCGCGATGGTCTCATCCAGTCGCGTCGGAAGATCGCAAATGCGCACTTCGATGGTGTTGAAAAAAGCGTGCGGGCGAATATCCCACCAAATTTTCTTGCCGTTGTCCATGCAATTGGTTTTGACCAACGTTTGCACGAAATTCTCAAAATCGGCCCAGGATGTAAAAAAGTCCGGAATGCCGGTGCGGGGGAATCTTTTGAAAATGCTGGCGCGCACCGATTTATGCCCGGTGTTGCGGCCGAGCCAGAACGGTGAGCTGGTGGAGAGCGCCAGGATGTGCGGCAGAAAGTAGCGCATCTGATTCATCAGCGCGATGGCGGTTTCGCGGTCTTCGATGCCGATGTGAACGTGCAAGCCGAAGATCAAGTTGGCGCGCGCGATGTCGCCCATTTCGTCCACGATCATTTTGTAGCGATCGTGCTCCATAATCTCCTGCGAGCGCCAATCCGAAAACGGATGCGTACCGGCGCCGACGATGTGCAGGCCGCTTTTTTGCGCGAGCTGGCAGATGCCCTGGCGCAATTCCAAAACGCTTTGCCGCGCTTCTTTGATGTTCGCACAGATGCCGGTGCCGACCTCGACCACGGATTTGTGCATCTCCGGCTTGATGTGCTCCTGAAGCAGGATTTTGCCTTCGTCGAGCATTTGCGAAACGTGAGAGCGCAATTCGCGCGTGACCGGATCGACGATTTGAAATTCTTCTTCGATGCCGATAGTGAACTTTTCTTTCATGATGGGTGGATTCCTCCTAATCGAATGACGTCAGTTTTTTTTACAATGCTTGCCTTCAGACCATGGCCTTTCTAAGCTTCTTTCTTAAATTTTTGATCCGGCGCCGAACCGCCTTCAATTGCTTGTGGTCGTGCGCCGCGACGGCCTTGTCTCGTTCTTGCTTTAACGATCTGATATTGAGCTTGATGCCCGTCTTATCGATGCCCTTGACCTCGTGATGTTCATGGGCGGCGATGCCGAGTGCGGCACAGATCGCTTTCACCAGATGGTCTTTGTTCAACTGGGTGTATCCTTGCACGGCCTCGTGCTGAATGCCGGCGGCGATGTCTCTAAGCTCGGCCAACGTCTTGTGTTTGAGCTCGTGAAATGTGTAAGCCATAGTTCGTTACCCTCGTCTTTCAAAATGTTAAAAGTGAAATTTGTGTTTTTGCAGCAAAAAGTTTCAACCGCCAATCAACGCGAATGGACGCGAATATTTTTTATTCGCGTTGATCAGCGTGTATTCGCGGTTAAAAATTAAGCGCCTGCATTGGCTGCACCCGCAGGGCCTACGATTTCGGCGAAATCAGAAACGTCGAAGTCGAGCCGCCGCCGGCGGTGACGTTGGCCACCGAGGAGGCCGATAGTCTCGTCAACACGCCGCCGACCACCGGGCCGAAAACGTAGGGATCGAAATCCACCACCAATTCCGCGAACTGCAAGCCATTATCATAATAAGGAAACTTTTCCCTGGCGATCGGCACTTTCTCTTGTACGACGTAAAAATCATCCAGCGCCGCTTTGATCAGCTTCTCCCATTGCTCGGACGGCGTTTCCCAGCCCAGCGTCACGCCTTTGCCGCCATACTCGTCGTTGGGCTTGATCACGAAATCGTCTTTGTGCTGCGCGATGTAATCACAAAGATCGATGCGCTGGCCGCGATAAATCGTCGTACACGGCTCGATCCGGCGCGTCCAGGGAATGTGCGCGCGAATCATCTGTCGCTCATCTTCATTAAACAGAGGCTGGCTGTTCTCGTGCGTCAGCAGCGCGAAGAGCGACTTTTTGTGAACGAGCTTGGCGCGGAAAGGATTGATCAGGCAAACGTCGCGGTTTTTGACGGCGTGGTACATGGCCTGCACTTCATCGAGCTTCTCGATAAACTCGTTGGTAACGACGCGCTTGTAAATCAGGTCGATCTCAAAATCGCCGGCACGCAAAACCCCTCGCCCGCTTTTGTCGTGGGAATATTCCAGCTCGCGCGGATCGGCCAACGCCGTTCTCAGTCCCTGGCTCTCAAAGTATTCCTGCATCAATTCAAACTCTGGCCAAGTTGAAACGCCACGCCAGTCGATGATGCCGATCTGCGGCATTTTCCGGCTGCTCTTGTTGCCCTGCCATTCTTTATAGGTGTCGAGCAGTTCGCGGAGCAAAATAGCGCGGACGGCAAACGGCTGGACGTTGTAGCGCTGGCGAAATTCGACCATAAAAGGCAGGCGCAGATAAATGTCCGACATCACGTCGTTGTAAGCAATGCCGGCGGGCGTGTCGGCGTTAAGTTCGACGAATTTCAGCACGAGGCCTTCCGGCGACTCGGTCATGAACGAATCCCATCGCGAAGTGATCGAGAGCCGCGCGAACCCGGGATCGATTTCGCAGAGCAGGCGCTCGCCTTCGCTCAAGCCGACTCGCGCCATGAAATCGGGCTGGGCGAAAATCGCTTCCTTCACTTTGACCACGGCCTCGCGCAGGACGCGACAGGCCGATTTGATCAGATCGAGCTGCGGCGGGGTAACAAATTTCGGGCGCAGGAAAGTGGAGAGCGGCCGCTCCCCATAACAAGCTTTGTGTTCACGCAGCTCACTGATAAAGTGGGCGCTCACCGCCGCCAAAGCTGAAGTGTCCATTTTCGACACCAGCTCGTGATAATATTGAATCGCCTGCTCGTTCATATTGCACTCTCCATTCTTGACAGAAAAAGTTGCAGTAGCAGAGGCAGCAGCACTCAGCTTAAACTACTCCGGCACTATTTGACCAAACATAGCCCTTTGACAAAAAGGCGTTCCGCCTCCCAACTCTAAAATAGTCTGTAAAAGCAATCTACTGCCACTGCCACTGCTACTGCCACTACTACTGCCACTGCTACTGCCACTACTACTGCCACTACTGCTCATCCCTGCCCGCCACCAATGAAAGCCGACCAGGTATATTCCTTCGGCGGTTTCTCCGGCAGTTGGGCGCGCTCGATGGCCAGATTCGCCATGGCTTCCACCAGCCATTCAAAATTCATCGGGCCGACCGAATTGACATCGGCGTCCGGCGCCGGGTTGCAATAATCGATCGCATACGGAATGCCGTCACGCACGGCAAACTCGGCGGTGTTCAAATCGTAGCCGAGCGCTTTGTTGATTTTAACGCAATACTCGGTGATGCGGTCGCGCAACGCCGGATCGATGGGACCTTCGTCCGCGCCGTATTGCCCCCCGAGATAAGGTTTGCTCGGATCGTAAAGCATAATGCGCACTTTCTTGCGACCGACGGTATAACAACGATAATAAGCGGTGAAAATGACGCCTTCCTGCAGCACCATGGCCAAATCACCGGTTTGGTGATAGGCGCGGAAGAACTCATCCGGATTATTTACTTTGTAAACATGTTTCCAGCCGCCGCCGCTGTGCGGCTTCAAAAAAGCGGGGAAGCCGGCGTAATTGAAAATCTTGTCCCAATTGATCGGATAAGCGAGATTGCGCATGGATTCAGCAGAGGTGTTGGGCGGATGGGCGAAGTGCGGCAGCAGCACTGTTTTCGGCACCGGAATGCCGATCTTCGCGGCTAAAGCATAATTGAAAAATTTTTCGTCGGCGCTCCACCAGAACGGATTATTGATAACCTCCGTTCCGGAGAGCATGGCATTTTTTAGATAGGCGCGAAAAAAAGGAATTTCGTGAGAAATCCGGTCAACGATCACCCTGTACCCGGAAGGTTCCGCCATACGCACCCCTTCCAGCATGATGAACTCCGCGGTAATTCCCAGCTTGTGTTGTTGACTTTTCTGGTTGATCCGGTCAATGAGCGCCTCAGGAAAAGATATTTCCTGGCCGCGCAGGACACCGATTTTCATAGGGATGGCCTCTCTTTTGGTTTTGTTTGCCTTGATTTTAAGTCTTGCAAATATAACAAAAAATTATGCAAAAGGGAAGGGAAAATTTTAATTGACCCTCTGCTAAAGATGGCATTGCAGGTATATAGCTGTTTAGATCATTTAAGACTGTTAATGGAGCGTAACCATGTCAATATGGACATTGCCAACCGCGTTGCAAGCGCGTGTCAACGGCTGGTTGGACGGCACCAAAGAGCGGCCGGCCCAAAACGGGCAAAGCATCTCTTATTATTTAACCAAAGGCCTGAACCACCGCCACGGCAGCAACAGCCATTGGCACGAAGTGTTGTGTGCCACCGATTTCGAGCAACGGGTTTGCAAAATGGCCGATCGCGCCATCCGCAAAGCTTATGAAAAATGGCAGTCGCTCGACGCCAAGCTCATCGGCGAGCAAAAAACGTGGGAAGAAAAGCTCAGGCAAACGGAAGAAAATTATCTGATCCGCAAGCGCGAGCTGGAGCGGGACGCCACTTTCGATTCGACGCCGTGGTGGTATTTTCCCATGATCTTCGTCTTCGGCATTGCGGAGCTGGCGATGAACGCCCAGGTGTTCGATATTTTCGGCTCGGCGCGGTTTGAGACCATTATCATGGCGCTCATCCTTTCGTTCGCGATTCCGCTTTCGGGGCATTTTTGGGGCCGCTTTCTCCGCGAGGATGAGAAAGAAAAGCCGCTCATTTTTCTCTCCATCGGCTGCCTCGCCGTGATCGTCTTTTCATTATACTCTCTCGCCGCGGTGCGCAACAGCTATTTCAAGAGCATCGTATCGTCCGACGCCGAGACGGTGTTCAACGCCTGGCTGTTTTTTCTCTCGTTGAATTTTCTGGTTTTTCTCATTTCGATCTATGCCTCGTGGTACGCGCACGAACGAGATTTCAAGCTGTTCAAATTCAAGCGGGACTTTATGGCGGCGCTGTCGTACATCAACAAGCTCGGCAGCCGGCGCAACGCGCTCAAGTCTTCCTGCCACAATCAAATCTTTCGCCTGCGCGATGCGGCACACGAGAAGATCAGCATTTACCGCCAGCACAATTTGCGCAAGCGCGGCGACGACCGCCGGCCGCAAGCCTTCGAATCGCTGCCGGACATCTTGATTCCGGAGTTTGAAGAGGAGGGTTTCGCCACCAACGGCAAGCCGAAATCAGCCTATTTGTTGACGGATTAGGCGCATTCATCAATCATACTCAGAAAAATCTTGACAGTTTAAACCGCCAACGGATGAATTGAAAACCAACTGCCGTTTTATCCGTTGGTCTCAATTCATTTGTTGGGGAATTTTTTAGCGTATTGCCATGATGTTAAAACACGAAAGACATTTTCCTCCATTCAAATCTCTGCAAACCTTGCTCGCCTCAGCGCTAATCGTATTGGCTTCCCTGCAAGGCTGCAGCCACGTCGATACCGCCGAGCGGCGCGTCGTCATGGTTTTTGTCGATATTTCCTTAAGCTCTCTGCCGGAACGGGAAAATTATAGACACCACATCGAGAAGATCGTCACCAAGCTGCAACCCGGAGACGTAGTCGCCGGCGGCAAAATCATCGACCTGACGATCGCCGACTTTACGCCGATTTTCTACGTGGAGCTGCCGGCATTCGATTTTTGGAGCGACAACCTCACCTTGCACAAAAAATTGGTGGACAAGATCACCGCGCAAATGTATGCCAGCATCGACAGCGTGCTGCAAAGCCGCGGCAAGATCGAGAAAACCGAGATCATCAACTCTTTTCTGATTTGCGAGCAGTTCATGCGCAACAAATCCGGCAAGAAGTCGATGGTCGTGCTCTCGGACATGATGGAGTGCTCGTCGGAATTAAATTTTGCCAAAGACGATCTCACCGCCGAGTACGTCGATCAAGCGATCGCCTCGCTGCGCGCCAAGGGCCGCGTTCCGAACTTGCGCAACGTCGACATTTGGGTCGCCGGCGCTTATGCGAACAGCACGGAAAAGTATTTCGCCGTGCAAGGCTTCTGGAATCGCTACTTGAACGAAACCGGCGCCAATTGCCGGTCGTATTCCCACACGCTGCTGGATTTTGAGTGAGCTGAGAATAAATTCTCAGGCGCAAAAGCGGCAATCGGCTCAAGTCGATTGCGATAAAGGGATGCAACCCCGATCTTTCCGGTGTTATAAAAAGAAAGATCGGGGTTTTGTTTTTTGAAAAATTTCATGCCATTCAAAAAAAATTCTTGACAAAAAATCTTTTTTTGCCTACATTCGCGTTGGCATCTTGGGATATTCTGCAAAGGCGATTGAAAAAATCAAACGCGCAGAGTTACGGGGTGGGGCGTAAAACCTCTTCTCCCAACTTTCCGTGCGATTCTTTATTGAAGCACAACCCATAGAAGCAAGGAGGGATTTATGTACTTTTCTTACCTTTCTCGAATGGCGTCGGGCATTTTCGCTCTTCTGCTTTTCCACCATGTCGCCACAGCGCAATTAGCCTATTCACCGTTTACCGAGGCCTCAGTCGCTTATGTCGCACTAAGCGGGCCAACCGTCAATTTCGCTCGAGGCAATCCGGCCGCGCTCGCCTGGATGCACAAGCACGCCAGGTTTAGTTATAACCTGGAAAATAACCAAAACCACCTGGATTCGCCCATCCAAAATTTTGCGTTGCGAATGGCCGTGACGCCGCGTTTAACTTTAGCTGTGGGGCAATGGCAATGGACCGCGACAACCGGCGCAGTTGCGGGCCGCTCCTTTGTTGATGACCCCTTATGGCAACATCCCCTGCGTTGGATTGGTTTTGGCTATCGGCAAAAAATGAGCGCTGGCCTGGGTTTTCAAATCACTCCGCACCTCGCTCTCGGCATCGCCACGCGGCAAGAGGAATATTCGGCGACGCCCACGTTCAAATCCAGCCTTGGCATCACCCGGGAATATCGCACTTTGGATTTCGGGATTAGCTTGGCAAGCCATTGGTTCAATGGTGGAATTGTCTTTCGCAATTTTCGTTGGTTCCACCTCTCAGGAGATATGCCACCTCAGATTACTGGACCACTCAATGACGGCTCATCGTTCACATGGAATCCGGCAGCTTTTACCGGCATCGCTTTTGCGCCCCAATCTGCTGTCGAGGCGGGTGTGCAGGGCGTGGTAAATTCACATCTGCAAATACTCGGCGATCTATCCTCACGCAAAGAATATGCGCTGGGCTTGAAATTGCAGATTCTTCCAATGTTCTCTCTATCCGCCGGTCAAGGTGAGCGGTTTGACCGGATCTACAAGGAGGTTGCCATGCGCTACGCCGCATTGGGCGCGCAACTACAACTTGAAAGATTCGCGTTGGCTGTGACGTGGATTGCGCCACGACGCGCCGGACACTATCGTTTTGTTGAAACTGCCGACGGCCAATTCGAGGTGAGACAACAAACCAATCATCAACTGCTGATGGGCATGGCCTTCTTTCTCTGAGCCAACCAAACAAGTGTGTGCAAATGTTAAAATTTTGCAACCTGCAAAAAATTTCTTGCCATAAAGACTTTTCTTACTTATATTTGCGCTGGCATCTTGGGATATTCTGCTAAGGCGATTGAAAAAATCAAACGAGCAGAGTTGCGGGGTGGGGCGCAGAACCTCATCTCACACCTCTTACTCCTTACTCCTTACTTCTTACTCTTGGATTTTTTGCCATGATGGCGATAATTTCCATGAGAAGCCGCTACTTTTTACGTGGACGCTGCAGCTTTGAATAAAGTTGCTCCCGTAAAAACTTTTTACCCCAAAAACAGAAAAGCTTCAGCAGCCGCAAAGCGGACCACCAAAGCTTTTCTAATTTATATGGCAAATTAAGTTAGAAAATTTTGCGGTCTTTGTCAAGCTTTTTATTGCTTGCCTTGCAAGACGGTTGCTGAAGCCGCTCTTCGGAGAACTGTCGTGTCCGTGCAATAACTTTGTGCACAACATGAACGGCAGTTTTTTCTCGAAACTGAAAACCTATCAAAACCAGGAGAGGTTTGTATGCAGAAGCAACGCCAATTTTTGAAGTTGGGCTACGTCATGGCCCTTTCGTTGATCGTCGCCAGTTTGATTTATGTGGCTTGCGATACGAAGAAGCCGACCTCGGCAATTGAGTCTGATGGCGCGATTGCGGTTTTAAATAAAAGCACGTCTTATACGATCGAAACCATTAAGCCGGAGTTGAAAAAGTTGTTGGCCTATTTGAATCGCAATCCCCAAATCATTACGCCAGCCGTGCTGGCCAAAGCGGCGGAAAGGCACGCCACGATCAATGATCTCGGTTTGAACGGTAAATTTCCAACCGGATTTCCATTGGAGAACGGCAACACCTTTGAAGTTTATATCGAACTGTTTAATGGGTCGGTTGGTGCCGGTACATCCATCGAGGATACTGACGCCTATTTTGTTCTTGACATTGATCGCTACCCGGCGGAAGCGGAAGTGGCTGATCCTGACAATCTACATGACTTCGTCGCTTATGCGGCTGCAACGGAGCACAACAAGAGAAAAGGTTTGTTCCAAAGTCCGGAAAGCCGCCGACAACTCGCGCTCGATTCCACCACTCAAAAAGTGGATTATTTGCTGTTCTTCGTGGGCGGTGAAGAATATCTGTCAAACGCCAATCAGGCGCGCCTTTATCAACAATGGCTGAACAGCAAACCCGGTATTGCCAAAGCCCAACTGTCTGCCGATACCGAGTATTGGTGGATAACCAAGATCAAACTCGACAAAAAGAAGGACAGTAGTAGTGAGGAGTTCGAGTTGTATTATGGCTCTACCGGTTACGAGACTGATCCTTTTAATTATTTTGCTCTTTTGCTATTCAATGGAACCTATCAAAATGATGCCTATTGATGACTGCGATGATGATGATGACATTTATAATAATAGCGGCACGATCAGCTTTGGCGCCTCTCCTTGGCAATGTGTATACTCCTATCCTAGCGCTCCTCATGTCAGAATATGTTTTCGCCGGGGCACGGTAAGTCAAGCTGATACTAATTGGGGTGGGCAACCTTGTGCTTCCGGCTATTCTTGTCCCTGGTAGATGTTGAATTGAAGGCATCGTGTAAACTGCATGATTCGCAGCAGCAGATCGGCATACAAGCCGATCTGCTGCTGTAGTACCTGTTTTAACTGTTTTCAGAATTTGAACAGGCGAGAGTGATGAAAGTGTCGAATAGCAAACCGCCACGTTTTTTGTTGGGTTTAGCTTGCAGGCTTTTTTCGCTTGCTTTTATTGCTTGTGAACCCGATTACGGCAACTTGCTCACCTCCCAGGCAGATTTGACGCCTTCGATCTTTGCGTTTTTGAACACCGCCGTAGATAGCCAATATGTCATTCTTCAGAATCCAACCCCGCTGTCGGGGCATTATGCGAAATTTCTGGAAAAGGAATACCTACTATATCGCCAAGCGACCGTAACTTTGGCAGATGGAACCGGCGAATTGGTATTTCATGACAAATACGAAATCACTTCCGCGACTCATGAAGATTTCCCGCACGATTTTGTCTTCGTCAGCGCTCACCGGGTGCGCCCCGGCGAAAACTATTCGCTACGGGTGGAGATTCCGCAAAAAGGTATTTATACCGCTTCGACCACGGCACCGAGGGATTTTGAAATCTTATCGCATCATGCGCAAGATACACTCGAGGTCTTCAAGCCTTTGCTCGTTCGCTGGACCGCTTCGGAAGGCGCTGCCGGATATCGCGTGGGTTTGCGTTGGGCTGTGATCGATTCGACAAGACTAAAGTTTGGAAGAAGCGAAAAACTTGATACACTATATGCAAGACAACATGTTTATGTCGAGCCATCTGCGGAACGCGTTGCGACGGTAGAACATTATGTGGGATCGTATTACAAATCTCCTGGTGCCCATCCGCGGCAAACTTTGGGGAATGATGCAACAGTGTTCGTTGAAGCCCTCGATGCCCCGGCTTGGCTGGCGCGTGACCTCAACCAGCGAGGTCAACTTTATTATGGCGGTCCGGAAGAAGTCCGCGCGATGCCGGGGAGTTATAGCAACATTGAGAACGGTCGCGGCTTGATGAGCGCCGTCACCACGAAAACGATTCCTCTTATTCTTCCACCACGGAAACCATGAGCACCATACAAGTTATAAGTTGCAAGTCGCAAGCACGTGGCGAGTCACAAGGTGCAGGTCAAAAATTTGCTCATTGTCGCTTGCTGCACGCGGCTTCGTTCATCATCATGACGATACTCGTTGGCATGTTGCGGAGCCAAACCACGACAGCAACGCTTAGTGGCAAAGTCGTGGAGGCATCTAATGGTGAGACGCTGCCCGGCGCCACGGTTCAGCTTCAACCCGGCGGACGAGGAACCTCGGCCGATCAACACGGCCGTTTTGTCATCTCCAATGTGACCTCCGGAAAATATCATGTGCAGATTTCATTGATTGGATTTGCAACACAACGCGATTCCATAGTGCTTGTTCCCGGGCAAGCTCTTCATTTGCACGTTATGTTGAGGCAGCAGCCGATCAAGCTTCCGGAAGTCACGGTTACGGCCGAGAGTGATCGTCTCACCAAAGACGTGAATCTCAGTCGCGAAGTGATCAGCAGCGCGGAATTGCGCATGACCTCGTCGGTCGCCGAGCCTGATCTCTTTCGCTCGTTGGCGCTTCTTCCCGGCGTGGCGCAAGCCAATGATTTCAACAGCCGCTTCTACGTGCGCGGCGGCCAGAGCAATGAAAACCACGTTTTGGTGGAGGGCATGACCATTCACAATCCCTACCACGGCCTGGGTTTTTTCAGCACGTTCGACGTCGATGCCATCAAAGCCGTGGAAGTGCATCGCAGCATTTTTCCGGTGCGCTATAACGAGCGGCTGTCGTCGGTGACGAATGTGATACTCCGCGATGGCAACGCCCCGCGCTTTTCCGGGCTTGGCATGGTGAGCCTGGCCACAGCTAAATTTCTCTTCGAAGGGCCGTTGCTAAAATACCGTCCTGACGATGGGCGCAAGTGGACCTTTATGATGAATGGCCGGCGCACGTATGCGGACGCCATCCTGGATTATCCACTCTATTTTTATGATCTCTCGCTGAAAAGTGTCTATGATAGCGGCCGCCAGACGCGCGTAACGCTGCACGGCTTTTATGGATTCGACCGCTTTAGCGACAAAGATTCGCCTTTTCCCTTTCCTTGCTTATGGCGAAGACTTTTCGGATGTTCGGTGGAATAATCATGCAGTGGGTGTGCAATGGCAGCAGTTCCTTGCAAATGGAAGCATCTGGAGCAACCATGTGAGCTACAGCGCCTTTCATTCGCTCGCCAAGGATGCAGAATATGTGGCTGCCGACAGCTTGGCGTATTCCCGCCAGGACAATACCATTCGCGAAATCAGTTTCAACAGTGAATGGCAGGGTTGGCTGCTACACCAATGGCAGCTCATATTCGGCTATAATTGGTCGCGCTTCCATATTGATCAGTATCTCGATCGTTTCTTCTACAATTTTTTTCAGCAATACTTTCAGGGGCGCTGGCGCGCACAGGATCAGCATAAAGTTTATGCGGCTATCGCCGGTGGTTGGGGTGAGCATTGGCTTTATGAGGCAGGCTTGGCGGGATTGTATTTTTCCGGCCATCGCTCCGCTGCTTTGGCGCCGCGTCTCGGCGTCAAATATCTGCTGAATGATACCTGGCGAATAAAAGCCGGCTTCGGACGGCATTATCAATATCTCACCACCCTTGAAGATGATGATCCGGTTACTCTGTTCGATGCCTGGCTGCCCACGCCGCGGGATCGGAAGATTGCGCAGGCGGATCATTATGGCCTTGGTGTTGAAATCAGCCACTCTTCCGCCGTGGAAGCAGATGTCGAGTTGTATTACCATCGCAACGATCATCTCACTCGTTTCAATCGCACGCAGCGCTCCGGCGAGCCTTTTTATTTGAATGGTTGGAGTGAAACCTATGGCGTGGAATGGCGCGGCCACTACAATTTCAAGACGTATTACGGCTTTGCCAATTATTCTTTGGGATGGGCAACTTCACACTTTTTTTTGCGCAACCACCCGATGCGCTTTGCCAACGATTTCCGCTGGCAATCCTTTCCCGCCAACGGTGATATTCGCCATATTCTCAATGCCGCATCGGCCTTCGCCCCGGCGGCAAATGGGATTTCAGTGTGACGCTGGTTTATCAAAGCGGTCGGCCCTATACGGCGGTGTTGGGTGAAAACACGAATTTGGTCGATTTGCCATATTTCTGGGATCTTTTTCCAACTATTGATGGTCGCCGCGAGGGAGCGTTTTTTAATGGCGTGACAGACTTTGTTTACAGCTCGAAAAATGGCCGGCGGTATCCCTTTTACCAACGGATCGATTTTCGCGCCGCTCGTTCCTTTTCGTGTTTGGGGATCGACTGGACTTTCTTCTTTCAAGTCTACAATCTCTTTTTTCGCAAAAACCCGGCCTTTCGTTTTCCCGATGTTAGTTTGTTCCCTCTCGAGCCCAGCCATCCGAAAGGTTTGCCGATTGTGCCGACGTTTGGCATCACGTTTAGGTTTTGAGGGTTACGGTTTGGGCGAAGCCACACGCGCATGTGTCGCCGCAAACGCCTCGCCCATTTCGACGTTCGGAATTCTCGCGTTAGATTTTAAAGCGCTTTCAAGCTCGCCCACGCTACCGGCCAACATCGCATTCAGGCCCATAACCTTGCCCGCCACTGCAGTTTCCGCCACCAACGCGCCGCGCTGCCCGGGCGCTTGCTCTAGCAAAACTTTGCAAACTTTGCAAATCAATACTTGACTTTCACCGTTACAATTTTGCATATTGAAAAGATTTCGGAAAACAAACCACCTTGAGCGTCCCGCGCTCAGGGCGCGGGACTTTTAAATCAAACCCAACGAGCAGGAACAAACGACTATGCCAAACTACAACATGGAAGTTCCCCTCGAAAAACTGCGCTGGCGATGCCCGGCGGAATCTCTTGATTTTCAAACCACTGAAGAGATTGCCGCGAGCACCGATTTCATCGGCCAGGAGCGCGCGCAGAAAGCGCTTGCGCTCGGCCTGCAGATGAAAGCGCCGGGTTACAATATTTTCGTCGCCGGCCCCAACGGCACCGGCAAAGCCACCATCGTCAAATCATTTCTTGCCGGGCTGAAAGATAAAGGCTCTATTCCTCCGGATCTTCTTTATCTCCACAACTTCGAGCATCCCGATGCACCGAAGCTTATCCGTTTGCCGGCCGGCCAAGGCAAGACTTTCGCCAAAGAGATGGACGCTTTCATTGCTGAATTGCAAAATATTTTGGCGACGAACGCCGCGCCGCCGTTAAAGCCGCAAGAGGAAGGCAAGCGTGCCGTTAAAAAGTCGAGCCGCGACTCTGCCACCGCATGGGCACAGAACCGCATTTTAGAATTAAAAAATAAATATCCCGATCGCCACCTCGCCGCGCATTGGGACCGCGTGCAAGCTTTTCTCGTCACGGCGTTGGAGCAATGGCAGACGCATGAATTAAAGGGCATGCCCTCTTTGGTGGAATGCCGCGCCAATGTGCTGGTGGACAATTCGCATTTACCGGGCGCGGCGGTCATCTTCGAGCCGGCGCCAACCTACAACAACCTTTTTGGCACCGTGGCGCGCGTGCAAGATCGCGATGGCTTGTGGCGGACGGATTTTACCCAAATCAAAGCCGGGGCGCTGGCGCGAGCCAATGGCGGTTATCTCCTGTTCAATTTGCTCGACGCCGTCAACGAGCCCGGAGTGTGGCGCACGCTCAAAAGAACGTTGCGCGATCACCGGCTCGAAATTCATGCACACGAGCCGGTGCCAGCAGTCGGCGCCGCGCCTTTGCGGCCGGAGGCCATCGACCTCAACGTGAAAGTGGTCGTGCTCGCCGACCTCGATGAGTATTATCATCTTTATCGTCACGACGATGACTTTTTTGAAATTTTCAAAGTGCGCGCCGATTTTGATACGAGCATTCCGAATGAGGCAAGCGCGCATCGCCAATACGCCGGGTTCATCAAAAAAATTTGCCAGGAAGAGGGCTTGCTGCCTTTTGATCGCAGCGCCGTTGCCGCAGTAATCGAACACGGCGTATGGTTCACCGGACTGCAAAGCAAAATCTCGACGCGTTTCGGCGAAATTGCGGATGTGCTCCGCGAAGCCGATTTTTGGGCGCGCGATGAAAAAAATCCCGTGGTCACGGCTCGCCACGTTCGGCGCGCGTTCGATGAGAAAAACTATCGCCTGCGCCTGAGTGAAGAGCGGCTCTTCGAGCGCATCCGCGTCGGCCGGCTGATGATCGACGTGGAGGGCCAAAAAGTGGGGCAAGTCAATGCGCTGATGATTTTGAATTATCTCGATTACGTCTTCGGCTACCCCTCGCGCATCACCGCGGCCGTCGGCATGGGCAGCTCCGGCATCATCAACATCGAGCGTGAGGCCGATTTGAGCGGCAAGACCCACAACAAAGGCGTGGCGATTATCAGCGGACACATGCGCAGCAAGTACGCGCACGACAAGCCGCTGTCGATGAGCGCCAGCATTGCCTTCGAGCAATCCACTTACAGCGTGGACGGGGACAGCGCTTCGGTCGCGGAAGTTTGCGCCATTCTTTCGGCGTTGTCAGGTTTGCCGCTGCGGCAGGATTTGGCGGTCACCGGCTCGATGAATCAAAAAGGCGAGATTCAAGGCATCGGCGCAGTCAACGAGAAAATTGAAGGCTTTTTCAATGCCTGCCAGGTGAAAGGATTGACGGGCACGCAAGGCGTCGTCATTCCGCGCCTTAACCTCGACGATCTCATGCTGCCGGAAGCGGTGATCGAGGCGGTAGCACAAGGGAAATTTCATCTTTATGCAATCACCCACATCGACGAAGGCCTCGAGCTGCTAACCGGCGTGCCGGCCGGCGAAAAAGATGCCGAGAGCAAATATCCCGAAGGCACATTGCACTACAAAGTCGATCAGCGCCTGCGGGAGTTGAGCAAAGAGAAAAAGGACAACAAGACTGAAGAGAAAAAGGAAGAGAAAAACGAGGTGGAGAAAAAGGGATCTGCGAAGCCGGCGTAAACACTTTCTGGTTTAAAGCGTCATCATTAATGGCAATATTGGATCGCCGGCTTGAAAAGGCTGCCTCAAACGTCACGCGATTGATTCTATATAGTCACATTCGAATTTGTGCCCACGAAACACACGAAAAACGCGAAAAGCTTTTTAGCGTGTTTTGCGTGCTTAGCGGGCTCGCAATGCAGTCTGCCTAAATGGAATTAAGAATTTCATTTTAATCAACTAGCCCGGAGACCCCAACAATGCCCAATGTCACCGGCATTTTGGAAACCGCGTTGTACGTCGAAGATTTGCCGTGCGCCGTGCGGTTTTATCAAACCGTTTTCCATTTCGATATTCTCTTTTCTGACGACCGCGCCGGCGCGATGAGCGTGGCGGGCAGGCAAGTTCTTTTGCTCTTTAAAAAAGGCGCTTCGGTCAATCCGGTTAAAAAGGTTCTTCTTCTCTGCCTCGGCTCTTTGAGTATTTTAAGCGTTACAACGTGATGGAATTAAAAACCGAGCAAGACCCACTGACGCTGGGAGATTTGCTCAAATTGCAGGCTTATACCTGGCTGTATGAAAAGGGAGCATCCGGCTGCTCTGAGCAGAGAAGACATGTTAGGCCGATAAGCCACTCGATAACAACGTATCGTGAGGGAAGCTAATGGCTGAAGCAGAACATCATGACAGCAACACTTGCACAGCATGTAAGTTAGATATTCCTCAAGGAGCGAGCGTATGCACCCATTGCAACAACTTTCAAGCGCAATGGAAAAATACAGTTCAGTATCTTTCGAGGTTATTTGGCGTCATAACTATTGGCCTTGGAGCAGGCGCGTACATCGTCAGCACACTTCCTGAGATTCGGAAGATTGTTTCTTGGAGTGACAGCGTTGAGGTACTGTCTTTTTCATCTGATCAAGCCATCTCTCTCGCTAACACCGGCGATGGAGACATCTTTGTTACACACATATATTTGAAAGGATTTACGGGTGAGAGCTATTTTACTACAACACGAGACATAAATCACGTTATACGAGTGGGTGACGTTGTATCTCAAGAATTCGACCTGCCGGATCTGCCTGGAGGATATCACGTCGTGAATAGTGTGAGCGACTCGGAATGGAAGAGGATGCTGAGGGATTCAAGTTTTATTAAAATATTGATATCACCGAACGACAGGAATTTTTTGATGTACAAGGACTTTCTACCCGAACTCCGGACATTCGATGCCGAAGCCACCATCCACTTCTACTCCATTGACAAAGATCGCAAACAGACGCAAGAGGTCCCATTGACGGGCATTCTTTATGCTCCTGAATAAAGCTGAGAAACTCCGCTCAACCAGAATGGCACTTCGAAAAAGCACGAAATCGCGGGACGACTGACAGTAGACCAGTTCTTCATTTGCGCGAGTTTCAGACCACGACAAACCCGACAAAACGACCTGCTTCATGATGATTTTCTCCTCTGTTACGAAACGTCTTCTACTCTGGTGGGGAACATGTTTTTTGGTCATTCCATTCGCTATTAAAGAAAAAGCCAGACGGCTTCCAACTGGCAATCCAGCTAACCCTTTCTGAGAGGAGGATTCATGGCTCACTTCAATTCCATCCGGCAACGCCACACTTCACTGCTGAGTATTTTGCTGATTCCGCTTTGGAGTGCGGCGTTAGTTTTTGCCCAAACCAGTCCCACCGACGGCATGCGCGATAACACGCCAAAGGTGCATGCGCTCACCAACGCGCGCATCGTCGTTGCACCGGGACAGGTCATCGAAAAAGGCACGGTGGTCGTGCGTAATGGCGTTATCGAGGCCGCCGGCGCGACCGTCTCCCCTCCTGCCGATGCGCGGGTGTGGGATTTGACCGGCCTCACCATTTACCCCGGTTTGATTGAAACTTATTCCAATATCGGCCTGCCGAAAACGGAGACGAGACCGCGAGGAACCGGCCAAGCCGGCGCAGAACAAACGCCGCAACCAAGATCGGAACCCTCGCGCGGCCCGGATAATTGGAACAACCAAGTGAATGCGCAAGAAGATGCCGCAGCCCTCTTCGTGCCCAATAAAGATGACGCCAAAAAACTGCGCGAGCTTGGCTTCACCGTAGCGCTGACGGCGCCGACGAAAGGTGTCTTGCGCGGCAGCAGTGCGCTGGTGACGCTCGGCGACGATTCTCCCAACAAGGGCATTATCAAACCGCAAGTCGGCCAACATTTTACTTTCGAGACGGCGCGCAACTTTGACAGCCCCTCCTATCCAAATTCCTTGCTCGGCGCTATCGCTCTCATTCGCCAGACGATTCTCGACGCGCGCTGGTACGAGCAGGCGCAGAACGCCTATCGCAAAAATACGGCACAACCAAAATCGGAAGAGGACGAAGGGTTGGCTGCGTTCATCAAGGCGGCAAATGGCGGTGAACCGCTCATCTTCGAATCTTCCGACGAATTGAGTTTTCTGCGCGCGGCCAATATTGCCAAGGAATTTAATCTGAAACTTTGGGTGCGCGGCAGCGGCCACGAGTACCGCCGTCTCGATCTTATCCGTGCCGCCAATGTGCCGATTATTCTTCCGCTCGATTTTCCCGAAGCGCCGAAAGTCGAAACTCCCGAAGAAGCGTTGGATATTGAGCTGGCAGAATTGCAACACTGGAACACCGCGCCGGACAATCCCAAGCGGCTGCAAGAGGCCGGCGTGATGTTCACGCTCACCACCGCCACGCTGAAGAATATTTCAGATTTCCCGGCAAGATTGCGCACGGCAATTGAACGCGGTCTCTCAAAAGAGGCGGCGCTCGCGGCGCTCACGACCATGCCGGCGAAATTGGTCGGCATGGAAAATCAGCTCGGCACCGTTGCCGCCGGAAAAATGGCTAATCTCATCGTGGCCGACGGTGATCTCTTCGACGAAAAAACGCAGATTCTCGACACCTGGGTTGCCGGCGAGCGCTATGAAAACAAAAAGCGTCCGGAAGTCGATCTGCGCGGCAAATGGGAAGTCACGCTCGATCTCGGCGACGGCAAGAGTGAAACGTTCAGTCTTGATCTCAAAGGCGAACCGCAAAATCTGAGCGGCGAAATCAGCAAAGGCAACAAGAAAGCCAAGCTCACCAAAGTGACGGTTGAGAGCAAAAGGCTGGCCTTGCTCTTCCCGGGCGACTCGCTCGGCTACGCCGGTGTGACGCGGCTTTCCGGCGGCGTCGAAAAAGAGTCGGCTGCGGGCAACGGCGTTTTAGGCGATGGCACAGCTTTCAAATGGGCGACGAAACGCACGGGGCCTTTTACACCCGAAGCGAAAAAAGACGGCGAGAAGAAAACCGAAACTTCGGCTCTCCCGTGGCAACCGGTTTTCCCGGCCGGCGGCTATGGCCGCACCGCGCCTCCGGAGCAACCGAAAAATTTGCTCGTGCGTGGCGCGACGATCTGGACGTCCGGCCCGCAAGGCAATTTGGAAAATGCTGATATGTTGATCAGCGCCGGCGGACGCGGTTATTATCGATGCCAAAGGCAAGCACGTGACGCCCGGCTTGCTCGATGCGCATTCGCATTCGGCGGCAGGCTCCATTAATGAAGGCGCGCAAGCGGTCACTTCGGAAGTTCGTATCAGCGATGTCATCGACAGTGACGATATTGGCATCTATCGCCAACTCGCCGGCGGGCTCACGGTGGCGCACACCATGCACGGCTCGGCCAATCCGATCGGCGGGCAAAATCAAACCATGAAATGGCGCTGGGGCGCCGGGCCGGACGGATTGAAATTCACGGAAACGCCGCCGACCATCAAATTCGCACTTGGTGAAAACGTCAAGCAGAGCAATTCGCAGCGTCCGAGCAGCCGCTATCCGCAAACTCGCATGGGCGTGGAGCAAATCATTCGCGACCGTTTCAAGGCCGCGCGGGATTATAAAAAGGCGTGGGCCGATTACGAAGCGAAAAAACAAGCCACGCCGGCGGCGCAACGCGAGGCGATCATGCCGCCGCGCCGCGATCTCGAATTGGAGACGCTGGTGGAAATTTTGGAGGGCAAGCGTTTCATCCACTGCCATTCCTACGTGCAAAGCGAGATTCTGATGATGACGCGCATCGCCCGCGATTTCGGTTTCAAGCTCGGGGCTTTTCAGCATGTGCTCGAAGGCTATAAAGTCGCCGACGAGATTGCGAAATACGCCGGCGGTGGCTCGTGCTTCAGCGATTGGTGGGGATACAAATTCGAAGTCTACGATGCGATTCCTTACAACGGCGCGCTGATGCGCGATGCCGGCGTCGTGGTTTCGTTCAACTCCGATAGCGGCGAGCTGGCGCGGCGCATGAATCTCGAGGCCGCCAAAGCGGTGAAATACGGCAACGTTCCGGAGCAGGAAGCGCTGAAATTCGTCACGCTCAATCCGGCCAAGCAATTGAAGATCGATCAATATGTCGGCTCGCTCGAACCCGGCAAGCACGGTGATTTCGTGATCTGGAGCGGTGATCCGCTTTCGACTTACACGATCTGCGAGCAAACTTGGATCGAAGGACGGAAATATTTCGACCGCGTCGAAGATCTCAAAATGCGCGAAGAAGTCGTGAAAGAGCGCGAGATGTTGATTCAGAAAGTGCTCGCCGCCAAGAAAGAGGGCGGAAGAGAAATGCGTGAGATGAGAAGGCCGACGGGGCATTCGCTGGATCTGCCGTCATTCAGCGAAGAGCGCGGGCAGGATGAGTGCGAGAAGCCGTGACGGAAATGGAGTATTGGAGTGATGGAGTTTTGGATTGTTGGGATTTAGAATCTCAACTTGTTTAGCTTGTTGCAGTAGAATACTCTACTTCGGTTTGACGAGCGGCGAAATCGAGCAGAACTTTTGGCTGGAGTTGTAACATGGCATCACGACCAACAAGTGCGGTACGGTTAGGATTGACCGCGACAAAAGGACTTTTCTTCCAATTCTCTACACAAATTGCATAGATTCTTGTCTGGCGACGTTGCCCGTCTTGGGCTTTTATTTCTAACCAGATTGATTTAGTGATATAGCCAAAAGTTTGTCCAAGATGTGAGGATTCGTCCTTGATGTCTATTCTCTTGACCTTGATTAAACCACGCTGTACTAAAAGGTCAAGATCAAGATAAGTATCCACCGCTCCTGTATCAAAATCCGCTTCTAATTCGGTTGCGGTTGCATTGGTTTTTAAATTGATATGAAGCGTTGGATAGGCATCACCTGAAAGTTTGGTTGTATGCCATGGAGCCGATTCTTCAATGAGGAAAATGCGAGGACTAAAGATGACGAAAGGAAATTTACCGGTTTTTTCACAAAGCTTTTCAAATTCTTCCTCATGAGGAAAAGTGCGCAGCGCCGGCCCATGGGCAACGATTTTTTCGTCAAGAACAATGAGCCAAGCCGCGTTTAATTCTTGGAGCTTTCTTTCAATCCAATTGGCGTTGGCTTTCTTGGCTTCGACTTGATAACGCCGCTGTTGATCGTCAGACCAAGATTCATACTCATCCAAACTGACGTTCTCACCTTTAAAGCTGTCTTCGGTTATCGGTGCGGATGGCGGCTCGCTCATTTGGCGGATGATTTCAACCGCTTCAGCGACAGCCTGTTCAGCTTGGCCATTGAGCGGGCCGAGGCGATCACGAACTTGTTTCAACACGGTTTCGGTGATCATGAATGACTCCTATAAATTGTATTTCTTGCGCAAGCGTTTCATGTACTTGTCAAAGTCTTCAACTCGGCCGGCAGCCACATCCGCTTCGGCTTCTTCGATCAGACGTTGAAGCTCAAGTTCGTGCGCGCTCATCGGCTTGCGCAATCGACGCGCGCTTCGTTTTTTAGCAACCGGTCTTTGCAGAGCCTTTTTCTTCATTTGAACGCTTAGTGAAATCTGCTGTAAGTTAAAACTGTCAGACGAGAATTGCAATCATTTTTTATTAAGAAAGGAGCAGGACATATTTTACAATCTCACTTTGCAAGCTCAAACCCCTCGGCGAAAAACGGCCAATCTCTTCCAATGGTTGCTCATCATAGTGGTGATTTTGCTTTTTGCCATCTCCACCGCCTACCCCCAAAACTACGGCCAGGTGCCGGCGCCGCCGCAGGATCGTGCCATCGCTTTGGTCAGCGGCACGGTACACCCGGTGAGCGGTCCGGTGATGGAAAACGTCAGCGTGCTCTTTGAAAACGGCAAGATCACCGCCATCGGCAAAGACGTGCGCATTCCGCCCGGCGTCGAGCGACTTGACGTTTCCGGCAAGCATATTTATCCTTCACTGATCGATGCCAACACGACATTGGGTTTGGTGGAAATCGGCCAAGTGCGAGCGACGCGCGATTTGGCGGAGACCGGCAACATCAACCCCAATGTACGCGCGGAAGCCGCGCTGAATCCGGATAGCGAGCTTTTACCGGTGGCGCGCGCCAATGGCATCGCGCTGGCGTTGAGCGTGCCGCAGGGCGGCGTCATTTCCGGCACCTCGGCGTTCATCATGCTCGACGGCTGGACCTCGGAGCAAATGACGCTGAAAGCGCCAGTGGGCTTGCACGTGAATTGGCCCTTTATGACCATCCGCCGCAACCCGTTCATTCAACAAAGCGATGAAGAGCAGCGCAAGCAAATGACCGAGAATCTCAAACAGCTTCGCGACGCGTTTGCCGAAGCGCGCGCCTACAAAAAGGCCAAAGACGCCGAGCAGCAAAAAGGCGTACCTTATCACGCCACCGACTCGCGCTGGGAGGCGATGATTCCCGCGTTGGAAAAGAAAATTCCGGTTTTCGTGAATGCGGGCGAGACCAAGCAGATTCAAGCCGCGGTGCAATGGGCAGCGGATGAAGATGTGAAGCTCGTCATCGTCAGCGGCGACGATTCGTGGCGTGTGGCTGATCTGCTCAAATCTAAAGATATTCCGGTGGTTTTTGGCCCGATCCATCAAACCCCCAATCGGCGCTGGGAAGCGTACGACACGCCATTTGCCACACCGATGAAATTGCACCAAGCCGGCGTGCGTTTTTGCATCGCGGATTTTGAAAGTGAGAACGTGCGCAATCTTCCTTATCAAGCAGCCACCGCGGCGGCTTACGGATTGCCGAAAGACGAAGCGCTGAAAGCCATCACGCTCTATCCGGCGCAAATTCTCGGCGTCGCCGACCGCGTCGGCTCGCTCGAAGCCGGCAAAGATGCGACGCTGATCGTGACCGACGGTGATCCGCTGGAGATCAGAACCCAGGTTCTACACGAATTCATTCAAGGGCGCAAGATCGATCTTGGCAACAAGCATCGCGCGTTATACGAGAAGTACACGAAGAAATATCAACAGAGCGGAACGCCGAGCAATTAAAACGCGGATGGGATGAATATCCGCGGACATATTGTGGTTTCGAGAGATCAAAAATACAAACAGCCGCAGAGCTTTTGGGGAAGCTCTCGGCTGTTTGTTGTTTAAATAATCTGCTGTCTGCCTGAGAATGAATTGGTTGAAACCATATCATTCACTTGTTTCCATAAAACTCAATCTGATCCACAACAAATTCAAAATCTGCCGGCTGAAAGCCGCTCACCCACAGCGCAACGCCGCGCACGTCTTTGCCCGTCCATGCCACCGGCGCCGACCAAAGCTGGCGGAATTGGGAGAAGGGCAGCTCGAGCGTCTGGAATTCCGTCGAAGCCGCGATCATCACTTGATGATAATCATAATTGCTCACGCCGGCGGTTATGATTTTCAGGAACAACGGGCCGGCGATATTTTTGATATGCAAGCGTACGCCGCTAAATTGGGAGACATCAAATAAAATATCTGGTTTATCAAAATTGAGCGCCAGGCCCACCAAACCGGGGGCGCCAGAAGCCGGCTGCAATTTTCCCCACACCCGCAACGCGCCATCGCGATATTCGTGCTGCACCGTGGATTTTCCGCCTAGATAGTTATCGAGAGTCTGATCCCATTTGATGCCGAACGCGCCGGTCAAATCAGTTTTGGAAAAATCATCGAGCAACGCTTGCCTCCACGGTTGTGCAGGCTGGGAAGTTGATGGCGGCGGTGCTTCCGATTTTATAAGATCATCGCGGTTGACGACCTTGCCGTGATGAATCACCATCGCAATGTTTTGCGTGTTGCTGATATTCTCAATCGGCGAGGCGTTGAGCACGACGAGATTGGCCACGCTGCCGGCACGCACGCCAAAAGGTTGCCCGAGAAATTCACCAGGAATCGTCGTCGCCGCGGCGAGCGCTTGCCAGATTGAAATTCCGGCATCCGTCATGATTTGTATTTCGCGGTGTACGGAAAAACCCTGAAACGTGCCGAAATTTCCGGCGTCGGTGCCGGCCATGATTTTCACGCCGCCATCGGCAAGCTTCTTGATCGAGCGATAACAGCTCACGTACATGGACTTTTGCCATTTCATCCATGCCTTCGTGCGGTTGTCAAATTTGCTCGTGTCGCGATAAGCGCCGACAACCGCCGGCGTCGCCACCGCCGCCAAGAGCGTATTGTCAAGCAGCGCTGGATTTTGCGCCAAATGCACCAGCTCCGTTTCCACCGTCATGGTCGGAATCGAGTAGACGTTTTTCTGCTTCATCAACGCCACTACTTCGTCCGGAATTTCTTCGCCGTGCAAATGCGTGATGGCATTGGCGCCGGCGAGGATGGCTTCTTTTGCATCCTGCCACGTGCCGATGTGGATGACGGTTTTCATGCCGTGCTTTGCCGCAGCTTTCACCGCGGCTTCCATCGTGGCGTGATCAATGGTCGGCATGCGCCCGAAGGCATGGTCGTAAACAATTTTGATGACATCCGGCTTCTTCAACGCGAGATCGGCAATCTCTTTTTCAGCGTCGGCGGGAGAATTGATGACGCGCGTGGGAATGCCATATTCCGTCCCGTGCCCGCCGGTGCAAGTGAGAATCGGGCCGGCGCAATAAATATCCGCGCCGAGCATGCCGTCTCGACGTTGTTGATCGCGCAACCGCAGAATTTCACTTTCGGCTGAAAACAAATCGAGAAAGCCGGTGACGCCGCAGTAGAGCATCATCTTCGCTGCGCCCGGCGCCATGAGCAATTGCATGTTATTTCCCGGCGCCATATTGCCATACGAATGCACGTGGATGTCGTTAAGCCCGGGAATGATCCACTTGCCGGCGAGATCGATTTTCTCTCCGGCAAAATTTTTCGGTGCGGCGTTAAGAATTTGCTCGATTTTGCCGTTGCGAATCAAGATCGAACCGCGTGAAATTTTTTGCGCAGCGGGATCGACGATCTGCGCGTTTTGCAAGAGCAGATCTTGGCTGAAGACTTCTACGGCGAGAGTGAGAATAAAGAATAGCAAACGCATGTTTTCTCCTTCAAGAGAGGCATTTCAGCACAGCCTGAGTTCAAAAAAATCCCCAACGGATGAATTAAGCCCAACTGATAAAAATATCCGTTGGCTTAATTCATCCGTTGGCGTTTTTTCCAATTTCTGCGTCACATAGCCTTTCAATCCAACTCCAGCGCCACGATCTCTTTGCGGTCGCGCGCGTAGAGTTAGTTGCCAACGAGCGTGGGTGCTGTCCAGGCTTTGTTGTTCAACAAATCAACTTTGGCATGCACCGTCAAGCCTTCCGGCGTGGCTGTTGCCAAAGCCAAATTCCCCTCTTCGTCGAGAATGATGAATTTGCCGTCGGCATGAACAAAACTGGCGCGTGAGAGGCCGCGATTCTGCCAAAGGATTTTTCCGGTTTTGGCCTCGATCGCGGTGAAAAAGCACGGGCCGAAATCGCCGCTGGAGCCGTAAATATAATCGCCGGCGCGAATAGCCGTGCCGAAGTGAACGTGCATCTTGTTATTGGTCCACACTTCTTTGGCGGCGGTTTTTCCATTCATTCGTGTCAGTTGCAAAGCGCGGCTGCCGGTGCCGTAAGCCGATGAGCAAAACAGCAGATTGTCTTCGCCCCAAACCGGCGTGCTGATGTTGAGTCCCCAACTCGTCTTGTGCGGATGGCTCCACAGCAGCTCGCCGTTGTTCGGATTCAATCCGGCGATCTCATTGGCCATGAACGCCACGAGCTGATCCTCGCCGTCAACTTTGATAAGGGCCGGCGAGTTGTCAAAGTTTTGATTCTTCCAAACGACGTTGCCGCTTTTCTGGTCGAACGCCAACAACGCTTGCCCAGTGCCGCCGACGTTGAGCGCATGCAGCTTGGCAGTCGCGCCGGCGGTGTAAAGCAGATCACTGGCAATCAGCGGCGTCGCGTGCGGGCCGGAACCGTATTCCAAATCCAAACCTTTTTTAGGCGCTTCATAGGTGTGCTCCCAAATCGTCTTACTGGTCGCGGCGTCAAGCGCGATGACGATTTCACGCTCTTCATTGCTGTACATCGTGTAGAGTTTGCCGTTGTCTACCAAAATAGTAGAATGCCCTTCGCCGAGCGCGCGGCGCCAAAGCAGTCGCGGGCCGCTCTCCGGCCAGGAAGCCGCGAGACCTTTCACCTCTGCTTTGAAATTGCGTTGCGGCCCGCCCCATTGCGGCCACTCGGGTAATGTTTTGCTCACGGTGCCGGATGGTGTTTTCGTCTTTGGCTGTTGCGGAAAGGCTAAGCTCGCTCCTGCGATAATGACGGCAATACCGGCGAGCAAAATTTTTCTCATCACATGTAGAGCGCGCGATAGCAGCTTCATAGAGGCTCCTTTCTTGTAATACCTCACCTGCGGGTGGAGACATTGTCGTTCTGGAAGAATCTTTTTTAAACCTAGCAACGTGCTTGTCGTAAAAAAGATGCTTCCAGCATGACATAATTAATAGTCCACCGATGATTGAGGGATTACTCTTTCTTATTGTCACGCTGAATTCTTCGTATAATGCGGCTGATAAAGCTCAACCGCGAAATCGCCTGGCATTTTGAAATGAATGGTAAGCCCGTAGCCGGCGTCGGAAATCTGATCGGTGAACTCAACGCCGCGACTCTTCAGCTCGGCCACGGTCTTCTTGATGTCATCGCAATAAAAAGAAATATAATGCGTGCCGGAAGGCGGATTGCCCTCGCCTTTCTCAGTGGGATGACAGCCCATGTCCGCTTCGGGAAGATTGAAGATGAGCCAACCGTCGCCGACATCCGTGTAAGAAAATCCGAGTTTGTCGCGGATGAACGCCCGCAGCGCCTCAGGTTCGGACGAGTAGAACATGGTGTGAACGCCTTTGATCATTGATTCCTCCGATTGGTTTGGGCGAAGTCCGACTTGCGCTGAGAAGCCTTCTCATTTAGAAAAATTCCAAAGCGCAAGTTGGACTTCACATGTTACCTTGCCAGCGTCGTCGTCACGCCAAAATAAATAAACCGCCGATAATTCGTCGTGCGTGGCGTGCGTGACGAGTAATCAATTGAGTAGTCATAATCCAGCACGTTGGCGCGATTGAGCAGATCGGACACGGCGAGATAAAACGTCGCCGAGTGGCCATTGCCGTAAGGCAAATAATAACTCAAGCTGCCGTCCAATCTTTGAAAAGACGGCAAGCGCTCGGAATTGACCGATCCTTCAATAGGCTCGTAAAAACCGAACTGTTCGTTGCGAATCGCGCCGACGATCGGTGTGACCGGACGGCCGGTGGCATACCGAAACGTCAAGCCGCCGCTGAGAAATTGAATCAATCTGACTTTGCCGACGAGCGTGAGATTGTGGGTGATGTCGAAGGATGAAGGTGCGCGCTCGTAGAGATAACCATCGCCGGTGTTTCTCGGCAACAACCGCCGTGAGTGCAAAAAGCTGTATGCCAGCCAGCCGTTGAACCGAGTTTGCAAAAACGCGCCGTATTTCACAAACAGGTCGATGCCGCTTGCTTCGCCGTCGCCGCGATTGGCGTAGTTGCGTTCGTTGTCGCGAATAACCAAATGCGCATAAGGCTTGTGATAAGCCTCGGCTCGCAGCATGAGCTGATCGCGCTGGTGCTCGATGCCGATAATATAATGCTGCGCCTTTTGAGAAGCAAGCTGAGAATTGCCGCTCGCCGGATTGAAGAGATAGGCTTCAGGAAATTGGTGATAAATTCCCAATGCCAACCGAACATTGGTCTGTTTGGAAAAATCATACCGCAGCGACAGGCGCGGATCGACCGTCGTTTCATCGGCAAGATCATGATGATCCAAGCGAACGCCCACGCCGCCGGTCACCCGTCGTGAGAGTTGTGCTTCGACCTCCGCATAACCACCCCAACGTTGGGCGGAATAATTTTCGTGCAGACGATCAACGCCGGCGTTGGGATCGAGAACATCTTCATTCGACGGTACGGTGCCACGAAAATCACTTTTAACTTGTTCAAGCTCACTTCCAAAGGCGAGACGCGCGCGTTTCCCCAGTTCGCGTTCGACATCGCTGCGCCACTTATAGGTATCATCGCGTTGGTCGAAATTCAAATTGCCGAGATGCCGCTTCGTATCGTAACGATTCAGCGAGAAGCTCGATTTCATCAGCCAGCCGCGCCAGACCTCCGACCATTGCAAGTTGTGTAACTGGTTGGCTTCTTCGCCGCGATACACGGCGTCGAACGATGGCTCATTTACATGCACGCCGATGCGGTCATTGGCGGCAAAATTAAAAAACTTCAAACGTCCCGTAGGCGAGTATTGATAGATCAAGCTCAGATTGCCGTCACTGCCGCGCGGCGTTTCGGTGAATTCGTTGCGGCGGCCATTCAAACGAAACATGGCATCGGTGAAACTGCGGTTACCAGAGAAACGCACGCCGAGCTTGTTTTGCAACAAAGGCATTTGCACACCGAGCGAGGCGGCGGCCAAACCGACATTCAACGTATACGCCGATCCTTCCGGCAAGTTTTGGCTCTCCATCGCCAGCACGCCGGAGAGCGCGTTGCCATAGCGCGCCGAAAATCCGCCGCTGCTGAAAAATGTGCCGCTCACGAGAAATGGCGAGATCGTGCCGAACACGCCGCCGGTGGGCGTTTCATATTTGTAGGGATGCACGACCGTCGCTTGATCGAGCAGCGTCACCGTTTCGCTCACATCACCGCCGCGCACGAACAAGCCGGAGCCTTCGTCCACCATCGCCACGCCTGGGAAGGTTTTGATGGCGAGAAAAATATCCGCCGCCGCGCCGGGCGTGGTCACGACTTCCAGGCGACGCAGCGTCACGCCCTTGCCTTCATCGCCGGTGGCAAACGCGCTGGCGGTCACCACCACATCTTGCAGGTTGACGACGGTTTCGCGCAAGATGAAATTCACGCGCGCGGTGTCACCGGCAATGAGGAGTACCGGCTGCTCGCTCGTTTCGTAGCCAATCAACCTCGCGCGCACTTTCACCTCGCCGGTTTTGCTCGTGGTGATGGCAAACCGCCCCGCTTCATTGGAAACTTCGCCGTCGTAAGTGTCAACGACTTGCACATTGGCGAAGGCGAGGGGCTTGCCTTTTTCGTCGGCGATTTTACCGATGATGAAGGCGGGTTTTTGCTGGGCGAATGTAGCCAATGGAAGCCAACAGCAGAACAAAAAAAGGATTGGATTCGGTCGCATCTCTGACTCTCCTAACCTGAATAAGCCGTAACTGGCCAACCGGTTGACGGGCCAACTGGCAAACGCTTTTCACGCTATAAAATACGAGAGGCATAAAAAAGGATGCGAAGAAATCGGCGAGGGGCGGAAGAAGTCGGTGAGCGGCGGGTGACGACCGCAGACTGGATGGACAAACGCGGACTCGAGAAACGGAAGTAAAAAACTTTGCCTTGACTATCAATGCTGAATTTGCTAAGTTGATTTTGAGATGCAGTTCTTTTTAACCGACTGAAAAACAAAGTTGATCATTGTTGAGGTCAGTATGTCAGTTCAAACGGTCACTTTAAGCCTGCCGGAAACAATATATGAACAAATTCGGCGGGCAGCGGAAAGAATCCAAAGACCGGTTCACGACGTGATGGTCGAAGCGGTCGCGGCGGTTGCTCCGGTCGCGGATACGGCGACGGCAAAAATGCGCTCGGTAATAGCGCAGATGGTTTATCTTAACGATGCCGCCCTGTGGCAAGCAGCGCGTTCGACGATGCCCAAGGAACAGCGAGAACGCCTTGAAACACTGCACCAAAAGCAACAGCGTGAAAAGTTAACAGTTGAAGAGCAAGCTGAAGAGCAGGCCTTATTGGCGCTTTACCGCGAAACAGTTTTGGTCAGGGCGCAGGCGGCGGTGCTTTTGAAACAACGCGATTACGATGTCTCCGACCTCCAACAGTTTGCACCGCTTGAATGAGCACGCAATATATAGCAGCGGCGCTTCGTCTTCGCGTTGCCGAAACGGCGCGCTTTCGTTGTGGCTATTGCCTCACCTCCCAACGCATCATTGGCCCGCTGCTTGAAATCGAGCATATTATCCCAGAGGCAAAGGGCGGCACAGCGGACGAAGATAATTTATTTTTGGCATGTCCGATGTGCAATAGTCACAAAACAGACCGAATCGAAGCGGTTGATCCTGAAAGTAATCTCAATGTTCCCTTGTTTAATCCACGTATTGATTCTTGGGATGAACACTTTGAATGGATTGATAATGGGACTGTCATTCATGGCAAAACGCCGCAGGGACGAGCCACGATTGTCGCTCTCAATATGAATCATCCCGACATGGTTGCTGCCCGCCAATTATGGGTGATAGCTGGATGGCATCCGCTGATTGATTGACTACTCTTTCTTCCCTGTCACTGTTTTAAACTTCTTTCGCACCTCTCGCAATGCGGCGAGTATCGCCTCCCGACCTTCTTCTATCTCCAAAGCCTGAAAAAGCTGCAACAGCCACGGCCGATACGGCGCCAACTTTTCATTTTGGCTGATGAAGTGTTTGGTGCCGTTGAATGTCCAACCGACTTTGAACGTATCGGGTTGGCTGGCAATGGTGGTTTGTAAGGTGTCCAATTGTATAGGCACTTGTTTGCGTTTGTTAAGCGCGAACAGGTTAGCCACGGCAATGGCGCGCAGCGCGGCTTTTGTAGAAGGCTCGACTTGGGAATTTTCCAAAAGCGCAGCAAGGCGCTGCTCACATTCGGCAAAGCGACCGGTGGTAAAGTGCTTTTCGGCGAAATCCGCCCGTGCAGAAGTGCTGCCTGACGCCAATTGCACTCTCTGTTGGTCAATGGCGAAGGCTTCCAAAAATTCAAACTGTAGTTCATGAAATAGGAAAGAAAGCCTGTCCAGTGCTGACCATTCGCCTTTGCGGTAGGAATGGGTGCGGCTATCCTGCAGCGCCAGGTTGTAGTAGACTTTGGCGCTGTCAAGTTGCCCTCTTCTCACTTGATCATCCCCAATATCGAGTAACTTTTGACTCACTTGTGCATTGATTTCGTCAAGCCGTGCGGAGGCCCATTGCTGATCGGGACTTTTTATTTCCTCATATATTTTCAAACATTGTTTTAGGCAATGGCGCGCCTGTTCAAACTCACTTGAATCTTTGTATAAGACTCCCAAATTAGCTAAAGCAGTTGCTTCACCATAACGATAGCCGATTTCGCGGTCAATTTTGAGCGCGGCTTGAAGATAGACGCGGGCACTGTCGGGCTTTCTCAAATCGCGGAACACCGCCCCGAGATTGCCGAGATGAGTTGCTACTCCTTGACGATCAAAAATCTCACGAGCAATTTTGAGCGCGGCTTGAAGATAGACGCGGGCACTGTCGGGCTGACCCAAAGCGCGGAACACCGTCCCGAGATTGCCGAGATGAGTTGCTACTCCTTGACGATCACCAATCTCACGAACAATTTTGAGCGCGGCTTGAAGATAGATGCGGGTACTGTCGGGCTGACCCAAAGCGCGGAACACCAGCCCGAGATTGCCGAGATCAGAAGCTTCGCCCTGGCGATAGCCGATTTCGCGGTGGATTTTGAGTGCGGCTTGATGATAGACGCGGCCACTATCGAGCTTCCAAAAACCGCGGAACACCACCCCGAGATAGCCGAGAATCGAAGCTTCGCCTTGGCGATAGCCGATTTCACGGGCAATTTTGAGCGCGGCTTGAAGATACTCCTCCACACTCTTGGGCTTCCCCAAATCGTGGAACACCAGCCCGAGATAGCCGAGAATCGAAGCTTCGCCTTGGCGATAGCCGATTTCACGGGCAATTTTGAGCGCGGCTTGAAGATAGACGTGGGCACTGTCGGGCTGACCCAAAGCGCGGAACACCCACCCGAGATTGCCGAGAATCGAAGCTTCGCCCTTGTGATAGCCGATTTCACGGGCAATTTTGAGCGCGGCTTGAAGATAGATGCGGGCACTGTCGGGCTCACCCAAATCACGAAACACCTCCCCGAGATTACCGAGCTGATTGGCTTCATTCTGTCGATGTCCAATTTCTCGAGCAATTTTGAGCGCAGCTTGATGATAGACGCGCGCACTGTCGGGCTTTCCCAAAACGCGAAACACCACCCCGAGATTGCCGAACGCTGACGCTTCGCCGGCTGTAGTTTCACCCGAACTTTGTCTGCGAAAAACCGCGAGCGCCTTCTTCCAGTTTTTCATGACGGCTTGATAATCGCCTTTGGTGTATTGCACAATGCCAAGCAGTAAATGGGCATCGCCGTTTGCCGGTTGCAACGCAATCGCTTTTTGATAGGCCGCAACGGCGCCGGCAAGATCGTGCTCGCCAGCCCGCGCATTACCCAAATTCAAATACTTTTCCGGCAACTCTTCCTTTTCACGCTCGGCTTCATGAATGATTTTTTCCGAGCGTTGAATGGCTTGTTCAATCAAGCGGGCCGCCTCACCAAAATGCTTGTCATACAATTTGGCCAGACCGATTTCGTAGGGATCGTCGCTTTCCTGCAATTGCTGTTTCGCTTTTTCAATCGCGGCCAACAAATCTTCTTTGCTAAAGCCCAAGCGTTTCGCTTCCTCCGCCAGTGGATCTTTTGGCGTTTCGGCAAGCTGCTGCTCCAGTTGCGCCACCCGCGCTTGCAGGCGCGTTTCCTTTTTGGCTCTCTCTTGAATGATCTCGTTCATTAAGTCTTTCATTCCCAATTTGCTCAAGAAACGATGATCGCCCTTGCGTAGGAGTTTGATCAGCACCGGCTGTGAGCGCGGCTGTTGCGGAACATTCCATAAGCCGCGGGAAGGCGCAAAAATCGCCAGCGTGTCATTGGCCACCTCAAATTCCACCGGCATGCCCGAGATGATATCTTTTGGCAGGACGAAAAAGAATTCTCCCCGCGCCTTGGATTCACTGGAGCCAATGTATTTCAGGCTGATTTTTATTTTAACCAGAGGCCGGTCAAACTCATCGGTCACCGTGCCAAATATTTTGAGCTGCTCCTGCGCAAACACCTCAAGGGCGCAAAAGTGTACGGTCAAAGCCAGCATGATATGGCGCAGCGTTTTCATGTTATCACCTCGTAAACGGAAGCGTGACCGGCCCGGGCAGGGTTTCCAGGCCGTTGTATCCCTTCACGCCGTCTTTTATAACCATGACTTCCACTGTTTCTCCCGCTTTTCTTTTGGCTTCAAAGGAAAAGAGGCCATTGGCATCCGTGGTGTCCTTATTAGCTTCGCCGACAATGATCACTTCCGCTCCGGCCACGGCATTGCCGGCGACATCCACCACCGTGCCGGAGAATTGGCATTTATTCGCAACGCCGGCCACCGTTTTGTAAACTTGCACCAACTTGGGCGGCAAATCCGTCATCGCGCCGATCAAAACAACGAGTGCGGAAAGAAACGCCACCCAAGCTTGCCAACGCTCCAATAAAGGCTTTTTCTCAACGCCTTTCGGTTTGACTTCCGGAGCAACAGACTCTTTTGCTTCCCACAACCTCCCTTCCTCCGCTCGCAAATACAGCACGGGGTTGCCAAACACCACGCTATCCGGTTTCTCCTGCAACAACGCTTTTCTCGCGCGAGAGATCGCCACTTCCACTTGTCCGCCATCGCGCTCGTGGCACAACTCGGCGTAAAATTCGGTGGCAAATAGAATTGCGTCGTCGTTGTCTATTTTTTCTTGCATCGCCACCACCGCCGGCACACCGCGGAGCACGAGCTGCGGGGCAACACCGGCGAGCGCTTGATGCGCGGAGCGGGTCGCGCTCTGGCAGGCGTTTAAAAAGATCAAGCGTGTAAAAGGGTAATCCGTAAAGAAATGGGCAAATTGTTCGGCAGCAATTGACTCGGTTAATTTCTCTTCGTGGTCGAGATAGATAAACACTTGCTCATTTTTGAAAGCGCCGTGGCCGGCATAGTGCAAAATGTGGTAATCCTTTTGGCGCAAGGCGGCGCGAATTGCCGCGCTGGTGGCTTCGCCTTCGAGAAAATCGACGGTGAGGCGGTCACGCAGTTGGCCGGCTACTTTTTCCAGCGCCTTGCGTTCGGCGGTGGTATCCAAACCGGAGTTTTGTGTAATAACCACGAGGAGATTAATCTTCTCCGGACAAGCGAGTTGGCGCACCGGCTCCGGCAAATTGAGATAACGGCTCAGCGGCGTTTCCACCGAGGCGGCGAGAAAGAGCCGGCGCTCGGGCGAGTAGAGAAATTCCCACGGCAACGCGGCCAGTTCCGGCGGATTGACGCGCAGACGGAGCCGCAAGCCGAGCGCCTCGTTGCCAATGGTTTCGCCGAGGGCGCGGTTGAGCAACATGCCGATTTCACTGGCGAACAAGCTCTGATAGAGCGCCGCGCCGAGGGCTTGCAGATTTACCGATGAAATCGTCCCGTCGCCGAGTTGTGCGAGAAGATCGGCAAGCTGAGCCGAGCTTGGATCAATTTTCGTCCGGCCAGCAGCTTCGCCTTGCGTGGAGGATTGCGCCGAGAGCAGATACTCATGCGGCGCGCCGCTGGCGGATACGGTCAGGTCGAAGGTGTGGTAGCGCATAGGCTTCTTTAAATATAGACACGCAAAAGGGCGTTTTTTTTCAGAGCGTATCTGAGAAGTCACTGACCGGTCACTTTTGTGCGTAAAATTTCAGGATTTCAAAAAATTTAAGTGACCGGTCAGTCCCATTTTCTACTTTTCAGATACGCTCTCACACTATGCGTTTTTCAAATGCGTGTGCAAGGTTCGTAGTCTTGCCTCCTTGTGGGGCACTGTTGCAACCGCGAATTCATTGGCTTTGACAACTGCCCACCCCGTCCCGCTTCCATAAAAGGCTAAGGAGACGGGGCGGGACAAGGGGGCAGGGACTACAAAACCTGTTCATCCAAATTAAAATCTCTTTGCCTTGAAGCGCGGGAGGCCCGAATGGAAAGTAAAAATAAAAAAGATTTGGCAAAAGGCAAGAGGAAATATTGTGCGAGTAAGTTTTATCTTGACTATGGAATGTAGTTTTACTAATTTTCTGAAGCAGCTTACGAAACTTAAACATTGACTTTATTCTCATATCTGAAGGCGATCATTATGCAATCCATTCCGGCTCACTTCGATGGTGAAAAGATCGTGCTTGAAAAAAAATAGCTTTACAAAAAAACGCCCGGCTCTTGGTGATCGTGATAAACGGAGAGTACGATGACGTGCCGCCAGTGAGATCGCCAAGTTGGCCGAGGTTGGCGGCGCATTCGATTTTCTTGCCGACCCCGACGAAGATATTTACTCGAACGATGATTTGAAGGTACGCTATCGATGAAACGCGGCGCTATTATACTCACGCCTTTCCCTTTCAGCAACCTGACGGCTACCAAACGCCATCCGGCGGTGATTGTCTCGTCTGCTGATGAAAATGAGGTCATTGTTGCCTTCATCACCTCACAGGCTAGAAGAGCAACACCTCCTACCGATTTGATTATTGAAGCTTCTCACCCCGATTTTGCAGCAACCGGCCTTAAAAAAGATTCTGCCATTCGCCTGCGCAAGCTTTGCACGATTGAGAAAAGCATCATCTATGGCGAGAGAGGAGGAGCTTCGCCGGATTTGCTCCGTGAAATCAACTTCGCGCGCAATTTTGCGAACGGTGTAATTCACCAAAATGATTTTTATCAATCTCCAAAAATCGCGATCCGGTCGAATCCACGAAGAGAGGCTGGAGATGGCCGGCATTGGCAAATACAATGCTTCGCTTAGCCGGATCAATAACCGCATAGATCATGGTGACAAATTTGGCTCTGGGGAACTCCTCTATCAGCACGCGATTTACCTGCAGCAGCACCTCGCCGGGCGGCAATCCTCTTTCGGCAAACAGCCGCAGAATGCTTCGGGTCGAGGCCATCAGCAAGGCTGCTCCCATGCCCTTGCCATTCGTTCCTTTTCCTGGCGCTCTCGCTGAAACAGCCGGGCGTTCTCTATAGCCGTCGCGACGTGAGCCGCCAATGCCTCAAGGAGCTGGATGCGGCCGGCTGAAAAACCATTGGGCTCGTGATGCTGAAAATCGAAGACGCCGATCAGCCGTCCATGTACTTTCAACGGGATATCAAGCTCCGAACGGGTTGACGCTTCGCTAATTTGGTAGTAAGGGTCCACCGTCACCTCCGGCGCGTAGTAGGTCTCTCCGGTTTCGCCGGCATGTCCGCCATGCCGTACGCACCGATCTTGAAGCGGCCTCCTTATCAAGATGCCATAAAAATGGCGAAGTCCAACCCTGGCCTGCGGCAGGGTTGGACTTCATACTTTCACATTCCCCGACAAAGGTTATTCGGACTTCACCGTGCTGCACGACACCGGCTTGCCAAAAATCAGCCCGTAAAGGTAAGCCGGGATACAGAAATCGATCATCACCGGCAGAAGCGCTGCGCCTATAAAAAGAGCGCCGAGTATATAGCCGAAAGCCGTCGCGCCGCCATGGAACGCCCAGCCGATAACACCCGCCCATATCGATGCTATGATACAGCCGGCTCGCCCGGCGACATGATACCGCGGCACAGCCGGCGCGCCAATAAGAAAACGAATGCCAAAATTATAAAACACATCGATTGGTTTCATCTTCTATTCTCCAAACTCATTTTATCGTTCTAAAACAAACCTCTCGCCACGCAGTACGGAATCACGATATAAAGCAACGTATCGCGAACCGTATAGTAGCCGATAATGATGTAGAGAAACTTCATCCCTCTTTTGCGGACGAGTTCTTTAAATCCGAATTTCTTGACGATAATGATGCTGTCGATGATGTCGTGTTTGTAAAATCGCAACAAGAAATTTTGTCGAAAAGTTTTGGCGACAAATATGATTGCACTCATGCTGCACCTCGCGTCATTGGTTACTGGAGTGTTGGAGTACTGGATTATTGTAAAATTTCATCATCTATCACTAGTCAATCCATCGCTCCAACACTCCAACAATCCAATGATCCATTACTTCAATACTCCATTTTGAGTTTACGCTTCCTGCAACTCCACTTTTTTTCTGCCGAGCGGAATGAGCATCGGCACTTGCCGGCGATAGTTTTTGTAGTCTTCGCCATGGAGGTCGATCAAATCCCGCTCTTCGAGCTGGATGGCGATCAGGATGTAGGCGGTTGTGGCGATGGCAAACACCAGGTGCGCCGCGGTCATTGTTGGCGTCGCCCAGAAGGCGAACAACCAGCCGAAATAAAGCGGATGGCGAATGTACTTGTACAGCACCGGCGTTTTGAATTTCAGCTTGGTGTATTCTTTGCCGTTCAAGTAAAGCCACACCTGCCGGAGGCCAAAGAGATCGAAGTGGTTGATTAAGAACGTCGCGACCAACACCAGCAGCCAGCCGAAGGCAAAGAGCGAGTAAAGAATGGCGCGGCCGGCGGGATTTTGCACGTCCCAGATCACGCCGCCCATCGGCTGCCATTGCGAGAACAGCAGGATCAAGCACACGCTGGAGAGCAGAACGTAGGTGCTGCGCTCCGCCGCTTGGGGAATGATTTTAGTCAACAACTTTTTGAATCCCTGCCGCGCCATCACGCTGTGCTGGACCGCAAACAGCCCGAGCAACGCCGCGTTGATGAACAACGACTGGCCCAACGGCCCCTCGGCGCCGGAATCAATCGACTTGGGAACGAAGATATTGCCGATAAAACCGCACGCGTAAAGGAACGTGGCGAAAAAGATTGCATAGCTGATGATGCCATACGTGAAAACCAAGACTCGCTTCATTGGGTCTCCTTTCTTTGAGTTGAGTTCTTAACACCCTACGGGCGTAGCCTTTCAGGCGTAGTTTGCCGCGATTTTTTATTGTGATTTAATTTACGATATTTCGCTCGCGGTTTCTACTATCTCAAGAGATGGTTTTTAAAATGTTTTCAATGCCGGCTCAGCCAACTCAACGCCTCGGCGAACTGGTCGGGCCTCGGGCCGGCAGATTTTGAATCTGCTTGAGCGGTTCGCTGCTGTTTAGGCTTGGTTTTGCTCGAGTCCAGCGAGGCGGATAATTTTTGCACAGCGTTACTGCCGTTATCGCCGGAGGGCGATTGAAAAAGATTTTTGAGAAAATTCATGTTGTCTCCTTCTGTAATTGAATTCATCACACCTGTTGCTGTTGCGATTTGCAAACGCGCCGCAATCCCAAAAGACGGTCAAAATGATTTAGGACAAAATCATTTTTTTGATGAACTATTGTACGGGATTTCAAACCGGGTTTTTACTATCTGTGGGGATAGTTTTTAAAACCTATCTCAAAAGATAGGTTCTTACAACGTTTTTTTATTGAGTGAGTATGTCAATCCGAGGAGCGCAGCGACGAGGAATCCGTTTAGCAGCAGATTCCTCGCTACGCTCGGAATGACAATCACTTTATTCAAATGAAAAACGCTGTAAGATAAGAAAAAAGGTAAGCCGGTTGTAAAAAAGGGTTGTTGCGGCTGCGGGGAAGAAACGGGGAACCCTGTGGTGCAGCGTCAAAAATGATGAGTGATGAATTATGCCAGCTTTTCCTGCATGGCTTTGATCACCGCCTCGGTGCGGGAATTCACGTGCAATTTGGCGTAGATGTTTTTGAGATGAAAACGCACCGTCGGCAGGCTGATGAACAATTTTGTAGAGATTTCCTTGTTGCTCAAACCATCGGTGAGCGCGCGGAGCACTTCCAGCTCGCGATCCGAAAGCGCGGCGGTGTATTTCACGTTTTTTTTCTGGCCTTGAAAATAAGCCAGCACTTTTTGGGCGACTTCGCCGGACATCGGCGCGCCGCCGTGATGCGCTTCCTTGATCAGCTCCGCCAGTTTTTCGATGGAAGAATTTTTGAGCAGATAACCCACCGCGCCCGCGCGCAGCGAATCGAAGATGCGCTCGTCGTCACTGTAATTCGTGAGCATCAAAATTTTCAGATCGGGGATTTCCAGCCGCAGCGCTTCGACGCATTCGATGCCCGACCGGCCCGGCATGTTGATGTCCATCAGCACGACGTCGGGAAGCTCGTCGATCATATTCTCCAGCACGTCGTCACAACTGGAAAAAGCGCCGGCGAACTGCAAACCTTCGGCGCCGGCAATCAGGCTGGCGATCGTGTCGCGGACGCCGGCGTCGTCATCGACGATGGCGACGCGGATGGTTTGATCAAGATTTTCCATTTAATCCACCTGTTATTTTTTATACGGCACCATTGCCGTCACCCGCGTGCCTTGGTTCGGCGCGGAAACGATTTCACAAGAACCGCCGAGCTTCTCGGCGCGGGCGCGTATATTGGCAAGGCCGTTGCCATTTTTCGCACTGGCCAGGTCGAAGCCTTTGCCGCAATCGGCAACCGCTACGACGAGCTGCTTGCCATTGGTTTCAAACTTGACCGCAACCTTCGGGCTGCCGGAATACTTCACCGCGTTGTGCAGCGCTTCTTTGGCAATGAGCAGCAGATTGCGACGAAGCTCGGGATGCAGTTTAATTCCAGCCATTTGTTCGGAGGCTTCGAAATTCAATGCGATATTTTTGGCGCGGCAAATTTCATGGGCAAAAACGCTCAGCCGGCGCTGCAGTGCTTCACCGGAGTCGTGTTGCGGGTTGATCGACCACACCACATCACTCATGGCTTGCGAAAGCTCGCGGGCGACGTCGCCAACGCGTTCCAGTGAGCTGCCCAACTCGTGAATGGCACCGGCAGCGGTTTGCAGATCGTGCTCAATTTCGTGAGTGTTCCGTTCTTTTTCATTAGGGTAAAATTGCTGCACGCCTTTTTTGTGCATGGCCACTTGTGAGAGCAAGCCGATGTGCGTCAAGCCGGCGCCGATGTCGTCGTGCAAATCCGTGGCGATGCGCGAGCGGATTTTTTCAATCTCCAGCAGGCGATCCAAACGCACGACGTGGGTGGCGTATAAAATGCCGCCCAAAATCAACACGCAAAACGCGATGAACCACCACCGCTGCCAAAACGGCGGTGCGATGATGAAAGTGAGTGAGGCCGGCGCGGTGCTCTCGACGGTATCAGCGTTGATGGCGATCACTTCAAAGGTGTAGGCTCCCGGCTGCAATGACGCAAACGTGACGGATCTTTGGTCGGTTGGCCCTTGCCAACTGTCGTCCAGGCCGAGCAGCCGGTATTTGTATTGCAAAGCTTTTTCACTTTTGAAACTGACGCCGGAGAAAAACAACGCACATAAATTTTCGTTGTGAGAAAATTGCAGATCATCTTGCAAACGCTGCTCTTTGCCGTTCACGCGCAAGCCGGTAAGGTAAACCGGCGGTGGCGGACTCTTCGGGGTGAGGTGGCCATACTCATAAAGCGTCAAGGCTTCCGCGCTCAAGGCCCAAACCGTTTTCTCGCCGGCGATAATGCCGACGCCTTCCGTAAACCCGCTGACTAATTGGCGCTGGGTAAAAAGCCGGCGTGAATCATTTGGCGCCGTGTATTGCAAACCGGCGGAAGTGCCGATCCACACGCGCTCTTCGGTATCTTCCGCCAACGCCCACACAGCATTGTGGAGCAGGCCGTCTTTGGTGGTGAGGTTTTCAAACCGGCCGTTTTTATAGATTGAAACGCCGTTATAGCGATGGCCGATCCAGATTTCACCATTGCGGCGTTGAAGCAGCGCGCGGACACGGCCGTTGACGAGACCGTCTTCAACACTCAAGCGCCGGCGCAAACGATAAATGCCGGCCTCCGGCTCAAAAATGTTTATGCCGCCGCCAAAAGTGCCAATCCATATTTTGCCGGCGAAATCCTGCAATACGTCCTGCGGCGTGCCATCGAATGCCGCTTTTTCGTTCGGATAGTCGGCGCGCATTTGCAGCGTGCCGAGATCGATTTGCACGATACCGTGCTGCCAAATCACATACCAAAGCTGGCTGTTGCGATCAATGGTGATGCCAAGCGGATTGCCCTCGGGCAGATCTCGGCCCGGCGCCAACTTTTTGATGAAGGTCAGACGTGACGGCTGATTGGGCCGCCTGGTGATTTTGTATCCGGCCAATCCGCCGCCATGAACGACATGCCAAAGCATGCCATCTTTTGAAATTGCCACTGAATTATGGTAATTGAACGACTTTTTATCAACCCGCGCGGTTAGCTCGGGAAGAGGATGGATGAATTTTTCCCAGCTCCCATGGCGATTTTTCCAGATTTCCCAAAGCCCTTTCTCGGTTGCAACAAACAGGTGGTTCTGCGCATCAGCAGCGGCGGTGTGGTTGAGAACGTCGGGCACCAAATTCACGCCGGTAAACGGAAAGGTCGTGAGGTGGCGCTCGGATAACTTGTATAAACCGGCTCGTCTGCTGCCGAGCCAAAGGTTGTTTTCACGATCGAGAAAACTTGCTTCCAATGTGTTATCCAGCAAGCCATTCTCAGTGGTGTAATGTGTGAACTCGCCTTCGGCAAAGTTGTCCTTCGCTATTTTCAGAAGTCCATCGGTGGTGATCCAGAGATTGCCTTCGCGATCGCCCACGATGCTTTTTATTGCGCTCAGACCGGCTTGTCGCGAGGCGGCGATTCGGTCGTCACGTATTTTGTAAATGGCGCCGTGGCTCGTGCCGATCCACATCGTTCGATCATCATCTGCAAAAAAGCTGGAAAAAACCTCGGCGCCGATATTCAATTCAAATCGTTCCACCGCGCGAGTCGCCGGCGAATACGTGTACAGATTTTCTTTGGCGTTAAACCAGATGCGTCCATCCGGCGCTTGCACGATAAATCCAACCCAGCCGGAATCGTGGCTGGCAAAGAAGAATGAGATGCTGTCACCGCGGAGGTGATAGATGCCGCGATTGGTGCCGCACCAAATGCGGCCTTCGTCATCCTCAAAAATCGTATGAACGGCATTATGGTGTGAAATCTCGGCTGGAGAGAGCTGCGGCTTGAGCAGGGTCGAGCTGAATTTGCCGTTGACCAGCTTGCGGAGACCGCCGCCGTTCGTGCCGACGTAGATCGTCCCTGGCGACTTGCGGCTTTCGGCGAAGCACCACACAAAGCCAATCGGCAGGCCGTCATCGACGCCATAAGTTTTGAAGCTGATGCCGTCATAAACCGACAGCCCGCCGTCGCCGCCGATCCACAAATACCCGCGCGAGTCTTGAAAAATCGAAGTGATCCAATTCGAAGAAAGGCCATCTTTGATGGAGTAGTGATCGAACGGCAGAACCTGCGGAAATCCTTGCCGGCATGAGCAGAAAAGCGATAACGTCGTCAAAAGACTTATGACCAGCAGTTTTCGCATGGCATTTAATTGGATTGGTGGGTTCTGCATCTCTTAGGAATATAACGGAACACTATGACGCTATGGTCAGACTCAGTAAATTGAAATAAGCATAAATCCAATCAAAGGCAAGAGGGAAATGCAAATAAAATTTGCGCTTGCATTTTGCATACTCTCTCTTGAATTTCTCATAAAACCTTTCTACATTAGTATTTAAAAAACTGTAAGGTGGTTGCGTATATATTTATAGAGTTGAGAAAATCAAATTAACAACGTGAGGGCAATCATGAAAGAACAAGACAAAGAGTTAGCCGATTTTGAAGAATATTTGATTTCGTTTATGAACGAGGTAACCCCGAGCACGCCTCTGACCGGCGACGAAGTCATTGCCATTCTCAACAACTGTGGCTCGCCGGAAAAGGTTTCTTCGGAGGAAAGCGAACAGGCGGTCCAGCGCATGAAAGAAGCGCACGCGCGGCGGGTGGAAGCCGCAAGCAAAATGCAGAAGCCGATGAATTTGCGGCGGAGCTGCTCGTGCCGCGAAAATTGCTGAAAGCGGCTTTGCAAGATGAAGGCGACATTGAGACGCTGCGCCTGAAATTTCAGGTGAGCCGGCAGGTCGTGGCGAAGCAGCTTATCAAGCATGGATTTTTGATGAAGGGAACTTCATGACCGAGCTGATCTGGGAAGGCAAATATAAAGACGATAAGAAAGTCGCGCCGGTGCGGATTGCGTTGCCGTTTCAAACAATTGAACCGGTGAACGAAAGCGCGGCGGACCGCAGCCGCAATTTGGATTTGTTTGCCAGCGGCCGCGAGACCGATTGGCGCAACCGCTTGATTTGGGGCGATAAAAAATACGTGCTCCCCTCCCTCCTGCCGGAGCTTGCCGGCAAGGTCAATCTCATTATATATCGACCCGCCGTTTGACACCGGTGCGGATTTCTCTTTTACTGCCACGATTCCCGATCACCCAGATACTGAGGAAGACGAAACCACTTCGTTCGTGAAACAGCCTTCGATCATCGAGCAGAAAGCTTATCGCGACACGTGGGGCCGCGGACTGGATTCGTACTTGCAGTGGTTTTATGAAACAGTTTCGCTACTTCGTGATTTGTTGGTGGATGATGGATGTATTTATGTACATTTGGATTGGCATGTTGCACATTATGCTAAATGTGTATTGGATGAGATCTTCGGTCAAGATGCTTTCATAAACGAGATTATCTGGCGACGTACGGGAGCACATAATGATCCAGGAAGATTTGGAAATATCCACGATGCGATTTTCTTTTTCAAAAAAGGGCAGAACTACACATGGAATCATCAATTTGTGCAGCATTCAGATGAATCTATACAAACTTCGTTCTCTTATGCTGAAAGTGCTGGTGGGAAAATTATACGTTTGAAAAAGGGAGAGGGCCCACCAGCGGGTTATCGAAGATTCCAGACCGTCACACTAAGAAGCCCGCACCCTCGCCCAAATCTTTACTATATTTACAAAGGTTATAAACCACATCCGAATGGATGGTCAATTAATAAAGAACGGATGGAACAGTATGATCGCTAAGGCAGACTTTTTTATCCGAGTTCAAAGGAAGGCGCGTTGCTTTTAAAAATGTATTTGGACGAATCGCCTGGTGTTCCTGTGCAAGATTTGTGGATTGATATAAAAAAACTCGAAGCAAGCTCGCTTGAAAGAGTTGACTACGCCACCCAAAAACCCGAAGCCCTGCTTGAACGTATCATCAAAGCCTCTTCCAACGAAGGCGATCTCGTGCTCGATTGTTTCTGCGGCAGCGGCACGACGGCGGCGGTGGTAGAAAGGCTCAATCGCCGGTGGATTGCGTGCGATCTTGGGCGCTTTGCCATTCACACCACGCGCAAAAGATTGCTCGGCATTCCCAACGTCAAGCCATTTGTGGTGCAGAATCTCGGCAAATACGAACGGCAAGCCTGGCAGGCGGCGGAATTTGCATCTCTCGAAGATCAGAGAGAGCGCGAAATCCGCTATCGCAAATTTATTCTCGAACTTTATCATGCCGAGCCGGTGAATGGGCACACGTGGCTGCACGGCATTAAAAGCGGGCGGATGGTGCATGTCGGCGCAGTGGATGCGCCGGTGACGCTGGCGGATGTGAAAGCCATTGCTGCGGAAATTTGGCGCGCGATTGGCAAAGGCTGCGCCCGTGGGGCAAAAGACTCGCCGCAAGAAGCCGGCGTCGACGTGCTCGGCTGGGAATTTGCGTTTGAGCTAAACGAACTGGCGCGGCAAGTCGCTGCCGAGGCGCGCGTCGATATTCGCTTCAAAAAAATTCCGCGCGAAGTTTTGGAGAAACGCGCCGTCGAGCAGGGCGATATTCATTTCTTCGAGCTGGCGGCGTTGAGCGTCGATCTCAAAACGAAAAAGAAAGGCGAAAACACCGTCGCCACGCTGAAGCTCAAGGATTTCATCCCGCCGCACGACGACGTGCCGCAAGAGGTGCTCAAAGCCATCAAGCACTGGAGCCAATGGATCGACTACTGGGCGGTGGATTGGAATTACAAAGGCGACACGTTCCACAACGAGTGGCAGAGCTACCGCACGCGACGGGGAATGATTTTGTGTTGGAAACTTCGCACGCTTACAAGAAATCCGGCACGTACAACATCGTCATCAAAGTGATCGACATTTTGGGCAACGACACGACGAAGACGGTGCAGGTGGAGGTTGAGGGATAATACTCGTTAGGCGGTTTAATACTTTAGCAAACCATAAATTCTTATGAGTAAGATTGAAAGCAAATTCGGAATAGGAAAAATAATGATTATTGAGTCTATTCCAGAGAAACAGTTGCAAACTGGTACAAAATTATTTAATGAGCTAATTTATCTTGAAAAGATTTACCAAACTGGTATTTTAATCGAATATGAAAAAGTTAATACAAACAATCAATTTTTTGATTGTTTGGATAAACTTTACAAAGATTTGGAATTAGACAGAAAAATACCGTTATTGCATATTGAAGCTCACGGCGGCCCAAATGTGCTTAAATTATCTTCTGACAATGAAATATATTGGACCGAACTCACAGAACCATTTACAAAAATAAATATTGCTACTCATAACAATTTTGTTGTTGTAGTTTCAGCCTGTTTTGGTGCGCATGTTATGAGCACAATAAGAATAGGTGAATTGGGCAGGAGTCCGATCTTCGCAGCAATAGGGCCATTGGAAGAAGTCAAGTCGCAAGAAATTGAATTAGGGTATCAGGCTTTTTATCATGAACTACTCAAAACAGAAAATATAAATACAGATATAGCGATAGATAAACTCAATGAAAGAAATTTAGATAACACTAAAAAGTTCATACTTATCAGTTCTCAACGTTTATTTTATCATGGTTGCTCCACATCAATAAGAGAATGGAATTCCATTAAGGCAATTGGACATAGAGCGCAAAGAATAAACAAACTGATAAAATCAGAACCAATGACTAAGGATATGCCAGAAGAAATCAAAAATTTCATTTTGATTGATGCTGTCAATCAAGAACCTATGCCTGTTATTGAGAAACTTTATAATCAATTCATGATGATTGATCTATTTCCAGAAAACTCTCTACGCTTCCATTTCGACAAAACAAAGATAACACAAAATAATCAACTTTGAATAGTCTTTGTTTGAGTGATTCTGGTTCATACGACAATACCCTACGCCTAACATCATTAGGCGTGCGGGTAGATAGCCACGAAAACACTATTTGCATTATCGAAATATTTTGCTACATTCTCTATGTTGACCACAAACTGAGACGATCGTGTGTATTAAAGAGGTCATTCCTATGAAAGGTTGGGAAAGTTGTGATGCTGTCGAGCGCCACCCGGACAGGGTCAGTGGCGCCTGGGTGTTTCGTGGAACTCGGGTTCCCGTGTCAGCACTCTTCGAGAATCTCAAAGACGGCGCCTCGATTGAACAGTTTCTGGAATGGTTCCCTGGCGTCAAGCGATCACAGGTAGAAGCCATTTTAGACTATGAAGTGATGACATTGGCGGATGCTGTGGCTCATTTATGAAGATTCTATTCGATCAGGGCACTCCCGCGCCTCTTCGCCGGCATCTCGCTGATCATTCGATTGATATTGCCTATGAGCGAGGATGGTCGAACCTATCAAATGGTGATTTGCTCGATGCGGCGGAGCGAGACGGCTACGAACTTCTCGTCACGACAGATCAGAATCTACGATATCAACAGAATCTCGCCGACAGACAAATTGCAATTATTGTGCTGCTTTCGACTTCATGGCCACGAATTCGACTGCGAGTTGACGATATTCAAGCCGCTGTTGATGCGACAACCCCTGGAGATTACACAGAGATTTCAATTTGAGAAAGGGGCAATTTATGGCCAAACATTACAAAAACCCGCCGCTGCTCGAAGCTGTCTGCGAATTCAAATTCCAGCCGCCTGCAAGCTGGAATCCCGCTGTTGCCGATTTGATTTATGAAAAAGTGCAAGCGCAATTTCCGCAGCGCGAGCCGATGAATGGCTTGAGCGAAGAGGAACCGGCGTCCGGCGCAAAGACGAAATTCCATCGCGCCGACGGTTCGGCGTTGTTGCAAGTCGCGCCCAAACTTTTGGCGATCAACCAGCTTCGGCCTTATCCAACCTGGCTGCAATTTAAAAAAACGATTTTAGAAGCCTACGCCATTTACCGCGAGCTGGCCCAACCCGCCGGCCTCACACGCGTCGGCTTGCGTTACATCAACCAGATCGAAATCCCGGAAACCAAAATCGAAATCGGCCGCTACCTGCGCGGCTGTCCGGCAGGTTATCACAAATTATTTTTGAGCACGGAATTTCCTTTTGAAACCGAGCGCGAAAATCTGGCGATGATCATCGCCCACGTTCCACACCACGAAGGCGATTTCTCGCGTTTTTATCTGGATTTGGATTACGGCGCATTTCCCACGACGACCATGACGCCGGAAGCAATTGCCTCGATTTTGGAGCGGGCGCACGATCGCCTCGAGCAGATCTTTGAAGCGAGCCTTACTGACGAAACGCGCCAGCTTTTCGGGGAGATTAAAAAGACACGCCCCTATCCGGAAGCAGATGAGCAAGCGCTAGCCCCGCAGGGCGGGGTTCATGAAATGCAAGCGCCTTATGTCATCCATGCCGCAACGCCATCACCGGCGATTTCGTCTTTAAAGCCGTCCCCCGCTGCAACAAATCATGCGTTGGAAGAAATGTCAACGACGGCTATCGATTCATCGGCGGCAGTGGCGTTTTATCGCGACCGTGTTTTAGAGCTGGGCAATAAGGCCGGCCACTGGGACGACGCGGAGGCCCGCGAAGCGGAACGCTGGGAAAATTTGGAACTGGCGCTGGGCGTGGAGAAAGATATTGTGTTCAAGGAACCGGAGGTGCCAACATATCGAATCAGAGGCATCTTGAATTATGTCGGTCGTGAGGAGCCGCCGACTTATCACTTCGACGAAGTGGAGGATGATTAAATGAGCGATAATTCGAACGGCTACCCGGCCAACCGTGAACGTTATCCCTGGTACGAAATCGTCGAAGGTGATGAGTTGGAGCAAGGCGACATTTTCGAGGCCTGCCCGGTTTTTGCTATTGTTTCGCCATTCTCATTTGAGCAGTATCGCACCACGGGTGCAAGCGCGCCTTTTGATGTTTTAGAACGTGATGTTATTATGATAACCCAATCTTGCGACCTGGTCAAAGACCACCCAAAAGTTAACGCAGTGATACTCTGCCCAATTTGGGATCTGGACAAATTTTCCGAGAAAAACGAGTACGTTCGTCACACGAAGGGCCGCGAGGAAATTCGGCAAAGCAAACACCCCGGTTTTCATATGTTGAATGCCTGCCACCTGCCAAACTTTGAACGTTCAATTCGCCTTGTCGATTTCCACCTCCTCTTTTCGATGCCGTTGGATTTTATGCGCGATTTGGCGCGTGCACGAGGGCAGCGTCTTCGTTTATTGCCGCCCTACCGTGAGCATTTGGGCCAGACCTTTGCGCGCTACTTCATGCGCGTCGGCTTGCCGGTCGATATTCCACCCTTCAAAAACAAGTGAAGTCGGACTTCGCCCAATTTTCGGAAAATGCCATGCCGCGTCGCAAGAAGGATTCTCATCTCGCACAAAAAGATTTGCTCAATGTTGCCGTGCAACTGCACACCGCGCCGTGCGTGCCGGCTCTGCGGGAAGCCGTGAAACGGTGGCGCGAGGAGGGCTACAAAGGGGCCACGGACACGACGCGGCTCTTGCTCAACTACTGGTTCAAAAGCGATCATCGTTCGCTCAACGGCCAGCCGTTTGCCTATCATTATTTCCAGCGCGAAGCAATTGAAACGCTGATTTACATTTGGAAAATCGAGAAGGTGCGCAGCCGCAAAGCGCTGTTGGAACGCTACGCGCAAAGCTTGCAGGAGGTGCGGTTGCCGCCGCATGACGAGTTCGCGCGCTACTGCATCAAAATGGCGACCGGCAGCGGCAAGACTAAAGTGATGGCGCTCGCGGTGGTGTGGCAATTCATGAACGCAGTGCGCGAGCCGGAGGAAATTAGCCGCGATTATGCGCGCACGTTTCTGATCATCGCGCCGAATGTCATCGTTTATGAGCGCCTGAAATCAGACTTCGAGGGCGGCCGGATTTTTCGCACCGATCCGCTTTATCCCAAAGCAATGGAAATCTTTTGGGATTTCGATTGCGTGCTGCGCGGCGCCGGCGAGCGGGCGCATAGCGAGGGTATGCTGTTTCTCAGCAATATTCAGCAGTTTTATGAACGGCGTACTCGCGACAATGATAACGAGCCGGATGCAATCACGGAGATGCTCGGCCCGAAACCGCCGTCACAAAAATTGGAAATCACCGATTTCGGCGAGCGCATTGTCCGCCGCGCCGGTCGTTTGATGGTAATCAACGACGAAGCCCATCACACGCACGAGGAAGACAACGAGTGGAATCAAGTCATTCGCCGCTTGCACGAGAAAACGCCGCCCGCGAAGTCGATCTGAACACGAATCCCATCAACGCCATTGTCAGCGTGTTGATGCTACGTGAAGGCTGGGACGTGAAAAACGTCACGGTGGTGGGATTGCGGCCGTACACCGCCAAGGCCAACATTCTGCCGGAGCAAACCATCGGCCGCGGCTTGCGGTTGATGTTCCGCAGCAGCGGCATCGGCTATCTCGAGCGGGTGGACATCATCGGCAACAAAGCCTTTCTCGAATTTGTCGATGATCTGGAGAAGCTCGAAGATTTGACGCTGGAAACGTTCGAGATCGGCAAAGACAAGCTGCGCATTCTCACCATCGCACCGCAGGAAGAGCGGAAGGAATTTGACATCGCGATACCGCAGCTCACGCCGTCGCTGGTGCGCAAGAAAAGCTTGGCGGACGAAATTGCCGCCATCGACGTCATGCAATTTGATTGCTCGCCATTGCCGCTCAAGGAAGGTGACGCCGCCGAGGAGAATTTCAAGTTCGAGGGTTACGATATTTTGACGTTGCAGAAGATTCTCGAGCGCGAATATGTTTTGCCCGATCCGCAAACGGCGCAAGAGATCATCGGTTTTTACGCGCGCCTCATCGCCAAAGAAGTAAAATTGCCTTCACAATTCGCGGCATTGGCGCCAAAAGTGCGGGAATTTTTCGAGCACAAAGCTTTTGGCAAAACGGTGCATTTAGAAGAGGCGGCCATCATCAAAGCCATGAACTCGAATGTGGCGCAATTTGTTTGCAAAGAAAGTTTCAAAACAGTATTGCTGCAGCAAACCATCGCCGAACAGGAGCCTCGACTGGACACGCCCGCGCGCTGGTTGTCCGGCTTGAAACCGATCCCATGGTCGCGGCAAGTTTACGAAGCGCTAAAATGCGTGTTCAACCTCGTGCCTTGCGGCAACGCTTTTGAGAAGGCGTTTGCCAAATTTCTCGATAAAGCCGAGGATGTCCGCGCCTTTGGCAAATTGCCGGAAAGTTTCGCTTTCGCCATCGAATACACCGACGCGGCGATGAACTTGCGCAACTACTATCCCGACTTCGTCGCGGTCGATCACGACGGCACGCATTGGATATTGGAAACCAAAGGCCAGCAAACCGAAGAAGTTTCCCACAAAGACCATGCTGCCAAAACGTGGTGTGAAAATGCAACCGCTTTGGCCGGCACCAAGTGGCGTTATCTGAAGGTCATGCAGAAAGCGTTTGAAAATTTGCGGCCGGAATTGTTCGAGGATCTGAAAGTACTGGATTGATTTATAATCGCGGCAATATTTTTCCTCCCTTGAATTTCTTCAAAAATTTCTTACATTATAAAAAACCAGATTTGAAGTTTCAAAACTTTTTACAATTTGGTTGATAACAACATTTCCATAAACCGAGGACAATCATGCCCGTAATTCATGGATTCGAATTGATCCGCCAACAAAAAATCCCCGAGCTAAAAACCAAGGCCTCGCTCTTTCGCCATCTCAAAACCGGCGCGGAACTGCTGTCGTTGGAAAACGACGACGAGAACAAAGTTTTTGGCATCACCTTTCGCACGCCGCCGGCGGATTCAACCGGCGTGGCGCATATTATGGAACATTCGGTGCTCTGCGGCTCGCGCAAGTATCCGGTCAAGGAACCGTTTGTCGAGCTGATCAAAGGCTCGCTCAACACCTTTCTCAATGCCTTCACCTATCCGGACAAAACCTGTTATCCGGTGGCGAGCCAAAACTTGCAGGATTTCTACAATCTGATCGACGTTTATCTCGATGCGGTGTTTCATCCGCGGCTCACGCCTTACACTTTGCAGCAAGAAGGTTGGCATTACGAGATCGAAAAGCTTAACGACCCGCTCGCCTTCAAGGGCGTGGTGTTCAACGAGATGAAAGGCGCCTACTCTTCGCCGGATCGCGTGCTCGGCGAGCATTCGCAACACTCGATCTTTCCGGACAACACGTATGGCGTCGAGTCCGGCGGGCATCCCAAACGTATTCCGGATTTGACGTTCGAGCAATTTATGGCGTTTCACCAAACGTATTATCATCCCTCCAACGCCTACATCTTTTTCTATGGCGATGACAAGCCGGAGGAACGCTTGAGAATGGTCGACGAATATCTGATGCATTTCGAGCGCGCCAAAATTGCGTCTGAGATTTCGCTTCAACCTCGTTTCGATCAACCCAGAAGATTCGCTTACCGATACGCGGCGGGAGAAGAAGCCGATCTTGGCAAAAAAGGCATGGTCACGGTGAACTGGCTGCTCATGGAAACGACCGATCGCGAAATCAACCTCGCCATGAAAGCGCTCGCGCACATTCTCGTCGGCACGCCCGCCTCGCCGTTGCACAAAGCGCTGATCGATTCCAGCCTCGGCGAGGACGTCACGGGCGGACTTGAAAGCGAGCTGCGCCAGATGTACTTTTCAACCGGGCTGAAGGGCATCGCCGTTCCTGACGCGAATAAAGTCGAGATGCTCATTTTTGATACGCTGCACAAGCTGGCCGAGAATGGCATCGATCCGCAGACCATTGAAGCCTCACTGAACACCATCGAGTTTAGTTTGCGGGAAAACAACACCGGCTCGTTTCCGCGCGGTTTGTCGCTCATGCTACGTTCGCTAACCAGTTGGCTGTATGGCGGCGATCCGCTGGCGCCGCTGATATTTGAAACGCCACTCACGGCCATCAAAGCGCGCATCGCGGCCAAAGAACGATTTTTTGAAGCAATGATTCGCCGCCACATGTTGCAAAACCAGCATCGCACCACGGTGATTCTCGAACCCGATCCCAATTTGGCGCAACAAGAAGACGCGGTCGAAAAGGAGCGGTTGACAAAAGCGCGCGCGGCGATGGGCAAAGAAGATTTGCAAAAGTTGATCGAAAATACGCTCGAACTCAAACGCCGGCAAGTCACGCCGGACTCTCCCGAAGCGCAGGCCGCGATACCGATGCTCAAATTGGCCGATATTGACAAGCAAAACAAAATCATTCCGCTCACCGTCATTGAAAAGAACGGCAGCAAAATTCTTTATCACGATCTTTTCACCAATGGTATCGTTTATCTCGAAGCCGGCTTTGATCTGCACGTGTTGCCGCAGGAATTGTTGCCCTACCTGCCGCTTTTCAGCCGCTGCTTGACACAAATGGGGACTGAGAAAGAAGATTTCGTGCAGCTGACGCAACGCATCGGGCGCAAAACCGGCGGCGTCTGGCCGGCAACTTATACTTCGATCATTCATCACACTGATTCATCCGCCACCTGGCTCTTTTTGCACGGCAAGGCCATGATGCACCAAGCCGATGATCTGTTGGCGATTTTTCGCGACGTGCTGCTCACGGCGCGGCTGGATAATCGCGAGCGTTTTCGGCAAATGGTTTTGGATGCAAAAGCAGGCTTGGAAGCGGGGCTGGTGCCCGCCGGCTCTCGCGTCGTGGGCACACGCTTGAATGCGCGCTTCAACGAGGCCGGATGGCTGGACGAGCAGATGGGCGGCGTGAGCTATCTTTTCTTTTTGCGCCAATTGGCGCAAGACGTCGATTCGACTTGGCCGCAGGTGCAGGCAACGCTGGAAAAGATCCGGCGGCTGCTCGTCAATCGCAACGGCATGATCTGCAACGTGACTTTGGACGAACCAAATTACAAACAGTTTGAGCCCAAGCTGGTTGAATTTCTCAGCAACTTGCCGGCCGCTTCCATCAATCCGGCAAAGTGGTCGCCGGAATATCGCAGTGAGTTCGAAGGCCTGACGATTCCGGCGCAAGTGAATTACGTCGGCAAAGGTACGAATCTTTACAAGCTTGGTTACAAATTTCACGGCTCGGCGCTGGTGATCAACAATTTTCTGCGCACGACCTGGCTGTGGGAGCGCGTGCGCGTGCAGGGTGGGGCTTATGGCGGCTCGTGCAGTTTCGATCGGCGTTCCGGCGTTTTCAATTTTCTCTCTTATCGTGATCCCAATTTATTGACGACGCTCGAGAACTATGATCGGGCGAGCCAATTTCTGCGCGAGGTGGAATTGAGCCCGGACGAGCTGACCAAGAGCATCATCGGCGTTATCGGCGATTTGGACGCTTACCAATTGCCGGACGCGAAAGGCTACACCTCGATGGCGCGTTATCTCGCCGGCGATACCGATGCAGAGCGCCAGCGCCTGCGCGATGAAGTTCTCTCTACAACGGCGGCGGATTTCCGCAAATTTGCCGAGGCACTCGAACAGGTGAGCCGGCACGGTCTCGTCGTCGTGATGGGATCGCCGGCCGCGATTGAGACCGCAAATGCCGAGCGCAAGGATTGGCTCAGGGTTGTGAAGGTGATGTAGACTGGTTACTCCATGTCATTATATTAGGCCAAAATTGATATAAGATTTGTCCCGAAGGCTACGCCCGTAGGGGACGAGCGATAATTTCCCAACAATTTATTGTTGGGTAATCATAATCATGATTACCTCGCAAGTCCCAAAAGGGACGAATGAAAACGGTGTTTTCGTGATACTGTGAGCGTTGTTTTTCAATCGTCCCTTGCGGGACTTCGTATGAGGTGTATTTCATTCCCAGAAATAAATTTCTGGGCTAGTTTCATGTTGCCCCTTCGGGACGGTTATCAAAGCTTGACTCAATGAAGTGAACTGATTACTGTTTGCGTATCGCCCTTGTGCGTGTCTTTCTCTCTTTAAATCCCGCCAACGGCCCGATGCTTTTTCTGAGCAGAATTTCATCGTGACCGGGCACAATAAAATTTTTTAAGGCGCCAATTTTCGCATAACCGAGGCGTCGATAGAGTCGTTGCGCTTTCTTGTTGAAGGAAGATACGCACATAAAGACGTTGGGTTTTTCCGCGAAAATCCTTTTTTCGGCAAACGCGATCAAGCGGCTGCCGAGGCCCTGCCCTCGCCAATCCGCTCTCACCGCCACGGTCTGAATGTAACCGGTGAATGTGCCCTCCATTTGCAAAATAATGAAGCCGATCACCTCCCCCTTGGAAACGGCCACATAAACTTCTCGCAACGGATTGACCACAATCTTGAGAGCGTCGCTGTAAGTTCCTTTCAGGGTAATCCACGGCTCGGAGGTGGCCATGATCTGAGCGCAGGCGCGCGCTGCGGCCTTGTTTTGGAGCTTCTTAATATTAAAACGAGGAAAGTGTTTCGATTTCATTTGGGTTTGTAGTAGCGCCTTGAGGCGCAAAATGCCCGAATGACGATAACCTTTTGCTTTTGAAACGATGTCCTAATTTTCCAAGCCTGCCGCCTGAAGGCGTTACTACGAACAAATTCAGGCGCAAAATGTACTAATGACGATAAACTTTACTTCTGAAACGATATTCTAATTTTCCAAGTCCGGCGCCTGAAGGCGCAACTACAAACGCCGAGCCTACCTTCGCATCTCCGCGATGACCATGATTTTAGTGTTCGCCGAATACTTGGCCAATTCGAATTCAGCGAGCGCAACGACTTGCTTGACATTCACCAAGCCGGAGAGGTCGATCAACCTCGGGCCGGCCGCAAGGCGCACGCTCGGAATTTCTTCGCCGCCGTCGCCGTAATAGGTGTTAAGCTCCACAAACTTTTGCAACTCCCCCTTCGCCTCGGCAACCGTAGTCAGCAGCAGCGCGGCGCTGGGCAGGTGCAAACGCACGACGCCTTCGTGATCGATGATCACCACGGTGCGCGATTGGCTCTTCAACAAGCCGAAAAGATAGCGGTTCTCCTTGTGCAGCGCATACGCGGTGAAAAATTCGGTTTCCGACAACACCTCGACCGGTTGTCCATTGGCGCCGAGCGCTTGCTGCGCGATGGATTGCCGGCGTGAGGCCGGCAAAGCGCGGCCAAGTTTCTCGCGCTGGCGAATCTCCGTGGCGCCGATGGCGGTGGCGCGGACGATATGGAAGCGCGAATCGATTTCGAGCGTCACTTCGACCGATTCCGGCGCCGCCCCCATGCGCACGATCGCCGCCTCCGCATCCTGCCGGAGTTGCATCAACTGCTCATGCGTCGGATCAACGATGGTTCGCTCGATCGTTTCGTGAAGCAGCGCCAAAGCAACGCCAATGGCGGAAATGACCGGGTTGTTTTCGGAAACTTCGCCAGAGATTTTGAGCAAATTTGAGACAAACGGCACAATAGTCATCGCGCCGCCGCCGCCGCCAACAAGCTTCAACAGCGACGGCTCCAGTTTGTAATCATCGATCAGCCCCTGAATCGTCTCGACGACTTTGCTGCAGGCCTTTTGCAAAAAATCGTGCGCGGCCTCCAACGGATTCTTGCCGAGCCTTTGCCCGAGCGCATCGAAGGCCAAGCGCACATTTTCCTTGCCGCCGCGGGCATAATCGTGTTCGGGAACCAAACCGGCCATGTTGGCCGCGCCGGTCGTGGTCACCGCAATCTTGCGCTTCTCAGTTTGCAAATAAAAATAATCCGATTGATCGCCGGGGCGCGGCGAAGCGACGACGGGCTTGGCGCCGGCCATCTCGACCAATGGCGTAAAAGCCTCGTAGTAAAGCCCGGCAATGTGAGCGCTGCGCGGCCCGACGTCGATAAGTTGATCATGCTGCACGCGTGGCAAGCTGCCGCCGCCAACGGCGACGGTGTGGACATCTATGGTGCGGACGTAAACCTTGTGGCCGCCGATGCGGGCGCTGCGCATCATCGCCTTGCCGTGATGGATCGTGGAAATATCCGTGCTAGTGCCGCCGACGTCGAGAAAAATGCCTTCGGAAATTTTGGCGTACATCAAAGCCCCAGCCACACCGGCAGCCGGACCGGAGAGAATCGTCAAAATCGGCCGCTCGCGCATGCCTTTAATGTCCATAATTCCGCCGTCGGAGCGCATGATCATCAACGGCGCGGTGATGCCGACTTGGCGCAAGCTGCGCTCGGTCATTTCAGCCGTTGCCAGCGCCACCGGCAGAATGCTCGCGTTGATCACCGCCGTGCGCGTGCGCACCCGCAAGCCGTACAGCTCGGAAATCTGATGCGTCGCAGTGGCCGGCAGCCCGGCTTCTTGAGTGAATCGCATCACTTGCTGCTCATGCTCCGGGTTATCGACCGAAAACGCTTCGGCAGCGACAATCGCCTCCGCGCCCTCGCCGCGTAATTCGCGAATGGCTTGGCGAATCGTCTCTTCCGTGAGGCCCTTGCTCGTGTCGAGAAAACGAAAGCACGTGCGCAAAAATTTGCCCGGCGCCAGCTCGATCCGGTCGATGGCGATTTCGTGGCGGGCGCGCGTCGCTTCCCAGCCGCCGCCCATGCCGACGATGCCCACCATGGCCACGTCGCCCTCCAAAAGCGCGTTCGTAGCCTGAGTGGTGCTGTGTGCGACCAAGGCAATTTCTTTCGGATCGACGCGGCCTTTTTGGAGAACTTTCAAAAGCGCCGTAACTATGCCGTGCGCCACCCCTTCTTTGGCGCGATACGTGGTCGAGGTTTTAGCTTGGGCAATTAGGGTGAATTTTTCGGTTTCAATCGCCACCGCGTGGGTAAACGTGCCGCCAACGTCGATGCCGATGCGGATTTTTCTCATACAGTCGCTGTCTTCATGCTGGATGCTCGATGATCGTTATGCGTAACTGTGCCATATTGAAATTAAAATATAACAAAAGTTTTCCCGGAAAGCAACCGGTGAGTTTGTCCATTTCTCAACGTTGCTTTTTTGGAATTTTTTTGCTAATTTGCAATGTAGCCATTCGAATATTGACAGTAACCAGCAACGAGCAATCAGTTCATGACACCGCAAGACCTTTTCAAAAATTTCGGCGGGCAAAGTCATAACGACTTCCCGGCCATCAATGCCCCGGTTTTCAAATCATCCCAAGGCACTCCCTATCTCACCGCGCCGGGCGTCGTGCTCATCGCCAAACCGCATATCGAGCTTTCCGGCGTCAAAAGCTTTTTGGAGGGATTTGACAGCGGCTTGGGATTTGCCGGTTATCTCGATGATCCGACAGCGCTTTCATCGGGTACGCTGCTTTGCAAAATTGCCGGGCAAACCTGCTATGCCAGCTTCAGCCCGAAGCGCACGATGAACCGCGACGCCGCGCGCTATTTTAAGAATATTATGGAGAGCGGACACGGCTCGGTGTTGGAACATGCCAATTTCTCGTTTCTCTTTTACGGCATTTCACGCAGCCTCACCCACGAGTTGATTCGCCACCGCGCCGGTTTCGGATTTTCCCAGCTTTCCCAGCGTTACGTTTCGGGCCGCGTCTTGCGTTTCGTCGAGCGTCCGGAGTTTCAAGACAGCGGTAAATTTCATCAAATGTTTCTGGAGCGCATCGACCGGGCTTATGCCGAATATCATAAGCTTGCCGACTCGTTAATAGCCGAGCAAGAACACGGCACGGCGATTTTGAGCGCTGAGGCCAAAACCGATTTGCGCAAAAAAGTCAACCAGGCCGCGCGCGGGCTGCTGCCCAATGAAACGGAAACGATCATGGTGATCACCGGCAACGTTCGCGCCTGGCGGCACGTCATCGAGATGCGCGCCAGCGATCATTCGGAGCTGGAAATTCGCGCGCTCGCCGTGCGCGTTTTTCTCTGTCTCCGCCAAATCGAGCCGATCTTATTTGGCGATTATGAGCTGCACGAGCTGCCGGATGGAACGCATTCAGTGACGACGCCAAATCGCAAGGTGTGATTAGTCGACTCGCAATCAGTCTGATCGTAAGTAGACTATTGCGCCTGAAAATCGGAGAATGATTCGGATAACCATGACTGAATTTCGCTCCACTTATCAACAACTCATACGACGGCAGTATCTCTGGGTAGGCATCATTTTCGCCACCGTTCTCGCCGGCGAAATGGTCTTCGACGTCGTCGAACGCGCCGCCGGCAAATACCTCGTTTGGCAGAATGCGAGCCGCGAGAAAATCGGGCGCAGTTGGGAACAGGAACCGAAGCGCATTGCGGCCGATTCGCTCTTGGCAGACCTCACGCGTAAACGCCGCGGCCAGACGCTGGAAATCGAGAGCATCTCCAATCTGGAAGAGCTCATTCAATACGTCGAAACCAATCAACAGGCGCTGCTGCCGCCTTCACAATTTTTGCAAATTTATCGCCAGCTTCCATATTTTCTGCAGCCGCTCATCGCCGCTCCGGACTCACTGGTGGCGGATGCGCGCGCACAAAGATTGGCCAACGTTCTCGCCGAAGGCAATCGTTCGCTGTTTAATCTGATCATGCTTGATGCCGGCAATCAAACCATCCGCCGCACCTCTTTGAATGCCGACAAACTTTCCCTGCTCTTCAATTATGGCAAAGAGCAAAACCTCGGCGTGCGCCGCCAGGCTCGCTTCGCAAATTACGTTTTCGCGGCGGAGGAGTTTTGGGATTTATTCGAGAGGCTTCATCCCTTGCGGCGTCGCCAATTCATTGAACAAGTTTCGCTGCTCACCGAGTCCGCCGGCCAAATTACCGCGGTCGGCATTTCCAATCAAACCGGCAGTGAATTTGTCGAAGTCGCCTTTGCCATCTCCGACAGCCGGGCTTATGTTTACTATCTGCCCGAAGATTACGTGATGGACTTGCTCTCGCCGTATCGCGAACGGGCGTTCGATTTTTATCGCCTGCGGCGGCAGATGCTGGAGAATAGATAGAGATATTATTGCTGATAGCCGCATTTTAGTATAATGCATAAGCTTTTAATTTACTTGACATTCACTCGAATTTTTAATAAATTGGCTGTTATAATAGCCAATTTATGCTAATTTTGTCTTCTATAGTAGCCAATAAGATATGTCAACGGAACAACTTCTTCATATTTTGCACGACTGGAATTTTTGGAATCGTCCAATTCAGTCTTTTGTAGGCTATCGGCGCAAACTTTTGAATGAATTGATCAAAGCCGCAAAGCATCCGGAGATCAAAGTCCTTACGGGCGTTAGACGGGCCGGCAAGACGACGTTGATGTACCAGGTGATCAATCAGCTTTTGGCGCAACAAAACTTGCCGCAATCCTGCCTCTACGTTAATTTCGAGGAGCCGGCTTTTCTCAACGAGCTCACGAGTGAACTATTGGGTCAAATCTATCGCGTCTATCGGGAAAGAGTTTATCCCAAAGGAAAGAGCTATCTTTTTTTAGACGAGATTCAACATGTACCTAATTGGGAAAAATGGGTGCGGGCGGAATATGACAAAAAAACAGATGTGCAAATTTTCATTTCCGGCTCAAATTCGTCGTTGATGCAATCAGAATATTCGACTTTGCTCACCGGGAGAAACTTGAGCTTTCAAATCCGGCCGCTCAGCTTTCAGGAATTTTTGCAAGTACGCACCGGCATCAGTATTGGCGATCAAGCCGACTATTTTGCTCTCGCTCAACAAAAGGCTGAAATCAAGTTTCAGCTTGCAGACTATCTTAAGTGGGGCGGATTCCCGGCCACCCTGGATCGAGACGAAACGGAGCGCAAGCAGCTTCTGAAACAGTATTTCGACGACATCATCAACAAAGACATTATTGCGCGCTACCAAATCCGCGAGACCTTCGGCCTAAAGCGGCTCGCGGCGTATCTGTTGCAAAACACCGGGAATCTGATGAGCATGAACGCCTTGCAAAAAAGCGTGAAGCTCAACAAGGAAACGAGCAAAGAGTATCTCAACTATTTTGAGGATGCCTATTTGCTTTTTCAGGCGCTTTTTTTTGCCTATTCCCTAAAGCAATCCCTGGCCAATAATCGCAAGATCTATGCTTGCGATCCCGGGTTGCGCAACGCGGTGTCGTATCCTTTCACCAAAGATTTCGGGCGCATGGCGGAAAACCTGGTTTATCTCAAGCTGCGCGACGATTACGAGCAGGTCTTTTATTGGAAACAAACCAACGAAGTCGACTTTGTCGCGGTGCGCGGCAATCAACTGCTGCCAATACAAGTGTGTTACAGCGAAAACATACCCGAGCGGGAGTTGAAAGGACTAGCACAATTTATGCGCGAATTTCACGCGTCCGAAGCGTTGTTGATCAGCGAGGACAAGCACAGCCAGGAGAGCATAGCGGAAGGCACAATTCATTTTGTGCCGCTGTGGCACTTTTTAATCAGCCAGGCAAATTCGTAATATGCTCTCTCGCGTCATCTTCATTCTCCTGACTTTTCTGACCGCACTGCTGCTCATCGCCGGTATCGGGTTCTTCGTGCTCGTCAAAGATTTGCCGCACATTCCCGACGACTTGCGCAATTTGGTTTACAGCCAGCCGACGGAAATTTACGCCGGCGACGGCACGCTCGTGCAGCGCCTCGGCGGCAAATCGTACGTGCCGCTCGCGCAGATCAGCCCGAATTTCCAAAAAGCCTTGTTGGCTGCAGAAGACGGGGAATTTTATTCTCATCATGGCGTTGACAAGATTGCGATCGCGCGCGCCGCGATTTTGCGCGGGTTCAGAGGCAGCTCGACGATCACGCAGCAACTCGTCAAAAATCTTTTCTTCTCTTTCCAACGCCTCTGGTCGCGCAAGCTGAAAGAGATTCTCATCAGCCTGCAAATCGAATCGACGTTCACCAAAGAGCAAATTTTCGAGGCCTATTGCAACCTCGTCTATTTCGGCGGCACGGCGTACGGCGTCGAGGATGCGTCAATGCAATTTTTTGGCAAGCCGGCCTCGGCATTGACGATTCCCGAGGCGGCCATGCTCGCCGGCATCGTCAATTCGCCATATTATCTTAATCCTTACTCCCACTTCGAAGCGGCACAGTCTCGTCAACGTCTCGTTCTGCGGCGCATGCGCGCGAAGAATTTCATCGACGCGGCCACGTTCGATCTGGCCATGGCCGATTCTGTCGAGTTGACCGGCCGGCCGAGCGTAGGCAATGATTTCATCAACTATGTCATTTCCCAGGCGGAGGAGCGCTTTGGCCGCGAGGCGGTACAATACGGCGGCTTGAAAATTTACACAACGATGGATCCGCAACTGCAAGCCATCGCCGAAGCAACGCTGCGCGAGGGCGTGACAAAACTGGAGGCCGCGCTTGACTCAACCGGCGCGCCGCTGCAAGGCGCGCTCGCCGCCATCTCGGTACCGACGGGCGAAGTGCGCGCCTTGGTCGGAGCGCGAAGCTACGTTCCCGGCGGCTTCAATCGCGCCGTCAACAGCAACCGTCATGTCGGCTCCGGCATCAAACCGTTTGTCTATTTTACGGCGCTGGAGAATTTGCACCCGGACGGGCGCAGTCTGACGCCAATTTCCATCGTCAATGACACCATGGTGACATTCAAACTTCCCAATCGCCAAACCTGGAGCCCGCGCAACTTTGATCGTCGCCATCGCGGCCGGCTGACGCTCAAAGCCGCGCTGATGCAATCCATTAATGCTGTTTCCGCGCAACTCGTCGCCGAGCTTACGCCCAAACTCGTTATAGAAACCTGCCGGCGCTTCGGCGTCACCTCGCCAATAGATGAAGTGCTGCCGCTTTCGCTCGGCACTGCCGGAATTTCTCCGCTTGAGATGGCCGCAGCGTATGCGGTTTTTGCCAACAACGGCGTCTATTACAAACCGGTCGCGATCAAGCGCGTCGAAGACGCCAACGGTGTGGTGCTCGACCGCGCTTTGACTTTTGGCGATCCGCGTTTTGATCCGCATTTGACATATCAAATGCTCGACATGATGACGGGAGTCATCGAGGGCGGCACCGCCCACGTAATTCGCGATATGGGCTTTGAGGCGCCCGCCGCCGGCAAAACCGGCACGAGCACCGATTTTACCGATGCCTGGTTCACCGGTTTCACGACGGCGCTTTCAACTTCGGTTTGGGTTGGGTATGATCGCATTTATCAAATGTACACCCGCCAACCGCGAAGGCGTGGTGTGGATGGCGCACGCGGCGGCGCGCCGATTTGGGCGGAGTTTATGAAACGTGCAACGAACTTTTATCCCGCCAACGATTTCCCGATGCCGCCGGGCCTCAAAATCTGGCGGGTCGATCCGCGCACCGGCAACCGCGTTCTCGATTACCAGTATGGCATTGAAGTGGCGTTGCCGGAAAATGTCGAGCCGGTTTTCGCGCCGTTTGGTGAGCAGCCGGAGGCAGCGCCGAAAAGTGATTCAACAGAAACAGGCTGATAAAACCTTTAAAACTTGCAACCAAAAAAATAATCGCTCATCCCGCCGCGGCGGGAGAACAACTCACGGAAATGAATTATAAAAATAAAGCAACTATTCAAGCCTTCCCTGAAAAAGGCAAAACGATTTTGGGCAAAACTATTAAAGCGGCCTTGTTGAAGCTTCAATTGTTTTGTCCCAATAGTCTTGCCTTTTTCGTTGCGGTTCCCTTTTCGTTGCAAAATTTTTTAAGATATAACCACGTTGTCGGACTATGATCTCCTTTCGTTGGCTCATCCTGCGTTTGTTTTGGAGCTTGCTTCTGTTGCCGCTCGTGGCGTTTCCGTTGCTTTGGCTCTTGCACGAAGTGGCGTTTCCCCAGGCTTATTTTGCCGACGAATTTGCCGTCGCACTCGTGTGGATTTTAGTATTCGCCGCCACGAGCTGGGTTGTGAGCCGCTCGGGCATGAAACGTTTCACGCATCTTGAAGAGGCCGGCAGGAAAGCGCTCACCCAGAATCAAGAAGAGGAGATTGAAGAAATTTTTGTGCTGATGCAGTCGCTCTTTGCCGGGGGACTGCTTTCCGAGCGCTTTCAGCAAAAAATCAAACCGCGGCTGCTGCGGCAGTATTTTTCATTCTATGCAGCGCATCCGGAAAACGCCCGGCCTCGCGAGCAATTGCTGGAAGCGCTCCGCGCCGGCATTCGCGCCGAAGAAAGCTACAACGTTCTCAAAAAGTTCGTCCTCGCGCAACCGGCGCTGACTTTGCCGATCATCGACCTCGCCGAAGAGTTGCTGGAGCGCCAGTCCGACGATAACGACCTGCTGGTGTTTCTAACGCGCCAATATTTGCGGGAGCGCCAAACTCACTACCGCGCCGAGCATGTTTATGCCAAATCTCTCTCCGGCAGCGGGACATTAACGCCGGAGATTTTGTCGCTCTGCCGCGATCGTTTGGTGCGATTGCAGCGCCGGGATGATTTTGCCGCGTGGAGCTACGTGCGAGCTTTTCAAACCGGCGAGCAGCAAAATTCCGCCATCCGCCGATTGCTCTATGAAACACATCGGGATTATCAGCGCCTCGGCCGTCGCGATGCGCTCGCGCACGTCATCACCACCATCGTTGCTGATTTCACGCCGGAAGAGATTGCGGGTTGGGCGGTCGAACAACAGGAGAAGCGAACGCGGTCGTGGCGATTCCGCGTTGAAAGAGTTCTCTTTCATTTGCAACAATGGCTGTTGGAATTGTATTCACGGTTGCGCGAGCGCCGCAAGTGGGTGTATGTCACCATCGGCGCGGTGATCGCTTTGAGTGTGGGTTATCTTGCGCTGTTCCGAAGCGAAACGCAAAATCGTGTCGAGGCAACGCCGGCTGCCGCGGTGGAAGATTCCACGACGGCTTATTTTGCCTTGCAGGTCGGCGCGCTGCGCAGTGTCAAGATCGCCGAGGGCGAGGCCGCGAAATTCCGGCGCCGCGGGCTTGAGGTACACGTGCTGAAACCGGGGCCTTCGCAACGTTTGCACCGCATTCGCGTCGGCAAATATCACAGCAAGCCAGCCGCGAAAATGGCCGCCGACAGCTTGAAAGCCGCCGGGCTGGTGCGGGATTATTTCGTGACGAATTACGAAGAAAAATGAAATTTGCCAAAAACCGAACACATTAAAATTGCCGTCTATAATTTTCTTGCTCATCAGTTCGTCGCCAGATGTCCCATTTTTTTAGCAACTTCTTCTTGCCACGTGGTGAGATGTTCCAACGGCAAGCTCAGCGGCACAACCATCCGGCCGGGGAAATGTTTCTTTAGCAACAAAAGGCCGGCAGTGGAAACTTGCAGCTCGCGCAACGTTTCCACATTTATCTCGATGCGGTAAGCGTTTGACAAGGCAAGCAATTTATCGGTCAAAAGCCGCAACTGTTCATCGGAAAGATTTTGCGTTTCCTGTTCGTCTTGCGATTGGCTGTCATGCGACAGAAGCTTCTGCACGAGCATTTGCGCGGCAATGCTCTCCCGCCACATCGCCACCTCCGCTGCAACTGCAGGAGACTTGTCCAAGCCTTCTTTCACGGCATTTTGGTAAACATATTCATGCTCGATCATCGTGATGATGGCTTCACGCAAACTGAGACGAAATTTTTGGCGATTGCTGAAATCCAAATGATACGCGCCCACGCTCAACCGGCGCAGAAATTCTTTGATGGTCCATTGCGCGCCGTCGTCGAGTGTCACCAGCGTCTCGTTGAGATTGGCCTCCAAGCTCTGTCCGGCCCGGGAAAATTCGCTCTCGCTCATGGGCGAGGGATTCAGTTTCCTGATGAACGCCGTCGTATCTTCGCCAATGTGAAAGGCCTCCTCCAAACGCTCGGTCAAATATTTGAACCGCGCCGGCGGCACCTCAGTCTTTTTGCCCACCATCATTTGCTTGAAATACTTGGTGAACTCTGTGCCCGCCTCTTGCTTGTCAAGCTTTTTGCCTTGGCTACGAATTTTGGAAGCGATTTTCTCATTAAAAAGCTCCTCGATGGCGGCTTCACGGTGGAGCTGCTCTAAAAAAGCATGCGTGCGCGCCGATTCAGCGAGGCCTGCTTTTTCGGCATCCTGCGCCAGCAATTTTTCTGCAATCAAGGAACCCAAGAAAAGAGCTTTTGCTTGCTCGACATCTTGAAACGGCTTTAAGCGCGGGGTGAGCTCAAATCGCCGTCGAAATTCATCTGCTGTAATTTTCAAGCTGCCAACGCGAGCAATGGCTGTCGGCTCTTCGTGCTTCGAGCAGGCAGCAATCGTAATGAGAATCCAAAAAAGCAGAACCGGTTTCGGGAATGAAGAGAACATAAAACGCGCGTTCAATGTTTTCCAAACTTGTGCAAAAAGAAAATAGCATTACACACGGATTAAAAAACCACGCGGATAAGTGCCACAAAATTCCGTGTGAATTTTTGATCCGTGTGTAATCCTTTTTGGGCTGCGGATATCCGCAATGGGTAATATAAGCATCACTCGTTTCAATTGCAACAATCGCGTAACTTTGCCAAATGCGCCGGATGGCTCAAGTGCGTTTGCAAAGGAAAATTCGAAAAACAACTGGACAAGCCCCGGAGAATTTTTTATATTGGCTACCATGAGCGCTTTATCACGGAAACAGAAAAAAAGAATAGCCCAGCTTGCCGGCAAAAAACCGGCCGGTGAAATCGCGCGCAGCCTGCACCTGCCTGAACAAACAGTCAGCGAATTTTTGCAGACCGTGCAAGCCGCGCAGCGCCGCCGTGAAAGATGGTTTAAAATAGCCCTATTGGCGCTGCCTGTGCTCTTTTTTGCGGCTGTGGAACTCGTTCTTCGCGGTTTCGACTATGGCGGAAATCTTTCGCTTTTTATTCCATTGGAGGCGGCACCCGGCTATTTGCGAGTCAATCCCCAAGTCGGATTGCGCTATTTTGCGAATCTGCGGGTGGCGCCGGAAACTTCAAACGATGTATTCGCCGCCTACAAAGCTGCCGGTACCTATCGTATTTTTGTGTTGGGCGGCTCATCGGCTTATGGTTATCCTTACGGCCACAATGGCAGCCTTTCCAAATTTCTCCTGCAACGGTTGCAAGCGTATTTCCCGGAAAAGCGTTTGGAGGTTGTCAATCTCGCCATGCCCGCGATCAACAGTTTTTCCCTTCTCGATATGCTCGATGAAGCTTTGCAACAGCGGCCGGATGCGCTGGTCATTTACGCCGGGCACAACGAGTATTATGGCGCGCTGGGCGTCGGCTCCACCGAATCGCTGGGGCAATCCCGTGCGATGATCAGGCTTTATCTCAAGCTGCAAAATTTTCGGACGTTTCTTTTTTTGCGCCGGCAAATTGAAAATCTCAAACGCTGGTTCGCTAAAAAGCCCGCCAATGCCGAGGCGGATGGCGCGACGCTCATGGAGCGCATGGTGGGGAACAAGGCCATCCCGTTTGGCAGCATGACATATAATCGCGGTGTGGAGTTTTTTCAGCAGAATCTGCGCGAATTCTGCAAACGCGCGCACGAGCAGCGTGTGCCCGTTTACTTTTGCACGTTGGTGAGCAATCTTCGCGATCAGGCGCCTTTTGTCTCGTTGGCTTCCGGACAGATCGATTCCGTGCTCTTGCGCACCGCAATGCAAAAAGGGCGTGAGCTGGAAAAGACCGGCGCGTTTGCGGAGGCGCTCGCAATTTACCAAAGGCTGGCTGAGCAAGAGAAAGCTTATGCCGAGCTTTATTACCGCTTAGGCAAATGTTGCGAAGCGCTCCAACGCGTCGACGAAGCGCAAAAATTTTATCAGCAGGCGCGTGATCTCGATGCGCTGCGATTCCGCGCGCCGGCAATTTTCAACACGGTCATTAGCGAAGTGGCCGCGGAGACAGATAATCCGCTGGTGCAGGTTGACTCGGCATTTGTCAGCGCCTCACCGCAGGGTTTGATGGGCAACAATCTTTTTCTCGAGCATCTGCATCCGAATCTGCAAGGCTATTTTATGATGGCGCGAGAAATCGCGCAAGCGATGCAGCGCGCAGGCGCTATCGAGCGCGTTTGGCCAAATAGTGCGAACATGCCGGATTCAGCGCTGTGGCAACAACGCGCGGTCACGCCGCTCGATTTGGAGGTTGCCAAAATTAGAATTGGGATGCTGACGAGCCGCTGGCCGTTTGTGCCGGAGCGTGTACACGGCAATTTTCAATATCAGGCGCAAGATGAAATTCAGCGTCTCGCCAAAGCGTTGTGGCAAAAGAATCTCACGTGGGAGCAAGCGCACGTCAAAGCCGCGGAGTTTTATGCTCAACAAGGCGATCTGCGTTCGGCAGCGAAGGAATATGAAGCGCTGATTTTGGAAACGCCTTACAACGTTTCGCCGTACTTGCGTGCCGGCTCGGTGAACGTCGCGATGGGAGAAATGGCAGCGGCGAAGAAACGATTCACGGCTTCTCTGGCGATCAGCGAGACTGCCGAAGCGCACGAGAATCTCGGCGCGATTTTGCTGCAAGAAAAAAATGTCAGTGCGGCTTTGCCGCATTTGGAGATGGCGCTGCAGGCGCGGCCCAACGACCCTGAATTGCTTTACAACCTGACCGGCGGCTACCTGATGGCGGGGAAAGCCGACCAAGCCGAGGCCACTTTGCGCCAACTGGAAAGAGTGCGGCCGAGCAGTGTCGAGGTGGCCGCATTGAAAAATGATCTGTTGAATTTGCGCCGGTTTTTAGAAAAACGCAGCGCCGGGCAATAGTCAGTTACAAATGAAATCTCTTTCGCAGACAACGCGCCACGTGGTGCAAAAAAAAGGCAAAAACTTTTCCGCCGGGAAACACCGAAGGCACCGAGATTCGCCGAAAGAAAATTTTCGGCGAGTCTCGGTGGTTTCGGTGAAGTTCGGCGGGTCAATTTTTTCCTGGTTGGTTCCGGCTCGGGCCATTGCTCAGCAAAAATCAGAAAAAATTCTGAAAGTTTAACGGCAGAATAATTTGACGACAGAATGATTCTGCCGTCAAATTATTCTGCCTAAAGTTTTTGTGCTGCGCGAAGGGCTCCAGTTTTTAGTCTACGACCGCAGGCTTGTCTGAAATCCTGGCATAGTTTGGTAAAGTGAAATCCTTGCAAAAGAAAATCAAAAAAACGAACAAAAGCGCCGAGCCGCAACGGCATCGCAAAGAATACTTTTTTCGCGCGGCGCTCGTTCTCATACCCTTTATCATTTTGCTCGGCGTTGAAATCGCTTTGCGTTGGTTCAATTATGGCGACAATCTCGATCTCTTTATCACGCTCGAAAAGAATCCGGCGTATTGGATAACCAACCCGCAAATCGGCCGGCGTTATTTTCTCAATAAAAATTTTTTGCCGGCCACTTCTTATGACGCTTTTTGCAAGCAAAAGTCAACCAATGCCTACCGCATTTTTGTGCTGGGCGAATCCGCGGCCGCGGGGTTTCCTTATTTCAACAACGGCGCGTTTTCGCGTATGCTGCAAGCACGTCTTCAGACGCGGCATCCGGATAAAATCATCGAGATGGTGAATCTCGGCTTGCCGGCGGTCAGCTCATATACGTTGCTCGACTTGGCTGACGAGCTGGTGAGTTATCAGCCCGATGCGATTTTGATTTATGCCGGCCACAATGAATTTTACGGCGCGTTCGGCAGCGCTTCCACGGAATCTTTTGGGCAGGCGCGAGGGGTCATCAAGCTGTATTTGCAATTGCAGCATTTCAAGCTCGTGCAGCTTTTGCGTCAAGCGATCTTTGCGCTAAAAACGAAAACGCCAAGCGCGGCTGATGGCGACCGCACGACGTTAATGGCGCGGATGGCCGGTGAGAAGCAGATTCCGTATCGCGGGCCACTTTACGATAAAACGCTAAAATCATTTCACAATAATCTGGCAGAGATCATCCAAATTTTGCAAACGCGCGGCGTCAAAATTATGCTTAGCGAATTGGTGAGCAATGTTGGCGATCAAAAGCCTTTTGTGTCGATGTTTAATAACAAAGCCAATCGCAGCGGGTGGCAAGCGCATTTTGATCGCGGCGTGGCATTGGCGCAGGCCGGCAGTTGCGGTGCAGCATGGTCTGCTTTTCAGCAAGCCGCCCAACTTAATGATTTGCCAGCTATCTTACATTTTGAAATGGCCAAATGCCTGATGAAATTGAATCGCTCCGCCGAGGCGCAAATCGAGTTTCTCAAAGCCAAAGATCTCGATGCGCTGCGTTTTCGCGCCAGCGAAGATTTGAATCAAGTGACGCGCGATTTGGGCGCAAAATTTAACGTTCCAGTCGTGCCAATGTCCAAAGCATTTGCCGAGGCCTCGCCGCACGGCATTATCGGCAGCAATTTGATGCTGGAACACGTGCATGCAAATGTGCAAGGTTATTTTTTGATGGCAAAAGCTTTTGACGAGAGCATGCAGCGCCATCATTTTATACCGACGGAGCGAAATGCGCAACCCCTTCCGCCCGACTCGGTTTTCTGGCAGCATCGCGGCGTGACGGAACTGGATGAAGAATTGGCGCGCCTGCGCATTCAAGTTTTGATGTCCAACTGGCCGTTTCAGCCGGACGCGCAAAAATTTACTCCGCTCGCCTACAATCCACGCAATGTGATGGAACAATTGGCCTACGCGCTATGGCGGGAAGAGATCAGTTGGGATGCGGCGCACTTGCAATTGGCCGAACACTACGCCAAAACGAATCAACCGGAAAAAGCCGCGGCTGAAGACGAGGCGCTCGTGATTGGCATGCCCTACCTGGTGGCGCCCTATCTTCGTCTAGGGTTGACTTATATGACGCTCAATCGTCTCGATGAGGCTTTCGACATTTTCATGAAATCTTTGGCGGTTGAGCCGACGGCGCTGGCGCAGAAATGGCTCGGAGCCATCTCTATTCACAAAAATCACCTCTCTGAAGGGTTGAGCTACTTGCGCCAAGCTTTGCAGAAAGAGCCGAATGATCCGGAGACGCTTTATAATATTTCGGTAGGGTATGCGAAGGCCGGCGATTTTGCCAACGCGAAGGATTTTGCGGAAAAATTAGTGCAAGGTTTTCCCAATTACCCCGGCGCGAAAGAGCATTGGCAGAGAGTGCAGGCTTTTGCGCGCTGAGCCGCCTCGGGAAATTTTTTACTCTGAAATGTTCTTAAAAACAAAAAGCCTCTCCATATTTAGAGAGGCTTTTTGTTTTAAGCTAAAAAGTCAATGCCGGAAGGCATAACTACAAACTATTTCGCCAACACCAGCTTGCGCACTTGGATGAAATCACTCGTCTCCAGCTTGTAGAAATAAACGCCGGAGCTGACGCGCTGGCCTTGGCTGTTCAGGCCGTTCCATTTTACGGTGTGGGTGCCAGCCGCTTGTTGGCCATCATACAGCGTGGCCACCACCTGTCCGTAGAGGTTAAAAATTCTGAGTGTCACCCCGGTATTCTTCGGGAGACCGTAGCGAATCTGCGTTTCAGGATTGAACGGGTTCGGATAGTTTTGCTCGAGGAAATAAGCCGTTGGCAAGGCCGTTGGCCGTTCATCAACCCCAACTATGAAACTGCATTTACGAGTGTCATAGTTCCACTTATTATAATACGCCGGATTGATGCTGCCAAACTGCGTGTAGATGGTAACCGTCGGGCCGCTGTCGTCGATGTTGGTGATGTGGTTATTGCCAAAGCCGCCGCGGCCGCCTTCGTTGTCGCCGCCACGAATGCCGAATTTGTAAACTGTGCCGACGCGGTCTTTGCCGGAAGCGACGCTATCCGGTCCATACATGACTTGCCGCGTGAAAATCGAATCACCGGCAACGCGGTCGCCGTTGGTGCCGTCATCGTACAGCTTCTTGGCCAGATTATTTTGCAAGCCCAGGCCCCAATCGCCGCCGGTATTGCTCCAACCGCCAACGGCCGGGCCGTTCATCCACACGCCCCACTTCAAGATCGAATCGGCCTCGGCAATATTATAAGTGCCTTGGATATCGAACAGGGTATCGCCGGCCGCAACCTGGCAAATCGCCGGGCGCAAGTCCACCTCCCAGGTCACCAGCACGTTGCGCGCCAATTTCGACTGATTCGGGAACGTCGGCCGGCGGCGCGCCGACACCAAACTCGCTTCGGTGTCCTGCACCGTCATGCTCGCGCCCGAAGCTTCAATGCGCCGGCGCTCTGCGCGCGAAGCCGGACTGCCGGTGAAATTGAAGTCGTAATAATTCTCGCGAACATCCGCGGCGTTTTTCACCAAATAATATTGATAATCTAAAATCTCGCCGATGTTGGTGACCAGCTTGACGGTGGCGGAGTAGATGTTGAGAAAACCCTGCCGCAGCAACCGCATCCGCTGCACTTCCGTGGCCGTACCGTTGTAGCCGGTGCCGACTTCCAGCGTGTCGCCATGCGAAAAGCCGCGATCCGTGATCGCTTGGGAGACATCGGTTTCAAAAGTCACCAACACGGTATCGGTGCCGCCACCGATGATCGGCGGAATATCGCCGAACCATTTCCAGTAAAGCGTCGTGTCGGGTGTGTTGACCTTCAACGGCAATGACCGATTCCCTGAGAAGCCGCCCAACTCATTTTCCCACTGGATCGCCGTCGCGGGATTGTTTTTGTCGGTATTGACAAATTGATACGGCACCTCCGCGGCGGCTTTCGGAAATTTGATCACGCCGCTCCAGAATTTCTCCGCCGGATAATTCAATTGCCCGGCATTCTGTGATTCTGTTTCCGGCTTCAGCAAAATGCTTCTGCCAAAGTCCAGCGGCGCCACGCCGCCGCGCACACCGATGGCTTGCAGGTTGGGATTAAAATTGATATAACCCGCCACATTCACGCGGAACAGCACGTCGATCGAATCCGCCGAAGTGAACGGCGTATAAAATTGATCGCGATTATTCACCGTATTGTAAAATAACAGTGGCAGGGTCTCATCGGCGTTGCCGACGGTCCATTCGCGGTCTCCGGTGTTGACGTTGGCCTCATAGCCGCTGTTGCCGTCGTTTTCCGAGTCCGCAAAAATCTTGAACCGTAACACTGTTCCTGGAGCAAATTGTAACGTGACCGTCCAGTAGTCGCCGGCAATATGTGTTAACTTGCCGCCGGTCGCATTGTCCCAGGTTAACGGGGCAGTGTTGCCACGAAGTTGAATATTCGCCCGCGGCGTGATGGTGTCCGGCACCGTCGAGGTATTTACCCAAAATGTCACTTTGACGTTTTGTGGAGCTGGTGGCGTACACTTTCTGGTATCAAAATTCCAGTTCTTGTAATACGCCGGATTGATGCTGCCAAACTGGGTGGAGATCGTAACCGTCGGGCCGCTGTCGTCGATGTTGGTGATGTGGTTATTGCCAAAGCCGCCGCGGCCGCCTTCGTTGTCACCGCCACGAATGCCGAATTTGTAAACTGTGCCCACACGGTCTTTGCCGGAAGCGACGCTATCTGGTCCATACATCACCTGCCGCGTGAAAATCGAGTCGCCGGCAGTGCGGTCGCCGTTGGTGCCGTCGTCGTACAGCTTCTTCGCCAGATTATTCTGCAAGGCCACACCCCAGTCACCGCCGGTTTGGCTCCAACCACCGACGGCCGGGCCGTTCATCCACACGCCCCACTTCAAGATCGAGTCGGCTTTGACAACATCAAAATCGCCTTGAATGTCGAACAGCGTATCGCCAGCCGCAACCTGGCAAATCGCCGGGCGCAAGTCCACTTCCCAGTTCACCAACACATTGCGTGCCAATTTCGACTGATTCGGGAACGTCGGCCGCCGGCGCGCCGACACCAAACTCCCTTCGGTGTCCTGCACCGTCAAGCTGGCGCCGGAAACGTTAATCCGCCGGCGCTCTGCGCGCGATGCCGGGCTGCCGGTGAAATTGAAGTCGTAATAATTCTCGCGAACATCCGCGGCGTTTTTCACCAAATAATACTGATAATCTAAAACCTCACCGATGGTGGTGACCAGCGTGTCGGTGGCTTGGTAGATATTGGAAAAACCCTGCCGTAACAAGCGCGTCCGCTGCACTTCCTTTGCCGTGCCGTTGTAGCCGGTGCCGACTTCGATGGTGTCGCCATGCGCAAAGCCGCGATCCGTGATCGCTTGGGTGACATCGGTCTGGAAGGTCGCCAACACCGTATCGGTGCCGGCGCCAATAACCGGCGGAATATCACCGAACCACTTCCAGTAAAGTGTTGAGTCCGGCGTATTAGCTTTCAAGGGCAATGACCGGTTGCCTGAGAAGCCGCCCAACTCATTTTCCCATTGGATCGCCGTCGCGGGATTGTTTTTGTCGGTATTGACAAATTGATACGGCACCTCCGCGGCGGCTTTCGGAAATTTGATCACGCCGCTCCAGAATTTCTCCGCCGGATAGTTCAATTGCCCGGCATTCTGTGATTCTGTTTCCGGCTTCAGCAAAATGCTTCTGCCAAAGTCCAGCGGCGCCACGCCGCCGCGCACACCGATGGCTTGCAGGTTGGGATTAAAATTGATATAACCCGCCACATTCACGCGGAACAGCACGTCGATCGAATCCGCCGAAGTGAACGGCGTATAAAATTGATCGCGATTATTCACCGTATTGTAAAATAACAGTGGCAGGGTCTCATCGGCGTTGCCGACGGTCCATTCGCGGTCTCCGGTGTTGACGTTGGCCTCATAGCCGCTGTTGCCGTCGTTTTCCGAGTCCGCAAAAATCTTGAACCGTAACACTGTTCCTGGAGCAAATTGTAACGTGACCGTCCAGTAGTCGCCGGCAATATGTGTTAACTTGCCGCCGGTCGCATTGTCCCAGGTTAACGGGGCAGTGTTGCCACGAAGTTGAATATTCGCCCGCGGCGTGACCGTGTCCGGCACCGACGAGGTATTCACGATAAATGTCACATTGACCGTTTGCGCCGGTGCGACCACAACGGCCACCAACAAGAAAAGCGTCATTAACAAAAATCGCTTCATAGCCTATTCTCCTTACATTCATCAAAACGTGAATAATTTAAACTTCCGATTTGTGGAAGGATTTGTTTGCGCACTTCACCTCCGATCTTGATTTTAAAAATTCAGTCCCACTGAAAACATTTTTGCATTGTCGAGCAGGCCAAAGTCGGCATAAGCAAAGTCGATGTTGATGATGCCCGCCGCGCCGGTGTTGTACTTCAAGCCCACGCCATACGTCAACCCTTCTTCACTGTCGTCACGAAAGAGCGATTTGTAGCCGCCGCGCAGGAAAAGCAAATCATGAATCGCGACCTCCGTGCCGACGTTGACCACGCCCGTATTGTCGCTCGGCCGCAGCGCATCAGCGGCCAGGGTCACTTTGCTTCTCGCCGCGCGCAGCAGATCATAAGCGACGCCGACGCGAAAGAACAGCGGCAGCGGCCATTCATCGGTTTTCAACGCCGCCACGATGGTCTCGTTGTTGCCGCCGTTGTCTGGGTCCGTATCAATGCGCTTGAACAGGTCCTTGCCTTCGTATTTGAGATCCGAGCCAAAATTTGCGATGCTCATGCCGAGGCGCAACTCGTTGAACTGCGTCACGAAAACGAGACCGACATCGAACGCAACGGCGGTGGCGCGCTCATTCCAAATTTTCTGCTCGATATATTTGAAGCTGCCGCCGATCGAAAACCGGTCGGTCATCGTGCGGGCGTAACTGACGGCCACGGCCAGGTCACTCGCGGACCAGCGCGCGCCGGTGCCCTCCTGATTAAGCTCGTCGATCACGTCCTCTTCGCCGTAATCAAGCTGCGTCACGCTCAAGCCAAGGGCATTGCCGCCGCCGACATTCAGCACGATGCCGGCCCAGTTGAAATCGGTATCGACCAGCCATTGCGTGTGGGAAACCAGCACTTGCGATTTCTCGAGGCGCGAGATGCCGCCGGGATTCCAATAAAGCGCCGAGGCATCATTAGCGACCGCCACGAACGTGCCGCCCATGGCCGCCGCGCGTGGGCCGATGGAAATGCCCAAAAACGGCGAACTGGAGGTGCCGACTTTGGCTTGCGCCCACAATTCGGCGTTTGCCGTGCAGCTCACAACCACGAGCGCGGCGATGATGATCATTCGGCAATTCTTTTGGCTGAACATTTTATGCTCCGTTGGAATAATAAATTCACGGATATTGGAATCTCTTCTTCAAATCAGTTGGCAGATTTTTATCCGCTGGACTTCATTCATTCGTTGGCAGAATAAACTTGCCACTGCCTCTGCCACTGCTACTGCCTCTGCAACTGCCACTGCCTCTGCTACTGCTACTGCCTCTGCTACTGCCACTGCCTCTGCCACTGCTACTTGATTATAGCGATCTTGCCCTTCTCCTGCCCCATCCTCGAATCCACCACGTAGAAATAAATGCCTGGCGCAATATCGAGATTCTCGAAGGTTTTGAGATTCCACGTGACCGAACCATCCTGAATATCGTTATCGTGATTGAGCGTGCGCACCAGCTCGCCGCGCGCCGTGAAAACGTGAATCGTCGCGCCGGCGGGCACACGCGTAAATGTGATGCGCCGCTCGCCACGGCCGCTGGTCACGCCCGGCGGCAGCGGCGGCTCGTGAATCGAGCTGACCACATACGGATTCGGCACGACACGAATGCGATTAACCTCGGCGCGAGCACGTTGCGCATCGACCGCGGGTTTTTCCGGTTTGAAGGCAAAAAGATCGCCGCGGCGGAATGGCTTCGAGGTGACAATAAACAACGTGTCGGCCGGGCCGAATGTGATGGTCGTATCCTTTGTCGATGAGAAAACCATATCCCAAGTCGGCGAAGGGACATTGCCGGGGCCGGGCTCGACCAGCACAATTTCGTCAAATGTCGAGAGCGTCCTGCCATTGTTGTCGCGGTCGAGCAGCAAGAAATCGATATAGCGATTTTCGGTCCTATTAAAAATGCGATAATTCGTCGGAATCGGGCTGGCGCCGAGCAGGGTCGACGAAGTATCGACGATATTGTTGGAAAACTCGAAGCGGTAATCTGCGGCATGGCGAAAGCCCCGAATGGTTTGGTTGCCGAGATTGAGCTCGAGCGGCGCAAAGCTGAAAAAGAACGGCTGCCGGTCGCGATTGAACCGCGATTTGGCGTCATCCTTGACAATCGCCCTGACATTGCGGAACGAAAGCGTCAAGCCGTCAAAATTGTCCGTATCCGACAACCGCGGCGCCGTGCTGCTCGCCGGAATTTGTCGCTGAATCGAATCAACCCGGGTGCTGCGAAAAACCGAATAATATTGATAGCGAATCGCATATTGGCCTGGCGGCAAGCTTCCTGCTCTGGTGGGCCTGATCTTGCCGGTATCAAAACGCAAAATGTAGCTGGTGTCAGGAACGACGGCGCCGCTGGGGTTGCGCAAAGTCACCGAGCCGGGCACGATGTTTTGCCGCGACAAATTGACGAACGCGTTGTCCTCGAGCAAAACGCCTTCGCTGATGCCGATGGTATCTTTCACCGAATACGAGGTGGTGAATTTTTCGAACAACTCTTTGGCGTCGCGGCGGTCAACCTTGGGCTCGCCCACGTCCGGCGTGCCGTTGTTTTCGGTGCCGTCGGGATCATTCGTCCCAGCCTTGCCGTCGCTGCCGACGTCATCGGTAGCGAGATTCCAATTGTTATTGTTGTCGAGGCCGTCGCTGGAGGTGTCAAAAAATTCGAGCGTGTAGACGTGGTCGACGATCGACTGTTCGTCGAGCACTTGATAATTGACCTCGCCGGAAGCAAATTTTTTGATCGGCGTCAGGGGCACGCTGCCCGGCGGATGCGCATATCCCGCCACCTTGACTTGCGGCGTCGCGATGGCGGTGTTGACGTCGGTTTGCAGCTCGCCGGTTTCGGTGCGCCGGATGACGCGCGTATTTTCTTTGGGGAAAATATCGGCGTTCGGATCGCCGCGATCGTACGCGACCACCGCGTAATAATAGGTGCGGCCATTTTCAACGTTCTGGTCGACAAAACTGTGCTGCAAGCCGGTGTCGTTGCCGAGCAAAAACGACAAGCCGCGCAAATCCTGATACAACCCGCCTTGCGCCTGAAAATAGCCGCTGCGGCCGTTGACGAGATCGAACTGCGCGATCGGCTTGAGCTGCTCGAGCGTGCCGTCCGCATTCGTGATGATGCGCGCGTCATTAAATTCCGGATCGGTGGAGCGATAAACTTTGTAGCCCTCGAAATCCATTTCACGCGTCACCGGGTCGATGCTCTCTTCGGCTTTGCTGTCCCACGTGAGCGTGACTTTGCCGTCATCCGCAAACGCCTGCACCACCGGCTTGCGGGGGGCCTGGGGGAATTGATAATTGCTGTTGTAAATTTTTTGAACGGTGTCGAGGTTTTTGAGCAGGTCGTCCAGATCGAGTTGGCGGCCGCCGCCAGCGCCAAAAACCAGGGCGAGAGAAAAGCGCTCCGTTTGGCCGGCGGGCAGCGGGAAAAATCCGGAGCAAAAGATGAAATCGCCGTCTTCGCCTTGAATCGGCCGGTTATTCACAATCGACGTCGGCACGTCAAAGAATCCCGGCGTCAAACGCTGCCAGAGGCTTTCGTCATCGCGGATCGAAAAAGCTCCGGCCGGCGCAAAATACTCGAAGCTGCTCAAGCCGATCTGGTCGGATTCATCGACGTCGGTTTTATCGATGTGCGGCTCGCCCGGCAAATTCGTGCCGGCGCCACTGGTCGGCACGCCGTCGCCCTCGCCAAAGTCGCCGGTGCCGGCAGCGCCGTCTAATCCGACGTCGTCAAATTCGATGTCCCAATCGTTGTCATTGTCAAGCCCGTCGTCGCGCCTCTCGTCGAGCAAGGCATCACGCACGCCGCGGCCGGTGACGTAATCAACGTGCCGCAACGGATTAAGCCGGTCGAAAAGAATGTTGCCGCTTTGATCGCGCCGCACTTGGCGGTAGTGCAACTGTGAGTTTTCATCGATGAGACCGTCGAGATCATTGTCGAGGCCGTCGAAAGCATTGGGGTTGACGATTTCCCTCGCTTGGCCGGGCGGACGAAACGTATTGCCTTCGATCAGCCTGGTGCGGCCCGGGCGGATAAGAAAACTTCTGCCCAGACTGACAAATGTGGTGTCGCGATTCGGCACCGTCACCACCCGGCGGGTGAATTGGCCGTCGTTCGAGATGAGAACGATCGGTTTCCCGATGCTCATGAGAACCGAGTCAAAATCGCTCGCTTGAAACGAGGGCGCGGTGAACGGCACGGTTGGATAATTGTCCGAGTCGCCGTCATTGTCAATGCCGTCAAACGGATTGCCCGGGCTTTCGAGAAAGGCGTAACCGACGACGCCGACCTCGCCGACCCAGTTGGGGTTGCGGCTCGTCACGTTGTCATCAAAATCCGCCGTATAGGTCAAGTCGCGCGCGACATCGAAAAACGAAAAGTCGTCATCGTATTCGCGGCGGTCTTCGGTCGAAGTGACGCCGACATAAGTTCCTACCAGCGAGGCGAAAGCCACGCGGCTGTAATTCGTCGTGCTTTGGTTGGTCACTTCGTAAAGCCAAAAGATGTTGTCTTGCGCCAAAACATCGTTCCATTGCAGCGCCCGCACGCGAACTTCGAGGCCGAGGCCGTTGCGCGAAGGATTGCGAGAATCCGGCTTGAAAGCCACGCCGTAACGATTATTCGCGGCGACGTTGAATTCTTCGTCATTTTGATCATCCATGACGAAGTAGGTTTCCAAATCGGAATTGAATTGATTGCGTCCGAAGAAGCCGTTCCACGCGCCGCGCCAGCCCGGGTCGGTTGCGTCATCCAGGCGATCGGGCCAAAAGCCCGGCCAGGTGCTGGGATTGTTGCTGATCGCCACTTCCTGTTGGGCGGCATTGAGATAACCGCCGACCGGCTCGAAGCCCCAGCGCTTGCCCGAGGGGGATTGTTCCGGCCCTCCCGAGGCGGGACGATCCACCGGACAGACGACTACGGAATGAAAAGTGGTATCTCTCGCACCGGCCCTGGCAACGACTTCAGCGCCCACCATAATACTCACATCGCCGACGTAGCCATTGTTCGGATGAATCCACGCGCCGCGCCGGCCGCGCGAGCCGGGCTGGCCGATCACGCCCCAGTTGCCGTAAACGGTTTTGACCAAATTGCCATCCATAATGCCGCTGCGCCGGAACTCCGCGCCGCTCTGCGCCGGAAGTTGGATGGGCCACAGAAATGTCAAAGCCAATGTGATAAATAAAAATTTTCTTTGGTTATTTGCCCTCATACAAGCCTCGTCAGTTTTAATATTTCGCAATCTTTGCAAGCTGATGAAAGGTGGCAGCGGCAGTAGCAGGCTATCTTCCGGAAATAACCGGGTGCTAGTGCCTCTGCTACTGCTAGTGCCACTGCCACTGTTTACTTAAAAAGTGATCATCGTGCCGATTTCGATCCGGCGCGGCTCGGAATAATACGTGGGATTTGTATAAAATTCATCCACGAGGTTGACCGGCGTCTGCGGCCCGACCGTGAGAATCGTGCGATTGCGATCCGTGGTAAAATCCGCTTTGCCGGTGTCGTCGAAAACGTTGACTTGGTTCAGCCGGTCAAACAAATTGAAGACGCGCCCGAACAACGACACTTTCAAATTCTTCGTCAACGCAAAATCCTTATAAAGCCGGAGATCGACATTCAAATTGCTCGGCTTCGTTTCGGCGTTGGTGGCTAACGTGCTGATATCTTCCACCTGCCGCGGCGTGTAAGGCTGGCCGCTGGAGGCCTGCACGATCAAGCCGCCGCCCCAGTTGTTGCCGCTGTAAGACGCGGAGACGTTGAGCGTGTGGGTTTGATCCCAACCCACGGGCGTCAATTGCACTTCAGGTAATGAGCCGCTTCTGACCGCGTCCCGCGCTGCGTTCGGATCGGAGTTGGTGGCTTTGGCGAGCTGATAAGTGTAATCCGCGGTGGCCGCAAAACCGCCGGTAAAACGCTTGGTGTAAGAGAGAATGACGCCGCGCACGAAGCCAAAATCGGCGTTGACATATTTGTTGTATTCGGCCGCGCCGCCAAACACCGTAATCGCATCGGCGCGCGTACTGGTGAGATCGCGAATATCGCGGAAATAGGCAGTGACTTCGAGCGAGCTGTCGTCGGTGAGCTGTTGCTTCAAGCCGATTTCACCGTTGGTGGTCTGCTCGGGGTCGAGATCGGCATTGCCGATCAAGCCCTGATTGCCGGTGCCGCCGCCGATTTTAAAATCGCTGTTCTGGTACAAGCGTTCGAATTTCGGGATCTGGAAAAATTGGCCGAAAGAAAAATGGAACACGCCGCCCGCGGTTACGGGAAAAGAAACGCCGAGGCGCGGGCTGAACTGCAGTTTCGTGCTCGCCTTTTTGTACCAATATTGCCGGCGCTCTTCCACCGTCACGTTCGGCTCGTTCGCCTGCTGCACGCCGTCGCCATTCAGATCGTCGAAGCGATTCGCGATCTTGATCGGCCGGTAAATGTTGGGATCGCTCGGATCGGCGAGAATCTTGCCGTCCGGATCGAAATAATCGACCCGCACGCCGATATTCACGATAAAATCTTGCAGCTCGATTTTGTCTTGCAGGTAGCCGGAAATCTCGAAGGGGCGATGGGTAAAACGGTCGTGGCCTTCTTCATCCAAATTCGGCACGCGCGTCTGAATAAAAGGCGAGCTTTGCGCGGGGTTGAAATCCGACTGCTCCAGCACCGGCTGCAGGGTAATATCCTCGAAGAAGACGCGATGGCGGCGGAACTCGACGCCGGCTTTGACCTGATGGCGATTGGTCACTTGGCTGGTCACATCGAGCTTGGCCAGGGCAGTCGAAGTGCGGCGGTTGAAATGCTGCGTGCTGACGCCGCCGGTATTGAAGCTGAATTGTTGCGTCGTCAACAACTGCGGATGGACGTAGCGGGAATCGTGGATATCTTCGTAAACATATTGCTGAAAAAGTTTCTCGGAATATGAAACCGCCAGATCGTAGAACGTGCGGGTGCTCAACGTATGAGTCAGCTTTAGAATATTCGTAAAGCCTTGACGAAATTTATTCAGGTTACCGTCGGGATTAAAAACGTAATTGCGATCAAACTCTTGATAGTCAACATCGTCAAGGATGGCGGTGTTGATGAGCTTCATGGTGGGCCGGATATGGTAAATCAATTTTGCCTGGCCATAAACTTTGCGATTCCAGTTCATGGGAACAAAATCGTCGTCGCCGAGGGCGCTCGGATCGCGTGACACGACAAAATTGCCGGTTGAATCCGTATAGCCGATATTTGACGGACTAAAACGGCGCTGGCCGCGCAACCAGCCGTCAAAATAGATGTAACGGCCGCTCACATTATAATAAAATTTATCGCGCACCAGCGGACCGTAAAGGCTGCCCTCGAAATTGCGAATCGCGGTGGGGACAAAATTCTTGATATCCCGAAACAACGGAACGCTCGGCACTGCCTGGGCCGCGAATGGCGCCGGATACGGTCCCCACGAAAATTTGTCGTGCGTGCTCAAGTAATCGCCAAAATAGGTGGTGAGCGAGCCGCCGAGTTTATCGGCGCCCTCTTTCGTGGCAATGTTGACCACGCCCGACAGCGCCTGCCCATATTCGGCATTGAACGCGCCGCTGATGACTTGCAGCTCTTGCACGAGATTTTTGTTGACATCAACGACCGTGCTGCCGTCGTAAGAATCGGTCACCGGCACGCCATCTATCCAGTAAGCCACTTCGCCGGCGCGGCCGCCGCGAATGTGCAAGCCGTCTTTTTCCACCACGCCGGCTTGCAAGGTGATCACTTCGTTGATTTCGGTGACCGGCAGGCTTTGAATGCTCTGATCGTTCACGATCGCCGTCGTCGCCGTCAAATCTTTCTGAATGAGTTCGCGTTGCGCCACCACCACCACGGTCTCGCCGGTTTGCAACACCGTCTCGCCCAATTCAAAATCCAGCTTGGTGGTGACGTCGATGCTCACGCGCACTTCATTCGTGACGACCTCGCCGTAGCCGATCAGCGAGGCTTTTATCGCATAGCTTCCCGGCGGAATATTGAGAATGATGAATTCGCCGTCAAAATTCGTTACGGCGCCGAGGGTGGTGCCCTGAATGATGACATTCGCCCCCGGCAAACCCTCTTTGCTCGCCTTGTCAATGACTTTCCCGGCAATTTTTCCCGTGGTTCCACTCATGCCGTCGCCGGTCGCCATGGCGAGTCCCAAAACCAACGCTAATAACAACAAAAATGAAGGCCGTCGCAAAACTTGCATCGTCGTCCTCCCGTCCTTGAATGAAATGGGTTAGAAGCTTACTTTCAACTCAATTAAAAAGTTTTATGCCTTCTTCTTCATGCCGCAGCTCTCGCGAATCACCAGCTCGGTGGCGATACGCCGGTGTTGCCGCGGCGAGTTGGGATCATCGATGAGCGCCATCAACCGCTCCGCGGCCTGCATGCCCATTTGGAACATCGGCTGGCGCATCGTCGTCAAGCCGACGTACTCGGCCAGCTCGATGTCGTCAAAGCCGACGATCGCAATGTCGTCCGGGATGCGCAAGCCGGATTCCCGCACGGCCCGCATCGCGCCCAACGCCTGAATATCGCTGGCGATGAACACGCCGGTGGGGCGTTTGCCGTTCAACGCCAACAATTGTTGCATCGCCAAATAGCCGGTGTCTTTGTTAAAGCCGTCGTTGATGGCCGAGGCCTCGACCGGCAGGCAATCGCTGCTGATCATCAAATTTTCATGCAGCTTGAGGCCGGCCTCGTTGAGCGCCTTTTGAAAACCGCGATGGCGATGCTGCGCCGGGGCGCAATCCCAATGGCCGGTGATCATGGCCAGACGGCGATGGCCGAGATGGACAAGATGTTGCGCCGCCAAATACGCGCCGGCCTGGTTGTTCACCGTGATGGAATCGAACTCCGGATGAAACATGTCCACCAACACCAAAGGCAATTTGCGGCGATGAAACTCTCTGGCGAAATGTTCCGACAGCGGCAGCGAGGCGAGCACCACGCCGTCGACGCGGCGTTGCTGCAGCGTGCGCTTGAGATAAAATTCCTTGTTGTTGGAATCTTCGATCGAATAGAGAATGAGGTCGTATTTGTGCGGCGAAACCGCTTGTTGAATGCCTTTGAGCAATTCGATGTAGAAATGTCCGGTAAAGAACGGCACGAGGGCGGCGATCGTGAGGGATTTCTTGCGGGCCAAGCCTTGGGCCATGGCGTGAGGCTGGTAACTGAGCGTTTTGATGACCTTGAGCACGCGGTCACGCGTTTCCGGGGAAATTTTGGAACTATTATTGAGCACCCGGGACACCGTCCCGATGCCAACCCCGGCTTTTTTCGCGACCTCGTAAATGGTTATCGCCATGCCGCCTCAAACTAGCCAAAGCTTTTCAAGTTTTCCTGTTAAAAATAATGTGGCTGCTACCGCCGGGGAAAATCCGTGGAAGCCCTTCCACGGAATGTGGCATTATACGAAATATCGTGGAATTTGTCAAGATATTTTTGAACTTTTTTTAATCAATCGCCTCGCGCAAAAGGTGCCGTTCGCGGATTTCTTCGAGCAGGCCGCCGTGGCCGAGCCGCACCAGGTCGCGGCGTGGGATCCGCTCTCCCGCCAGCAGTCGCGGCAACACGAGATCGAAAGCGTTCGTCTTCGGTGAGCGCACGCAACCCGGCGCGCCAATGATCGGCACCGAACCTGCGTAGCCAAGCGGTAACGATCAACCCAACTTTTCGCGCCGGCAAAGCTTGAACCGAAATGATCGGCGTGATGGAACGGCCGTATTCTTCCACGGCTTGCACCGCGCTCTGAGCCACTGCAAATGGAACGATTTTGACGGTTGCGACCATTTGCGCCGCGCGAACAAAAGCGTGCGTCGCCAAAGTCGCCACGGTGATGCCGTCATCGATTTGATTTAAATGATCGATGGCCTCGACGTTTATACGAAGCAAACCCGCAGTCGTCGCTTTCAAATTCGCGCGCCCGGTTGCTCGGCATCGATCAAGTTGTTCGCCAGCACGCCGCCGGCCGCTTCGGAGATGGGGACGCGGAGAAATTTCATCTCTTGCTCTTTATAAAAACAAAACGCCACATGTTCAGCATTTAAGAACAAGTGGCGTTTGGCATTGCCGAGTCGAATTTGTTTTAAATCCGTTTCCCTTGCAGCCGTTCTAATTCCTCACGCAGCCGCGCGGTTTCCGCTTCCAAAGCTTGCCGTGCCGTTGTTTCCTGCGCGGCTTTGGCCTCTGCTTGCTGTCGCGCCTTCAATTCCTGCGCGGCTTTGGCCTCTGCTTGCTGTCGCGCCTTCAATTCTTGCGCGGCTTTGGCCTCTGCTTGCTGTCGCGCCTTCAATTCCTGCGCGGCTTTGGCCTCTGCTTCCTGCCGTGCCTTCAATTCCTGCGCGGCGTTGGCCTCCGCTTCCTGTCGCGCCTTCAATTCTTGCGCGGCCCTGGCTTCTGCTTCCTGCCGGGCCTTTATTTCCTGCGCCGCCTTCGCTTCTGCAGCGCGGAGCTCAGCTTCGGTTTCTTCGGGAGTTCGCAGGCGCTCTCCGGTCTTCGGATCATACAACCGCAATTGCCCCTGTTCCACTCGCAATTCCAAACCCAATACTTCGCTATACAGGGAGGTGCCGGTCATCGGCGCATATTCACCGCCGATGAGACGGAAGCCGCGCAACGCCGGACGAATGGTTTCACTGTAGGGGTCAAACAGGAAATACTCGCGCACGCCCATATTGGCATAGATATAATGCTTGGTGACGAGGTCTTCCACCTTAGTGCTCGTGGAGGTCAATTCGATCACCACCTCCGGACCTTTGCCCTCGTCTTCCAGCTTATAGATGCGCCGATCTTTTTTGGCGACGCCGAACGTCACGAAAATATCGGGCGACACACTCTGCCGTGCGCCGGCCTCGTCGCGATAGTAGATGAAAATATTGCCGCTGACATACACTTGCGGCTGCTCGCGATAGCGCTCGGTCAAAGTGTGGAGCAAACCGGTCATGAGCTTGCGGTGCACATCTGTTTCAGCCATGGGTTTCCCATCCGATTCCGGAAGATATTCTTCCGTATCTAAATCCGGCGGAGAGATAAGCGGCGCCGTTGAAGTTGTCATCGCTTAAAACCTGCGAGTGTGATTTGAAAAATATGCTTGGATCACGATTTATACACTAATATAGCCAAGCCCATGATGAGAGTCAAGCGAGAATTTTAAACGAAGCAAAAGCAAATAAGCTGGGAGAACTGATGGCGGCAAACTGGTCACTGAAAACTGCTCACTGACGATGCGCTCCGCGCCGTACTGCCACAATTTCCGCCATAATGCTCAATGCAATTTCCGCCGGTGTGCTGCCGCCGATGTCGAGGCCGATCGGCGCGTGCAAGCGCGCCAGTTGCTCGTCGGTCAGGCCATCCTTTTTAAGCCGATTCAATCTTTTCTCCTGCGTCTTGCGGCTGCCGAGCACGCCGATATAAGCCGGCGCATATTGCAAGGCAAATTTAATCGCCGGGTCGTCAAATTTCGGATCGTGCGTGAGCACGACGATGCAGGTGCTCGCATCGATGCCAACTTCCGCCAGCGCCTCGTCCGGCCATTTGCGAATGAGCGCATCGACGTGCGGAAAACGATCTGCCGTCGCGAAAGTTTGGCGCGGGTCGATGAGAATGACCTTGTAGCCCAATTCTCTGGCAAAGGCCACGAGCGGAATGGCGACATGCACGGCGCCGACGATAATCAGCTTCGGCGGCGGGAAATAGGATTCGAGAAAAATTTCGCGCTCGCCGTCGCGCAGCGTATCGCTTCCTTCCTGCCCGAATAACGCCGCGGCATGTTCTTTGATGTGGGCGACGAGAGTTGGTTCGTCGATATCGCCTTGCACGCTGCCATCGCGGCGGATGAAGAGATGACGGCCGATTTCATTTTCAGCGCCACGACTGACGGTCGCCAGGACAACCGGCTCGCCGGTTTGAATCGCTTCATGCAATAAGTCAAAAATTTGTGTATTCATATTTTCAGCCTCTACCCAGCGATTGACCCCGGTTGTCGGGGTTAGTACTGCAAGTAACATTATAATGTCATCGTGGAACGATCTTGTTAATATCAAGCACTGTGCTTGGCCTAAACAGGATTCTTCCAGAATGACATTGTTACTTGGAAGCATCAAGCAACGAGTTTCTCCACAAACACCTCGATCGTTCCGCCGCAAGCCAGCCCGACCTCCCACGCTTGCTCATTCGAAACGCCAAACGTGAGCAGCTTGGGCTTGCCGGTTTGAATGACGTGCAGCGCTGCTTCGATGACGGCGTTTTCCACGCAGCCGCCGCTGACGGAGCCGATCATTTCGCCGCGGGCGTTCACGACCATTTTGGCACCGGCCGGTCGCGGCGACGAGCCCCAGGTTTTCACCACGGTTGCCAGCGCCACGGCCTCGCCGCGCTCGCGCCAGCGCTGAAGTTCGGAAAGTAAGCCACGCATGAATTTTTCCCAAAAGTTTTGAGCCGTTTGGATTTCATTTATAACATAAGCTATCGGCACGACAAAAGCAAAATTTTTTTGATAGACTTGAGAAAGCTAGGCAAGTTGCTTGCGATTATTTTTTTCAAAAAAGTGAACGTGTTCCTGGCAGCGTATCCCATGTTTTAAGGCAAGAGTTTGCGAAAAGGCGTGGCGGATAAATTGTCGGGAGCGGGCGCAGCGTCACGATGAACGCGCCGCCGTCATCGGGACCGGAGCGATAGCCCAAGATCGGCACGGGGACGGAAAAATTTTTCTCGCTATGCTCGGCGCGCAGAAAATAGTTGCCGTGCGCCAGCCAAATGCGTTCGCCGGCGAATTCCTTGAGATGTGTGGTGTCTGCAAGATTTTCCCCCGCCTTGTAAAGATGAACGCGGGCGTCGATGAGATTAGAGACGATCAACTCGGTCTCCTCGCGCTCGTAGTGAAGTTGCTCATTCCGTTCGCGTTCAACCAACCGTCTTGCCAATACTAAACCAACGATTACAAGCGCAATCAGCGCGATTCCACCAACGACATAAAGTTTCTTCTTCACCAATTTGCCTCAAAAAAGTGAAGTCCGACTTGGGCGCTACGATTTTTGTAAGTTAGCAAAATCTCGCTGCCCAAGTCGGACTTCGCCCTACCCTTTTTCAAATATCCTGCCGATTGAGCAAGCGTTGCGAAACGACAAGCGGAACGGCAACCCAAATTGTCAACCCAACTGCCAGGAGCAATATGCTAAGGGGCTGTAAAAAAATAAAGTATTCACTTTCGCGGTTTGATAGTATAATTCCACTCTCCATGAAACTCATGCGGTATGATCTGCAAGGCTTTCATTTCTTGCGGACTGACACGTTTTCGCAAGG
>Ga0247727_10000262_pt1 | contig 125914 bp, 93 predicted proteins | sample WisWelCaveWW1625_FD_202498 | JGI IMG/M metagenome (GOLD analysis project Ga0247727, IMG submission 202498) | Biofilm microbial communities from Wishing Well Cave, Virginia, United States - WW16-25 | ecosystem: Environmental > Aquatic > Deep subsurface > Groundwater > Cave microbial mat...
TAGAAGAAAAGTAAATACAGGGTCAAAAACACCAAATAATACCGAATGGGGTTGACATATTTCTTCCGAACCCCCAACACATATTCGCGTGCAAGTTTCCCAGGCCGCCAGATCAGACCCAGAAAGGTGGTCCACAAGCGACTTTTTACTGAAAAAGTTTCAACGAGTATTTTCGGAAGAATTTCCTTAAGTCTTAACGAATGGAATTTCTCCTCACCGCATTCTCCGCAGTAATTTCCATCGATGTGTTTACCGCACGAACGACAGGTATCGGTTTCCTGAAAATCCATACAACGAAAATAATGCAATCCAATATCTCAAATGGATTTTTTCGTCAGAATCGCATCAATTTCTTTGGCAAGTGCGTAGTCTTTGTCCGTCACTTTTCCTTTGGAATGCGTGCACAATTCAAACCGGATGTTCTTGTACCCAAAAACGCTGAAATCGGGATGGTGGTCCATTCGATCGGCAACTTCGCCAATGGCAACCATCCGCGACATCAGATCGGAAAAACTCTTCAGTTTGAACTCCTTTACGAGTTTATTGTTCTTTTCAGACCAAGACATACACAATCTTTTTCACGAAAGATAGGACGGAAAATCGCATACCGTACGAAGAATGACGAACAAAACAAAAAAAAACCGCCTTTGATTACGGGGGTCAAATTCAAAAATTCATCCATTCTAACATTCAACAAGTACTCTCCCCTCTTATCTTTGCCCAAACTCTCCCAATGTCCACCAACGAGGATCTTTTAAAAGATGTCATCAGCCACGCAAAGGAATATGGCTTTGTATTTCCATCTTCAGAGATTTACGATGGTTTGAGTGCTACTTACGACTATGGGCCGTTGGGAATCGAACTCAAGAACAACATCAAGGCGTATTGGTGGTCCGCGATGGTGCAAATGAATGAAAATATCGTTGGTTTGGATGCGGCGATTTTTATGGCACCTCAGATTTGGAAAGCCTCCGGACACGTCGATGCCTTCAACGATCCGCTCATCGACAACAAGGATTCCAAAAAGCGTTATCGCGCAGATGTTCTCATCGAGGAACACATCGAAAAAATCCGGCAGAAAAACGAAAAGGAAGTCGAGAAAGGGAGGACCCGTTTCGGAGCGACCTTTGACGAAACTCAATTCCGCGCAACGAATCAAAATGTGGTTCGCCGGGATGCCGAAATTTCAAAAATTCAGGGTCGCCTTCGCGACGGGCTCGAATCGGGAAATCTCGCCGATATCAAGACGCTGATTGAGGAACTTGAAATTGTATGTCCCCTGTCTGGCTCCAGAAACTGGACCGAGGTGAAACAGTTCAACCTGATGTTTTCTACCGAGCTGGGATCTGTATCCGGCGAGTCATCGACCATTTACCTTCGACCGGAAACAGCACAGGGAATCTTTGTCAATTTTCTGAATGTCCAGAAATCGGGACGAATGAAAATTCCCTTTGGCATCGCGCAGATCGGAAAAGCGTTCCGCAACGAAATTGTGGCGCGGCAATTTATTTTCCGGATGCGTGAATTCGAACAGATGGAAATGCAGTTTTTTGTACGGCCCGGCGAAGAAATGAAGTGGTACGAGCATTGGAAATCGGCGCGGATGAAATGGCATAAGACCTTGGGTCTGGGCGAGAACGTTCATCGCTTCCACGATCACATCAAACTGGCTCACTATGCCAATGCAGCCTGTGACATTGAATTCGATTTTCCAATGGGATTCAAGGAATTGGAAGGAATCCATTCCCGCACGGATTTCGACCTGAAACAACACGAAGAGCACAGCGGAAAAAAACTGCGCTTTTTCGATCCCGAACTCAACGACTCGTATATCCCGTATGTCGTTGAAACATCCATTGGACTAGATCGGATGTTCCTCGCCATTCTTTCAAAATCGTACCGCAAGGAAAAACTGGAGGATGGTACCGAACGCGATGTGCTGGCCATTCCGGCGCCCCTTGCCCCGTACAAAGTTGCCGTTATGCCCCTGACCAAAAAAGACGGTCTTCCGGAACTGGCCAGGAAAATCATCGACGGACTCAAATTCGATTTCAACTGCCAGTACGACGAGAAAGACTCGATCGGAAAACGGTATCGCCGGCAGGATGCCATCGGAACTCCTTATTCCGTGACGGTCGATCACCAAAGTCTTCAGGACAACACGGTGACCCTTCGGAACAGAGACACAATGCAGCAGGAACGCGTTGAAATTGAAAAACTTAACTCGATAATCCAGAAGGTCGTGAGTTTGCGGTCCTTGCTGGCACTATTGTCAAATTAAACCCTTAAAAGCTAAGCGGTTAAAAATTTATCTAGAACCAACCAACAGCTCTTTATTCCCGTATTCTTAGATATGATCCGATCAGCCATTGCCCCTCTCTTTATTTTGGCCTTCTGTCCAGTACAGTTGTCGGCCCAATACAATTTTGCGACGGTGTACTCAGGTGTTACGGCCAATTTATACGACGTCGATTTTGTCAACCCGCAAATCGGATATGTTTGTGGCGCCGATGGCACGGTATTAAAAACAGTCGATTCGGGCCAGAACTGGACGACGGTTTGCATCGCAATCAGCGGCCTCGATCTGTACTGCCTTGATTTTGTCAATCCAGACACGGGATGGGTCGCAGGCAATAACGGACAGGTGTACTATACCCACGATGGTGGCTTGAACTGGAACGTCACAATGCCGGAGGCGACGTCGTCGACCTTGATATTTAAGAGTATGTACTTTATGACCGAAGAACTCGGCTGGATCGTTGGCCTGGATTTTGCCGGCGACATTGTCGAGGTTATTTATATCACTTCGGATGGTGGCGTCACGTGGGATCCGATGAATTTTGACGGTGTCGCTGGAGAATATTTCGATGTGCAATTCTGGCCAGCAAGTGGTTTTGGATGGGTTGTCGGCAATAACGACAAGATTCTGTACACAAGTGATGGTGGTACAAATTGGGATCCGGCAACCTTGCCAGGACTGGATTACACCTACGAAACCATTCATATGATTGACGAAAACATTGGTCTGGCTGGAGGAGAGAATTCCCAGGTGGTCTATACGTTGGATGGCGGAGAGAGCTGGATCGAAGTATTTCCCGGTTCACCAGGTACTACTATCCACGACATCGATGTATTTGGCACAACGGCGGTTGCTGTTGGCTCGCACGGCTATGTGACTTCCGCCGGATATTTTTCCTGGGGAACTCCCCAATTTGTGGCAAATCTCGAGGGCATTGACATTCTGGATGTCAGCAAAGCAGTCATTGTTGGCCACAACGGTTTGATTATGCGGTCGCCGGCACAAGATGTCGCCATCGTTTCTTATGTTTCGCCCGATTCTATTTGTGGCTCAGGGGAAATACCGGTGAGCATAAACATTCAAAACAACGGAGCCGAAACGGTAAATAGTGTTTTGATTTCTGTTTTTGAAGGGTCAGCCCCTTTGTTTGACACACTCTGGTACGGAACACTGCCTCCGCTTGCCAGCACCTCCGTTCAGCTCGGCAAACATATTTTTACCAATTCGACAACACTCAGCATCCAATTGCCGGCGGACGAAAACGGAGCCAATAACCAGCTTGTAAAGGACATTTACTGGCTGAATGCACCCTGGATGGGCGTTGAAAGTCCGGTCGAGGTCTGTGAAGGAACTACAGCACAGCTCAGCGCAACAGGAGGAACATCCTATTACTGGTATGGACTCACCGGTGTGGACGCGTTTTTGCCGAACCCGGTTGTTTCACCTACCGCAAATACGAGTTTGATCGTTGCCATAACCTCCGCGGTTTGTTTTGGTCACTATGAAGTGGTGTTGAACGTCAACCCGTGTACAACTGCGAACGAAACGAGTGTTTTCTCTCCGAACGAAGACGGAATCAACGATTATTTTCACATCGACCACCTCTCGACGGACGGCGCAACCAAAGTTCAAATCTTCAATCGCTGGGGCGAAGTACTTTTTGAAGAGCAAGCCTACGATAACAACAATGCCGACAAACGTTGGCAAGGTCAGGCTAAGGGTGGAAAAGTGAACCCGGGCACGTATTACTACTCGATCGATAAAGGCGACAAAGACATTAGCACTGGCTGGGTTCAGGTAGTTCGCTAAAAACTGTGCGACTCGTAGGAAACGCCAATCCACAATAACATCAAAATCATTGCCAGAGGAAAAACGGGCAGCAGGAAAAATATGTAATTGGTTGATTGCATATAACGTTTGGTTACCAAACTCTGAAATCCAGTTCCATATTCTGAATTCTTGAGTTCGGAATCTGTTTTCCTTTTGAAAGTGCTTTTACTTTATCGACCACGTATTCCTGCAACTCGAGCAACATAATGGTGCCATTGCTGTCGAGGTCGGCGTGACGACTCGATAGACCCGACAGAAGACAATAGGTGAACAGACCGTTTCGCCATTCGTCGCTTTCCATTGCGAATTCTGCTCCTCCAGCCGATGAAATTACGGTTGCCCCAGTTCCTCTCCGCAGATCATTGAACAATTCACCGGCCAGACGCGATGGCGAAGCTCCACCTTTACTTTCAACGGCGGCACCAACAGCACGGAACGAAATGTCTGCGTCAGCAGGCTCTTCGGACGGTGCTTCAGAGAAGAACACTTCGTCTTCATCAATCTCACCGGAATGACAGGTATCCATAATGAGAATTTTCTTGTTGGCTTTGATGCCCTCCAGCAGGCTTTCGAGTTTTTCGTAGGCGAGCCCCTTCAATGCAGGATTGGAAAAATCCATATCATACGTGCCAAAATAATAGTCAAAATTCGCATCGAGCACGCCGTGACCTGCGACGAATACCATCACCACGTCGTCGGGATTTGTTTCTGAGAGAAACGCACGGAGTTCTTCGATGTTGGCCGAAGTTACATCACCATCATAGAGCGATTTCGATTTTACACTGGCATAAACACCGGCCGTATCCGCCTCGAAAAGTGTGACAAGATCTTTCGCATCCTTCACAGCATAATTTAAGTTGTACCGAGTGTCCTTGTACTGCGACGTTCCAATGGTTACCAGGTATAAGTTGCGGATCACTTTTTCGACGGGTTTGTCGACATAAAAGGTTTGAATGAGGCTCTCGTATCCGTTTTTGTTGCGACTCGAAATCTGAATTTTGTTCATCCCGGAAACAAGCGCAACGGTTTCTTTTCCTGTGAATGTTTTTCCCGTAACGGGCTTTCCGTTCTGACCGTACACCGGAACGTTGTTAACCCACACATTGTACGAAATCAGGGCGGTTTTATCCGTCATTGTGAAATCGAGCAGCACGCTCTCCTCTTTCGAAACCGCAGGAATGGTCAGCGGGTTACTCACCTTCATCGTTGGAATGTCGGACAAACTAACCGTAGCTGTTGGCACAAGTCCAAGTTTTTTAATTCGCTTTTCGTAGGCCATTTTATAAAGTGCCATAAGCGGTTCATCCTTACAACCCATTTTTTTCAGAACAAGGTCTGGTCGGTTAAACACCGCATCAAATTGCTCGAAGGGATAGGCTTGATTTCCGATGCGGAATGTAACGAGGTCATAACCTTCTTTCGACACACGGTAATAATTTTCGCGGGTCTTGAAAATGTAGTTGTCTCCGTCTGCTACGAGCAGTACTTCCTCGTTCCCTGTCGCTGGATCGAAAAGTAAAAATTGCCCGCTGCGCAATGTGATTCCGGCCATTCCTTTGTGAGACAAGGAAACGTGCGTGACTTGTTTTGGTGTCACACGGCGGCTTTTGGAATACGTTCCGGTTACCAGATTTTCGAAGTACAAATAATTGTCGTCGCCGACCGTGATGGCGTAATTGCTCGGGTTGTCCATTGGTGCTGACTCGCCTTCGATTTTCAGTTTCGTTGATCCAAGGTCACTGAACGAGGCCGTGTTGTATTTCTGAAGGCCTTGCATCGTGCGCACCACCATATATTTTCCGTCGGCACTGAAGTTCACAAATGCACCTTTCACATATCCCATATCCATATCGGCTGGAAGGGTATTTTGAAAGGCCACTGTCCAACTGCCCACGTTGTAAACGTATGTTTTACTTGTATTGAAACACACCGCAAGGTATTTTCCATCCGGCGAGAAAGCCAGTGAATTGGCCTCATACGCATATTTCATCGCAACGGTGTTGGTCTCATCTCCATCCGGATTTGGGGCTTTGGTGTCGAGTTCCTGAATAAACTCCCCGGTTTGCATATTGATAATCGACACGGCCTTGTCGCCAGAACCCAACACGGCAAGAAACTGCTCGTCCGGTGAGGTCAGAATCTGGTTGACGTTGGCCTGGTACGCAAACAGTGGTTTGTCATACGTCGGAACACCATTTTCAATTTTATAACACCGGATTTCGTCATCTTGCATTTTTGTGATCAGAAAATTTCCTTTCGACGAAAATTTAACGATGGGCCTTTCCTTAAAAGACCGTTTTACCATCGCCGTACCGACACCCACCACTTGATCCTTTACACCACTCTTGACATTGTCTTTCGTGTTTTCAACGCCTTCCGAAATTTTATCCTTAATGTTGAGATCGCCGTTTTTCAAGTCGCCTATGAAACCACCAATTTTCCGTGTGCCGGTTTCTTTGGATGATTCCGCGACCTCGTCCAAACGCCGCGGTGGTATTTCGCGTTTTGCTTCCACCAAGGCAAGCGAACCGTATTTTTCCGCGAGATCAAAATCCCAGAAAGTCAGAATACGGTCCTCACCCAAGGTCACCAGTTTGTTTTCGGTAGGATGGAAATCGAAAGTAAAAATCCGGTTTACGGTGCCTTCCAAAACTTTGTAGAGCCCACCGCGCTGAACGTCCCATATACGGATCACGTTGGCAGAGGCTCGGTTTTTTCGGCTTCTCATTTTCTGATAACCCGCACTGGCAACTGTCGTTCCATCCGGTGAAATCGCTATGGCCTTGATAGGTTCCTGGCCGGGATTGTCTTCGTCATTTCCACTAAAACAGTATTTTTCCGCACCGGTCATATCCCAGACCCGGACATCTCCCTTAGCCGAAGCTGTGACGAAAATTCCCTTTTCCACATTGGCGTCGAAGGCCGTGATCAGCGCCGACGAGGCTTTGAAGTGTTTGCTCTCGGAGAGATCATTCACGTTCCACAGGTGCACGATTCCACCACCACCGGTTGAGACAAGATTTTGACCGTTATTGAAAAACTTCAGTCCGCGAACTTCTCCCATATGTAGTGACTTTTTCAGCATCACTGCATTTTCTGACAAGCTGAAAAGCACCATTTCTCCTGCGTCATCTCCCGTGGCAATGTGGGTATTGGTCGCGTCTATTTTTGTGATGGACTTGGTCTGCGTATAAAGTTCTTTGTTGGTTGGCAACTCATTCCGGAAAAACTGGTAAACTTTCCCTTTGTCGGTTCCGGCATAGAATTTTTCTGGATTTTCCTTGTCGTTTACAATGGCCGTGACTGCGGAGCCGATGCTCAACGAATCAATCATTTTCCAGTTCACGATGTCCCAGCTAATGATAAGGTTGTCTTTTGCAGCCGTCACGAGTTTCGTTCCGTCCGGACTAAACGCAATCGCTGTGGTTGCTCCTTCGTGCGCTTCAAGCAAACCAATTATCTTTCCGCTTTTTACATCCCAGACTTTCACAGAGGTCTCCTTCGCCGAACCCGATGCGATCAAGGTACCATCCGGACTATACGTTATGATCGTAAGAATTCCCTGAATTCTTTCCTGAGTGATGACATCGATTTCTTGCGACCAGAGGGTGCTACAGTAAGTGAAAACCAGAAGTGCGGATAACTTGATGCGGCTCATTGAGGTGAATTTGTTCTGAAGTACAAAATTAATGCCTTTTCGTTCAAAATGAAAGGTTTGAAGCACTCAATTCTACACGGAATGGCCTAAAATCCGACCTTTTTGGTAATTATTAACCGATTGTTCTCCACCTGATGCGCTGTCCGTGAGATTAACCTAGGCCCCTCGAACACAAAATACTGCGATTTTGGGATGTGCCAACCCAGCATATATTCGGTAACACAAAGAGACTTGCAGGCCGGATAAAAATCCCATCTGCAGTACAAAGTTATCTGCGGAGCGCATATCTGATCAATGAAAATTGCTTTGTCAGGTTCCTGAAGCTCTCCGATTTTTATGAAGGAATTATACCTCCGTTCCCATCAACGGCTAAGCTGAATTTTATGAAACGCAATGGTTTTTCCGGTTCGAATGCTCAAAATGTAGAGTCCGTTTTCCGCTATCAAATCAATCTCGTGAATTTCCGCTACGGCATCTTCTGAGTAGACCAAACGTCCGTTGAGGTCCCTTATCTCCAGGTTGGCGGTGCCAGTGCTCACAACAAAAAAACTTCCGGCCGAGGGGTTGGGATACACCGTGGTTATATCACTTGCAGGCTCCGAAATATTCGCCGTAATCTGCTCACACGAAAGGATATTGTTGTCATAAAAATCCTGAACATATTCCCGTGCGATAAACAACTCACTTACATTGAAAAGATTATCCAACCCATCGCGGGTGTATATAAATGCTACATCAAGGCAAATATCCGCTCCCGGGTTAAAAGTGGTTGCCTCGGTGCTCATAATCATTCGCCGATCGCCACCACTATTTCCAGCGTTCTCTTCAGTCCATCCAGTGCCCGTGTTCGGGTTGCCGGTAAAAGCATAATTTGTTTCGTAACCAGATGGAAAAAAACCATCTCCTCCGTTATTGGTTAAATGCGTGCCATCTTTCCATACCGCACGCAAATAATTGTGATAATCAACAGGATTTGAAGGGTCACCGGTAGAGCCAGATGGACCGCTGTTGAAGTAAGATGCAACGTCGAGTGGCTTGTTCAGCAGAACCGCACCGAAAGCGGGCGGCTTTGAAGCAAATCCAGGTTGGCTTGATATCCCGGGATCGAAATCTGTTGAATTGTAGATATAAACGAGATTTCTGGTCGAATCGCATCCGATGTAATCGTCATAGGGAAATCCCAGATCAAAATCCATAAAGGCGCCTAACCTGAAATTGGTGTACGCTGTATCACGGCGATTAAAAACTTTGGCATTCATAAAAGTCGTGTTGTCGATGTATTCAAGGGAATCGAACTGATAAAACATAACGTGAATCTCAACGCCCAGCGCATCGGCACCCGACTCGGCGTGTGGGCCGTATTCGTCGTTGAGGATCACATAAATCGCGCCGTCTCCCTGAATATATGGGTAGTCACCAGCCATCGGATCATAAACCAAGTCTCCGTTTACATCAACATATGGTGCCAATTGAGCGGCTACTCCCTCTGCGGTATTTCCGTTACCCGGCCAATTGGCGATGGCCGCAGCCGGTGAATACCCAACAGCAGTATAATTAGTTGTATGATATTGGATTTCGGCCTGACTTATTTTCCAAATGGCGGTACCGAATGTTGAGGTATAATAGTCAGAATCATAATTGTCCGAAATGGGCCCTGCGTACATATCCATCGAATCGGCATACGTATTGCAGGCTCCGTGTAGTTGAAGATCGGCGTCGATTCCGGTCATCCAAAGTGCCATTGAGTAAATCATATGATTTCCCTCGCCGGCGGGAATTTCGTAACCGGGATTGCCCTCTACCGGATCGTTAAAGAAAACACCATTGTCCGATAATTTGACCTTCGCATTGTTAAAGTCGAGGGTCATCGTGGTCTGACTTATCACCAGTATCGGAAAAAAGGTAAGTAAAGTAAGTATGAGATTGCGCATAATCGTTGGATTTGTTAAATCAAAACTATGGCAATGGCCATTTGTGGAAAAGGAATGGAGACCCAACTTAAGCGTAAAATATACCAATCAGAATATCTCACCGGACAGAACGTAAAATTATTTACCGATGCAAAGTATTCCGTAATCGATTTAGAAATTAAAAATCGGTCATTTTGATGGTGTGAATTTTTTTGTCGCGATTTTCCAACGCCACCATATAGTTGAGCCTTGACCCTTCGTGCACAAAATACTGGGCCTTTGGGATGTGCCAGCCGAGCATCAATTCCGAAACGGTGGCTGAATCGTAGGCTGGAAAATAATCCCGTTTGCAGTACCAGGTGGCTTCAGGAACGAAAAATTTGTCGACGAAAATGGCCTTGTCAGGTTCCTGAAGCGCTCCGATTTTTTTGAATGACCTCAGCCACTCTTCGTCCAACTGTGCAAGCGAATACTTTTCGTGAAATCGTCGAACCGATTCGCGCGAAGTGAAAACAAACAGCACAACGAGACCTATTCCCAATGTCAGTTTCAGTTTGAGCCCATTCAGCGAAGTCAGAATCAAATGGGACATCGCGCCAATACAAAGCGCCAGCATCAATCCGAATTTGATGGCAGAAAAATCGTGGAGGGCGTTGAAGTTGATGAATAACAGATAATGAAGTCCGATGGCACAAATGGGTGTTGCCAAAAGGATCATAAGAATTTTTGAGTCTTTTAATCGACGTCGGGTTGCAGGTACCATCAGGAGGATGATAAACAGAACAGTAGTGACGGCAAAAAAGTGCTCGGCCATCTGATATTGCCGGTCAAATACCGATCGGATCATTGCGAAGGTTTCCGGATTTCCGGAATGATGGATGAAATGCGGATTGTCGGTCACAAAGCCACCGCGCTCCTCGTATTTTTCCACGGATGATTTGTAAAGGCCGTCCCATCCCGCAATGGAGGAATATTGAATCAAGGTAAGGCCGAGCGCAAACGTCGAAGAGATTCCAATTGCGAGGAAGGATTGAAGGAAAATTCGTTTTCGCTTCCTGAACCAAAAAAACAAAAAGAGCAATCCGGAAAAAAAAGCGAAGAACAATCCCAGCCATTCGGTATACGACGCCACAAAACACAAGATGGCCAATGCCGAAATGAACAACCACGGCCTCCTGGTTTCACCGAATGCCTTCACTATCATCCAAAGCAACATAAGGATCCACAGTTGTTCCGGCATATCGACAAAATAAAGCATCGAATGAGCCCACAGGGTCCCCGTTGAGAGGTAGTATATTCCGGCAGCCAGTACACCGGCGAAGTTGAACCTGTACGTTTGGGATCGGGCAAGAATTTCAGCAAAAATGAGATACAGGAACAATCCGCAGAGAAAATGGATGACTACACTGAGTGTCCGAATGCTATCCACGTCAGGACCACCGAGAAGCTGTGTGGCGTAATAACCGAAGATAAAAGCGAACGGAGGATAAGAGACATAATAGTTCCATCCGTTTTCATCGGTGACTCCGCCAAGTGCTCTCCGGGGAAAAACAAAAGCATCCGGATAGGTGTAAATCGGATTAAAGCCAAAAGCCGATGGACCTCCGTTTTTCTCCCATATTTCCATCGTGATCAAGGCGTGAGCAGTAATCCATTCGTGGTGACGACCGAGATCTGTTTTGAGATCGTCTTTCCGCACATAAAGTGAGATTGAAAACAGAACCAACAGGCTGATTACTCCCGTTAGATGGTAAATGTGTCGCCGGAGAAGCGTCATTTTTCCTGCTCAAGACCGGTTGCTGTAATGGTCGATTTTTCCTGATACACCTCGTAGTCGGTATTGATTTCCCAGAGATTGTGATTTTTTCCGTCCGCGATGTTTTCGGCGGCCAGGATTCCCATCAGAATGCTATGGTCCTGATTGTTGTATTTGAAAGCGCCGTATCGTCCGATGACGGATAAATTTTTCACCGAACTCAGAAAATTCTCCACGGCCTTCAGAGGTTCTTTGTATCCGCGGTTGTAAACCGGATAACACCTTGGGATGCGCACGACGTGGCCTTCAGAAATTGCATACTCGCCGATGAGGCCCGTTTTTTTCATTTCGTCCGATGCAAGCGCAATCAGGGAAGCATTTTCCATTTTCCAGATATCATCGGCATCATAGGCCCAGTATTCAATCGTTACGATCGTTTCCTTGCGACCCTTATTAATTTCAGGAACCCAATTCGAAAAATTGGTGATGCGTCCCATTTTCAGATCGTCAGCGTGGACATATAGCCAGTTGTCTGGAAACACATTTTCTCCTTCGACTTTGAGATAAACCAGCAGTGTATTCCGGAATTTCAGTCGCTCAGTCGACTGCAACACGTGGGCTGGAACTTCTTCCAGATTTTTCACCAGGATGGTGATGGGCATTGAAGAAATCAGGTGGTCGTAGGGCTTCTGTTCGCCCGATTCAAGCACGAGAGACGTAACCGCACCCTCTTTCATAGATAACTTTCTCACCGGTGTCGATGTAAAAACGTTTCCTCCTTTAGATGTGATAAACGCTGCCATTCGTTCATACACCATCCCCGTTCCGCCGGTCGGATAGGCGAATTGATCAACCAATGTTTTGTGTTTGTTCTTACCCGATTTAAAAATGGAATTCCACACCGCCTCGAACAAGGAAAGCTTTTTGATTCGCTGCGCGGCAAAGTCCTCGTCGAGGTCTCGGCACGAAATACCCCACAACTTTTCGCTGTAGGTCTTAAAAAAAATGGAATACAGCCGATAACCGAAACGCCCGATCACCCACGTCTCAAAGGATCCATCCTTTTTGATTGGAAAAACTTTCTCTTTGAAAAAACTCATCATACAGACACAGCCTTTCCAGATTCCAAGTTTGAGAAGTGCGTCGAAAGGTTTGAGCGGATAGAAGAAAAATTTCTTTTTGTAATAAATCCGGGTCAATCGATCCACCATTTTGTAATCGCGACCAACGACTTCCAGCCAGAGTTTGTTTACGCGATTGTCGTTGCTGAAAAAGCGGTGCGGCCCAAGATCCACCGTCTGCCCCCAAAGGTCTATCGATTTTGCTAATCCGCCAACACGATCGCCTGCTTCGTAGAGATCAACTTTGAATCCCTTTTTGGTGAGTTCATACGCCGCAGTGATTCCGGCTGGACCAGCGCCGATGACGGCAATTTTTTTTTCGCTCAATCCTCAGATGTTCATTTCGGGTACTGATTCCGGAACAACCAGATCACCTTCGGTCAGCCGAATGATTTCTTCTACCGAAACTCCCGGTGCGCGTTCGACAAGATGAAATTTATTGTCCTTCACATCCAGAACGGCCAGATCGGAGACAATGCGTTTTACACAACCGACTCCTGTGAGCGGCAAAGAACATTTTTTCAGCAGCTTTGATTCACCCGCTTTGTTCGCGTGAATCATCGCAACAATAATGTTCTCGGCCGAGGCGACCAGATCCATCGCACCTCCCATTCCTTTCACCATTTTCCCAGGAATTTTCCAGTTGGCGATGTCACCGTTTTGCGAAACTTCCATCGCGCCAAGCACCGTTAGTTGAACGTGCTGACCTCTGATCATTGCAAAGGACAAGGCCGAATCGAAAATACAAGCACCCTTGCGCAGTGTCACCGTCTGTTTTCCGGCATTGATCAGATCGGCCGATTCTTCCCCTTCGAATGGAAAGGGTCCCATACCAAGAATTCCGTTTTCTGACTGGAACTCAACGTCAATTCCTTCCGGAATGTAATTGGCCACGAGTGTAGGAATACCGATTCCAAGATTTACGTACCAACCGTGGCGGAGTTCCTGTGCGATTCTTCTCGCGATGCCATTTTTGTCGAGTGCCATTTGCCTATTTTCTTGGACGAACAGTGCGTTGTTCGATTCGCTTCTCGTATTTCTCTCCCTGAAAAATGCGCTGAACAAAAATTCCCGGGGTATGAATAAAATTTGGATCCAGATCTCCTGGCTTCACCAACTCTTCCACTTCGGCGATCGTTATCTTTCCGGCCATCGCCATCAGTGGATTAAAATTCCGGGCAGTATCTTTATAAATGAGGTTTCCTTCCGTGTCGCCCTTCCAGGCCTTCACAATTGCAAAATCGGCTGTGAGTGCGGACTCGAGTATGTGTGGTTTTCCGTTGTACATTTTCATTTCCTTACCAACAGCTATTTCGGTTCCGAAACCAGCAGGTGTATAAAATGCGGGAATGCCCGCTCCGCCTGCCCTGCAGCGTTCGGCAAGCGATCCCTGTGGAATCAGGTCCACCTCCAACTCACCACTTAACATCTGGCGTTCGAATTCTTCATTTTCGCCAACGTACGACGAAACCATTTTCCGTATCTGACGGTTTTGGAGCAACAGTCCAAGACCAAAATCATCTACTCCCGCGTTGTTCGAAATGCAAACGAGGTTTTTCACTTTCATTTTCACGAGTTGGCCAATGCAGTTTTCAGGAATTCCACACAGTCCGAAACCACCCAGCATCAGGGTCATTCCGTCCTGAATTCCGAGGCAGGCTTCTTCGACGTTCTTAACGCGTTTGTTCATCTGACTTATAAAATGGGCGCCTCATCTTTGGAACATTTGAAGATGGTATTATCGTACATCGGTGGCGCCGTAAAATCGCCGGTATAAATTTTCAGACTATTGTCTTTGTAACATTTGTTCAGGAAGTAGCCATAAATTGGCAGTGCCATTCTTGCCCCTTGTCCCCAGGTGAAGTCTTTAAAGTGAATGGAAGGATCGTCAGCACCCACCCACACTCCAGTCGTGAGTTCCGGCGTTAGTCCGATAAACCAACCGTCCGATGCGCCGTTGGTCGTTCCGGTTTTTCCCGCCATCGGAAACTTAATTCCGCCGTATTTGTACGCTGCGCTTCTGAGACGTGTACTTGTTGCATAGCCTTTTCCACCCTCGTACACATTCGACGCGCCGTCGACAACACCTTTCATCATCAGGATCATCGTATAGGCCAGTTGTTCGTCCATCGCTTCCTTCACCTCATATTCCAGATCGACAATTACGTTTCCGTTCCGGTCTTCAATCCGCATCACGTAAATCGGTTTGATGTACATCCCTTTGTTGGCAAACGTTGAATGTGCCCCCACCATTGTGTAAAGTGGGACGTTCATTGGTCCCAGGCACATCGATGGAACTACTTCATCCGGGCGAAGAATGATTCCGACATCGCGCAGTTTTTTGTTCATCAGTTGAGGGCCGGCGATAGCTCCCATATCCTTCATAACGGCGACCGTGATGTTGTTGAGCGACCCAGCAAGCGCTGCTTTGGCGACGATCAAGGTTCCGGAATTGCTGGTACCTGTTTTGGGACACCAGGACTTGGTTCTAGTTGGCGTTTCGGGAACATCGATGCAATACGCCATATCGGCATAGGCTTTGCACGGATCGATAACACCCATTTCGAGGGCTGCGGCATAAACGAAAGGCTTGATGGTCGAACCCACCTGTGGATACGACTGCTTGACGTGATCAAACGCAAAATGTTTGAAATCGGGACCACCCACCCAGGCCTTGACAAATCCAGTGGTAGGGTCCATTGACAAAAGTCCGCACTGAAGAATACCCTTGTAATACCGGACCGAATCCAGTGGAGACATTACGGTATCGATATCGCCCTTGTACGAAAATACCTTCATATGAACCGGGGTATTGAAGTCCTTTTCGATTGCCTTGTCGCTTGCACCCGCTTTTTTCAGCTTTCTGTACCGGTCGGAATTTCTCATTCCCTTGCGCATCACCGTTGCGATTTTTGCATCATCCGCGTCGTTGGCAAAAGGCGGATTTTTGTTCTTCTTGTTGTTCTTATCAAATTCCTCCTGAAGGACTGTCTCCATATATTCCTGAACGGACCATTCGGCATATTCCTGCATCCGTGAATCGATGGTGGTATAAATGCGCAAACCGTCGAGGTAGATATCGTAAGGATCACCATTTGATTTGTGGTATTTGTACTTTCCAGCGCCGTCTTTTTCCTTGAATTTGGCCTCCAGTTCTTTGCGCAGCACTTCTCTGAAATGCGGTGCAATACCCTCTTTGTGGTCGACGATTTGGTAATCAACCACGATCGGCAACTTTTTTAGGGAATCGCACTGCGAGCTCGTAATCTTCACAGGAAGGGCTTCATTTCCCGCATCACTGTTTTTGCGCCATTGCTCAAACACCGTGTTTCTTCTTGAATATGCATTTGAACTGTCGCGTTCGTATTGGGCTTGCCCATCGGCATCATCGCTGTACTGTTTGGTCTGAAATTTCAGCGGATTGTAGACACCCGGGTTTTTGCACATCCCCACGAGCATTGCCGCCTGTTCCATCGTCAGGCTGTCAGGACTGCAGTTGAAGTAAACGTGAGACGCGGATGAAATTCCAACTGCGTTGTACAGAAAATCAAAGTTGTTCAGATACATCGTAATAATTTCTTCTTTGGTATAGTCGCGCTCAAGCCGGACGGCCAGAATATTTTCGCCAAATTTCTGATCGAGTCTTTCCCATTTATTCCGCGCTATGCCACCCCGGACGGTATCTTCGACCGTATAGAGAAGTTTGGCCAATTGCTGCGAGATGGTGCTGGCACCACCGCTCTGACTTCCAACGGCAGCTCCACTCAATGCCCTTCCGATTCCCCACAAATCGATGCCCGCGTGTTCAAAATAACGCTGGTCTTCGGTGGCAATTAATGCGGAAACAACGTAGGGAGAAATGTCATTGTAATCGACGCTTTTCCGGTTGGCATCACGCCAGAAACGGCCCATTTCTTCACCATCGGCCGAATAAATGATGGACGCCTGTTTGTCAGGTGGACTAGCAAGCTCCTCGTGGGTAGGTACATCCGGACGAGCTCTCTCAAGCATAATGAATACGAGTAAGGCCGGGCTGAATGCCAGAATCCAGGTGCTGACTACAAGGATTCGTCGGGTTTTCTTAGCCAAACGCCCGTCAGTGGTTCCTTCCGTTTTTTCGGTGCCTGATTTCATAGTGGGTTGGAGGATGTAAAGTTAACAATTATAACGCTTCCAGATTTCCTGGGTTTCGCTTCCGCCAAACCATTGATTATATAAGGCACACATTGCTAACTTTGCGTAGTTTCATTGATTATCCGAAAATGAAAAAGTGCTTTTGGCCGGGACTTTTGTTGTGCGTCTCCTGCGGTGGAAATAATACGCTCGAAGTAAGCAAACCCATCGTGTATCAGTGCGGCGCAGAAAATCAGGTAGATGGAGGCGGAGAGCGCTTTTTTCAGGAGGATTCAATCGTGTTCCTTGGCGGTGATGCCCAATCGTTCGAGAAGTTTTTTTCAGGTAAATTTTCGGCGAAACTCGATTCTTTGCAGCCCTATGGAATGACTCTGACCCTGACAGACCTCGAGGTCGGTGAGTATTTCACGGCTTCTGTAATGACGTTTGATTCGTCAGATGCGGGAAAGATTCTTGCAGTATTGACAGACGACAGTTCGTATACGCTGGCTTCGGAGTGTTTCAATCAGGATTTAGATGTCAACAAGGGCTGGCGGAAACACTATTTGAATTTCGACGTGAGCTTTCCGGTGAAAGAAATTAAGTTCTTTTTGTTTTCGAACAGCAATGTGTGTTATTTCGATGACTTTACGATTACCCGGTATCCCAAAAGACCAAAGCCGGAATCGGATGCTGAACCTGAAAATCTGCTGAGAATTAGCATTGCTGATGCCGATCTCAAAACCCTGAAGGATTACCAGCAACAGGCAAGAAAAAAGGGAATCATCAGCGATGACTTCAAAGACTATTTTCCTATACACATCCTGAGAGACAATGACAGTCTTGCAGCCGAAATGCGACTGAAGGGTGACTGGACGGATCACATCGGTACCGGTAAAGCCTCTTACCGAATCAAGATGTCGGACAGTTGTTCGTACAACAACCTGATGAGCTTTTCTATCCAACATCCCCAAACGAGAAATTATTTGCACGAGTGGTTTGTGCATCGCTGGTGCGAGCGGGAAGGATTGCTGGCTACACGATACGATTTTGTTCCTGTTGAAATAAATGGCGAGTACTGGGGGATTTACGCACTCGAAGAACATTTCGACAAACAGGTGATTGAAAGCCACCACCGACGGGAAGGACCGATTCTTAAAATCGATGAGTCGGGTTACTGGGCATTGCTCGCAGATACTACCTGTAAGACGATCGGAAAGAGAATTCCGTATTACGAATCGGCTACAGTGACATTGTTCAAGGAGAACCGGACGATGAAGTCAGAGGTGCTCTTTAACCAGTTCAAAAATGCATCCATCCTCGTCGAGCGGTTCAAAAATTTTGATCTCAACCCGGAAGATCTGTTCGACCTCGATCAACTTGCCAAATATTTCGCCATTCTGGATGTAGCCAATGTACATCACGCATTGGCTTGGCACAATTTCCGATTTTATTACAACCCCGTTACCGCGAAACTTGAGCTCATCGGATTTGATATGCAGCCCGCGCTGGAGCCCAAGCGAGATCTCAATATGCTGGAATTGATGCGCATTCCGGAAGAAAAAAAATTCAACGAATTTATGCTCGAGCGGAATTTGTACGCGTCTGAAAAATTCAGAACACTTTACTTCGAATACGTTCGCGTATTTTCTTCGGAAAGTTATCTGGACGATTTGTTCTCGATACTTTCTTCAGAAATTGAGACAAAAGAAAAGGTACTTGCACTGGAATATCCCGATTTTCAATTCGACCATAAATTCTATTACGACAAGGCCCGTCGCAACCAATCGAATCTGGATTCCATTGCAAGACTGTCGGAATTTGTTCCATTTGGAAATAAGCCCTACCAGGCGGAGGTAAAAGAATACACGCCACACCTCGACGCATTCAATCAGCCTGATCTTGGAATCAAGGCGTGGGTATCGGCGAACGAGTCGGGGAAATTCAACGTATACATCGAAAATTACCATCTAAACGACGTTACGCTGCTCGGATATTCGATCGAAGGCGCGAAGGACTCGTTGATTTCGGTGGAGAAAATCCAGATGAAGGCATTCACACGGCTGACATCAATGGTGACATTTGAAACAGAACTTTCGGAGGCTCCGGAAAGAATACACTACCTCGTCTCGAACGATCCAGGCAATGTAAACAAACGCAAAGTATTTCCCTGGCCAAAACCCTCGGGAAAAAATCCACGGACCGAATTGGAGGAGAAATTCAATCCGGCGTGTGCTTTGTACACGATCAAAGGAGACAGTTTGTTTTTTAAACCCGGTGAATGGAAAATTGAGCGGTTGATGTATTTTCCTGCCGATTACAAAGTTGCTTTTCCAGCCGGATCTCATTTCGATTTCGTAACCTCCGGTGGATTTATTTTCAACAACAACGTAACGATGGCAGGACGCACCGACAACGGTATTACTTTTACCTCATCCGACACTTCCTCGAATGGGGTTACGATCCTGAACGCCGACACCGTTGTCGTCCGGAATGTGAAAATGACCAATCTCTCCACCCTCAATTACAAAGGCTGGCAACTTACCGGCGCATTTACAATTTATGAGGGATTCGCCGATATCGATGGACTGGAAATTTCGGATAATTTTTGCGAGGATGCCTTCAATACCATCCGTTGCGGCATCAATGTTCGGAATCTTTCGATATTTAACACCTCCGGTGATGCGTATGATGCCGATTTCTGTAACGGAATTGTACATAGTTCCGAAATCCACCACACCTACAACGATTGCATTGACTTTTCCGGAAGCATTGTCGATATCTGGAATATGAAGCTGCATCACTCCGGTGACAAGGGTGTTTCGGCGGGAGAGGGTTCTACGCTCCGCTTTTCCGATTCGGAAATATCCGATGCTGTTATCGGTGTGGCATCAAAGGATGGCGCCAAGTTGTATGTGAATGCTGTCTTTTTCAGCCGTATGAATTTCGGTGCGATGACCTATACCAAAAAACCAGAATACGATCCGTCTTACCTGCAAATTGATGATGTGACGTATTCCCGCGTCGAACAGCCAGGCATTGCATCTTTGGGATCGGTTATTGTTTACAACGCCAAACGCTATCCGGGAACGTTGAAGATTGATGTAGATGCGCTCTATGCCAGGTTTGCAGATAGGGAGGCCGTTCAATAGCCCTGTTGTCAGGCCTTCACCCCTCTTTGTCTCCCCTCGCCAACGCAGTATCCAAAACACAGGGGAGAGATTTGGTCATCGATTGACGAGTGGCCATTAATTCTTAACCTTCTTATTGTTTTTGATGTACTGCTCAATCGCCATTGTCATACTTGGAGCATTCGGCGCCGGGGCGTGAATGTCAAGTCGGAGATTGTGCGATTTGACGGCACCCGCCGTAGTAGGGCCGAAAGCCGCAATCCGGGTGGTGTTTTGTTTGAACTTTGGAAAATTCTTGAAGAGCGATTCTATTCCCGAGGGACTGAAAAACACGAGAAGATCGTACTTGACATCGTCCAGATCAGATAAATCCGAAGCAACCGTGCGGTAGAGAATTACTTTAGAATATTTGATGTTGTTATTTTTCAGCGTTTCTGGAATCTGGCGTCTTAGAATGTCTGAGCACGGAAGGATAAATGTTTCGTTTTTGTGCTTTTTCAGCACCTCGGTCAAATCTTCAATATTTTGCTTACCGTAGAAAATTTTGCGCTTACGGTAGATGACGTACTTCTGCAAATAAAAAGCAATCGCCTCCGACATACAGAAGTATTTTAACGCATCCGGAACTTTAAACCGGGTTTCTTCTGATATCCGGAAGAAATGATCCACTGCCGTTTTGCTTGTGAATATAACAGCGGTATGTTTGGTAAAATCAACTTTTTGTTCACGAAACTCGCGGGAGGATATTCCTTCAACACTGATGAACGAACGAAAATCAATTTTAAGATTGTATTTGCTCGCCAGATCAAAATAGGGCGACATCCCGTTCTCCGGCTGGGGTTGCGAAACCAATATGGTTTTCAGACTCATATATCCTATCCGGAAACTTAGTTAAACAGCCGTTATTCTATGACGAATACCTTAATTAACAAGACAAAGGGTAATAATTCGAGCGTGCAAAGGTACAAAATTATATACAATATGCCAATTCTTCGGCGAAGTATGCGTCCGAGCGTCTGAACCTCTCTTAAAAATATGATTATCAGTAAAATAACCGAGCTAAACAAATTGACAGAATCCGTGATTTGTGCCGGAACAAAATACGTGAAAATGAAAACCGGCGTCAGAATAATTGCAGCTGTTTGGAAATAGACCAAATGATTGAGGGTATGTTCATAAATACCTTCGTTCGATTTTACCGCGAAGGCTAAAAACTGCATCAGCAAGAGTTTTACGGCGGCAAAGGCGAGCAGGATCAGCATCAGTACAAAGGTGTAGCCATTAATGTCATTGAGTGCGATGCGTGAAACCACCACTGCGACGCAGTTGAAATAGGCAATATTCAGCAAAATGGAACTGCCGCCGAATAGCCGGAGTTCCTCCTGAGCGTTCTGCAGTAGTTGTCTGTTAAAAATGGCGGTAGTAAAAAGTGATCTGAAATACCTCGGATTGACGCTGCGTACTACAGCGAAGCAACACAGATTGAAGCCCATCAATATCCAGAAAACCCAATTGAATTGATCCGCCACGGCGGTCATTTCTGGGAAGGATGTCGACGAAACCGTCTCTTCAACCGGGAACATCCGACAAATTTAACCTTATTTTAGCCTTCAAGGCATCTGGACTGTTGATCGCGTTTAGACAACAAGGTAAATCGCTAATTTCGCCTACAAATTCACACGATGCCAACAGATCTGTATCAACATCCGGATTATTTTCAACTCGATGAATTGCTCAGCGATGAACACAAACTTGTGCGGGATTCCGTCCGGACCTGGGTGAAGCAGAATGTTTCTCCGATCATCGAAGACTATTATGAGCGCGCTGCCTTCCCGGCACATCTGGTAAAGGGTCTGGGCGAAATTGGTGCACTTGGACCATACATTCCAGCGGAATATGGCGGTCCGGGTCTCGACCATATTTCGTATGGCTTAATTATGCAGGAACTTGAACGATGCGATTCCGGTTTGAGATCAACGGCTTCGGTTCAAAGTTCGCTGGTAATGTACCCGATTTACAAGTATGGCAATGAGGAGCAGAAAAAAAGATTCCTCCCGAAACTTGCAAGCGGTGAATTCCTTGGGTGTTTCGGATTAACCGAGCCGGACTACGGATCCAATCCAGGAGGAATGATAACGAACTTCACGGATGCGGGCGACCACGTGATCCTGAACGGCGCGAAAATGTGGATATCCAATTCGCCCTTGTCTGATGTTGCCGTGGTTTGGGCCAAAGATGAAAAAGGAAGAATCCACGGACTGCTTGTCGAAAAAGGAATGGAGGGATTTTCTGCACCGGAAATGAAAGGCAAACACTCTTTGCGCGCATCGATCACTGGCGAATTGATTTTTGTGAATGTAAAGGTTCCGAAGAAAAATATCTTACCAAACAAATCCGGACTGGGTGCACCACTTGGTTGCCTCGATTCAGCCCGTTACGGCATTTCCTGGGGAGCCCTCGGAGCTGCAATGGACTGCTACGATCAGGCGCTACGTTATTCAAAAGAGCGGATTCAGTTCGACGTTCCGATTGCAGCGTTCCAACTCACGCAAAAAAAACTGGCCGAAATGATTACGGAAATCACCAAGGCACAATTCCTCACGTTCCGTTTAGGTCAACTGCGAAACGAAGGACGAGCAACCACAGCTCAGATTTCAATGTGCAAACGGAACAATGTTGAAATTGCCTTACGGATCGCACGGGAGGCGCGACAAATAATTGGCGCAATGGGAATCACCAATGAGTTTTCCATTATGCGGCATATGGCCAATCTCGAGTCGGTTGTCACCTACGAAGGAACACACGACATCCATTTGCTCATCACCGGAATGGACGTAACGGGAATCTCGGCGTTTAAGCGGGAAGCACCAGAGCTTTAGCGAGACCCGTTTGTCCGGGCGAACAATTTGTTCAACTTATTTAATTCCTTCTGTCCCCGGTTCACAGTTCCGGTGGAATAGTTTTCGCGTACGAGATTTTCGATAAGCGGAATTACTTCCACCGCGAGTTCCGGATATTTTTCGCAAATCCTTCGTGCAACTGTCATCGAAAAAACTTTCACGGCGATCGGGGAATCGATCGACTTCATATACCCAAGTGATAAGTCGAAGAGTCGACCCTCACTGACTTCAGGAATAACCGATTTCTGAAAGGTTCGGAGTACATTCCTGCGCACGGCATCGATGGAATTCTCGTGAAGATGGTCCACCATTTTTTCCAACCAGGGCTCCATCATATCGGGTTGGCGGTCGCAGATCATCGACACCACCTGACTCGCCCGCTGAACCACGCGGTACTCATCCGAAAAAAACAAGCCCATCAGGTTGGCTATCCGTCGACGGTCCTTGCCAATATATGCCGCCACTATGTTCCACCGTTTTTTTGAGTTTTCCTCCAGCAACTGCTCGCGGATTGTCATAAGATCTCAGAGCAAGGGAAAGTACCGTTCAGCGATTACGTTTGCGTGGTGCTTCGGATGGCCGATAAGAATAAAACCCATCGCGAGCACCGAATTGCCGTGACCTGAAACGATTCCTGATTTCATCAACTGATCTTTGCTCAAGGATTTGAAAAAATGGAGGGAGGAGTTTCTTACGGCATCGTACTCGTCGAGAATACTCTCCATCGAGCGCTTATTTGATCCCGCGTTTGAGGCATAAATGTCTTCTTCGAATCCTTTTTGAGGCTCTGTTTCACCTCGCGCCACTTTCAAAGCCCGTGTGGAAAAAATTCGCTCGGTGTCACAGACGTGATGAACAATTTGGCGAACAGTCCACTTGTTCTCCGCGTAGGTTTTATCTCCGAGCGCATTGAGTTTCGTAAGATTTTGGCGGAACCATCCGGTAGCTCCGTCGGAAAGTTGTTCAATGAGTCCGCGTTCGTCGGCGAGGGAAATGTAACGGTTGTAATAGTCGGGAGCGACAAGGATTTCTGATTTTTTCATAAGACAGGGATTACTCAAAATTATCGGAAAATCGCCACGAATGCACGAATAACCAGACAAAAATTCGTGAATTCGGGGCAATCTTCAGAAAAGCCCGTCAAGAATTCCCTCGTCGACGAGATTGGGCAAGGTGACTTTTAGTTCCGGCGTCCTGTCCATCTCGCGCTGAATGGCAAAAATCGCTTCGTCGTTTCGGGCCCAGGCGCGTCGGGCGATTCCGTTGTTGACGTCCCAATGCAACATCATTTTCAAACGGCGATCGGCATCTTCGGTGCCGTCGAGCAACAGTCCGAAACCCCCGTTGATGACCTCGCCCCAGCCTACACCTCCGCCGTTGTGGATGGAAACCCACGTCGCGCCGCGGAAGCTGTCACCAATGACATTGTGAATGGCCATATCCGCTGTGAATTTGGAGCCGTCGTAAATGTTCGATGTCTCGCGAAACGGCGAATCGGTTCCGGAAACGTCGTGGTGATCACGGCCAAGAACAATCGGGCCGATTTTTCCAGCTTTGATGGCCTTGTTGAAAGCGCTCGCAATTTTTATTCTGCCTTCTGCATCGGCGTAGAGAATCCTCGCTTGTGAACCGACGACGAGTTTGTTCTCCTGAGCACCCTTTATCCAGCGAATGTTGTCCGACAACTGCTGTGAAATTTCCTTCGGTGCCGTTTTCTGAATTTCTTCCAACACCGCGCAGGCCATATCGTCCGTAAATTTCAAGTCAGCCGGATTCTGCGACATACACACCCAGCGGAAGGGACCGAAACCGAAATCAAAACACATCGGACCCATTATGTCCTGGACGTAGGACGGATACCTGAAATCAATTTTGTTTTCAGCCATTACCTCTGCTCCGGCGCGACCGGCTTCGAGCAAAAATGCATTTCCGTAATCGAAGAAATAGGTTCCCTTTGCGGCATGTCGGTTGATTGCAGCAGCCTGTCGTCTCAACGATTCCTGAACTTTCAATTTGAATTCCACAGGATTTGAAGCAATTAATTTATTTGCCGCATCATAGGTCATTCCGGCAGGGTAATATCCTCCGGCCCACGGATTGTGCAGCGAAGTTTGATCCGATCCCAGATCGACATAAATATTTTCTTTGTCGAACTTTTCCCAGACGTCGACTACATTCCCTTGGTACGCGATGGAGACTACCTCCTTGTTCTTTTTCGCGCTTTGAACTCTGGAGCAAAGTGCGCCGAGGTCTTCAATCACTTCGTCGACCCAACCTTGTGCGTGGCGTTTTTGCGTAGCCTTCGCGTTCACTTCAGCAGTTACGGAAATTACACCGGCAATATTTCCTGCTTTTGGCTGTGCACCAGACATTCCTCCCAACCCTGAAGTCAGAAACAATTTTCCCGAGGGTGAGTTATTGCCTTTCAATCTGCGACAGCCATTCAAGACAGTAATGGTTGTTCCGTGAACAATTCCCTGCGGACCGATGTACATATAGGAACCGCCAGTCATCTGTCCGTACTGAGAAACGCCGAGCGCATTCATTTTTTCCCAATCGTCCTGAGACGAATAATTCGGAATCACCATTCCATTGGTGACGACGACCCGAGGGGCATCCTTGTGTGACGGAAAAAGTCCAAGTGGGTGACCGGAATACATAACGAGCGTCTGTTCGTCGGTCATTTCAGAAAGGTATTTCATCACGAGAAGGTACTGTGCCCAGTTTTGAAATACGGCTCCGTTTCCACCGTAGGTAATCAGTTCGTGCGGATGCTGTGCAACGGCAGGATCGAGGTTGTTCTGGATCATCGCCATAATGGCCCGGGCTTGCAAACACTTTCCCGGATATTCGTCAATCGACCGTGCAAACATTTTGTATTCGGGACGAAAGCGGTACATATAAATGCGGCCGTAATTTTTTAGTTCGGCGACAAATTCCGGAGCAAGTGCTTTGTGAAATTTTGACGAAAAATAGCGAAGGGCGTTTTTGATGGCCAGCCTTTTTTCTTCGGGACTTAAGATGTCCTTTCGTTTTGGAGCGTGGCTGATGGTTTGGTCAACAGATTGAGCCGGGGGAAGCTCAGAAGGAATTCCCTGTAGGATTTGATTGTGGAGGTCGTTGTTGGTCATTTTGTAATTCAAGGCATTCACTACAAATATCTTAAAATTGTGTCACCGGTGGTGACACAATTCCTATTTGTACTAAAGCCTCCTAATAAACTCCCCCGTCGTCCACTCCACATCCCCATCGTTGTACTCAATGTAAAACCGCTCGCCTTCAATTTTTCCGATTTTTCCGGGATACCACGTTCCGCCACCTTTCCAGTTTCCTTCGATGGCGTCGCCGATTTTGTAAACACCCTTCTCCGGAATTTTGAGATACTGCGCCGTTGTCCATTCTTCCGAACCGTCACTGGCGTACTTCACAAGATATTTTTGTCCATCTATCTGCGTGATAACAGCGGCGTAGTATTTTCCATAACCTTTCCAGTCGCAGCGGACGTGGTCGCCAACGGCATAATTTCCAACAGCATTTGTTGTCGTGGTGGTGGTGTTGCCTGTGCCCGTCGAAGCTGTGCCGGAACCAAGGTTTGGGTTAAAATCGTAAATAAAGCTGGTGTTGATGGACCCCTTTGGCTCGTAAACGACACCATCAATCGTCACCGGCTCGAAGAAACCACTTACGATGACGAGGTTCCCGGAATTATCCGCGTAGATCTCGCCGAGATTCGATTTGCCGGCTGTAAAGCCTTTGACCGAAAGTACTTCTCCGGTTTTCGCATTGGTGGCGGAATAAAAAGTATCGCCGTATCGGTCACTGACGAGATTCAATGTTTTGCCGCCGATGGTTAACACATCACCGGAGGATCCGCAAACGTGAAGGGTATCACCAATCAAATGCATCGAACGCGCACGGGTTGTTTCATACGACTGGCTGAATTGTTTCCAAACCAGGTTAAAGTCTTTGTCGAGTAAGGCGTAGACGTGATCTTCGGATGGCTCCGTGATGCCCTCACCGGATTTGGTGTCCGGAAGCGGTGCGCCCATAAAAATTGCGGCTTTGTAATTGCCTTCGGAAGGGTTGGCCTTTTCATAAGCAGCGCTTCCTTTGTAATATGCCGAGAGATAGACTTGCCCATCGTCCGTCGCCAAGAGCTTTTCCAGATCAAACGAATAATCGGCAATTACTTTCGAGAGCACAGGCTTTCCGGTGTTGTCGAGTTTGAGCAAAAAACATCCGCTTTCGTACAAATCGATCGGACCTTCAAAGGCAATTTTTGTCGCATAGCTTGCAATACCAAGCTCGGCGCTGTATGAATAATAGCTTGCGATGTAGGTATTTCCCAGTGCATCGGAGGTCACATCACCAACGCGTAGATCGGTAAATCCATTGAATCCGCCTTCCATTTTGTACTGCCATTTTTGCTGTCCTTCAAAATCAAACTTGTAAAAAACAACGGCGCTGTAAAGCTTCTTCGTAAAACTTGTTCCTCTCAATTTGAAAGCGTTCTCGTCGCCCTTCACGGTAGCCTCCACTGTAATTCCCCATTCATCGATGTAAGCGGCAATCCACATATCGTGATTGTCGGTGGTAGCCAATTCAACGGAAGAAATCAAGGTTCCGTCCAAGGAATATTTTTCGAGATGCATACTTCTCTTGTAAACGTCGGCGTCAAAATCGTTCGAGTAAAAACCGGCCAGCACGTACAGTTGGTTGTTGCGGACAAGCATATGCCATCTCGTTTTTTTGTCCTCGATGGGTTTCACCCAAATCATCTGATTGTCCGGGGACATTTTGGCCATATAATAGGAGGCGGACATCACGTCGGGAAGTTTGTCGGCAAAATAGGCCCGACCACTATAGTAGCCGGTTATATACCGGTTTCCCTCCTGATCAAAACACATATTCTGGATTCCGGCAGAACCCGAAGCCGTGTACATCGTGACGCGCTGGGCAATATTAACCTGACTGAAAAGGACGAAAATCAAGAGGTATAAAATTCTCATAGGGAAATGGCTGATTAAAGGTACGATCTGAGAATGCGAAAATTGGGCCAATTTTCAGTGCGCTCCATTGCGCTGATCTCGATACAATCCAGACGATCCCGATGGCTATCGGGAGTCCGGATCACCCGATCAGCGAATGCGTTCACTCGTGATCGAGCGGAGTCGAGATCACCTATCTCCCGTAAAACTGAGAATCGACATGAAGAGGTTCACGAAAAGGATGTAAAGCGTCAATCCGCCCATCAGTTCGTGCTTTTTGCGGTCCTCAATGCTGATGGATGTGTCGGCTGCGACGGTTTTCATTCTCTGCATTTCCCAGGCAGTAAGTCCGGTGAAGACAAAAAGACCCATAAAGGAAATCACGTACCCAATTGTGTCTGATCCAATCATCATATTGGCTAATCCAGCGATGAACATCCCGATGAAAAGCATATACATCAAACTTCCCATTTTACTTAAATCCGTTTTGGTAAAGTAGCCCAACAGCGCCATCGAACCAAAAGCGCCCGCTGTGACGAAAAACGTTACGGCAATTGAAGAACTCGTGTAGACCAGGAATATCCAGGCCAGTGCAAGACCTAACAGAACAGAATACAACACGAAAATGACGGTGATCATTGCGGAAGACATCTTGCGGAATCGCGAGGAGATCAACAATACCAAACCAAGTGGGGCAAGGGTAACAACCCAGCCGGTGCCAGACATTCCCGATTCGGTGAACATCATCGGCAGATACCAGTCGCTTTGTGCAGCGTACCAGGCCATAAAGCCTGTGACAGCGAGCGCCAAAAACATATATTTGTAGACACTGGCAAAAAAACTGCGGGACAAACTCATCACATCCTGCTGCTGGTCGATCACTTCATAATTGTCGTAGCTCATAGTTGACTTATTTTAAGGTATTACAAATATCACGAAAATTCTAATGCCAGACACCTGCCCGCTATCAAAAAACCAAATTCCAAATCCACTGATTGGACACGATTTAGCATTCTTTGTTTAATTTCACGTTCAAAATCCTTGCCGCAACGGCAAAAACTGACATTTTGACCTAAATTCGAGTTTATGATTGTGGTTACCGGAGCCGCCGGATTCATTTCGTCATTTCTTGTCAGGGCACTCAATGTCGCTGGGCACTCCTCAATCGTCATCGTTGACGATTTCACGAGGGAGGATAAAAACCTCAATCTTGTCGGAAAGAAAATTGTCGAACGGGTTGAACGCAGTCACTTTTTTGCCTGGATAAAAGGAAAAGAAAAGGCGATTCAATTTATTTTCCATCTCGGCGCACGGACAGATACCACAGAGTTCAACAAAGCCATTTTCGACGAACTCAACCTCGGATATTCGAAAAAAATGTGGGCGCTCTGTACGGAATTCGGTATTCCGCTCGTGTATGCAAGTTCAGCGGCAACTTACGGACTGGGTGAATTTGGATTTTCCGATGAGCATTCGTTGTGTGACAAACTCAAGCCTTTGAATCCTTACGGTGAATCGAAAAACGAATTCGACCGATGGGTCATTACGCAAAAAACAACGCCCCCTTTCTGGGCAGGATTAAAATTTTTCAACGTTTACGGGCCCAATGAATACCACAAGGGACGTATGGCTTCCGTGATTTTTCACGCCTACCGGCAGATTTCAGCGACAGGAAAAATGAGGTTATTCGCTTCGCATAATCCAGAATATTCAGACGGAGGTCAGCTTCGCGATTTCATTTTCGTCAGCGACGTCGTCGACGTGTGTCTTTTCCTGATGGATCGCCGGCCGGCAAACGGCATCTTCAATCTTGGAACTGGTGTGGCCCGAACCTTTAACGATTTGGCCAAAGCCACCTTTTCGGCGATGGACAAAAAGCCAACAATCGAGTACATTCCAACACCTGAAGACATTCGCGACAAATACCAGTATTTTACAGAGGCGGAGATGTCTAAACTGCTTGGCGTTGGCTACTCAAAACCGTTCACATCTCTTGAAGATGGCGTTCGGAATTACGTACGAAATTATTTACAGAACGGTTCCTATTTTTGAGCCCGTGACATCCAAAGAATCGCCGAAGGCCTTATCTTTGTAGACCATTCACTTACGCTATGTTTGAAAATCTCACGGAAAAATTTGAGCGCGCCTTTAAATTTCTAAAGGGTCAGGGTCAAATTACGGAAATCAACGTTGCCGAAACCTTAAAAGAGGTCCGGAGGGCACTGCTCGACGCCGACGTCAGTTACAACACCGCCAGAGACTTTACCGAAGCGGTGAAGCAAAAGGCTTTGGGGCGGAACGTCCTCACGAGCGTTTCTCCGGGCCAGATGCTTACCAAAATCTGCCACGAAGAGCTCGTCGCGCTGATGGGCACCGAGGAATCGGAAGTTCAGATCAAAGGAAATCCTGGGATCATCCTGATGTCCGGATTGCAAGGCTCGGGTAAAACGACTTTTTCGGGCAAATTGGCCAATTGGATCAAAAGCAAAAAGGGTCGCCAACCGTTGCTGGTTGCCTGCGACGTCTACCGACCCGCTGCGATCGATCAACTCACCGTACTTGGCGAACAGCTGGGTGTTCCCGTTTTTTCGAACCGCGAAGAAAAAGATCCGGTAAAAATTGCGCTGAGTGGTATCGCTCACGCGAAGTCGAACGGGATGAACGTCGTGATCATCGATACGGCGGGACGGCTTGCGGTGGACGAGGAGATGATGCAGGAAATTGAACGCATCAAAAAGGCGGTTAATCCGACGGAAACTCTTTTTGTCGTCGACGCAATGACCGGTCAGGACGCGGTGAATACGGCGAAAACGTTTAATGAGCGCATTCAGTTTGACGGCGTAATTCTCACCAAAATGGACGGCGATGCCCGCGGTGGAGCGGCCTTGTCGATCAAATCCATTGTCAACAAACCCATCAAGTTTGTAGGGACCGGCGAGAAGATGGATGCCCTGGATATCTTCTATCCAAAACGAATGGCGGACCGCATTCTGGGAATGGGCGACGTGGTTTCGCTCGTTGAAAAAGCCCAGGAGCAGTTCAACGAAGTAGAAGCCAAACGTCTCCAGAAAAAAATTGCGCAGAACAAATTTGACCTCGATGATTTTTACAGCCAGTTGCAGCAGATCAAAAAAATGGGCAACGTCAAGGATCTGATGGGAATGATTCCTGGAATCGGCAAAGCGATGAAAGGTGTCGACATCGACGACGATGCATTTAAAGGAATTGAGGCCATCATCCAGTCGATGACTCCAAAAGAACGCGCACAGCCCGAAATTATCAATGGCCAGCGAAAGCAGCGGATTGCGAACGGCAGCGGCACAACTGTACCGGAAGTCAATAAATTACTCAAGCAGTTTTCCGAGACCAAAAAGGTTATGCATATGATGTCCGACAAGAAAAAAATGGCTAATATGATGCGTCAGATGAAGGGGATGGGCGGAAATATGCCGGGGGTGTAGGTTATCTCAAACTATTTTTGAGTGATTTTTGAAAAATGTTGATTTTTTCCAAGGCGGTTGTCCAATTACCTATTCAGCACCTATACTCAATTCCTTAGATAATTTATGATTGAATACGAATTCAGTGAGTCGAGTATTTTTACTGCAAATAAGGAGTACATTGAATCTATCCTAATTGCATTTGATCCAGAACAGTACAAAACAGAAGGGTATTGTAGTAGTTACGGATATGAAGTTACAATCTGCTACGAAAAGTTGAATTTAATATATACTTTTCGATTTAAAAAAACTCAGAGTACTCAGGGTGGAGGTTTATTCTTTCACCCAATTGCAATCGACTCATCCCAACTTGAATTAATTGTAGCCGGCTTTGATACAAAGAATAAAATCAACTTTGGAAAATCAAGATTTGGAAGGCTCTTTATGAATAGCAAAATAAAGTCAATAGTTTCTGCTCCGTTCTATTATCAAACAAATTTACATTTCGAAAAAGCAGCCATAAAATCTCAATTGAACCTTTTCAAAGAACATTTCATAGACTCATTAAAACTTAAAACCGGGAAAATGAAATGCAAAATCTATTTGGTCAGATCAGACCTTTTGCAATTAAGAACTACATTAGAAACAATGGCACAAATCTATGCAACACATCGGCAATAACTGATATTAGGCCTATACTGCATTACAGTTCGCTCTTATCTATACCGGCCTGTTTGAGAATTGCAAAAAATGTACCTTTTGGCAGATCCTTTTTGTGCATTGGTACAACGGTTATTTTACCAGAAACAGGATGCTGGTAATAATGATGACTACCGTTGATTCGTTTTAAATGAAATCCCTTTCGTTCAAGTAATTTACAGATTTCCTTGGGAGAAAGGGAAGGAGTACTGCTCATAGATCAAGAAGCAACACTCAAGGTATACTCAAAGGATTTGCTGTCATCGGGAACGGGCTCATTTTGTTCCTTAAGCAATCCAATATACCCTTCAATAGCTTCTTGTGCCATCTGTAAGGCGTGGTTCAAATTTTCACCGTATGTGGTACATCCCGGAAGCGACGGCACTGTAACGGTAAATCCGCCTTCTGGCTCCTCGTTAAGTAAAACACGATAGGTATGCGTTTTCGTTGTCATAGCTTCGAAATTGATGCGAACCACTTTTTTTTTATTATGGAACACCAATGCACAAATTTACAAAAAAAACTGGTCCGTCGCAATAGCTTCTGGAGCGAGGTAGGCATTTGACCCTGCTGCCAACTTCGCAATGGTGGTTTTGAACTACTCCAACACCTCGTCCCGAAATCCCTTCGTATAAAACGTCTCGAGACGCCCCTTTTCATTTTCAAAAATCAGGTACAGATCGACGTCGAGTTCCGGATGACTGTTCACGAATTGCATTGAACTGTCTGCACCCATCACCATAAAAGCCGTCGCCAAACCGTCGGACAACGCACAGGAATTTGAAACAACACTGACACTTAAAAGTGAATGTTCTACCGGCCGACCTGTTTTGGGGTCTATGGTATGCGAATACCGGACGCCGTCGCGGATAAAAAACTTGCGGTATGAGCCCGATGTGGCGATGCTCTTGTCCTTAAGTTCTATGACTTTTTGAACCGTCCGGTTTTCGGCGTCGGAATTGTCGGTAGGTTCGTCGATGCCAATTTTCCAAAGTTCTCCATCGGAATTCAGGCCCAATACCCGGATCTCACCACCGATTTCGACGTAATAATTTTTCGCTCCCTTGGCCTCCAGCATTTCAGCGATTACATCCACGGTGAGGCCCTGTGCAATTCCGTCAAAGCCCAGCGCGGCTCCGGGAGTAATTTTTTGGATGGTTAAAGTTCCATTCGAATCCGGTACAGAAGAAAATAGAAAATGCAATCCCGGTGTAAATCCTACAAACGACCGCAACGAATCCACGACACTGCTGTCGGGTATGTCGCCGTCTCCTTCAAAACCCCAGGCCTGCCACAATTTTTGCACGGTAGGGTCAAATGCGCCACCCGACAAGGCGTACACCTCTTGTGTAAGATTGTAGCAGCGCGCAAAGTAGCCCGATTCGTCTTTGAACGAAATCACTCCGCCACCTGAACGGTTTATGTACGACACCGTCGAACTGTCAATCCAGCTACTGAGTGCATTGTCAAAATCGATCAGAATTTTTTCGATTTCGTCACTGGTCACCTGAAGTGAATCGTTGCAAATAATCGAGAATGTCGTTCCCTGAGCGTTTCCGTGGAATTCAACAGCTTTATAAGTATCTGTGACGGCGACATCCAGATTTTCTGATCCACCGGAACAGGAACAAAGCAAAATAAGAGGCAAGTAAAGTCGAAATTTCACGAGGCAAAGATGCAGAAGAAAATTCAAATGAAAAGGATTCGATTTAGCCACGAAGGCGCAAAGTTTTAGAGAGAAGTTTTAGAGAGAAGTTTTAGAGAGAAGGGAAACAAAGATTTCTTTGCGTCTTCGCGCCTTCGTGGCCAATTAAAGTTAAGCGATCAAATGAGGCACCCGTGACTATAGGAATCAATTCCGGGTCAGATCAGCAGCTTCAGTATGATCCTGCCACATATATTCTGTGATGCCTTCTCCGTTCATCGTGTAGGTTGTGCTGCCAAAACGTGTTTGAACTTTTTCATAAAAATTGCCAACCTTATTGCGTACGACTACACGGCGAACGACAATGCTCTGCAACAATCCGTTTTCGTCGTTGAGGGTATACACTTCTTCGGTAACTCCATCGGGAAACTCAATTCCCAGCTGATTCTTCATTGCAACATCGACCTTTTTCGGATCAATGTCTCGCAGTGATTCCACAAAATCTCCGGCATTGTTCAGGTCATTGTCCGCCTTTTCAACCAATGCCTCATTTTCGAGACGTTGTCCTTCGATAAATTCCTGGGCGTTGTCTGCCATCTCATTGCTGCGATTGTCTGCGTTGTCGCTCAGCCCCTCTGAGTCATCAATGATTTTTTCGCCGTGCTCGACGGCATCGTTGGTTGCGTTGTCAGCACCGCTATTCAGCTCCTCAAGCTTCAATTCAACATTGTCGTTCAACTCTTCCACCCTCTTTTCAAACCCGATTCGCTCTTCTTCCATTGCACGGTTATGATCTTCCATTGCAATTTCGGCATTGTCCATCAGCAGGTCGGTATGCAGCAAGACATCATTCTGGCTGTTGGCCATATTCATATTATTAGTCTGCACATCCACTTCCATTCCTTCCATATTGATCTCGGTCTGCTGGCGTGGGATGTCGTTGTCGAGATTTTCAATCTCAATTTCCCTTACAAGATTCTCTGTGTAGTTCTTACTGTTATGGGTAGCGTTGTACTGTGCATCATCCATATAGTTCATATGATTGTCGAGGTCGACAACCATTTCGTTGATGGTCTCGGAATCTTCAACACGCGGTTCGTCGTTGTTGATGTTGGCCGCTTCAATTTCTTCTGTCAGTAATTCGGCTTCATCTTTAACGCCCATTACTTCATCCTCCTGATCCCAGCGGTCGCGGTTGTTTTTGTTGATCACCTCTATCTGATAGTCCTCGACATACACTTCGGTATTGATGGTGTTGATGTCGCGGTTGGGATCATTGGTGATGTGATTGTCCTCCATTGAATTTGCATATTCCTTGGTATTGAGGTTGACATCGTGCTGATAGGTGGCGTCGTTTGTTGTTTTTTGGTCGACCTCTATTTTGATGCGCTCCATATCTCCTTCGAATTCCTGACGGTCGAAATCGCTGTCTCGTCGTCCGTTCTCCAGGTCTATTTCGATATTCTGAACCACCTGTGTCTGCTGCTGAACGACATTGTCGTTTTGTGTGGCCCAAATGGCATTCACGTCATTAACCTGATCTCCCAGATCGATGACCTTCAATTCTACTTCGGATAGTTTGGTCTCTCCGTCCCACGACATCTCGGATATCTCAATATCGTTTTCTTCAAGATCACTGGTGGTTTCGAAATTGTGGTTTTCCTGATGCGAAGTGTTTTGTCCAATCCGGTCCTCGAAATCGATGCCCTGTTGTTCAGTTCGCTTGTCAGCAATCCATTCCCGCTGGAATTCTGCTTCCTGCAGCATAGCCTCAGCGTCAATCGCCTCGAGCCCTTGTACCGGCATTCCCAAATTGTCCATTCCATTGTGGTGTGCGAGGTATTTTTCGGGATGCAAAATTTTATCGATTTCTATCAACTGATCTTTCGGGTACTTGTCCTGTGGTTTTAATCCGAGTGCCCGTACATAGAGATCCTTCGCCTTCTCGTAGGATTTCTGACCAAAATAGCTATCCGCCTGAGCGACCATTTTGGAGTACATCGCTTGTCTTTCTCTTTCCGAGTCGCCTTGGGCGTGAAGATCACAGGAGTGCATCTGATCGATGGGATACTGGTTGTTGATCAGGTCGTGTGCCTGACGATAAATGGCCTTTGCTTCCATCCACTTGTCGTTGTGGAAGAGGTTGTCGGCCGATGCAATGAGCTGATCATATTGTTCCTGATTTTTGTCGGCGTGTGTATTGTCTGCCAAAATCTGGTTGATCTCGTCAATACGTTTTGGAGGAAGTGGGTCGGCCGGTTTCAATTCCTTTGCCTGCGTAAACAGTTCTAAGGCCCGCTCGTAATTCCGTTCGATGAACTTTTTCTCCGCTGCCGACATAATGCGTTGGAATTCCAATTCCGTTGCAGAAGTTTCTAACAGATTCTTTGCGTCCTGGGCCAACTTTATTTGATCTTTTGGGTATTGCCGGTCAGCAAAAACCTCAATGGCCTCCTGATAATTTTTGATTGCAACATCCCATTCTTTGGCCCCCATCGATGCATCTCCCAGTGAGATATACATCTTGTACTGATCTTCTTTGGCCTTCAGTGCTGCAATGTCGCCGTACTTGCCTTCAATTTCTGCAATTTTATCTTTCGGATACTGTTGTTCGGGTTTTACAGTGAGTGCATTTTTGAAATTCTCAATGGCCGATGCCCAGTTTTGCGCAGTGAATGCTTCGTCAGCTGCTTTGATATAGCCATCGTATTGTTCTTGTTTGCGCTTGGCATCTGCTTCGGCGTTCACGGCATCGGAACGCATCTTTGCGATGGCGTCAATTTGTTCCTGAGGATAAGGATCAGCCTTTTTTACAGATTTGGCCCGTTCGTAATACGTTATGGCTTCATCGTATTTCTTTTCGTCGCGAAGTGTATTCGCTTTGGTAATAATTTTTTGGTACTGTGCGTCGATTTCAATTTCTGTTTCCCGCTTCATTGCCTCCTCGATAGCTGCTACCTGATCTTCGGGATATTTTTCGTCCGGTTTGATGTCATTCGCCTCATAATATAAACTTCTTGCACTCTCCCACGATTTCGCTGCGAAAGCCGCATCGGCCTCGGCAATTTTGGCCTGATATTTCGCCAGTATCGCATTCCCCACGTTTTGCACCTCGAGAATGTCATTGATTTCATTCACTTTTGTTGAAACCGTCGGATCGGGTTTTAAAGCGAGCGCCTCTTTGTATTTCGCCAGTGCGGTTTCGTAGTCTTTTGTGCCGTAGGCCTGATTTGCCTCGTTGACGAGCGATGAGAATTTTGCATTGTTTTCGGCGCTCGCTTTGATGTCATCCATTCGTTTCTGGCATTCTGCGATCCGCTGTTTTGGCCAGGCTTCGTCCATATAACCCAATGCTTCCTGGTATTTCGCCATTGATGCCGCGTAATCGGTTTTGTCGAAAAGGGCGTCCGCCGCTTTTACGGCGACATCATATTTCGCACGGTTAGCCGCTGCGTCATCGTACTGTTTGATGAGTTCGTCGCATTCTGCAACTTTTGCACGAACCGGCGCATCTTCTTTTATTCCAAGTGCGAGCAAGTAACTCGCCTTGGCCGCACGGTAGTCCTTTCCAGTGAATGACTGATTTCCGGCGTTGACGTATTCGTTGAATTTTTTGTCTGCTTCGGCATTCTTTTGTGCATCCGCAATGAGTTTGTTCATCTCATCAATTTTTCCCTGGGCCGGCACGTCGCCAGGTTTGGTAACCAGGGCTTCCTTGAATTTCACAAGTGCTGCGGCGTAGTCCTTGATTCCGGCAGCCGCATTTCCTTCGGCCATCAGATCCTTGTATTTCTGCTCAAGGGCTTGTGCCTTTTCTGCATCGGCCAGAATTTTGTCGATCTCGGCAATTTTTGTCTTGGGCTCTTGTTCGGCTGGTTTTACAAGTAACGCATCGTTATACTTGGCTTTCGCTTCGATATACTTTTTCTGACTGAGCAAGTTGGTCGCCTCGTTGAGTAAGGCAACATATTTTGCATTGGTCTCCGTATCGGCCTTTTCCTTTTCAATGGCCGCAAGGATTTTGGCGATCTGGTCCTTCGGCCAAACCTCATTGGGCTTTAGTAAGAGCGCTGCCTCATATTTTGATTTCGCTGTGGCCCAATCACTTTTTTCAAAAAGACCGTTTGCCTCAGTGATCAGTCTTTTGTAATCTTCCTCAAGTTTTTTCTTCGCGGCATCGTCCGCTGTCTGTTGTTTCAGTGTAGCCTCAATCTCAGCAATTCTTTGCGTAGGATGTGCTTCGCCTGGAATGACCGTTAGTGCTTCTTTGTACTTCGCCAAAGCACCTTCTAGATTTTTTGCCAGATAAAGTGCATCTGCTTCGGCAATCACTTTGTTGTAGGCGTCTTGCTTCGCTTTGGCAGCGGCGTCCGTTTTGTCTTTCTCCGCCTTTTTCGCCTTTGCATCGTCGAGTTTTTTCTGAACGGCTGGGTCAACAATTAATTTCAGCGCTTCGGTATACTTGGTGATGGCTTCGTCATACAATTGTGTCCCCACCGCTTTATCTCCTTCCGCTACCAATTTGTTGAACGCGTCACCATTGGCCTTTTGATTGGCAACTGTTTTCTCGATCTCGGCGATGCGATCTTTCGGAAACTGTTCCGTCGGTGAGAGGGCCGAAGCCTCTTTGTACAGCGCAAGTGCCTGATCCCATTGTTTGGCGTCGTAGGCTATTTTCGCTGCAGCGAGTTTGTCGCTGTATTTTTTTTGTTGCTCCAGTGCATTCTGTGAATCGGCAAGTAATTTTTTTGCGTTGTCGAGTTTGGCCTGCACCGCTGGATCGGCTTTAATCGCGACTGCTGCCTGATACTGGGTAACGGCAACGGCATAATCGTTTTTAGTCATCGCCGCGTCGCCAGCCGCAAGGTAAGCCGAGTAATCCTTTTCCTTCTGAATTTCCTTCTGTGCCGCTAAATCCTGCTGGGCCTTTTGCTCGGCCAACTGCTTCTTGAGATCCTCAATTTTCTTGAGCATCACTTTCAATTTGGCCGCATCGTAAACGAGTTGGTTCGTCGAGTTGAATCCGAATTCAATCATTGGTTCCCGCTCCAGAAAACTAAAATCTACCCCTTCAACTTTCTGAAAAAGAGTTGTTTCAAATTCCTGCTGACCAAAAGCTTCAAGATCATCCGGAAAATCGGTGTGCGAGTTGATTTGCATTATTTTGGTAACAAATCCTTCCTTTTTGATCTTCACCGTGTACATCGGTCCCACTGGAAGATCAATCGCAGCGAACTGTCCATTGGCCGCAGAGGTTTTCATTACAAAGGGTTTGCCATCCTGCAATACCTCAATGGTAACACCGACCAAACCTTTGCCCGTCGCTTCTTCTTTAATGGTGGGACGCAATTGAATAACTGGCTGTTGCGCAAGGACAACACCCGAAACGAAGAAAAGAAGAACCAGTAGTAAACCTCTCATCATCTGTATATACTATCTGAAGCTCAAAAAGTTCATTCCATTTTGGTCTAGTCTAAAGGCGCTGTGTTTGAAAATGAACATTCCGTTTAAAATCGTAAAAGTCATTCGCGTATCTTTATCCAAAATGGCGCAGCGGCAAATATCGTAAAAAAAAACGCCATTTCTATCGGTTTTTGTCATTCTATGGTTGGTTTTAACCACTTGAGTTATTGGGAGAAAGATTCCTTTGTCGGCCATCCGGACTATGTGGTTATCGGATCGGGGATTGTCGGGCTCTCTACAGCCATTTTTCTTAAAGAACGTGAACCGACCAAAAAGGTAACAGTTTTAGAGCGGGGATTTTTACCCACCGGAGCCAGCACCAAGAATGCCGGATTTGCCTGCATCGGTAGTCCAGGCGAAATTCTGGACGATCTCAAATCGATGGATGAATCGGTCGTTTTTGCAACAACCCTAAGGCGTTGGCTGGGGCTGAAGGAACTTGAAAAACTACTCGGAAAGGACAAAATAGCCTACACGCATTTGCTTTCCTACGAACTCTTTTCTGACGCCAATTCGAATACATTCGATGCGTGTTGCGATCGACTGAGCGATCTCAACGAAAAAATTTGTGAAATAACCGGGGTTTCCGAGGCGCTGGTCGTTGATGAGAAAATCTGCAAATCCGGAGGATTTTCTGGCTTCTCAAGGGCAATTTCATCCCGCGTTGAAGGTCAGATTGACACTGGAAAAATGATGAAATCGCTGCTCCAAAAAGCAGTTGAATGTGGTGTTGTTTTACTCAACGGAATTGAGGTTTACAACGTGGATGGCAAAACGCTGAATACCTCGCAAGGCAGCCTCAGTTTTGAGAAATTGCTCGTTTGTACAAACGGCTTTTCAAAACGGTTTTTTCCGGAACTTGATGTTGAGCCGGCGAGAGCTCAGGTACTCGTTACGTCGGAAATTCCTGACCTGAAATTTCGTGGTAATTTTCACTACGACCGCGGCTATTATTATTTCAGGAATGTGGGGAAACGCGTCCTCTTCGGCGGTGGCCGGATCACCGATCTGAAGGGTGAAAACACGACCGATATGTCCATCACATCAGGGATAATGAATCATCTCGAACAGATGTTAGAGACGATGATTTTGCCAGGACAGACATTCGAAATAGAACATCGCTGGGCCGGCACGATGGGTGTTGGAGCGGCCAAGGCACCTATCATTCAACAGATGGGAGAGGATATTTTCTGCGCTATTCGTCTCGGAGGAATGGGCGTCGCAATGGGAACACTTGTAGGCAAAGAATTAGCGGAATTGGCAACCAAAAGCTAAGTATGGAAAAAAGAATTACTGAAAGCACTTCTCGTCACGATCATCTCGAAAAAATGAGCGTACACGAGGTTCTGGTCAACATCAACAAGGAGGACCAAACCGTTGCGCTCGCCGTGGAAAAATGCATCCCACAAATCGAAGCATTTGTTATCGCCGCATTGATCAAAATGAAATCCGGTGGACGGTTATTTTACATTGGCGCTGGTACGAGCGGAAGGTTGGGCGTGGTAGACGCTTCGGAATGTCCGCCCACTTTTGGTGTAGAACACGGGCTGGTCATTGGGCTGATGGCGGGCGGCGATGCTGCAATGCGAAAGGCGGTTGAATTTGCCGAAGACGATGCAGAGCAAGGATGGCTGGATCTAACGGAACATCGGATTTTGGAAAAAGATGTGCTCGTTGGCATCGCTGCGTCCGGTACAACCCCGTATGTTCTGGGTGCCATTTCCAAGGCGAAAGAGTTCGCGATCACCACAGCAGGGATTACTTGCAACCCAGGTTCCCCACTTGCATTGGCGGCAGAATTTCCCATTGTCCCCATTGTGGGTCCTGAATTTGTGACCGGAAGCACCCGAATGAAATCCGGCACGGCTCAAAAACTCGTCCTCAATATGATTTCGACCTCACTGATGATTGGGCTGGGACGAATAAAAGGCAACCGGATGGTCGATATGATGCTCACCAACAACAAACTGGTGGACCGTGGCATAAGAATGGTTATGGAGGCGTTGTCGGTCGATGAAAAAACGGCTTCCGGCCTGCTTAAGAACTATGGCTCAGTGAGGAAGGCCATCGCAAAAGGACAGGGACTGTAAGCCCTGAAACGGGGCAAGACATCCTTCGTGAAGACGAAATCTGAGTCGAAGGCAATTTTCTCACCTTTTTTCATATCCGTCTCCTCCAATTTGCTGCCAAAACGGAGGTCCGATATAAATGTTCTGAAGGGGTGCTTTTTCCGTCTCATAAGCTGGTAATTTTTCATCCCGAAATTTCCCGAACAGAATTTGCCTAAAATTCGTTAAACTTTTCAGTATTTACGGGGCTTTAATGGCTTAACAATATTTAACAGCCAAGGCCAAAATACAGCCGTAAACTGGAGTTAGATTTGTAGATAGACTAACATACGTCTTTAACCTCTTTTATGCAAGATATTTCAACGCCTCAGTCGTCCAGTCCAATTGAGTTGGTCAACGCTAAAATTCAAGCCGAAAGTGGCTTTGTCGACGCAATGAACGCAGAAATCAGTAAAGTGATCGTCGGTCAGCGGTATATGATCGAACGGCTGATGGTGGGCCTTCTGGCAAATGGTCACGTACTGCTGGAGGGCGTACCGGGCCTGGCAAAAACACTGGCCATCAAAACGCTTTCGGATGTCATTGGCGGCAAGTTCAACCGCATCCAGTTTACGCCCGATCTTTTGCCGGCTGACGTGATCGGGACGATGATTTACAACCAGAAAAAGGAAGAGTTCACCGTCAAGAAGGGTCCTGTATTTGCGAATTTTATTCTGGCCGATGAAATTAACCGCGCTCCGGCAAAGGTACAATCTGCCTTACTGGAAGCAATGCAGGAAAGGCAGGTAACCATTGGCGAAACAACCTACGAATTGCCCAAACCATTTCTCGTGATGGCCACGCAAAATCCCGTGGAACAAGAAGGAACGTATTCTCTCCCCGAAGCGCAGGTCGACCGGTTTATGCTAAAAGTTTATCTCGGTTACCCATCGCGGGAGGAAGAAAAGCAAATCATTCACCAGAACGTCAGTGCGGGCGGAAATCCTCAGCCTAAACAGGCAGTGAGTGTCGAGCAGATTCTGCGCGCAAAGGAGTTAGTCCGCGAAATTTACCTCGATGAAAAAGTAGAAAAGTACATCGTGGATCTTGTTTTCGCAACACGAAATCCGCAGGACTTTGGTCTGGCAAGCATAAAACCATTTATTTCCTTCGGCGCTTCACCACGCGGATCGATCAACTTGGCGCTAGCAGCTAAAGCCTACGCCTTTCTCAATAAACGTGGATTTGTAATTCCCGAAGATGTCCGCGCCGTTTGTCCAGACATTCTTCGTCACCGGATCGGTCTCACCTACGAAGCCGAAGCCGAAGACATCACACAGTCTGACATAATCAAAAAAATTATGGATGTTGTTGAAGTGCCGTAACACAACGTTTATGAGAACCTGGAATTTCATCGTTATTTTGCTCATCTGTTTTGATTTCACGTCATTTTGCTGGTCTCAACCAGTCAGCGAGTCCGATGTTGATGCCATCTACGAGAATGAAGACGGAAAAATTATTCTAACGCAGATCAGCACGGCGACCTATCGCGTAAAAATCATCAACAACGAAGGTTTTGTCCTCGATACAAATCTTTCAGTCGTTCAGAAGGATCAGTTCGGACCGGTGGGTACAAGTGGCTACGGTGATGCTGATTTTTTTCTGAAATTTAATTACGGCGGATTTTCAGTGAATTCCGAAATCATTTTTGCCCACGAATTTTCCAACTATAGCAAACTTGCGTATATGACAAAATTCCCCAGAATCTATGCGCGGCCTTTTTTCAGAACAGGATTTTCTTTCAATGGTTTCGGGGATGTGAAAAGATCTAAAGCCGGTGCGTCGATTTATGGAATTTATTTTTCTGGGAATGAAGACATCAATGGATTTGTACAGGTAACTGCAAAAATACGAAAGGAAGAAGTACCCTATGCCTTCTATTCCACCGATGACGGTCCACAGGGAATGTACGATTCGGATACCAGCAAGAAGTATTACCGGATGGTGATGTATGATTATTCGATTACCATACCTGAATCCAAAATCTATATTGGAACAGCTGTCAACAGTTCGGAAGGCCTTCCTGGAATTGCGTGGGTGTTCGCTGACTCGGAATTGTTCCTGATTTGGGGAAAAGAGGAACCCTGGACAGCAGAAGAGCTAGATAAGTCGTTCTCAGTGAGTGCCTACTTGCATCAGGATTACACCGGAAGTTGGTTAAAGAATGCAATTGTTAACCGGTTGGATTGAACAATGGAAACGAAAGAGCTTTTGCGAAAAGTCCGGAAAATCGAGATCAAGACGAAAGGTCTCTCGAGTCAGATTTTTTCAGGCGAATACCACTCAGCTTTCAAAGGTCGCGGTATGGCGTTTTCGGAGGTCCGTGATTATTCCGTTGGAGATGATATCCGAAACATCGACTGGAATGTAACAGCCCGGTTCAATTCGCCCTTTGTTAAAGTGTATGAAGAAGAACGGGAACTCACCGTGATGTTGCTCGTGGATGTCTCCGCGTCGGAAATGTTCGGCACAAGAAATCAGCTGAAACGTGAAACCATTACCGAATTGTGTGCTGTACTTGCATTTTCTGCGGTGTCAAATCACGACCGGATCGGACTGCTGATGTTCTCCGATACAATCGAAAAATTTATTCCGCCAAAGCGCGGTAAGTCGCATATTCTTTTGATCATCCGCGAGCTTCTGAACCATCAGTCAAAAAGTCCAAAAACGAATATTTCAGAGGCACTGAAGCATTTTACCAAAATGGTAAAGAAGCGAAGCATCGCCTTTGTGTTGAGCGATTTTATTGAAGACAGTCCGGGCAAAGAATCCAAAAACCTTGCCGACGCCTTGAAAATTGCCGGGCGAAAACACGACGTGGTAGCCCTGAAGGTAACCGACAAGACAGAACAAAATTTGCCCAATATCGGCGTGGTACAATTCCGCGATTTGGAAACCGGCGAAGTGCGTTGGGTGAACACTTCGGCTGGCAAAGTGCGTGAAGAGTACAAAAAAACAGCTGAGGCAAAAAGTGAATTACTCCGGACAATTTTCCGAAAGTCGAAAACCGATTTCGCAGAAATACTTACTGACGAAGGGTACATCAAACCGCTAATGAATCTTTTCAAAAAACGAGCTTGAAACGATCCGCGTTCATAGCATCCATTCTCTTTTGCTGCCCCGTACTTTTCTCGCAGACAGCTGTCCTTGTGCTTGAAAACAAAGAAATCCGGATTGGTGAGCCGGCTACCATCCATATCTCGTTCAGTTATCCGAACCCCGATGGAACCGCATTGATTGGTTGGCCCCAATACAATGACAAACTTACGGACGAGTTGGAGATTCTTGACCGAACGGTCGACTTCGAATCCTTGAGCGATTCGGTTAACCAGATTTATACCCGCGAGCAGAATCTTCAGATTACGGGCTGGGAAGAAGGAGTAAAACTCATTCCACAACAGACCATCGAATTCAACGATTCCATTTTCTATACCAATGCAGAGTTCATCACCGTGCATACAGTGGATGTCGATACAAGCAAGAGCATTACAGACATCAAAGAAAATTATGAGGAATTTTACCCCTGGAATGAGCAGGCGGGTGACTGGTTTTTGGAAAACTGGTATTGGTTTGCCGGAGCGGCGATCCTTGCATTGTTTTTCCTCCTGTACCGAATTGTCAAGAAACGGAAGGATACTATTACTCCACCTCCCTCACCACCAATTCCGGCTCACATAACGGCTTTGAATGCGCTGCACGAGTTGCGATTGAACGAAGCGTGGAAATCCGGCGACAAGAAATTATTCTACTCACAAATGACCGACACGATTCGCCTTTACCTCGAACAGCGATTTGATATTTTCGCGATGGAACAGACCACCCGTGAAATTCTTCAGCATTTGAAACGTTCCGATATTTCTGATCAGGACAAAGACTTTTTACGCGGTATCCTTCACCAGGCCGATATGGTGAAATTTGCGAAATTTTTACCCGGTGAAGACGATGGATACCAGTCGCTATTGTCCAGTATTGATCTGGTCGAACGAACCAGACAAGTCGATGACGTAAAGCCCCAGGCAGATGAAAATCCGGGTACTTGATTACATCGAAATATCGCCCTTTGAATACGACTATGTCCATCCGGTCGCGTTCTGGCTTTTCCTCTTGTTGCCTTTGCTCATTGTGTGGCATTTGTACCAGGAGGGTCATCGATTTGGGAACATAAGTCTGCCCTCGCTTGGGAATTTTGGAAAAAACCGATTCAACTTTGTTGCCTTCTTCCGGCACCTGAACCTCTTTGTTTTTCTCATCGGATTGTCGTTCGTGATTTTGTCGCTTGCCCGGCCAAGGTTACCTGAAGACGTGGATGAGTACGCCAAAAAAAACATCGAAGGAATTGACATCGTCATTGCAATGGACGTGTCGGGATCGATGCTGGCGCAGGATTTCGAGGGCAATCGGCTGGAGGCAGCGAAAGAAGTAGGACTCGAATTCATCGAGCGCCGACCTTCAGACCGAATCGGACTGGTGGTTTACGAAGGGGAAGCATACACCCAGGCACCGATCACTGGAGATCACGAATTGCTAAAAACACTTTTCAGCGAGGTGCAGCCAGGAATGGTGGCACAGGGAACAGCAATAGGCGTCGGGCTGATTACGGCGGTCAACCGGCTGATCGAAAGCGACGCCAAATCAAAGGTCATTATTTTGCTGACCGATGGGGTTAACAATGCCGGAAGCGTCGATCCGATTACTGCTGCCCAGGTTGCCAAAGAATACAAGATCTGCGTCCATACGATTGGCGTAGGAAAAGACGGACCTGTTCCTTATCCGGTGGAGACTGCCTTTGGAACCGTAATGCAACAGGTGGAAATTCCAATTGACGAAGAATTGCTCACCGAAATTGCCAATATCACAGGTGGCAAGTTTTATCGTGCCGAAAACAAAAGCGAACTCGATCAGATTTACGATGAAATTGATTTGCTAGAAAAATCCAAAGTGAAAAGTCTCGAGTACCGTGTCAATCCTCCCGAAAAATATTACGGGATGCTGGGTCTGGGATTGCTGCTCATTCTTGGGTATAAAGTGATTCAAAATACATTTCTCAAGAGTATTCCCTGATGGCGACTGGTTTACATAAATACGATGTCAAAAACCTGTTGGTGGCAACACTCGCCTGGGAACTTATTTTCTGGCTGGTTTATCTGAGTCTGTTTTACTATATGTACGACAAGGTGGACGCCTTCCAGTTCGAAAATCCGAAATATCTTTATCTCCTTTTGGGCATTCCGGCACTTATTGCGGGCTATTTCACCATACTGCGATGGAAAAACAGAATGTTCACAAATTTCGCAGAATCACGCCTTCTGCCCTATATCACGCTTCCTGTTTCGTCGATAAAGTCCTTTTCAAAATTTTTTCTTTTCCGCAACGGCATCGCATTTCTGATTCTTGCTTTGGCCAATCCACAATATGGACGCGGTCAGAGTAAAGCAGTTTCCGAAGGGATTGAAATGATGATCGCACTCGATATTTCGAACTCGATGCGCGCATTGGACCTCGACAGGAAAAAAGACCGACTGCAAATTGCAAAACTTGCCACAGAGCAATTGATGAACTCCCTGCACGGCGACAAAATTGGTATCGTCGCATTCGCTGGCGAAGCATTTATTCAGGTTCCACTTACGACAGATTATCAGGCGGCAAAAATGTTCCTTGCGGGAATTCGTCCCGAGATGATGACCCATCAGGGCACCGACATTGCGCTGGCCATCGATAAATCACTCAATACCTTTGATATGACCAACGGGGTCAATAAGGCAATCATTGTGATGTCCGACGGGGAAGATCACGAAGGCGGAGCTGTCGAAGCAGCGACTTTGGCACGCGAAAACGGAGTGATAGTGGCTACGGTTGGAATGGGAACAACAAACGAAACACCCATTCCGGAATATGAAAACGGAATTCTCACCGGATTGAAAAAGGACGAATCGGGTAATACCGTTTATACACGCCTGAATTCCGATATGCTTCGTGAAATCGCAATGGCCGGTGGAGGACCTTATACACAAGCCGAAGGCAGCTTCGTCAACTTTGACGGTTTGCTGGACGAAATAAAAAAGATTGAGAAATCCGAAATCGATTCGATGATTTATGCGGATTATGAAGATCAGTATCAGTGGTTTCTTTTTCTTGGACTTCTGATGCTCGCCTTCGAATTTTTCCTGAGCGAAAACCGTTCCGGAATTATACACAAACTCAGTGAATACAATGGATAGAATAGCACTTATACTGGCCAGTTTTCTGACATTCTCCGGATTTGCGCAGGAGGAATTCAAACGGGATATGTATCTCGGGAATCTCCGCTACGACAAAAAACAATACACAGAGGCCCTCGATTATTTCCAGACCATCGTCGATTCATCGCCGTTGCACTACAAAGCGAACTTCAACAAGGGCAACACACTGTTTCGAATGGAAAAATATGCCGAAGCTTCCGAAATTTTTGTATCGATCACCGAACTTGCTCCAACGCGACGTGATCGTTCAAAAGTCTACCACAATCTCGGCAATGCCTTTCTTCTCAATAAACAACTCGATGATGCAATTGAAGCGTACAAGGAAGGTTTGCGATTGAATCCAGGCGACGAAGAAACGAGGTACAATCTTGCATTTGCCCAAAAACTGAAAAAAGAGCAGGAGAAAAATCAGCAGCAACCACAGCAGCAACAGAACAATGACGGAGGCGATGATCCGGAGAACGGCGATGAAAACGGTGACAAGAAAAACCAGGAATCGGATCAGAATAAGGACGAGAACCAAAATGAAAAAAAGCAAAACGATGGTCAAGAGGAACAAAACAAAGATGGAGATCCAAAAAATCAGGACAAGGAAGAAAACGCGGGAAATCCACAGAAAAATCCGGTGAATATTTCAAGGGACGAAGCAAGGCGAATTCTCGAAAACGCGTACCGCAACGAAAAGAACCTGAAAGAAAAGCTCGAGAAGAAAAAACTTGTCGCCAACGGAAAATCACAAAAAAAGGACTGGTAAATAATGCGAATTGGTTTCGCCATATCACTTGTACTTTTGGGCATTTGTTCCAGTGCTCAGAACATTTATATCGAGGTAAGTAAGGATGAAGTTTCCGTGAATGAATCCTTCACCTACTCAATCATTGCACACAAAAAATGCGAAATCATCGCACCGGATTTTGAAAGCTTCAAGGTTTTCGGACCCAATTACAGCGAATCGTACCAGTCGAACAATTATGGCGGAAGTATGCAGTCGCAGCAGACTTTTACCTACACCTATACACTGAAACCTACTGCCGCTGGGATTTATACCATAAAGAGTGCGAAACTCCAATGCGGTAAAAAAGCTGGTGGTGAGTCCAGTGAAGAGGTAAAAATTACAGTTACAACCGGCTCGCAGTCTACCGTGGAAAAAGCAGGTGTTGCTGAATTTTACCTGACGCTTGAATCCAGTAATTCGTCCGTAATGCAGGGCGAGGCTTTTACCCTTAGCTTGAAATTTTACAGTCGGAAACAGCCGAGTTCTATTGAAGGCTACGAAAATGGAATTGCCGACGGCTTGTGGCGGCAGGATCTTCGAAAACCGGAAGATCCGTATGAAATGTCGAGAGAGAACATCAAGGGAACTTCCTATTACGTGGTTGAACTTCGCAAAGAATTGTGCATTCCACTTCGCGCAGGGAAAATCAGCATAGGACCGTCCTACGCATCCCTCGTATTTCAAGAAGATATTTTTAACCAGTACCGCCAGGACGGTCACTCGAATGGCCTGGAAATCGAAGTCCTTACGTTACCAAAGGACAAACCGGACGACTTCAACGGACTGGTTGGCAGTTTTGAATTGAACGACAACGTGGACCGCCAGAGAGTGAGTGCAGGGCAGGCGGTTGAGGTGAACATTTCCATTACGGGTTACGGCAACCTGAATGCTTTTGATCCGCCAAAAATGGAACTTCCTCCATCGTTTAAATGGCAGGAGCCAACCTACAAAGAGGAATTAAAAAATACGTCACGCGGTGTTGAGGGAACCGTTGAGTATACCTTTTCGTTTACCCCGACCATCGAAGGAGAATACCGCATCGAACCGTATCATTTTTCCTACTACGACTTGCCTGCCGGTGAAATCAAACACAAAACAACCAAGGAATTGCTCATCGCTGTTGATCCGCGTGAAGGTGGAGGCGTACTCGTTGAAAAAGCAGGTAGCAACGAAATTTCTTCGCAGCAAACAGACATTCGGTTTATTAACGAAAGCGAAAGTTTGTTGCTGCAGGAAGACGACCTTTTCTTTGGAACCGTCGCTTATGTCGTGGGGCTTGCTTCGCCCATTTTGTTGTCCGTCCTTTTTGTGCTCTTCCGGTTCCGCAGGGAGAACAAATCCGAAAATGAACGATTGTCGGAAAGACAACGGACTGCAAAAAAAATCGCAATCAGAGCGTTTGTCACCGTGAACAAATTGCTGTCGGAAGGTGGAGAAAAGGAAGCGCTAAAAACGCTGCACACGGCGCTTCAGCAATTCTTTATGGTTAAGCTCAACCTGAGCCTGTCCGAAATTTCGTTGCAGAGAATCAGCTCCGGGCTTAAGAACAAGGGCGCAAGCGAAGGGAGTATCTCGGCATTTGAAGTGCTGTGGAAGAATCTTGAATCCGCGCAGTTTGCACCTGTCGGATCTGAAAATCTGGCGCCACTTGTTGCATCTGCCGGGCAGATCATCAGTAAAATCAACGAAGAATTAATATGACCCATTTGAAAAATAGAACATTGGTAACGGTTCTCTTGCTGTGGGTAGCAGTGAATGGATTTTCCGTGCGTGCCGCAACACCAACTTTGTCCGATGGAAATGCAGCCTATGTCAGCGAAGATTATCCCCGCGCTCTTGAAATTTATTCCGAACTCATCGGTGAAGGATATTTTTCAGCCGAGCTGTTTTACAACACCGGAAATGCCTATTACCGAACCGGCGACATTGGCAAATCGATCTGGGCATATGAAAAGGCGCTTCGGATCGACCCGTCCAACGAAGACATACAGAGCAACCTTGCTTTTGTCAACAACCAGGCAATAGATCAGATTGACAATTCAAAACCCGGAGTTGGCACCTGGTTGCAATCGGTTCTGTTTTTTCCCAAGGTGAATTTCTGGTCCTGGACGAGCCTGGGGTTCAGTCTTCTTTTCGCGCTGTCACTCATTCTCTATTTTTCAGCGAAGACCTCGCGCAAGAAGTCGTTGGGGCTTCTGCTAGGTGGTTTGTTCGGCGGTTGCACCTTGTTTTCTGCAATTACTGCGCATCAGCACAAGCTATTCATCACTGAGCATAATCAGGGGATAATCGTTGCAGACGATGTACACGTAAAAGTTTCACCCGTTGAAAAATCGAAAGATTCCTTCACGCTAAATTCCGGTTCGAAGGTTCAACTGCTCGGCGGGAACGATGAGTGGATGCAGATCGAAATCAACGGCAACACGGGCTGGGTTAAGCTGAGCAAGGTCTGGATGATCTAATCTACTTTAATACCCGGCAACTAGACCCAAACAACTGAAATCCGCGAAAATCATAAAAATCATAACAAATCCGCGTTCCATCAAACACAAAAAACAGAACGCAGATTATCCTGATTCTTTGTGATTGATTATGATCTCAATCTGTCCAGAGATGTCGCTATTTCACCACTATTCTCCTGCTCGCCGTCAAGTCGTCAGAAGTAACTGTGACGGTATAAATGCCTCCAGGGAAAATCGACAGATCCAGTTGTTTTTGCCAATAACCTTCCGGGTTGTTTTCGCCCAGTAATTCAAAATAAATCAAGCGGCCCATTTCATCGGTCACTTTCAAATCCACCTGGTCACCGGTAAAATTGTTCAGCGTAAGATGCATCATTCCTTCGGTCGGATTCGGATAGATGTCGAAATCGTAGTGGGTGCTCTCATCCAGCCCTACACCATACCCTACGCTGAACGAGTAACTGAGGTAGTGCCCCCAATCCGTTGTAAAATTTTTGATGATACTGCCGCCGACTTCCCGCAAACGCAAAAATCCATTCGTTTCTCCTTCACCACCCGATGTAGTTGGAATGTTGGAATACCAGTAACCCAAGCCGTCGTGGTCGGTATCGTAAACCTCCAATGTGTAACAGCCAGCAGGCAAATTCATCGTGTCTTTGTACTCCGTACTATTCGTGAGAGAAAATCGCGAGAAAACGGTATCGCCCTGATCGTCGAGCAACCAGATGTCGTTCTCGATGGCTTTGTTGTTTGTTTTAAACCAGATGTAGAACGGAACCAGAATGGCATCCGGTGCATCAAAGGTCGTACTGAAGGTACTGTTCGGTGTGTACTCATCGGCCACTCCGTTCGGGTCGATAACCCGTGCGGAAAACACATTGCTGCCCTCCCAGTCGTACCACCAGGTTGATGTCACCGGAATTTCCACTACTTGTTCTTCGAGAAATCCGAGGTTGCCAGTCCAATGAATGGAGGCTGTGTTTGCCAGCGCTCCAATCCACACGTGAATGTCGCATTCCGTCAAATCGTTTGCACCGGTATTCCTCAAAATGACGCGCGGATTCTGACAGGTAGGATTCCACTTGCTGTAATATTCCCAACCTGTCGGATTTAACACATCGACAATCGCGGCGTCGTTGTTAAAATTTGGCGAACCATACGAAACGAGGTGCATACTCATCACATAATTTCCTCCGCCTTGCGCCGGATCGCCTGTTGGAACATCCGTGATGTCGTAATCAAAACCTGCCGTTGATCCCGGAGTGACAAACGGTGTCACTTCAAATTCATTGTCGTGTACTTTGTCGCCGGGGCACCATCCTTCGCGCGCGTAGGGCCAGGTACCGCCCTGACCGATGTTCGGGTTGTCACCGCATTCCGTCTCCTGGAAAATATCCCAGTTAAACCGTTCTGTTCCGTCGATGTAAACTTTGTGGAATCGTCCTTCGCCCCATTCGCAGCAGTTGTTACTTCCAACCTGGCCGTGGCCGGTAAGTCGCGTACGCAGCTTGTACATTTCTGCCGCAGGGTCCATCACCACATCGATCTCTGAAAGACTTACGTCGTTGTCGAGATTGGCGTAGGAATACGAACCGATGCCGCCCCACAATTGTTCCAGCGCGATGACCTCTCTTGGCGGCGTTCCAAGTATGAACGCGAATTTTACGTCGATGAGCTCCTGTGTATTGTGGGCTTCAAAATCGACATCGCCGTGAAGCAGGGACTGATAGTCGGAGACATCGTAGATATAGGTGAATCCGTTGGGTCCGAGATCAAATCCAATTCCATACGGCGTGATATACCTACCCATTTCGTACTGCACTACTACTTCGTACGGCTCCTGGTAATAAAAAATACTGTCGTTCGCAAAGGAATCGTCGGCACCGTGAAAAACTGAATCTGTAGCAACTCCTGCCACATCGAACGTGTATGAATAGCCGACCGGATAAAAATGGTCAATATCACTGACAACAAATTTCCTGCCATCCACAGCGTATTCCAGCAAATCCAGCGGATTTACCAAAACCGAATCCGTCACGAGCACAGAATCAAGCGTTGAAGTGTATGTTCCCTGTACAAATACAATATTTGGTCTTTCCATTTGTGAGATGTGCCCCGCCTGTGAACCGTCATAGAATGTCAACATATCCGCAGAAGTCATCATCGCATCAAAGCCGTTAACCGACTGATCGATAATTTCTGAGTTGTTGTCGAAATCGTAATACACCACCAGATTTGCATACTCCGGATGCGCCGCGGTAATTTTCTGATCCATCCATCCGGCAATGTCTGTCACATCCAACTCCGAATCCCAAATTTGAAATTCGTCGATGGCTCCCGACCATCCGTTGTCGCCGTTCATATTGGCGCCCAGGATGAATTTATTGACGATGCCGATGGGAAGAATTTTGGAGGATCCTGTCAGCCAAAGCACGCCGTCTTTGTAAATGTTCATTACACCCGAAACAGCATTTTTTGTGAAGGCCCAGTGATGCCAGTTCGCCTCGTAATCCGAAACGGCACTGGCCTGATCAATCCGGTCGTAAGGACCACCGCGCCCGGCATCCCAGTAAATGCGTTCATTGCTCCAGGGATGATGGATGTTGATAACGCGGTTTCCCAAACTGTCTTTTGCCTCGAGCACTGAAGTGTTCTGTGGCAAAAAGGCCGCGTCGCCCCTGCTCCAGAATGAAATGGTCATCTCGTTACCGAAATCGTAATCGCTGAGTTCTATCTGGGCATATTCACCGGCTGGGATGTTCAGATAACCCAATTTTTCATCGGTGTAAACCACGGAATTATTTACTGTCACCTCCGAAAACAAAACGTTGTCGGCTCCGGAAGGCACAGCATTTTCGAATGATATTTCGATCAAGAGATTGGATGTTCCATCGTAAGCAAATGGATAGGTCAAGTTGATCGTGTTGACTCCGGCACTTACAAAAGCCGTGTTTAACTGATAACTACTCGTGAATCCCGAATTGTCAAACGAATAAATATCTGACACCGCAGTGTGTTTTAATTTTAGGGTCAGATTGCCCATACTTCCGCCGACGGAACTCAAATCGAATCGAAGTTTGTCAATGTTGCCGGCAGTGACACCTGCGGCAGATAGCTCGGCTGCCGTCCACAGAATTTGTGTACGTTGGGCGCTGTTGCTTGCGCCAAACGGATGACTCTGGTTCGACGTGCCACTCCCGACAGAAAAATCATTGTCCGTTTCGGCCGAATAATTGATGACGTATTGGTAGTTCTCAAAGTAATTGTAATATGGGGCAGTTACGTACTGAACCGGGTCCTGGTACTGGTTATTGACCAGAAATTGCGGACCCTCAATTTTGTTGCTGTCGAGGTTGCCGGTATGATCGTACACGTGTGCATACGCCAGATAATCCCATTCACCACAATCGTAGCTGTCCCAAGGTGTCAACGGATCGCATTTGAGATTGTAGTACATCAGCACTTTTTCAAATGATTCACCATCCAGTGTGGCGGGAAATGGAAAAATAGCCCTACGTGTCGAAATGGTGTCGTAGGTGAATGTTTGAACCCAAATGGTGTCCTGGGAAAAGGTAATTCCGAAGGACAGCAAAAATGTCAAAGTCGCCAAGCGTGTCATACTAAATCGATTTAGTGGAATAAAGGTAGTGAAAATAAACGAACTACACGGTGTGTTTTGTTGCAAACAAATGCACTTTGGTTGCAGCGACATAACTGACTGTTTGAGGTTGGCTCAAGGCAAAAAAAAACCGCACTGACAGACTCGTCAGCACGGTTGTAAACTGAATTGGTTTGACTGGATATTATTCAGCAGACTCTTCACCTTCAGCTGGCGCGTCTTCGCTTCCGGCTTCAGCTTCAGTACTGTCTTCTGCTTTTTCTCCGCCGCAAGATGTAACTCCTACTGCGAATACTCCGAGCGCAAACATTACGAATATCAACTTTTTCATAGTATCTGGTTAAAAGATTCGACTTTCATCCGGAACAAAATTCTTTAGGAGCCGGACGGACACGACGATCGCGCCGAGGCAAAAGTAATAATTTTCATTAATGCAAGGAACATTTAACAATCGCTAACAAATTCATCACCTCATAATGGTTTAGATTAAATGCCCAGGAATTTTGCTGCTGCGCCGCGTTGTGGTCCACAAGAGAGAATAGAGGGCAGCTGAATTCCCACAATCGTCCGATCGTGAAACGGAATGGACGGATGGAAAGCGGAATTCGTCGAAAATACGCTCCTTAACCGCATTTGCTTTAGGTTTTCAGGTTGCGATCGTTTACCTTTAACGAAATCATTTCCCGTTTTGATGAAACCGTATAAACCGATCTTTTCGGCCGACATTGAATCCGAAGTCGAGGTCACAAAATTCCGACGTCTTTACGACAGCGAGGAGTTGATTGATCTGGACTACGTTTTGTCTGTTGGAGGCATCGACTTTATCCGTACAATTCGTCCGCTTTTCTCACAGAGCTCAGCAATGGTGCTCAACCGGATTTTGGCCTGCCAGGAATTCGGAAACCGAGAAGGCATCCGCAAAGCACTGCGCAAATTGATGGGCACTGCGAATGCGGCCGGCGCGCTGAAAATCGTTCGATGCATTATGTCCTTACAGGTTTTAATGGACCAGGGGCAGAAAGATATCTCAAAGGAAATTGCAATCCTGCTGGTTCAGTTTCGCCGTTTTAATCAATTGCTCGTTTCGGCTAAGTTGATGGATGAACTTCGCGCCAGACCTCGTTCCTGAAGGTTTTCTTTGGTTTTATCCCTCCTCAAGTAACCGTTCAAGGTCAACGCTATTGCCGTAAATCACAAGAATATCTCCATCGTTGAGGATTGTCTTTGAAGAGGCTACACCCTGCGCTTTTGATACCTTTCTTGGAATTCCAATGAGATTTTTTTCTTCAACCTGAGCAATGGTGGTCAATACAACCAGTCCGTAATTTTTCCGAAAGCCGACCTCAAGAATGGTTTTTCCTACCAACCGGGTAGGTACCTTTAGCTCAATGATACTGTATTCTCCCGTGAGTTCGAACGAATCCACCACACCGCGAAGGTTTAACTTCTTCGCCCACCGGTCCGCTGTTTCTTCTTCCGGGTGAACAATCTCATCAACACCCATCGCCTCCAGAACCGTTTCGTGAAGCGGGTTTACGGCGCGGGAGATTAACCGTTTTACATTCATACGTTTCATCAAGGCCGTACACATAATGTTTGCGCCTTCGTCCTCTCCGATACTCACAATTACGATATCGGCCTCCTTCAGTGGCAAATGAGTCACTGCTAAAGGGTCGGTTGCATCCAGACAGATGGTGTGGGTGATCCGTTCCTTGAGGGCCTCTACCTGGCTCATCTGGCTGTCAACACCGATGACCTCGTGTCCGTTCTGGGTGAGTTTTTCGGCAAGCGAAGATCCAAAGTTTCCAAGGCCAAGGATTACAAATTTGAAGCGATGATGCATAGTGCGAATTTAGTTAATCATAATTTCTTCGGAAGGATAACGGTACTTAAGATGTGGTATCTTCCGGAGTACTGCAACAAGAATTGTGAGCATACTTACTCTGCCGATAAACATTACAACCGAAAGGGTAATCTTGCTCATATCGGTCAGATCTGTTGTAATACCTAGACTTAAACCGACTGTACTATACGCAGAAAAACACTCGAAGGCAATGTCGAGCAGATCTTTTTCTCCATCGAAGGAAGCGACAAAAAATACGGCCATCCCAATGACCACAAGAGAGAGTGAAATTGCTGCAAAGGCGCGTCGAACGGACATATCAGAAACTTCGCGTCGAAAAATCTCAAGCCGGTCCTTACCGCGGGCAAGGCTGAGAAAATTCATCGTTGCGATGGCAAACGTTGTGGTTTTGATTCCACCTCCTGTTCCACCCGGAGAGGCACCAATCCACATCAAAAGAATAACCAGAAGTACCGTCGAAAAGGACATTGCCGTCATATCAATGGTGTTAAAACCGGCTGTTCGTGGCGAAACCGCACCAAAAAAGGACGTGACCACTTTTCCGTACAAGCCGTGCTCGGCAAGCGTGTTGTTGTAATCGAAAATGAAGAAAAGTACGGTTCCAAGAACAAGTAATATTCCGGTTGTCAAAAACACAATTCTGGAATTAATGTTGATGACCCAGGGAACGTGAACGATTTGTTTGTTTCTCGAAAAAGGGAGAATGCGATTGAAAACAAGGTACTTCAAATATTTGAGCAGATTAAACATCAGCGGAAATCCAATACCTCCAAGAATGATGAGTCCGGCAATGATGAGATGCAGCGAATAGTTAAAGCGGAAGCCGGGATCGTACAAGCCCATCGTCAAGGTTGAAAACCCGGCGTTGCAGAAGGCCGAGACGCTGTGGAACAGAGACCACCACGCCCGGTCGAGTATCGAAGGCATCAACATCGAATCGAGTGTGATATAAATAGAAATCGCTCCGATGAGTTCGATCAGAAAGGTGAGCAGGATGATCTTTTTCAAGGTCGAAAACACCTCCGCTATTTTATCAGCGTTGGCCATATCCTTGAGAAGCAGCTGATTTTCGTAGGTGGATCCACCGCGAAAAAAATAACTGAAGTAACTTGTAAACGTCATAATACCAATGCCACCAACCTGTATCAGGATGACAATAAAGGTCTGACCGAGCGGTGTAAAAAAAGTTCCCGTGTCTACCACGGCAAGACCTGTCACACACACCGCACTGGTTGAAGTAAATAAGGCATCAACAAAAGAAATTCCTTCGTAGGTAGCATTTGGCAACATCAGCAATCCCGAACCAACGAAAATGATCAGCAAAAAACTCAGGATAAAGAGTTGCGCCGGGTTCAAAACATTCTTACGAAAATTGATTTTGAGCGCCGAAAACTCACGGACAAAAACGAGAAAAATTCCCAAATTAAACCAAACGCGTTTCTCGACGATCACCAGGTTCCAATCATCACAAAGCGCGACGAAAAGAATCAGCAGGTATATCAGGATAAATGCATCTACTGCCAAAGCCTTTAACTGAGGGCGAACCCGCTTGATGAACCAACGAAGCACGGTAGAAATGATTCCAACAGCGATTGCCAGCACGTAAGTACACCGTAAAAAATGCTGCCAACCGCGCGACTGATCAAATCCGAGATCAACAATAAATAACAGGAGGGAAACAAACGCGAGGAAAAAAGGGATCAGTCGTATCCAATGGAACATTTTGTCCAGAATGGATTCAAATAGAATGTGTTTTCGTCTATTCACCGCTTCAGATGCACTGGGTCATCAAATTCTTTACGGATTACCACCGGAAAAGTTGAACAAGCTCTTTCAGTGCTCAATGTACACGTATTTCAAAAAAATGTTGGCCCACTTGGTCCCGATAGCCCTGCCTTGGCGGCAGGCAGGTATCGGGACGACCAAGCATCGGCTGCCGTAATAGCCATCTGGGAAGTCCGGTTCAATAGTTGTCAATGTCATATGTTGTGGGCCCACTTGGGATCGAACCAAGGACCACCTGATTATGAGTCAGGTGCTCTAACCATCTGAGCTATAGGCCCGAATTTTCGGTAAAAAAACCTGAAATTTCAGTGCGCAAAGGTATTGGAATCGAGGTGAATTCAAAGGGAAAGCAGGGTTCAAAAATATCAACAGACAAAGTGAACCCTTGCCAGACAGAAGTCTCGAACCGGCGTATGAAATATCATTGTTTTTTTGCGATTATCGCAAGCGTCTGGTTCAGTTTGCGGTATTTAATTACCCGTTTGGTGGTAATCGCAATATTTTTGATCTTAAATAACCTTAGCCACGATGAAACCAATTGTAAAAATCACCGCAATCCTTCTGACAACCTCACTTTGTTTATCTGCTGTTCTGGACAAAAATGGGAAGGGGGACTCAACGCTGGTGCATCTTTCGAAAGCCCGAAAGGCGATGAACGAGACTATCCCCAAACCGTATGAACAACTCATCGACTGGCAGCGTCTTGAGTCGGATTTCGGTGTGAAACTTACCGTTCGGAAATAGCAATCGATGAATTTTTTTATCGATTCACGACTTCACCTTCCTTCGGCTGTAGGCTCAATCACTAAGTGAAAATGGCCAATTATGGACCCTATCATCACACAGGGCGATCGGGATATTCCCTTCGCAATTCGCTACATTTGAATGTGCTCTCACAGAACAAAGCCATCATTTTTGATTTGGGCGGTGTCGTACTAAACCTCGACTACGAACGCACTGTGACAGCGTTCAAACAACTCGGTGGTGATCAGTTTGAAAGACTACACAAGCAATCGCACCAGGAAAAGATTTTTGACCAATACGAAACCGGCAACATCTCTTCGGCCGAATTCCGCCGGTATCTTAAACAATTTTTGCCGGCCGAAATCAGCGACGAAGCCTTGGATGACGCCTGGAATGCGATGCTGCTTGATCTTCCGTCCGAGCGAATACAATTACTGAAAACGATCAACAAAACGCACCGGATTTTTTTGCTGAGCAATACCAATGAAATACACCTCTCCAAATTCAGAACGATTATCAGCGACCGCTATGAGGACCCCTTCTTGCTCGAGCGGATTTTCGAAAGAACCTATTACTCCCATCTTCTTGGCAAGCGAAAACCTGACAAGGAAACGTTTGAATATGTACTCCGTCAAAATTACCTCGATGCAGAAAGTACGCTGTTCGTCGATGACTCGGCGCAGCACATCGAAGGCGCAAAATCTGTCGGATTGAATACGCACCATCTCACCAGTGGTAGCATCGTGGATATTTTCCTGTGATTTCAAGTCGCTCACTTGAACCCATCTCAAAATTATCTTCGGCTCTTTTTCTGCGCCTTTTGCCTTTATCCTGTGTTGCATTTCTTGCACCAATACCCTCTGGATATGGGCTTCGAAAGGCGCCTAGGCTAAAGCCAAAATTCTTGAAAATTCACTCAAACATAATTTTGAGTTGGGTTCTAACAAAGTCCACTACCTTTGATTTGCACGGATGAAAACTGACGTAAAGGAAATCGAATTCCTGACCCTGGAACTTTCAAAACTGAAAGATTCACTTTTCGATTTCTCCGCCCGCAATCCGCTGATCGATGTACGGCAGGATACATTGTGGTTCCCTGACAGCCCCGACGGAGAACATCGTCAAGCCGAAAAGGTATTTGCAAAATCCATCGCGTACCAAAAGGAATACGGACTGGCTTGTACGTTGCACGTTGATGTGTTCCTGCGTTGGTCTCACACGAAGATCCGGCAAGACGACCAAAATAAATTTTTTACATCCCCACTCCTTTACCGGCCCTGTCGCATCGACCGGAACCGGAAAATTTTGACGACCTATTCCGTCGAGACCGAATCGGAACTTTTTACCGTAAACCCGACACTGCGATTTTTTTTCCTTCGGGAATTCGACCTGGAATTACCAGAGACCGTTACCGTAATTGGTGATTTTCTGGAATGGTTATCGACACGAATGACTGAAGGTATTCAGGTTATTCCTCAATCTTCACATTTCAACACAGCGAACAGCTGGCAGTTCATTTTGAAACCGTCCGTTGGAATTTTTAACTATAAAAAGAACCTTCTTTCAGGTGATTTCGAAAAGGTCATTTCAGATCCGAACGAAAGTGTCCGGCAATTGCTTGGGTTTTCAGGAATGACTAGAGCGGTAATCCCGATACCTGCCTGCCGGCAAGGCAGGGCGATCGGGACAAAATTTATCGAAACAATCTGGCTGGATAGGTGGCAACGACAAATTGTCGCGTCTTCGCTGAATCAAAACCTCGTGATACAAGGCCCCCCAGGTACCGGCAAGTCTCACACCATTCTGGCGATTATTACTTCGGCCCTTGCACAACAAAAGAGGATTCTTTTTGTCTCGGAAAAAAAAGCAGCACTTGATGTTATTTTCGATCGGCTTGAAAAAATAGGACTTGAGCATCTTGCAGCCGTTTTTTCCGGCCTCGTCACCGACAAGAGAAATTTTTACCATCGGCTAAGCAAGTCGGCCAACAGGGTGTATGATTATTCAGTCCTCTGGAAAGCAACTGGATTTAGGGAACAGGATAAAAATGACGCACTGTCCGCTTATCCACACACCCTGCTGGAATACGCTCCCGAAATAGACGGTAATCTCCTTGAATTGATCCAGATTTTAACGCGGTGTGGACATTCGCCCGAGATGTTGTTCAGTTCGAAAGTAGCGCCTGAATTTTCGGTGTGGAAAAATGCCCTGCCTTTTTTGCTCGAATTGGAACAAAAAATTTGTTTCACGAACCAAGTGTCGCTCGCCGGACAAACATTCGCTTGCATTTCAAAATCTGTCTTTCAGGAGACCGATCCGGTTTCGACGATCGAAAAATGGTGTGATAAAATCAGGAAAAACATCGACCGCATCGATTTTGTACAAAAACAATTCGACATCAACAGAAGTCTCAACGAATTGACAAGATTGTCGATCGCAGCAAGTGTGATGGGAACTGTGAATAAATCGCAACTCGATTTGTTGAGTTCAGGAACAAAGGCATTCAAAACGTTCAATACCCTCTCGAAAAAGTATGAACTTGTCCTCAATAAACTCAATCGAGTCGCTCGGGCAAATGCCAAATGGACGTCACGACCCGATATCGCAGAAATTCCGGAACTCATCGATCTGGTTCGAAAAATGGGAAGACGAAGTGGCTTTTTATCCCGGTTCAGAAAATACGACCCACGGATCCGTAGTGCTTTTTGCAATTTCGACGCATCGCTGAGCGTCGAGGCTCGAATTCACCTGCTGGAAACATTGCAAATCGAGATGCGCCTTCAGTCCGAACTCGATGAAATCGCGATCCGACTAAAACACGACCTTCAGATTACAGACCCCGGCAACGAAATTGGTCGAATCCTTAGACTTCGCAGTAAGCTCGATCAGATTTCTGCGGACGAGTCGACCGAAATTTTGTCACACGAACGATCACTGGACCTGATACGAAATTTTGATTCCTTGCATCCCATTCTCTCCGAAACAAATCATCTGATCACTATTCTCTTTAAGGCAGAGGTTGACAAAAACTTAACCGCATTGCGCAACCAACTGGACAGTGTCCGAGGCGATTTGCCATTCATCCATCGGTTTCTGGAAGAAATCAGGAATTTTTTCAGGTTGGATTCGACGGTCCGTGAATTTGTGCTGAATCATTCCGACCGCATTCAACTTTTGACTGCAAAAGTGGCATACGCGGCTTTTGTCAAACACACAAGGTTCCAACCACAAATAAAGGAACTCAGCGGGGAAAAAATAGTGAATGCACAGCAGGAGCAAAGAGGAAAACAAGACCGCGTTCATTCCGAAAATCTGGAGCAAATCGAATACCAGCGGATCGTACTTCACCGTGAAAAAGAACAACTGCTCGCGACCCCAAATTCCAAATTGACCGAAAAGCAAAAAGAAGAGAGGCTGAATTACCGGGCCGGAAAAAAAATTCTATCTCACGAGATGAGCAAACGGCGTCAACATTTGTCTGTGTTGGAACTGCTAAAATCGAGTCCCGAAACCGCAATGGATATTCAGCCTCTGTGGATGATGAATCCGCTCAGCGTCTCAGAAATATTGCCCTGTACCGCGGACCTGTTTGATCTGGTGATTTTCGATGAAGCCAGTCAAATTCCGCTTGAGGATTCGGTTCCATCCGTTTTCCGCGCAAAAAATGTGATTGTCGTCGGCGATATGCAACAAATGCCACCTTCTTTATTTTTCTCTGGTCACGGTGGACTGGAGACATTGCTCAGTACCGCCGGAACCACATTCCCTAACCGATGGCTGAAGTGGCATTACCGAAGTAAACATCCTGACTTGATCCGTTTTTCGAACCAGGTGTTTTACGAAAATGAGCTAACTTCTCTTCCTCCGGTGACCCAAAATCCGCCCATTGCGTTTTTCAAGGTCGATGGAGAATATTCCAAAGGGCGGAACACCCCGGAAGCAGTCGCGGTTTCTGAGCACTGTGATGGTCTCGTTCGTGCGGGTGTAAACAAAATTGGAATTTTTGCCTTTTCGATTGAACAACAGGAAGAGATCAGGCTTCAATTGAATGCCCGGAACGTCAACCTCGCTCAGGTTGTGCTTCGCAATCTTGAAAACATTCAAGGTATTGAATGCGAGGTCGTGATCATTTCCGTCGGTTATGGAAAAAATTCAGAGGGAAAATTTGTTCAGAATTTCGGCCCTGTGAACCGGGATATGGGAGCAAACCGGCTCAACGTCCTGTTTACACGAGCTGCATCCCAAATGATCGTTTTTTCATCCGTGCGTCACAATGATTTTCGCTACACCGAGAACAGAGGTGTTATGATTCTTCGGGATTTTCTTAAATATGCCGAAGAATCTTCGACGATTCGCGGGCCTGAATTTTCGGCCGATTACCTCCTTTTTTCTCATCAAATCGTCGCCGGTATTCTGGACAAGAACAACATTGCCTTCGAGTATATTCCAGGAACGAAAGGGGTAGCCGTATCTGCCTTCATACAACACGAGACCTCGCGTATCCTTCTTGTAGACCCCGGCCTGGTCAATGGTGAATCGGATGATATTGAAACCTTGCTGACCGTGCTCCAGAGCCGGTATTCAGAGATTAAAATTGTGTTGTGCATCGACCTTTGGAAAAATTTTGAACGAACTGCCGATGAGGTTGTACAGTTCCTCAGGAACTGAAAAAAAATTGGAGTTCCCGAAAATTTACATTAACTTATCGCTCTGATTATGATACAACTGGGTTATCCTTGTCCGGAAAATGTGGCTTCGATGCCTAAAACAGGCTGCGGGAATTATTGCACCACCTGCACCAAAAACATCGTCGATTTTCGGGAAAAAACAAATGAAGAGGTAAAGACCTTTCTGTCCGAAAACAAGTCGGTTACCTGTGGAATTTTTGCTCCCGAACACGTGCAGAATCCAGTGAAAAACGAAGTCAGTTCGATGTTCCGCATTGCATTTGCCGCGGTTTTTGTTTTCGGATTCAACGTGAACGTCCTTTTTGGACAAGATCGATGCAAAATACAAGTTCAGGACGGTGTCAGGGTGGAATTTGTCAAACAATCCGATATAACGATTGTGGGAAAAATACTGCAGTTTGGTCAGGCGATTGGTTCAGCGGAGGTTTCACTTGATCTCGATGGAGAACATTTCAGTTTTCGCTGCGATGAAACCGGTGTCTTTTTGCTGAAAAACTTCAATCATCTCCGCGGAAAAACGGTCGATCTGTATTTTTCGGCGCCGGGAGTGGAAACACAATTTGTAAGCCTTGAAAACATTGAGTCCGGACTTTATAAAATTGAGGCGGATCTCGGAGAACGCGAGTACATCCGAGGCGAAATTGCGATGCCGGGAATGATTATTCAGGATTAAAAATGCTTTAAGTGCAGTCTAAAATCTAGCGTCTAGAATCCAGAAGTCAGACGCCAGATGTTAGACTTCGTTTTTGTTGCCAAATGAGGCAATGTATCTAAATAACTAAAAAAGTAAACGTATGATCGAATTAAAATTCCCCTGTCCCGAAAATGCCGGTGCAATGCCATCGGTTACAAACGGAAAATACTGCGCAACGTGTAGCAGATCAATTGTCGATTATTCCGGCAAGAGCAATGATGAAATTCGAGCAGTGCTTGAAAGTTCCGGCTCGCATTGTGGAATATTTTCGGGCAATCAGTTGTCGAATATTTCAAGGAATGAAGTGAGTACTCTTTTTCGTTTTGCCTTTGCGCTGGTGTTTTTTCTTGGAATGAATTTCGCAACGGTACATAGCCAGGTCTGCGAGAACAACCCTGCCGTTACGATCGAACGGATCGACCCTGGCCCTGTTCAACTGAGTGGCAGAATCGTCGACGAATACGGGAATGGCATTAAAAAAGCGACGATTCTCGTTGACGGAGATAAGAATGACTTTATCCTTCGCAGCGATGAAAACGGCAATATTGTTCTGGATCCAAGGTTTTGCATCTCCGAAAACGAAATCATCGTGACGGTATCGGCGAAGGATATGGTCGAAGAGCAATTTATCCTCACCGATTTCAAAAATGGATCTTACCAAATTACGGTCGTCCTGTCTTCCGAGCAGAAAAAATACAAAAAACAGGAAATTTATCTGGGATTTATGGGGAGGTCGGTGGTTGGGTCGGAGATGTAGAATTCTTTGATCTGGCCGACAGGTTAAGTTCGAAGGTGAAGTTAAGGAACATCCCGATTTTTTGATGGGGCATTGACGGTTCGTGAAAATCCAGTCAACAAGGCCAGGATTGACGCTCTACAAAATGAGGATATTGAATTACAGGTAAAGAAACACGATAATTTGTAAAAAAATGAACAGATGAAGAAATCATCGCCATCAGCGGAGAAGCTCAGAGAATGGTTGAGAAATCTAACTCCGAAACAAAAAATAGCAGTGACGCTGCTGAGATAACGTTTGGCAGCACAGAAACTAGAGAGCGCCAAGCCGGAGACAAACTAAAACCCGGCTCTGGGGTTAACGTGATGATTGAAAACGCGGTTCCGGTTGGGTCGCCCAGATGGAATGCAAATCATAAAGCCGATTCGGCCGCCGCCAGCGTCAAGCCATTTCCTTCCCAAAACCAAAAAACCCCATTCGGTTGTCCAAATGGGGTTTTTTCCAAAATTCCACGAAGCCTGAAACTTCGCTGATCGTGGTTACTGCAATTCGCGTGGTTGGTCGGCTTTCCGGCGCCCGTATTTGCCGGTCAAACCAACTTAAGCCGCAGCGCTTTCGCAGTAAATATTCAAGCCGGCTATCAAAGCCTCTACATTGTCAGAATTAAATTTCAATCCATTGTGCGACCCGGTGACCCGGTAGCCGGAAAAGGTGAGTTCAACTACGGCGAAAGAATGTTCGTCATTGATTACCCAGACATCACCTTGTCCTAATCTATTGGTCAGATACTGGCGAACAAGCCTCCGGGGTGAACCCTTTAGCGAGTATACAAGTAAATCGTCCTGGTCGATTTTGCGGTCTTCAGTTGGAGTGTTCGAAACAAGTCCTATCGTTTGTAATAAAAGTAGCCGGAACATAGTCTGTGGTTTTTGAGTTAATGTCGGCGATCGTGAAAAGTAACCCTACGGTCAAGTATCATTTTTCGCTTTCAAAAACAAGTTAGGTAGAATTCAAACCATCTTTTGTGTCATTATTTTAACTGTGTCTCCGGCCGAGTGAAATGTTATGCAGGCATTGTTTCCTGCTTCGTCCTTCTTAGGCTGCCACTGAATTAAAACAATCACCGTGCCCAAAAAGTTACATTACCCGAAAAAAAACTTTCTTTTTCCTGCTATAAAGACGGATGAGATCGAAAATAGTTGACTGGCAGATTTCAATTAACGAATAAATAACATTTTTTAGCAAAGCGTGTGAAGCACTAAACGCCAACATTCGATGTTTTGATCGCCGCAGGGGCTTGTGTTAACCAACATCAGATTATCATTACCTTTGCGCTCTTTTCGGGAGTCTGGCAACAGGCCTCGCACAACAGGAAAAAGTGAAAAACATCCGCAATTTCTGCATCATTGCACACATCGACCACGGTAAAAGTACCTTGGCAGACCGCTTATTGCAGAAAACCAACACCATTTCGGATCGAGAAATGCAGGATCAGGCCTTGGACGATATGGACCTCGAGCGGGAAAGAGGAATTACCATCAAGAGCCACGCGATTCAGATGGAATATGAATTTGCCGGGGTTAAATACACGCTAAACCTGATCGACACGCCGGGACACGTCGATTTTTCGTACGAAGTCTCCCGCTCCATCGCTGCCTGTGAAGGCGCATTATTGTTGGTGGATGCTGCGCAAGGTATTCAGGCTCAGACGATTTCGAATTTATACCTCGCGCTTGAAAACGACCTGGTGATCATTCCTGTGATGAACAAAATGGACCTGCCCGGAGCGGAGCCTGAATCGGTTATGGACCAGATGGTCGACCTGATTGGTTGCAAAGCCACGGACATTATACCGGCTTCTGGAAAAACGGGACTCGGCATTGATGAAATATTAGCGGCCATCATTGACCGCATCCCTGCTCCGAAAGGAAATCCCGATGCCCCTTTGAGGGCAATGATCTTCGATTCGGTCTTTAATTCCTTTCGTGGCATTATTGCTTACTACCGCATCATCGACGGAAAAATCCGCAAGAACGACCACGTAAAATTTGTTGCGACAGAACGCGAATACCACGCCGATGAAATTGGAATTCTGCGAATGGAACTTGTTGCCCGCAACGAAGTAGGCACAGGCGACGTAGGTTATATCATTTCCGGAATCAAACAGGCCAATGAAGTTAAAGTGGGTGATACCATTACCACGGTCGTCAACCCCTGCACAGAAGTGGTGCGTGGATTCGAAGATGTCAAGCCAATGGTTTTCGCAGGAATTTATCCGGTGGATACAGACGAATATGAAGAACTTCGGTCGTCCGTGGAAAAACTCCAGCTCAACGACGCTTCACTGACTTTCGAACCGGAATCGTCCAAGGCTCTTGGCTTTGGCTTTCGTTGCGGATTTCTGGGAATGCTACATATGGAAATTGTCCAGGAGCGGCTCGAGCGCGAGTTCAATATGACCGTTATCACTACGGTACCAAACGTGTCCTACATCGCTCACTTTCCAGATGGCTCGACAAAAATCGTAAACAACCCTTCGGAACTGCCCGATCCGACGACACTGGACTTTGTAGAAGAACCTTACATCAAGGCCCAGGTCATCACGAAAACCGAATACATCGGCCAGATAATGAACCTCTGTATCGAAAAACGCGGCGAACTGCAAAATCAGGTATACCTGACCCAAGACCGTGTGGAAATCACCTTTGAAATGCCGATGGGGGAAATCGTATTCGATTTTTATGACAAATTAAAATCGGTTTCGAGAGGATATGCGTCCTTTGATTATTTCCCAATCGGTTACCGTCAGTCGGATCTGATCAAACTCGACATACTGCTCAACGCCGATCAGGTGGATGCACTTTCTGCGCTTGTTCACCGGAGCAATGCCTACGAACTTGGGAAAAAAATCTGCCTGAAATTAAAAGAACTAATCCCGCGTCAACAATTTGAAATCCCCGTGCAAGCAGCAATCGGAGCCAAAATCATTGCACGCGAAACCATAAAGGCCTTGCGCAAAGACGTTACGGCAAAATGTTATGGTGGCGACATTTCGCGTAAACGCAAACTACTCGAGAAACAAAAGAAGGGCAAGAAACGAATGAGGTCAGTTGGAAATGTCGAAATTCCGCAAGCCGCATTTTTGGCGGTACTCAAACTGGATTAGACAGAATTTTCCGTCGGAGTAGCCGGTTTAACGCTTTCTCCGCCGCTGGCGTATGGACTTATTAAAATGGTCAGCGCTCTTAACTTCCCGGGAACATATGAAAGGTCCCGGTCCGTCGTGTCGGATTGTGGATTTTTTGTTGAACCCTATGTGCTGAATTTCTGGGCAGATTGAGATCCTCATCAATCATAAAGAATCAGGATAATGTGCGTTCTGTTTTTTGTATTTGATGGAAGGCGGATTTGTTATGATTTTTATGATCTTCGCGGATATTGGGTCCAATGGATAATTTTCAACATTCCAATGCATCCTAATATTTCTGAACAATCCATTTCATACATTCAACTTCATCCGGAATGAAAATCAAAAGTTCAAATCGTCATACGTCGCACCGCTTCTCTGTTATACCACTTCAAATATAAACGGAACCGTAACAAGTGTTGCAAGCTCTTCACCGCGATCCTGCATCATTGTATCTGGTTTCTTGTGCATCCAGGTCACTTTCGTCTCGTACCCTTTTTCGGTCAGATCTTCCAGTAAGTACAATATCTTAATGATCTGTTTAGCGGAGCTCGAATTAAAGTAAGTGAGATTCAAACTCAGGTTTATTTCACCCGTGTGCGTTGCGGCATACATCGACAGCCAGTCTTGCAGAGGCTGAAAAAAACTGCGTGCATCTTCGGGCAGAGATTTTCCGGAAATCTTCAATACGTCTGTTTCAGGATCGAAACAAACTTCAGGAGTAAGATCAGTTGCCGGAATTTTTAGTGCTTCCATTATTCACCTATTTTTATTCGAATGATAATCGTACACAATACCATTCCGTTTACATTTTCTGTCGCAAAATTCATCGGGTTCAATGTCAGTCGACCTACATCGATGAGTCCGACTCCTGCAGAATTTGAATCGTCCAGGGCGCTTTGTTTTAATTTCTTCCGGTACCAGATATTGAGTTCACTGGGTGATTTCGCGTTTATTTCCTGGAGATGTTTTTCAAGTTTAGCACTGCCTGCTTCATTTGAAAAGTTCTGCGTTGCAATCGTGACATAATTTCCTGATGCGCTAAGTATGAACATCCCCATTGCTTTGCCGTCTGGGGTTCCACCGTGCCGGCTAATGTTCTGCAGCAATTCAACGCCCGAATGATAAATTTTTTTGTTCAGTCCGCTTTCGTCGTCGCCGAGATTGACGTTCTCTGCCAACATACTGAGCATACTGTTGGCGGCATCGGTTTTAAAATCTCCTTTAAAAAACATCCTTACTCCCAAGGCACTCAGTTTAGCGCTGAAAGAAATCGACTGCTGAATCGGCATAATCGACAAATCCGTTTCGCGGTCCGTTCGGGCGTGATCAATCTGAAGGACAAACTCCGTCAGGTTTCCTTTGGGCGAAAACTGAAATTGCAAAGGCCTTCCGGATTTCCTGGCCATTTCAATGAGTCCAAGCCCGGCACCACCTTTCGACGACAAGGCACCAACTGAAAGAACTTCTTGATAATACGCTTTCAATTCCTCGGGACCAAGATTGTTTACGAGTTGGAGTTTCGACTCAATTTTTCCGGCTTCGTCGTTGGGAATAAGATTGGATGAATAGATATGAAACATCCCATTGCGATTCGAAATACCGAATGTGCCTTCGATCGCTGTACTGCCATCGTCTTTTAGTCCGTGACGAATGATGTTTTGGAAACTTTCCGCCATCAGAAACGGAATCTTTTTTCCGGATTTTTTTGAATCCGGATCGGCCGATCCTGATTCGGTCAATTCGATGATGTCCTCAGTCAGACGGTCTTCGAAAATACCCTTGTACCACAAGGTCAGCGAATCAGGCTCAACATCCTTATATAATGATTGGATTGGCGTCACTGGATAAAAATAAGAATATTTCCCGAGCTATTGCCTTCCACAGAAATTCTTGCTTTCATCGGAAAAGTTTTATTTATAAACGATTGACAGGGTAAGCGGATGCTGGCCGTTTCACGATTTCTCCAAAAGTTGAGGGTTCATCCGTAGCTCAATCACAGAGACGTCGTCGACCTGTTTTTCGCCGCCGCACCAGCTAGCCAGTGCTCCATCTAGTTTTTTCATTGTATCAAGCCTGTTTTCGTACAAAAAATCCATTACACGCTGGCGGCCAAATTTTTCGTCCGAAGTGCCGTTGAACTGATCTTCAAGGCCGTCGGTGATCAAATATACGGCATTGACCTCTTCGAAGGAAATCGTCTTATCCGTAAACGGAGGCAGCTTTTCAGGTTTTCTTACAAATCCGCCGATAGAACGCATATCTCCTTTAACTACGCTGATGGTTTCGCGCAGAATATAAAGATGCTGACTCGCGCCCGAAAAGGTGATCATTTTGTTTTTGTGATCGATTTTCAGGACTGCAATTTCCATCCCTTCGTCGGAGGCATCCGGATTGTATTGTCGAAGCGTATCACGCACTTTCCGATCGAGGTGTTCCAACATCTCGACTGGACCAGTCAAGCCAGACCTCGCAACGATTTCGTTGAGCATTGTCGTTCCCAACATTGTCATAAATGCCCCTGGGACACCGTGACCAGTACAATCACCGAGCGCAAGGTAGGAACTGTCGCCCTGGACGGAAAACCAGTAAAAATCTCCACTGACAATTTCGCAGGGCGAATAGAACACATCAAATCCAGGAAGTTTTTTTCGCACGTCTTCATTTCCCGGAAGTATTTTTCGCTGGATTCGTTCGGCATATGCAATGCTGCGCAACATTTTCTGCCGATGCAAATCCACTTCATCCTTTTGCAACAGGATTGTCCGGTGGTCGCGCCTTTTTCGTAACATTCGGCGAAATACAAGAATGAGCAGGACAAAGAACAGGCCAGAGAAAACGTAGAGTGAATTGTTCACCAACCGGTTTTGAAACATCAGCTCATCGTTATGTGCCAGTTCGGCATCGATCAACTTCTGACGGTGATAAAATTCTGCACTATCCTGCGCTACTTCGAGCAAGAAACGACCGTCGAGTTCGTTCTCAATGGAAGCCTGCCGATTTTCAGTGCGCGACAAGGTATCTCGTGACGCGATGAACAAATCATAATACCGCAAAGCATTGGCGTGATCGCCCATTTGCTCGTAACACGTATACAACAATTCCGCAGATCGCCGTGTATTGTTCAAGTGAGAAACCTTTTGTGACTGCTCTAGAGCACTGCTGCCATATTCCACCGCCTCTCGGTATTTTTCCATACTGCGGTAAACCGTTGCGATTAGATAATTGCATTCGCTGACAGCGAACGCAGATCGCAAACTGCCAGAGAGTTCAAGCGCTTCCACGCCTAGTGCCATTGCTTCATCCAACTTCGAACGGTCACGGAGTACATTGGCCATATTGTTTAGTACGGTAACAAGTGAACTTATCCGTTTTGTCTTCATACAAAGCGCTTTGCTTTCCTCGAGATAAATCATCGCCGAATCCCGGTAGGCTTCCGCAAGGGAGACATTGTTATTTTCTGCTGCTGAATCCGCGATGAGAACCATCAAAGCTCCAAGGTTGGTTGTTAGTTGGGTGATGAGGATGGTATCGTTTAATTGTCTGGCCGCATCGAGCCCAAGCTTAAACTGATTCAGCGCGTTTCTGTTATTGTCTACCAAGGCATTTGCATAACCGAGACAATTGTGAGCCGCAGCAATCTGGTCAACATCATTTATCCGTTCGGCCAGTTTCAGACACAGTCCAAGATTTTCCATAGCCCTTCTCTGATCGCCTCGCATCGCATACGCAAGACCGATATAACCGATGGCCTGAATTGCCTGATGATTGAAAAAATATGAATCATCTGTGTTGTTATCGGTGTAATGACGGCGCCAAATATTTAACACTTCATCATTTATTGCTAAAAACAAATCCGGATCTGTATGAAGCGTACGCTGCGCTTTTCCTTGCCAGTAAAGAAGTCGAAGTGAGTCTGTCGTTAGGGTGTCGGCGTAATTCCTTAGTGAATCGAGTTGATGCCCGACAATTAACGCAAGGGAGTCGTCTCCCGTTTCCAACATCTCCGATGCGTGGGAAATGTCAGATGCCATCGCCCCTGTTGGGGAAAGGAAACCAAAAATCAATACCATTATTCCTGTTCGCATCGCCTGCCTCCTTCGTTCATTTTGTTTGCTTACTAATCTCCCGTTGCAAGTGAAACCCCTAAAACGCAAACGTCGTCGATCTGCGGTAAACCAGCCCTCCAGTTGGTGATAGACGACAGCAATTCACCGGAAATTTCTTCTTTCGGAGATTGTTCGAACAATGAAACAAGACGATCCCGGCCAAATTTTTCACCGTCAGTACCTCCCGGCTGATCCTCCATTCCATCCGATGAAAGATAAATAGCACGAATTTTTTTCAATGAAAATTCCCGGCTTGTAAAAACTGGCAGACGTTCCGGTTTGCGCACCCAACCGCCAATACCCCGCAATGTGCCTTTACAAATTTGCATCGAATCCTCCAAAACGAACAGGTTGAGGTTTGCACCGCAAAATGTCAGTTTGTTTTGATCGAATTCGAATTTCACAAGACCAATTTCCATTCCATCATCCGATGAATTTTCATCCTGTTGTTTGAGAAGTTCGCGGACACTTTGGTCCAGTTTCGTCAGAATTACGGCCGGATCAGAAACACCGGAATCGACCACGACATCTTTGAGAACGGTCGAGCCGATCAGACTCATGAATGCACCGGGAACACCGTGTCCGGTACAGTCAGCGAGTGCCAGATAGGACGCCCCGGCGCGATGTGCAAACCAATAAAAATCTCCGCTGACAATGTCGCGCGGAAGGTAAAGTGCTGAAAAACCAGGAAGATGTCGTTTGATTAAATCGTGGTCCGGTAAAACTGACTTCTGAATTTTTTCGGCATATCCGATACTGCCAAGAATTTGTTGCCGGTGTGAGTCTACCTCATTTTTTTGTGCTGTAATCATTTGATGGTCACGTTTTTTACCCCTATAGCCCCGGTAGACAAGCGTTCCTAACAGAAGAAAAACTCCGGCAGAAGCGAACAAGATGTAATTCGCAGTCCTTTCGTGATCCAGTTTCGTTTGCTGTTCGGAAATCTTAGCATCCCTGAGCCGCTGCGTTTGAACAAATGACATACTGTCTGTAGCCGTCTTTTTTGCACTGTCGTACCGGAACTGTTCTCGCATCACGGATTCTCTTTTTGCCGAATTGGAAATGCTGTCACGCATCGACGTTGCAACAATCAAATAATCCAGCGCAAATTTCGAATCGTTGAGTTCCGTGTACGCTTCCGAAAAAAGTTCCGCATTGTATTGCCTGGCATTGATATCCGAAAATTCATTGAGATATTGGAGCGCAAGTTGTGCCTCCCGCAGTGCCTTACGCGGTTCCTTCATTTCCAGATACATTCTGCCCAAACGCGTGTGACATCTGGCAATCCACGTCGGATCTCCGGCAATTTCAGCGCTTTCCAGAGCAGTGTACGCCATAGCAATCGCCTCATCAATGTGTTTCCGCTCTTGAAAAATTGCCGCCTCAGCCAATTGATATACGGCCAGATGGTCCGTGACGGATCTCTGCTGGCACAACATAATAGCCCGTTGTACAAAACTGAGTGCTGTATCCATACAGCTCTCCGCAAGCTTTGTGTTTCCGGCCTTACCTGCTGAATCAGAACGATGTTTATACTGGTCCCCGATGTTACCGATCAGGATCGCTTCAAGCGGATCCAAAGTGTCCTCTAGCAAAGAAAGTGCGTGTTTATACTGTGCGATGGCAGCGGTCCGGTTTCCCATCTGGGCATTCAGAGTACCAATGTTGTTGTTGATGATAACCAGGCCATAGTTGTTTCCTGAAAACTCTACAAATTTCAGCGCTGCGAGGTACAGTTCAATCGCTTTTTCAGGCTGTCCTGTAGATGAATAATACGATGCAAGATTGTGCAAACTTCGGGCGACACTAGTGCTAAAAAAAATGTGGCGCGTTTCAGCCGGATCCTCAAGGCAACGAATGGAAATTCCTACGACCTCCCGAAAAATATTCAGCACGCTGTCCTCTTCAAGAATGTTTCGATGTGTACTCATTGTCAGCATCGACTTTACCAGGATTGAATCATCCAAGGTCGATTGGACTACTCGATTCAGCGAGTCTAATGTGGCTAGTTCCTCGTGTTGACCAAAACTGGTGTTCATCAGTTGCAGCCAGCCGAAAAGCATACAGAGTCTGATCGCTCTCATCTAACTGAATTTTACACCCAGAAGACACACATCATCCACCTGTGGAGCATCTCCTTTCCAGTCCATCATTGATGCTGCGATTGCCACAACATCGGAAGTTGGATCGGACATCAGTTTAACCATTCTGTCTCTTCCAAATTTTTCACCGGTCCGAAAACCGAACTGATCCTCCAGTCCATCCGAACACAAATAAATTGCCCTCACACCTGCAAGAGAAATTTGCTTCTCAGAAAACTTTGTCAACTTTTCTGCACTGTGATGCCAACCGCCCACTCCGCGCGAATCTCCCTGGATCATTTCTATCTGATCGCGCAAGATGAACAAATGCTGACTCGCTCCAGAAAAAATAATTTCCCCTTTGTGATGATCGATCGCCACGAGCGCTATTTCCATTCCATCCTCCGAAGATCCCTCGTCCGTCTGGTTCAGCAGCTGCTTGATTTCCCGATCAAGTAATTCCAGTGCCTCTGACGGATTCGAAATCTTCGAATCGACCACAATGTCCTTGAGCAATGTTGAACCAATCATACTCATAAACGCCCCAGGTACTCCGTGGCCCGTGCAGTCGGCGAGTGCGAGAAAAGAGCAGCCATCTCTGTGCGCGAACCAGAAAAAATCACCACTGACAATATCTCTTGGCAGGTAAAAGGACTCAAAGCCTGCCAGATGTTGCCTGATCAGGTTTTCGTCAGGCAATATAGCCTTTTGTATTCGTTCGGCATAATTGATACTGGCGAGAATTTTTTTTCGGTGTTTCTCAACTTCCTCCTTTTGCTCGCTGATTATCCTGTGATCGCGTTTTTTCTGCCGAAATCCTCGATAGAGGTAAACCGTTGCGACAAGTACTACCGCGAGAAAGCCGTAAATTGTATATCGCCAAATCTTGCCGGTGTGCAATTCAGCTTGTTGTTTGGATATCTCCACCTCCTTCATCAGTTCCTCGTGGGCGTGGGCAACACTGTCTTCGGCGACTTGTTTCTCATACGCCAGTTTATACTTTTGACGTAGCGCTTCGCTCAGGTTTTCCTCATCGCGCAAACTATCTCGTGTGCCGATAAAGATTTTATAATAATTGAGCGCATCTTCGGGTTTATTCAATTTTCTGTATGTTTTGTAGAGCAATTCCGCATTGTCCCGAAGGGGACGACCCCGTTTACCCAATCGCGAAATTTCATATCCTGCGAATCCGGAACTTACTGCCGCGGGATATTCTTCCAGGTCGTAATTTGTTTTGGCCAATTGTAAGTGCGAATAGGCGATTGCGACAGTGTCTTTTCTTTGAATAGCTGAAGTCAAAGCACTTTTTGACAATTCAAGAGCAATGAGGTACTTTTTCTGACTGCGGTTCAGGTCGGCCAGATCCTGATAAATCGACGTTCTGGCTTCATCATCCGTCTCAATTGCTTTCTCCAGGGCATTGTTGAGATAGTTGTTCGACTCACCATAATATTTGTCCGCTAAAGCCGTGTTTCCTGCTGTCATTGAAGAATCCGCGAGCAAGCGATATGTAATTCCGATCTGGTTTGCTGAGTGAATTTCAATTGCCACGTCCTTTGTCAGAATGGCAATCTCATATCCGCTGCGGAGGTTCTCTAGCGAACGTTGATACTGTCCCGTTTTCCGGCAGAGTTCACCAATGTTTCGGTACAGTTTATCCGCTATTCCAAGATCATTGGTAAATTTTGTGATCACCAGGGCCTTTTGGTAACATTCAATCGACTTTTGGATCAGGCCTCTGTCCTCAAAAATGAAACCCATAATGTTGAGCGCTGCAGAAAGTTTCGCGCTGTAGTAGAGATATCTCGACTCCGTTACTGAATTGAGGTGCAACATACAGATATCTTCAATTTCCTCGTTGATCCGCAAATCCAGATCCGGATTGAATTCGTATATCAGCGAATCCCAGGACATCATCGCCTCGATGCGTACTGAATCGTCCTGCGTCGCAGAAATGACCTGATTGAGTGAATCGATGGTTGCATTGAGTTGTGCCTGGCTCATAGCGAAATGACCTGAACCTGACCAGACAACCACAAATAACAACAGATTGTTGCGCGAAAATCCAAAGGATTTTGAAAAGAAATGACCAATCACAGGCTTGCGGAGATGTAGGTGCTAACGAATCTAACCATTTTTTTGAATTCAATACAAATTAAATTACGTGTTTGAAAACCGATCATTTACCGGAATTGCAATCACCGCCGCGCATCATATCCCGACTTCACGATTTTTGTATAGAGAAATACCTTTGAATTGTGGCAGATTTCTTGCAATTGTCTACCTTTGAAATCGCTCCAATGGCTATGACTTCTTCGTTCGTTTTTTGCCCTCGTCTTTTTTTGCTGTTTGCGCTTGTAACCTCCATTTCTTCTTTCGGACAAGAGAAACCGCTGTTTTCCTCGGTGCCGGCAAAAAACTCCGGAATTACCTTCGTCAATTTGCTCAAAGAGTCCGATACGCTCAATTATTTTCTCGAAGATGATTTGTACAACGGCGCCGGAGTTGCGGTTGGCGATATCAACAACGATGGATTGCCTGATATTTATTTTGTCAGCAATTTCGGAACCGATCAGCTATACCTCAATACCGGAAATCTGACGTTTAAGAACATTTCGAAAAAGGCGTTTTCAACGAACTACAATACCGGGTGGAAAACCGCTGCATCGATGGCCGATGTGAACAGCGACGGCTTCCTCGACATTTATGTGTGCCGACGTGGTTTCCGTTACCAACGCGGACAGGAGAGGGAAAACCTGCTCTTCATCAACAATGGAGACCTCACCTTTACCGAACGGGCGGTAGAATACACAGTGAATGACCTTGGCCGATCCGTGGATGCCGACTTTCTCGATTACGATATGGATGGCGATCCGGACTTGTGGATCACCAACCGCCGCCTCAACACGTCGGTTACAGAACAATACGAACACAACGTTACATTGGAACCTTATCACACCAACCGCCTGTATCGGAACGACGGCGACCACTTCACCGACATTACCGACGAGAGGTCCGGTTTGTTGTCGTACGGATTCTGTTTATCTTCTGCTATTTCGGACATCAATGGCGACGGCTGGCCCGATATTTATGTTGCCGGCGATTATAACCTGCCTGACTTTCTATTCGTCAATGACGGAACCGGAAAGTATAAAAACCAGGTTCGCGACCGGGTGAGACATACCTCGCATTATAGTATGGGAATTGACATCGCTGATTTTAACAACGACGGATGGCAGGATGTTTTCGTACTCGATATGGCCAACACGACCTACGAAAAATCCAAGACGAATATGGGAAGTATGTCCATCACATCCTTCTGGAACAATGTCAACAAAGGGTATCCACATCAGTATATGTTTAACACGCTGCAGATGAATCTGGGTTACGGGTACTTTTCAGAAATCGGTCAGATGGCCGGTATCGCGAACTCCGATTGGAGCTGGGCGCCATTGGTTGCAGATTTTGACGGCGATGGATTAAAAGATCTTTTTGCGACCAACGGATATTTACGCGATGTGCGCGACCAGGATTTTACTGCGAGGCTGAAAAAATATCTGCTCACAATGCCGGACAAAATCAACACCGACAGTTTGCTCAGTGACATTCCGCGTTCAAAAGAAGCAGACTTTTTCTTTCGCAACAACGGAGATCTCACTTTTTCCAATGTGAGCTCATCGTGGGGAATTTCCGGTGGCCAGGTTTCGCACGGTTCAGCTTACGCCGACTTTGACAACGATGGCGATCTGGACATCGTGGTAAACAATCACAATGAAACAGCGACGCTTTACGAGAACAAACTCAACCACCAGAACTACCTTTCAGTTCAGCTCAAAGGCGCATCTAAAAACACCTTCGCGCTGGGAGCCAAAGTGGAAGTGAAGTACGGTCAAAACGGATACCAGGTGCTGGAAAATTATCCGTCGAGAGGGTATGCGTCCTCTTCAGATTATGTACTGAATTTTTCGTTTCCGCAAGGGACTACCAGCATAGATTTGATTGTCCAATGGAATCCGAAAGAGCGCACAGAAATGAAAAACGTAGCGCTGGGACAGCGAATCACGCTTGACCATTCCAGTGAAGACATCATCAAAATACCTGAGAACTTCAATCCGTTTTCCTATTTCGCACCGTCCGAAAATCAGCTTGCACCGGTGGAACAGGTAGCCTTCGACGACTTTTCCAAGGAATTGTTGATTCCGCATAAGATGTCAGAACTCGGTCCATTCCTTGCACAGGGCGACGTCAATGGCGACGGGTTAAACGATTTATTCGTCGGCGGAAACCGCGACTTCGCATCTTCACTTTATCTGAATGACGGAAAGAATTTTGTGCGGCAAAACGTCGAGGCATTCGAAACGGATAAAACGTATGAAGATGGCGATGCCGTTTTCTTTGATGCCGATAACGACGGCGACGCGGATCTTTGTGTCACCAGCGGAGGCAACGAGTACATAGCCGGTACGGGCAACTACCGTCTCAGGCTCTATGTCAACGATGGCAAAGGAAATTTCAAACGCGACGTGACCGCCTTGCCGGAAGCGGATATAAGCAGTCAGTGCATCGTGTCTTCGGACATCGACAAGGATGGTGATGTCGACTTATTTGTTGGAGGCAGGCAAATGCCAGGGTCATATCCTGACGTACCGAAATCACAATTGCTGATCAACGAAAAGGGGAAATTCACAGACAAAATTCAAATCATCGCACCGCAACTGGAATATTGTGGAATGGTTACAGATGCCTGTTTCACTGATCTCAATGGCGACGGAAAAAACGACCTGATTATTGTCGGTGAATGGATGACCGTGAGTGCACATCTTTTCGAAAACAAAACGTTTGTACATCACCCCGAAATTTTCCCTGAAAACGAAATGTTCGGCTGGTGGAACTGCGTTGAGCCGATTGACATAGACGGCGACGGCACGACAGAATTCCTGCTCGGAAATCTTGGACTCAACAACAAATTTCACGTCAGCAAGGACAACCAACTGAAAATATTTCAAGACGATTTTGACAAAAATGGCAGTACCGATATTTTGCTTTCCAAATTGTACGCTGGCACCGAGCATCCTGTCCGGGGAAAAGAATGTCTGAGCCAGCAAATGCCTTTCGTGTCTGAAAAATGCAGCACTTATAGCCAATTCGCACAGAGCAGCTTCAACCAACTATTCAATCTACCGCTGGATTTCCTTTTTATCAATCAGCTAGCCAGTGGAGTGTTGAAAAAAACAGACGGCAAATGGATCTTCCTTCCATTCGCTAACCTGGCTCAACTTGGCCCGATCAATGCCTTTGTTTTAGGTGACATAAACGGCGACGGACGAGCAGACGCGGTCGCTGTCGGAAATCGCTACGAAACTGAAATTGAAACGCCGCGTTACGATGCAAATCCTGGACTTACACTCATCAATAGACAGGGAGCAATTGCCGGTTTCGACATTTCAACCCTGGAACAAGTTGGTTTCAATCTCAACCGAAATGCGAAAGATGCTGTTCGGATTGGCAACGAAATTTTTGTTTCAAATTCCGGCCAAAGCATTTTGCGGAGTGTCGTGTTTTTCGACTAACCGCGTTCAATCTCCGCTATGGATTCCGGCCTGAATCGCCGGTGTTACCCCAACTTTAACTGCTCAGGCACTCCAAATCCATTCTGACAGACAAAAATTAATGTCCTGATTAGCAGTTTATTCGTCTCTTGCGCCTACCTCGAGTCATCACCCTGTTAACCGAATGTTAAGCGTTTTAAGATTCGATTAACATTAAAATAAACGACAGTTAACGGCTTCAATACCCCAACTTCATTGATGCAGATGGACCTTTGCGTCAGAAAATATAATAACACAATGTAAGATGAAAAAAATTACGACAATGATGCTAATAACCGGAGTCCTCGCTTTTGGTTTTACATCCTGTAAGAAAAAAGGATGTACCGATGCTACGGCTACAAACTTTAATGAGAAAGCAAAAAAGGACGATGGTTCTTGTCTCTACGATACTATTGATGAAAACACCATTTATGTAACAGCAAATGTTACGTCGAACACCACCTGGGAAACCGGAAAAATTTACATTCTGTCAACTCGTGTTGCAGTAGTCTCGGGAGTAACACTTACAATTGAGCCGGGCGTTATAGTAAAAGGAGAAGCCGGGACAGGAGCGAACGCAACCTGCCTGATTGTTGCCCGCGGAGGGAACATAATGGCTGAAGGAACGGCAACTCAACCGATCATCTTCACTTCCGTTGCCGATGAAATTCAGCCGGGACAAATTGCCAGCCCGAACCTCGATCCGGATCTCAAAGGCCTCTGGGGTGGTCTGCTCATTCTTGGATATGCTCCAATCTCAGCCGATGCCGAATCGTTACAAATTGAAGGCATTCCTGCATCCGATCAAAACGGATTGTACGGCGGAACGGATGCCACAGACAACTCGGGCGTGATCAGCTACATTTCCATTCGCCACGGTGGCACCAACATTGGTGAAGGAAATGAAATCAACGGACTTACCCTCGGCGGTGTAGGTTCAGGTACAACCATTGAACACATAGAAATTCTCGCCAATCAGGACGACGGTGTTGAGTTCTTCGGTGGCACTGTAAACGTGTCACATCTCATTGCCTGGAACGTGGGTGACGATGCGATTGATACCGATCAATCTTGGGCAGGTACGCTCACCAACTTTATCGTTTTCAACGCCGGCGATGAGTGTATGGAGCTCGACGGACCGGAAGGAACGCTAGTAGCAAAACACACCATCACCAACGGATCCGTTTCTGCCGGAAACGCGCTGGGTCTTGTCGACAACGACGCCAACTCATATGTAGATATGTACAACGTGTACTTCTTCAACATCGCTTCACCAGCTGTATTGGATGATACCGCAACGTTTGACGCCATTCCTTCTGACTATGTCTGCACATTCGCAACCTTACAAACAACACTGCCAACTGGTGGAGTACTCGCCGAGTACTTTGAAGATGGTAGTGACGCATTTACAACCGAAGTAACGATCGGAAACAACACGGTTGGAGTTACCGTCTCGGATTTCACCGGCTGGAGCTGGGCGGATCTTTACGGAACTTTGAGTGGTTTCTGATGAAAAAACAAACGAATGAATTTACATACGAGTAAAGGCTTCGTAAACCAATTCGGATCTCGCAGGAAAACTCTCCTGCGGGATTCGGTATTTTATGACTATACGATTCATTATTGCTTTTGAGATGAAAACAAAATTGCTCTTTATCTGCCTTTTATCAACACTGATTGCGTCGTCGCAAAACCCAGGAACCGTTCGAGGATCCGTCTTCGACAGCACCACCGGCAGTGCGATGTTTGGCGTACGGATTTATGCCGAAAAACAAGATGATTCTACTGAGAAAAGCGGTGGAATGACCGATTTGGAAGGACAGTTTTCGATCGCTTTGACGCCCGGTGTGTGGATGATTCGCTATTCATTTGTTTCCTATCAAACCCAGGTTATCAATGACGTCACCGTTAAAGAAGGTGAAGTCGTCATCCTCGACGAAGTCCGGCTTTCGGACAAAACCGGCATTCTCACTGGGGTGGATGTAACGCGCGATAAAATTATACACACCGACAATTCCGTTTTAAAAATGAAACAGACTTCGGTGAATATGATCGATGGCATCTCGGCCACGAGTTTCCGTAAAATGGGTGACGGCGATGCCGCTTCGGCGATCAAGCGTTTGCCCGGTGTTTCGGTAACCGCAGGAAAATATGTCTTCATCCGTGGCCTTGGCGACCGGTACAACAAAACCACACTCAACGGAGTGGATATTCCCGGACTGGATCCAGACCGCAACACCATCCAAATGGATATTTTCCCGACATCAGTCATCAGCAATATGATCGTCAACAAAACTTTTATTGCCGAATTGCCCGCCGATTTTACCGGTGGGGTTGTCGATATCTCGCTGAAGAGTTTTCCGGAAGAACGCAATCGCTCCATCTCGTTGAGTGCCGGCTACAACCCCTGGTTTCACTTCAACAGCAACTACCTCACCTACCAGGGAAGCAAAACCGATTTTCTCGGATTCGACGATGGACAGCGGCGCATTCCGGTAACAGGGAATGTTCCATTCTTTGCCCAAGCCGTTGGTGATCCTGACGGACCAAAAGGAATACGTTACCGCCAAATCCTCGAGTCGTTTAATACCAATCTCGCGGCGCATCGCCAGATGAGCATAATGGATTATGGATTCGGACTTACTTTGGGGAACCAGTTCAAGCGAGAAAAAATGACCATCGGTTACAACGCCGTAATCACGTACAAAAACAGCACCGACTATTACAAGGACGCCCTATTTGCTCGTTACGGTCTGTCCGGTGATGCCAGCGTCAGCCAGTTAGAAGTACGGGAACACCAGGAAGGTGATTATGGTTCAAATAACGTTCTCCTCAGTGGATTGGGAGGGCTCGCCATCAAAACGCTGAGATCAAGAATTAGCTTGCAGATACTCCATCTCCAGAACGGCGAATCGAAAGCGGGAATTTTCGACTACACCAGTTCCGATCAGGGTGCCGTCTTCAGCGGATTTCAGCACAACCTCGAATACAGCCAACGTTCACTAACGAATGCACTGCTTAGCGGCAAACACAGCTTCAATAATTCCGGATGGACTTACGAGTGGAAACTGGCACCTACGCTATCTCTCATTCACGATCCGGATATCCGGTTTACACGATACGAAACCTTGTCTGGCGGAGGAATCCGTATCAGTTCCGAAGCCGGTTTTCCAGAGCGTATCTGGCGCGAGCTAACAGAAAAAAGTCTGACCGGCATGGCCGATTTCGCGAAGGAATTCAAACTAAAAGGGCGCACATCCCGCCTAAAATTCGGAGCATCGGTCACAGAAAAGGAGCGCGACTTTGTCATCCGTACCTTCGCATTTAACGTCCGCGACATCACCCTGTTTGGAAATCCGAACGAAATATTTGCCGAACAAAATCTGTGGCCGTACAATGGTGATCCCACACAAGGAACCACTTACGAGGCTAACTTTCTGCCCAACAACGCCAATCAGTTTAACGCCAGAGTTCGCAACATTGGTGGCTACGTATCAGCCGAACTTCCTTTGACTGCCCGGTTGAAATCAGTGTTCGGATTGCGCTCGGAATTCTACACGCAACGCTATACAGGTCAGGATCAACTTGGCATAAATGATTTGCAAAACGAAAAGGTGATGGAAAAAATTGGTTTTTTTCCATCACTGAATCTTGTCTACAAACTCAGCGACATCCAGAACCTACGATTCGCTTACGGTCGCACCGTGGCCAGGCCTTCGATGAAAGAGCTGTCCTATGCAGAAATTTATGATCCCATCAGCGGCCGGACTTTTATCGGCGGCCTTTTTCGCGACGCAAACGATGCGGCTGGCAAAGTGTACTGGGACGGCAAACTTACCAGCACCGACATCCACAACTTTGATCTACGTTGGGAAACCTTCCACGCTCCGGGACAAACGGTATCCGTCAGTGCATTCTACAAATACTTCCTGCGACCAATCGAAATCGTACAGTATGCAACACAAGCCGGCGCCTTTCAGCCGCGAAATGTGGGCGATGGCCAAGTGGCTGGTGTGGAAATCGATTGGAGACAAAGCCTAAAATTCATCCACGACAGATTGAAAAATTTCAGTTTTGTTGTCAATTTTACCGGAACGTATTCAAAGATCAAAATGAGCGCTACCGAATACCAAAGTCGCGTGGAAAATGCGCGGGTTGGTCAAAACATCCGTGAATATCGCGATATGGCCGGACAAGCACCTTACCTCGTTAACGCCGGTCTAAGCTTCGACGGAGGAAAAGAAAAATTCTGGAAAGGTTTTGAAGTTGGAATCTATTACAATGTTCAGGGCACGACGCTGCAATACGTCGGCATCGTCGACCGGCCGGATATCTATTCCCGTCCGTTTCACAGCCTAAACATCAACTCCAACAAAACCTTTGGAAAGAAAGACCAGGCCCGAATCAGTCTTGGCGTAAACAACTTGCTGAACGATTCGCGAGAGGCCGTTTTCAAGTCGTACAATTCAAGCGACCTATACTTCTCGCGACTCGGCCAGGGCATTGGTATTCAGCTCGGGTTCAGTTATAATTTCTAACAATGATTCTCTGAATCAGCAAGTATAGGCGTATCACCGCCCGTTCTTCTTATATTTGAGACGAACCAATCCGTCGCAATGAGGACTCCTATTCTTGTCATTTGTGTTCTTGTCTCACTTGCAACAGCAGCCTGCCGCAAAAAAGGATGCACAGATTCCGATGCGGACAATTACGATCCGTCGGCAAAAAAGGACGACGGTTCTTGTTATTTCACTGGCCCCACGTGGTACACAGATGTGCAAATCGGATCAAGCACCTGGCATCAGTTATCCGACACAATTTACGAAGACGTAACATTGACCGTCGGAGAAAACTGGCTCTTGTCGGGAGGAGTATTCATCGCATCAGGAGTTGTGTTTACCATTGAACCGGGTACAACAATTTATGCGGCCGACGACGCTACTACCCCTTTCCTATCTGTGCTGCAGGGAGCCGCCATCGACGCGTGTGGAACCGCCGCTGCACCGATCGTGTTTACCTCAATGAAAACAACTCCTCAACCCGGCGACTGGGCGGGAATCATCTTGAACGGGCTAGCCGTGATCAACACCGGACTAACTGCGGAAGGTGACGGCGGAACAGGAATCTACGGTGGCAGCAATGACGCAGATTTTTCCGGATCGCTGTGTTACGTGCGGGTCGAATACGCTGGGGCGACGCTCGGCTCAACACCTTCAAATGCATTCAGTTTTAACGGCTGTGGTGACGCGACAGAATTGAACCACTTGCAGGCTTATCGCTGCGCGGGAGATGGAGTAAAATTTCGGGGCGGACAAGTGAATCTCAAGTATGCGCTGAGCAGTGGATGCGCGGGCAATTCCTTTGTCTGGACCGATGGTTGGCGGGGTAACGCGCAGTTCTGGGTTTGCGAACAATCGGGCGATGCCGGTGATTTTGGAATTCTCGGAATGAATCAGTTGGGCAATGAAATGGCGAGTCCTGTATCTGATCCGATCATTTCGAATGTCACCCTGATTGGGATGGATGACGGCGATGGCAACAACATCGGAATAAGATTCTCCGGCGGAACACAGGGCGATATCTATAATACCGTTCTGACAGGTTTTCCCAAGCGCGGTGTTCAGACCGATGGGGATTCGACCATCTCAAAAATGACACAATCCTTGCTCACCCTATCGTACAGTATTACTGACAATGTTTATCCTTTTAAGTTTATCGCGTCTAGTGGCAATGATACCGTGACGGTGCTGATGATGAATGATGCAACTTTCGAAAACCAGATTGCATCGGACGGGTCGCTGGTAGGATTTCTGGATGGATTTGTAGGAACTGAAACCGGATCGGCGTTCGACCCGTTTGTCATAGGAGGCTGGTTTACTTCAGCGCCTTACGTCGGTGCAGTGGATCCCTTGGCGGACTGGACGTTAGGATGGACGAAGGATTTGTAGGTCCGCTGTCCGAGCGGAGTCGAAGACAGCAATTATTCTTCGAATTTATACCCTACTCCTTTGATCGTTCGGATCAGTTTACTTCCAAGTTTTTCACGAAGTTTCCGGATGTGCACATCGATTGTCCGGTCGCCAACAACAACGTCGTGGCCCCAGACTTTATGAAGAATGTCACCGCGGTGAAAGACCTTTCCAGGTTTTGACATCAGCAAGGATAACAACTCAAATTCCTTTCTTGGCAGAAGAATGGTCTTCTCGCCAGCCCGGACTAAATAGCGCTCTGTGTCTATAACAATGGAACTGGTTCGGGTCGTATGAACTTGACCATTGGCTCGACGTTTCAGCAGCGCCTTGATCCGACTGACCAATACTTTTGGCCGCATTGGCTTCACGATATAGTCATCTGCACCTGCTTCAAAGGCAGCAATCTGTGAATAATCCTCACCGCGCGCCGTAAGAAAACACACCATTGTGTCACTCAACGCTGGTCTTGCACGCAAAATCTGACACATTTCCATCCCATCCATCACCGGCATCATCACATCCAGAAGAACGAGGTCGGGCCGGATATCCTCCGCTTTTTCAAGTGCCTCGGCGCCATTCGCAGCTTCATAGACCTCATATCCTTCCTTTTCAAGATTGTACCTGACCAGCACCCGGATATCTTCTTCGTCGTCAATGACTAATATTTTCGCTTTCATTTTCCTTACGAAATTACTACGTCCTTGTTTAGCATTGGTTAATCCTGTGTGAAAATAACGTTAATCGAATCGGACGAGTCGGCGGTATTATCTTCCGTTGCGCTCGGGGTAGAGCAACGACATAAGCGACTTTCCCTTACCAAACTCAGCCAACGCGCGCTGAACATCGAGATCGTCTTCAATATAGATGGCAAAGTAGCCGTCGTCCTGCCAAAGATGACGAGCAATTTCGGCCTTGATCCGGTTTTTAATCACCGCGCGAGAGGTAATGATATCGACCGGATTCTCCGCAATACCCAATTTGACGGCATATTGGATAAAATCCAGAAACATCTCGTTGGAAATCTGAAAATTTCGCTGAAAATCCTCAAACGCTCCGAACCGTGACCTATTTTTATCGAGAAAACGCACTGCAAAATGGTTGAACGCGTTTGCATAGTATAATTCGGTAAGATAATAGGAGGCGCCAGCTGTGTCATTGGGGATAAAAATGTCTGGATAAATTCCACCACCACCATAAACTGTTCTTCCTGCCGGGGTTGTGAATTTCGCGTTCTCATCGACATTCATACTGTCTTCGTTCATCATTTCGCCACTATCAAAGCGCTCGTAATAATCGCCGTAATAATCGATGTCCTTTCCGTAGGGTTTTTGAATGCTGCGTCCGGTCGGGGTATAATATCGAGATATCGTCAGTCGCAATGCACTTCCGTCCTTGAATGGTGTTTGATCCTGCACTAGTCCCTTTCCAAACGACCTGCGGCCCATAATCAGCGCACAGTCGTTGTCCTGTAGCGCACCGGCGACAATTTCGCTCGCGGATGCAGAAAGTGAGTTGATAAGAACAATGACTTCCATATTGTCCAAATCGCCTTCCTCAGTTGCATAATAGGCCCGATAAGGCTCCTTGCGTCCCTCGGTATAAACAATCATCTTGCCGTCCGGCAAAAACTCATCCGTTATATCTGTCGCAGCATCCATTATTCCTCCTCCGTTGTTGCGCAAATCGAAAATGAGTTTCTTCATTCCCTGTGCTTTCAGTTTATCGGCGCTCTCACTGAATTCAAGTGCAGAATTATGTGTGAAGCTGTTCAGTTTGATAAATCCAACGTCCTTGTTGAGCATAATTGCTGCGTCGATGCTCGAGATCGGAATCTGTCCACGCTCAATCGTATAGTCCTTTCTGCTTCCGTAGCGCTCAACTGTCACTTCCACGTCCGATCCTTCCTTTCCCTTCAACATCTCCATTACATCTTCGGTGGTCAGCTTGCCATCTGCAATATTTTTGCCGTCAACCGCCACGATGCGGTCACCGGGTTTCAATCCGGCCGCTGCTGCTGGCGCATTTGGAATGATGTGCGTAACGACCAATGAATCTTCGTGAATCAAAAACCGGATTCCAACACCACCAAAGCGACCTTCCAGTTGCTCATTCACCATTGCAAGATCACTTGCAGGAATATAAGCGGAGTGAGGATCCAATTCCGTGATCATCCCCTGAATTGAACTTTCAATCAGCAAATCGTGGTCCACCGAATCGACATACTTTTCTTCGATCAACTCTAAGATTGTTTGAAATTTCGATGTGTTTTCCGCCACCGGATCGGCGATACCTCCAGTGGTCGTAAACATCGTACCAATCAACATCCCCGTCGCCAAGGTCAAACCAATGACCAGCGGCACAATGTAAAATTTTCCCCTGCCGTTTTCCATAATCAGACTTCAGCCAAATGACGTGATTCAATACCGTACTCCCTCAAAAACTGCACCCCAGACGAATCCTTGTATTCAACGCTGTAAACAACGCGTTTGATGCCACTTTGAATGATGAGTTTGCTACACTCCTTGCAGGGCGACAACGTGACATAGAGGGTTGCTCCTTCGGCACTTTGTGTCGATTTGGCCACTTTCAGGATGGCATTTGCCTCGGCGTGCAGAACGTACCAATGGGTATCGCCGGTATCGTCTTCACAGGCATTCGAGTAACCGGAAGGGGTACCATTGTAGCCATCTGAAATGATCATATTCTGCCTTACAATCAGAGCACCCACTTGTTTTCTTCGGCAGTACGACAATTTGGCCCATTCCTGCGCCATTGTTAAATATGCCCTGTCGTATTTTTCCTGCTTGTCTACAGCCATTAAGTAACACAAAGGTATAAATGTACGCCCTGAAAAATCCACTAGGTGTTGATTATTGTTAAAGAAAAGGCCAATTACGGTTTTGATGCGGGTTGCTCCAGTCACTGAGGAACAACCTATTTACCCAATCCGTATTTGAGAATACACCAAACTGCCCGAAAACCGTCACGCCATCCGATTTTTTTTCCCTGCTCTTCGGTGCGCGGTTTATAGGTCACCGGCACTTCCGCCCAACGCAATTTTTTGTTTTTCGCCAGTTTGGCCGTTATTTCCGGTTCAAATCCAAAGCGCTGTTCTTTCAAATTCAACGACTTGAAAACTGCGGACGGCACCAACTTGTAACAGGTCTCCATATCGGTTATTTTCAAGCCGAATATTGTGTTTGACAACCAGGTCAGAAAAGCATTGGCGCGGTTGCTCATCCAGGAGCCACCCTTTTGTCCACCTTTGAGGAATCGCGATCCGTAAACAACATCTGCCCGATTCTCGATCACTTCGTTGAGCAGCAAATTTATTTCGTGTGGATTCAGCTCCAGATCAGCGTCCTGAATGATGATGTAATCTCCCGTTGCCGACTTAATTCCGCTGTGAATGGCACCCCCCTTGCCCTTGTTTCTGAGATGACTCACTACCGACATTCCCGTGCGGCCCTTCAGCGCTACCCGAATGGCCGCGTCGCTTCCGTCTGTAGAGCAGTCGTCTACCACGATGACCTCTTTTGCGATACCTCCGACCAGTTCCAAATCATCAATCACCTCCACGACCTGGCCAATGGTCCGCGCTTCGTTGTAAACGGGAATAAGGATGGAGAGTTTTTTCACCGGTCTCAAAGATACGCTCCAATTGCAATTCCCAAAACGGTAACATTTCACAGGCGTTACGCCCTGATCGAACGGAGCTACTAAACTTTTCCACGTACGAAATCCACTGCAGATTGCAATCTTTGTAGTTCCTTTGTTGCGATGCCTACCGGACTCGTTCTTAAGTCAACCGGAACTCTTTATGTTGTCCTTTCCACGGACGGCCAGAAATGGGAGTGTCAGATCCGTGGCAAATTGCGAATTGCTGGAATGGAGTCCACCAATCCGATTGCAGTGGGCGACAATGTCGAGTTTGATGTGGAGAAGCCCGGGCAGGGCAATATCACCAACATACTTCCTCGAAAGAACTACATCATCCGTAAATCAGTGAATCTCAGCAAGCGTTCACAGATCATTGCGACTAACATCGACCGGGTGTATCTTCTGGCCACCATTTCCAATCCAACCGTACAAACCGGATTTATTGATCGCTTTCTGGTAACGGCGGAAGCGTATCACATTCCAGCGACGCTTGTCTTTAATAAGTGTGATTTATACGGTGCCGATGAACTTTCGCGACTGGCTCAACTGAAAGTTGTGTATCGATCGGCCGGTTATCCGACGATGGAAATTTCTGCCTTGGATCCAGAGACGGTTGATCCGCTTCGTCAGGAGATAAAAGGCTGCACTGTACTTCTCAGTGGACAATCTGGTGTCGGAAAGTCAACACTAGCCAATGCGCTCGACCGCAATTTGCATCTGCGGACGGGTGAAATTTCCGGACATCATACCAAGGGCCAACATACTACGACCTTTGCCGAAATGTTTCTGCTTCGCACCGGTGGATTTGTAATCGACACACCGGGTATCAAATCATTTGGTCTGTTTGATTTTGACAAACGCGAGCTGTCGCATTGTTTTCCGGAAATGCGAAACGTTCTGCAAAACTGTAAATTTCACAATTGTCAACACGTCGAAGAACCGGGATGCGCGGTTAAGCTAGGGCTTGACAAAGGAACTATTTACTCCGAACGATACTTGAGTTATCTCGCAATTCTCAACTCCGACGAAGATGAATCGTATCGACGAGATGCCCACCGCCCTAAATAGAGAAACCTAAAAAATGAAAGTCGTCATTCAGAGAGTTTCCAATGCGTCCGTGTCGGTCAACAATAAACTCGAAGGTGCGATCGGTCGGGGATTGCTTTTGTTTCTCGCGGTGACGGACGGCGATTCGGCGGATGACGTTTCGTGGCTCGCAGAAAAAATCGTCAACCTCAGAATTTTTAGTGACGCCGAAGGCAAAATGAACTTGTCTCTCGTGCAAACCGCTGGAGAATTGCTGGTGGTGTCACAGTTCACCTTGTACGCACAAACAAAAAAAGGAAACCGTCCTTCCTTCACGGGCTCTGCGAAGCCCGAAACAGCGGTTCCGCTCTATGAAGCCTTCATCAAAAATTTACGCACTATTCAGCCCGGGAAAGTAGCCTGCGGAATTTTTGGTGCCACTATGCAGGTTCAGCTCACAAACGATGGTCCCGTCACCATCATCATCGATACCAAAATAAAGGAATAGTTACTTTTGTATATGCCTAAATTTCTTGTCATACGTTTCAGTTCGATCGGCGACATCGTCTTGACGAGTCCAATTCTTCGCTGTCTCAAAAAGCAAATCAAAGATTCGCAGGTTCATTTTTTTACCAAAATTGAGTACCAGGAAATTCTGGAGGGCAACCCTTACGTCGATAAGATTTTTACCATCGGTGGCAATAGTGATTTGCACCAAGCCGTTCGCGAACTGAGACAGGAGAAATACGATTATGTCATCGATCTTCACCACAACCTTCGCTCTTCTCGGGTCAAGAGTCTGCTGCGAAGAAAATCCTATTCCTTTCCAAAATTGAATTTCAAAAAATTTCTTCTGACGCAATTTAAGGTCAATAAACTCGCGCGCGATCTTCACGTCGTGGACCGGTACTTTGAGGCGGTGAAAGCCATTGGCGTGAACAATGACCAACTGGGACTCGATTATTTCATTCCCAAAAAGGACCATATCGATTTTCAACGGTTTGGGATAAAGCCCGGTTACGTCGCTTTTTCGATTGCGGCCAAGTACGGAACCAAAAGGCTTCCGCCCGATCTTATCATTGACCTGATCAAAATGATCAACAAACCGGTAGTCCTTTTAGGCGGCATTGCCGATATGGAAAATGCGCGGCTCATTCAAATGGCCTGCCCCGGCACGGCCAATGTTTGTGGTGAGTTGTTGCTCAGCAAAACAGCGTCTGTCCTTCAGCAATCGGCTTGTGTCATCGCATTCGACACCGGTCTTATGCACATTGCAGCGGCGCTTGAAAAACCACTTCTAACCATTTGGGGCAATACGGTCCGGGAATTTGGAATGTATCCGTATATGCCGGGAAATGAAAAACTATTTTCAATTCACGAAGTTGATCTGAAGTGCAGACCCTGTTCGAAGATTGGGTACAACGTTTGCCCGAAAAAACATTTTAAGTGTATGCGTAATCAGGATTTGGAAGCGATTGCGAGGGAAGTGAACGAACTTTAATCCGCAAAAAGCGCCTTGAGCTCTGTAGCGGCTGAAGGCTGCATTTTTCCGGCAAGAATCAAACTGAGTTCCCGGCGCCGGTTAGCTGATTTGTACCTTTTCATCTCTTCCTCCGTCTGCGGATCAATTTCAGCCACCTGAACCTTTTTGCCGTTTTCATCCAGTGCGACAAAGGTGTAAATCGCTTGATTGGAAAATTTACGTTCGCGGGTTTTGCGGTCTTCAATCGAGACATCAATAATCACTTCCATTGACGAGTGAAAGGCTCTTGAAACTTTCGCTTCCAGCGTTACCACTGCGCCCAGATCGATCGGATGGTTGAATGAAACATTGCTCACAGAGGCCGTTACCGCAATACTGTTGGAATGTCGGTAGGCCGAAACGGCGGCGATTTCGTCCATCCAGGCCAACAAGGCACCACCAAAAAGTTTACCGAGGGTATTGGTTTCATTGGGTAGCACCACTTTTGTGGAAACAGCCAACGATTCAGCGGGCGATTTTTTGTTCATCACGCAAATTCAGAAAAAATTTAGGAAAGACCTTTTTTTTATCAGCGGCGCTGGATTTCCTTCCGGCGTCGATTATCCACGACATCCGCTTTTTCACGTAGCGCCTGCATCACGCCGCCGTCGGCGTCGTTGGTCCGGTTCAAACTAAAGGTTTCCCGCGCGACGGAATCATCTGAAATTTCAGGCGCGGGCTTGATAGAACGAATTACAGCCACATAAATTCCAGAATTTCCCTCAATGGGTTTGGTCATACTTCCCTCAGGGATTTTGGTGAACAAATGGCCTATCACTTCCGGTTCGTTGCCTCCGCCGCCCTGAATCGCATTGCTGCCAAAAATAATTTCAGCGTCCATTACAACACCATTTTTAATCACTTTGGCTACTTCGTCAATGCTTGTTTTTCCGGACATTTTTTCGATCCAGAATTTCGCCTGCTTTTCGCGTAGTGCCGGCATTTTCATCGCTTCTTTCACGTCTTCGAACTCAGGCACGCCTTCTTCGATTATATTGGCCCGCATTGCGACAACGTACTTGTCACTGTCGAAAATGGGATCTGAAATTTCGCCTTGTTTTCCGTTTATCGCAAAAGCAAATCGCATTATTTCATCTGGTTTACTTACACCCATCACGAAATCCTGTTCCATCCAGATTCTTTGGTTCTGAACCGAAACCGCGCTATCCTCGGCCATCCGGAAAAAAGCAGAATCCTCCTTTGACTTGTTGATTGCAAAAATGTAGTCGTAGACTCTTTCCTCCATCTCCTTGATTGAATTCTCGCTCGGAATGACCTCCTTTGTAATGACAGCAAGTGCTGGAACAATACGCTCAGCCCGTCCCAATACTTCAACAATATGGTAACCGTAGGTGGTTTTAACAAGCTGTAGTTTTCCAATCTGGCCTTTAAAGGAAGCATCATTGAATTCTTTCACCATCCGATCCTGGGCAAACCACTTGTACTCGCCGCCTTTGTCAATTGAGCCGGGATCGTCGCTGTGTTTGGTCACCATCTCAACAAAATTTTGCTTTGCTGTAATCACTTTGATGATGCTGTCCGCTTTCGCCTTCGCAACATCGGCCGGTTGCGTTTCGTCCGTTTTAATAAGGATATGCCGCACCCAGGCTTGCAGCTCCGTTTTTGTTCCAGTTACCTTCGCGATGGCTACCTTGTTTTTGTTTTTGTCCATCTGATCTATGTACGCCACGGGACCAACTATATCACCGACCTTGGCGCTTTGTACTCGTTCGTCCAGCGTTTCGGGGTACGCACAGTTTCCAAAACGAGGATCAAAAATAAAGGAAGGTCCACTTCGGAAGGACAAGGTATCCTCGTAAAAATCGCTCGAGCTATGCTGTTCCACGAAGGCGCGGTTGTTGCTGTTCAAGGCCCAGGCCGATTTGACATTTTCAAGCTGATCCGCGATCAATAACTGATCGGATTCGGTGGCTACGATTGGAAACGAAACAAAATCGATGTCGCGCGCTTCGTTTTCCTGTTCGTACTCCGGATCATTTTTATGCTCGTCGAAATATGCCCGTATCTCTTCATCGGTCACTTCAAATTCATCTGCTTCGATATCCGTGAAGCGCTGAATAACAAATGAAATATTGCGCTTTTCATTTTCATTCTTGTAGTAATCTGCAACCTCCAACGAATTGGAATACATTCCCCTTTTGATCAATACGACGTACTTCTCGGCTTTGCGGTTATCCTTCAGTTCGTTTTCGAATTGCTTCCATTGTTTTCGTGCCTCGAGCCAGTTCTTGCGTTGTTCTTCGTCCGACGGTTCGTCTTCGAGTTTGTCGATAAAATTCCGCACCGAGTCACGCTCAAATGCACCGGTCATCCGATTCTGAAACATTTGGATTTGCATCACCCAAGGGTGAATGTGATTGCCGTGAATCATATCGTTGAGTTCGTCGACGGTACACGTCAACCCGATTTTGTCAAATTCGGTGTTCATCAAAACGCGCCGGATGGTTTCATTGAATGCCTGATTCTGTGCATCCTTGTCCATTGTTTCGTCCCATTCGCGACCCTGCTGTTCCATCGCCGCCTTATCGCGCTCTGTGTATTGATCGATCAAGGTGTAATATTCTTCTTCATCCACCGGCTGACCCCAGACAGTACCCAACGGAAGAATTTCCGTTTCGTCGTCACCCATATTGATCAAGTCGGTAAAAATGAACGCAAGCAAAGCCACCCCGACGATGATGACCAGCAACAATGAGTTTTTTTGAATTTTACCTATAAGTGCCATTTCGAATACAATTAAATGCCCATAAGCGGGCAAAAACGGAAGCGAATATAGCCTTTCTCCCATAAAAATGAAAATATTGAGGCCATCACAGCAAATGAAATCCAGAAGGGTCGAAGCGATATGCCCGTTTTTGTGATTGCAAAGGGGAATTCGTAGATTTGGACGGTTCAAAAACCGCAAACAATGAGGACAGTTCAAATGAGGGAGGCGCTTTGCGAGGCAATGTCCGAGGAGATGCGTCGTGACGCCAGTGTTTTCCTGATGGGTGAAGAAGTGGCCGAATACAACGGGGCCTACAAGGTATCCCAGGGTATGCTTGACGAGTTCGGGGCAAAACGGGTAATTGATACACCGATTGCGGAACTCGGATTTGCCGGTATTGCGGTGGGTGCCTCCATGAACGGATTACGGCCCATTGTTGAGTTTATGACCTGGAACTTTGCCATTCTAGCAGCCGACCAGATCATCAATTCGGCTGCGAAAATGCTGCAAATGTCTGGGGGACAAGTAGGTTGTCCGATAGTTTTCCGTGGAGGGAACGGTCAGGCGGGCCAACTGGGTGCCACGCACTCCCAAAGTTTCGAAGCTTTTTATGGCCACGTCCCTGGACTCAAAGTACTCACGCCTTCAACGCCTTACGACGCCAAAGGTCTCTTAAAATCGGCCATTCGCGACGACAATCCAGTTATTTTTCTCGAGTCCGAAAAAATGTATGGTGACAAAGGTGAAATTCCCGATGGAGAATATTTGATTCCAATTGGTTTGGCAGATGTCAAACGCGCTGGTACAGACGTGACGATCGTAACGTTTGGCAAGATCATCAAAGAGGTACATAAGGCGGCCGCCGAGTTGGAAAAAGAAGGTGTCTCGGTTGAAATTATTGACCTTCGTTGTGTCCGTCCCATCGATTATGCTACAGTCGTAGAATCGGTAAAAAAAACCAATCGCTGTGTGGTGGTTGACGAATCCTGGCCCCTTGCATCCATTGCTTCTGAAATCGCATACCATTTGCAGAATTACGCATTCGACTATCTCGACGCACCGGTAAAACGAGTGATGCAGTCCGATACCCCGTTCCCGTTCAGCAAAACACTGATGGCGGAAGCCTTGCCCAATATTCCACGTATTATCGCTGCAGTAAAAGCGGTGATGTACCGCAACTAAGTTCAGACATTCGGCGGAATTTCGCTATCTTGACAAGGTGAGAAATTGTTTTCTGTTTTTTTTCTTCACTACAGCACTCTCTGGCAATAGTTTTTGCCAGAAATTTCTTTCTTCTTCAGATACGCTCAGTCCCAAAAGAATCGCGATCGTTACTTCCAGTTCGGCGGGAATATGGACTGGCACAATGCTTGGATTGCACTTTGTGTGGTACGACGATTTTCCCAAATCAGAATTCCATAGTTTCAACGACGGCGCAGAATGGCAGCAGATGGACAAGGTTGGACATTTCTCCACCGCCTGGTACATTTCCCGTTTCTCCGGTGGCACTTTCAAATGGGCCGGCGTTACGCCAAAAAAGTCGGCGTTAATTGGGATGGGATTTAGCTTCGGTTATCTGGCAACACTTGAAGTGTTGGACGCGTCCAACCTCGAATGGGGCTTTTCCTGGGGGGACCTCGGAGCCAATACGGCAGGTACGCTGATGTACTTTGGTCAAGAGTTCGTGTGGGGAGAACAAAAGTTCAAACTCAAATATTCGTTTCATAATTCTGGGCTGGCTGATTACCGACCCGACGTGTTGGGAGAAGGATTTTTCGGTCGGGCACTGAAAGACTACAACGGTCAAACGTACTGGCTAAGTTTTAACCCGGTCTCCTTGATAAAACCGGAAACAAAATTTCCGCGCTGGCTCAACTTTGCTGTTGGTTACGGTATTGACAATCAGCTTATAGGAGATGGCGGGACCTATGTTTATAGTACAAGTGGTGGACAAGTCAACTTTGTGCCTTACCGCCAACTCTACTTCTCACTCGACATCGACTTTGAGAAAATTCCCACTCAGAGTAAGATTCTAAAAGTCATTTTCAAAGGCCTCAATTTTTTCAAAGTTCCCTTTCCGGCTCTCGAAATTAGCCAGAACACTTTTCGTATGAAACCCTTTTATTTTTGAACAGCTTATGGAAAATTTCGGTAATTTTACTTCAAATCAACGGATATGAAAAAGTTAATGGTTACGGGAATTATCGCACTTTGTAGTTCGCTGTCATTCTCGCAAAAAGTATTTTCGGTCGATTACGAATCACAGGCCGATGTAAAAGTGTTTGTGGTGGATTATGAATCGCAATGTGACCTGAAGGTTTACAAAGTTTCATACGAGTCGCAAGCTGGCGACAACGATGGAAAATGGTTTTTTGTGGATTACGAATCACAAGCCAAAAAGAGCATCTTCTACGTGGATTACGAGTCACAGGCTGATTTGAAAATCTTTTTTGTGGATTACGAATCTCAGGCCGGCTGGGCGAATTCCTCGAAAAAACAGTTGATGTATTGATTGTGACCGGCGCGTCTAAAATCTAGCGTCTCTCGTCTAGAATCTAGATTTTAGACGGATGTTTGGTCAAGGTGAGCGTGTCTCCCTCAAAACTCAGTTTGTATCGGGCCGAAAATGGTGTCCGCTCCCTGTTGTCGCAAAACCCACTGTAGGAAACTTCTTCAACGGTAATGTTTATCTGGTATTCGCCGACATATCGGTAGGTTCCGATGACACGTGTAAAACAATCATTTCCGCAGAGAGCCCGATACGAGCTTTCGAAAGAATCTTCCGTGAAGGATATAAAATGTCCCCACTGAAATTGCTCATCGCTAACCGGAGTCATTGAATATATCTGCTGCTCCTGTTCCCCGAAAGGAACCCTGTCAACTCGCCAGTTGGTATTGACCAGATGATTGTCGTACGATTCGGCTGGCGGTGCGGAGGATCTGCTTTGAAAAGAAACCAGAAGCAGAAAATATACCGGACAAAAAAGCATATTGTTTTTGCTTTCTACAATCAGGTGGAGAAAACGTTCAGATCAAAAAGGACAAGGACCGACCTACAGCCACAATCAGCTACACGGCCAGTTCGGCCTGAACGAGTGAAGGATCGTAACAGTTTACTACCTCATTCAAGGTGGCCAGAATTTCGTCCAGCTCATTGCTCATAACGAGACGAGTCCTATATTCCTTGAACCCCGGTAAACCCTTGAAGTAATTGCTGTAGTGGCGCTTCATTTCGTTGATACCAACAGTGGTGCCCTTCCATTTCACAGACAACATAAGATGTTCACGCGCCACATCAACACGCTCTGGAATTCCGGGAGCCTGCAGGTTTGTTCCGGTCTGGAAAAAGTGTTTAATCTCATTGAATATCCAGGGATAACCAATTGCGGCGCGACCAATCATAATGCCGTCGACGCCGTAGCGATTTTTGTATTCCAGTGCCTTTTCCGGCGTCTCAATGTCCCCGTTGCCGAAGACCGGAATTTTCATTCGTGGATTATTTTTTACATCGGCGATTAGCGACCAGTCGGCTGCGCCTTTGTACATCTGCTGGCGTGTGCGACCGTGAATGGAAATGGCTTCGATGCCAATATCCTGGAGCCGTTCTGCGACCTCCACAACGTACTTCGTTTCGTCGTCCCAGCCCAAACGCGTTTTCACCGTCACCGGCAAATGCGTCCGTTGAACAATCTGACGAGTCATCTCAACCATTTTCGGTACATCTTTCAAAATCCCGGCACCTGCGCCTTTGCAAGCGACCTTTTTCACGGGACAGCCGTAGTTGATGTCAATAATGTCTGGATTCGTGCGATTGACGATATCCGTCGTCTGAATCATCGAATCGATGTCGTGACCAAAAATCTGAATTCCGATGGGACGTTCGTATTCGTAAATGTCCAGTTTTTGAACCGATTTTGCAGCGTCTCGAATCAGCCCCTCCGAAGAAATAAATTCGGTATACATCAGGTCCGCTCCGTACTTTTTACACAGTGCGCGGAAAGGCGGATCACTCACGTCCTCCATCGGTGCGAGCAACAGCGGAAAATCGCCCAGGTCAATATGCCGGATTTTTACTCCCACGTGAAAACTTGATTTTTAGAAAAAAATGATTGACCTCTGATCAATGAATTTGTGGATTCGACAAATGCTTGCCTCCAAATCTCATTTTCCATCGCAGGAAAAACTCCATTGCCCCAACACCCGAATTGGCCGAGGTGAGACTTGAAGCCGTGAGATCGTAGTTTGCTCCAATTGCGAATCCGTTCATATCAAGCACCATATTGATGATAAGCGCGTCGTTCCAGCGATAGTAGGTGCCGATGGCAAAACTCACTTCTTCTTTATGTCTGGTATGCATTGAGCCCCATTGCAAATGGAACTTAAAGGTATTTCCCGTGATGAATTCCATATTCGGTCCTTCGAAATAAAGAAGGAAAGTTGGCATCAGCGACACCATTCCGTTTTTTTTGCGAAAATCGCCTTGAAAATGGAAATTAAATCGGCGGTATAATTTGCTGTCCGGACCGTAAAAATTCACCCGTTGTTTGGTGAGGTGTTGCGCAGATGCGCCGATTGCGAAACGCGTTTCCTTGCTCAGATTTGTGTACCAGTACAATCCGGCGGCCATATCAAATTTGTTGATTGTAGCGTTTTGATTCGCCAATGGATTCTCACCCGAAGAAACCGTCGGATCGAACGCTATTCCCGTCCACTGGTTATCCCAGGTAACCGCCGAAGTATTCATCGATCTGGAATACCAACCCGGTTGCAGACCGACTGAGAAGTGATTCTCTTCCGAAATCTGGATGGCGTAATTGAGGGGAACGGAAAGGGTGTTCACCACATAATTACTTGCCCCTGACATCGCGTTGGAAAACATAACACCATTTCCAAGAAAACCATTGCCCTTATCGAACAGTCGGTAGTCCACAGCGGCTGCCGTGGTCATCCAGGGTTGATCTGACGCCGTCATCCATTGCATCCGGAAATTGGAAAACAACTGAAGATGTCCTGAATGAAACCCAGCCGCCGCTGGATTGATGAACATTGGCGACTCGTAAAACATACTGAAGTGTTTGTCCTGCTGAGCGACAGAACTCAGGCTCAACACCAGACCTATTGCGGATATTGCAAGTTTCTTTTTCATCGGGCCTATCGGATTAATGTGGTGTTGCCCTTCTGCGATCCATTGTGACCGTTGTCAAAAGTATACGAGAGTGTCCATAAGAATACACCCGGGTTTTCGTCTTTGTCGTGGAATTTTCCGTCCCAGCCGATGGATTGATCCTGGGTTGTAAATAGGAGCTGTCCGTAGTAGTTGTAAACAGAAAATTCGATGTTGCGCAAACCGATTCCTTTCACCCACAGAATGTCGTTTGTTCCGTCGCCGTTCGGCGAAAATGCCGAAGGAACACCAACGCCTTCAATGAAATTGACCGTCACCCACACCGTATCAGAGGCTTTACAGCCATTGGTGTCGGTTACGGTGATAACATACATCGTGTCGTGCTGTGGATGTGCCGTTGAAATCTGGCAGGTGTCGCAGTCCAGATAGTATCCCGGCGTCCAAAGAAAGGTTAATGGCATTGTGGTCGAGTCGACCGCTATAAGGTTAGCAGTACCCCCAAGATCAATCAAGGTATCGAGATATCCCCAAACCTGCGGCGAATCGAAAACAGTAATCTGGTTTGTTACCGAGGAAGTCTGACCGAATGCATCCTCTACCGATAACTGGATGTCGAAAACGCCTACGCTGTCAAAACATATAAATGGATTCTGATCGGTCGAGGTGGTTGGCGAAACGGCGCCATCAAAATCCCAGTCCCACTGATTCGGTACCCCTACCGTTGTATCAGTGAGCGTGATGCACATCCCTTTACAGATTGGGTCGGGATACGAAAATCCAGCGATGAGTGGTCCGCAATCTTCAACAAGAACAGTTACTGTTGCAAAGGTATCACACCCATTCGCATCGGTGCCGGTAACGGTGTAGATGGTAGAACCAGCAACCGGCGGAGTAAATGGCAGACCATCCGTTACTCCACCCGACCATACATAACTCACACAGCCGCCACCAGATAAGGTAATGGGGTCACCAAGACAAATGGAATCATTGGGATTCGCAATGATGGTCGGCAGGGTCGGGGTAAATACGGTAACGGTAACGGTGGTGTCATCCACCGTAACGCCATCGGTAACAGTCAAGGTAATGTCCCAGGAACCGGGCGTGTAAAAACACGCTGATCCTATTGCTGCTCCGACAAATGTCGGAATCGACGCATCGGTGAATGTCCAGGTCCAGGTTGTAATCGCACCGGTACTGTTGTCGTTGATCAGCGGACAGTCCCCGGGGCAAATCGTTACATCCGAAATAATAAAGTCCGCAAAAACCGAAGGAGCAAGTGTCTCGGATATAGTAATGCTGTCTACTGCAAAAGAAGGGTCCGCGGCAACGCCATCGTCGATATTTTTCCAGACAAAACTGATCCGCAAATTTGGAATTCCTTCGCAAGCTACTGGCAATGGATAGGTATTGGTTTGCCAAAGACCTTGATCAACGCCGCTGCAAGGACCAAGACAACACGTCGATCCAAGCGCTGGATCCAGGGAGTTCCAGATGGCACCACCGTCGGCACTGTAAAATAGCTCACAAAAATCGGATCCTACGGTACCAAAACCAATCATTTCAAAATCCAGTGTCAAACCGACTTTGCCTACGGTATTGATATCTCCGGATTCTGCGCGACGATCCGTGTCGGTTATCCCAGCACCCGTCTCACCGTATGCAGCGCCCACATCCCCGGCAAGCGTCGAGCCGACGTGAAGGGTTTTGTTTCCTGCACCACAGGTCGTACCACAGGCAGCAACTCCCACGCCCTCTTCATTACACGAAATAAACCAAGGATTGGGGCTTGCGCCTTCCACACCAATATCGGTGTTGAGTGTCCAGGTGAGCGCACCGTCAAAACCCTCCGAGTAAAATACCTGACCATAGGAGACACCAGAAGAGGCGATAAAAATTCCAAATACAGAAGAGCAGAGTAGTAATTTTTTCATTTGAATCTATTAAAATCAAACACTGGTAAAGATAGCGATTATGTTTCATCCGGGACGAAACAGCCGCTGTTTAGTTTAATAACGTATTCCAGTTGAAATGGTTGACTGATTGGACTTCTCCAAGAGCCCCTTTTTTGGAATCTTACGAAACGGCAAAAATCGGTTAAAGACTTAACCTCAAAAAAAACGTATTGATCTTCTATAAATTGCTGTTTTTTAATATGTTAATCTTCGACTTGCTTATTGGGCGAAAAGGCATACTTTTGCGCAGTTAAAAACGGTCGATTCATTCGTAAAAGCCACTGTAATACAGGCCGAACGATCTGATCGAACCGATAACATTGAATTGAGATGAAAGATTTTATCATTTATTTGCCGATTGTCCTCGCATTGGTAGGGCTGTTGTTTATGTACATCAAAATCCGCTGGGTGGTAAAACAGGATCCCGGCTCTGGCAAGATGCAAGAGATTTCCCAGTACATCTACGAGGGTGCCCTTGCGTTTCTGAAAGCGGAGTACCGTCTCCTGATGATTTTCGTGGTGATCGCCGCTTCAGCGCTTGGCATCATCGCCTACCTCGTAGAAACAACACATTGGCTCATCGTCCCTGCGTTTTTTATTGGTGCGGTTTTCTCAGCACTTGCAGGAAATATTGGAATGCGGGTAGCCACAAAGGCGAACGTACGAACGACTCAGGCTGCAAGAACCAGTTTACCCCAGGCTCTGAAAGTCGCTTTTGGAGGCGGAACCGTAATGGGCCTTGGCGTCGCAGGACTTGCCGTTTTTGGGTTGAGCTTGTTGTTCATTCTCTTTCTCGGGTTTTTCAACGAAGGAGGACCGGCGTCGGTTGACAAAATGACCGTCATCCTTGAAGCCCTAGCCGGATTTTCGCTGGGCGCCGAATCGATTGCTTTGTTTGCTCGTGTGGGCGGCGGAATTTACACCAAGGCAGCAGACGTAGGAGCTGATCTTGTTGGAAAAGTAGAAGCGGGAATACCGGAAGACGATCCGCGAAACCCTGCAACGATTGCCGATAACGTAGGAGATAACGTGGGCGATGTGGCCGGAATGGGTGCAGATTTATTCGGTTCCTACGTGGCCACGGTTCTCGCTTCGATGGTTCTTGGAAACTATGTGATCCGCGATATGGGTGGACCAGAAAATCTTGAAGGATTCGGCGGAATTGGTCCGGTATTGTTGCCGCTCGTTATCGCCGGTTGTGGAATTATTTTCTCGATTATCGGAACGTATTTCGTAAAAATTTCAAGCGAAAACGCTGGTGCAGCTGGTGTTCAGAAGGCTTTGAATATGGGCAACTGGGCGTCTATCGTGCTCACGGTAATCGCCTGTTATTTTCTCATTGGCTATATGCTTCCGCCCGAAATGAAAATGAGTTTCTTCGGTGAAAGTGAACTGGTCACGGTTACCGGAATGAACGTATTTGGAGCTGTGGTGACCGGGCTTTTGGTTGGAGGATTGATTTCGTATTTCACCGAATACTACACCGGACTTGGCAAGAAGCCCGTACTCGGAATTGTTCAAAAATCCTCGACAGGTGCTGCAACCAACATCATTGCCGGTTTGGGTGTAGGAATGATCTCGACATTTTCTTCTGTACTTCTTTTCGCCGCCGCGATATGGACATCCTACGCCTTCGCAGGGTTTTATGGTGTGGCAATCGCCGCCTCGGCGATGATGGCCACCACCGCGATGCAACTCGCCATCGACGCGTTTGGCCCCATTTCGGACAATGCGGGTGGAATTGCAGAGATGAGTGAACTACCAAAAGAAGTCCGTTCGCGGACCGATATTTTGGACTCGGTGGGTAACACGACCGCTGCAACTGGAAAAGGTTTTGCAATTGCTTCAGCTGCTCTTACGGCGTTGGCCTTGTTTGCGGCGTATGTGACATTTACTGGCATAGAAGGAATCAATATTTTCAAAGCGCCGGTTCTGGCGATGCTTTTTGTTGGAGGTATGATTCCTGTCGTGTTTTCGGCACTTGCGATGAATTCTGTCGGAAGGGCCGCAATGGATATGGTCAATGAAGTCCGCCGGCAGTTCAAAGAAATTCCAGGCATAATGGAGGGCAAGGGAAAACCAGAATACGGTAAATGTGTCGAGATTTCAACCCGCGCCGCTCTCCGCGAAATGATGTTACCCGGTGCATTGACCATTTTGTTTCCGATCGCAATTGCTTTTGTACCCCTGGCATTTGGGATGGATGCAAAAGATGCAGCTGAGATGCTCGGAGGTTATATGGCCGGTGTTACGGTGAGCGGTGTACTCTGGGCCATTTTTCAGAACAATGCCGGCGGAGCCTGGGACAACGCAAAAAAATCGTTCGAAGCCGGTGTTGAAATTGATGGTAAACTCACCTACAAAGGTTCGGACGCTCACAAAGCTGCCGTGACAGGTGATACGGTAGGCGATCCCTTCAAGGATACCTCTGGTCCGTCGATGAACATTCTTATCAAGCTGACTTGTCTCATCGGCTTGGTGATTGCTCCCGTGTTGGGCGACGGTCACTCCGCTGCCGATTCGGATAAGGACGGCAGTCTATTACCAAAGAATGAACGCATCGAAGATGCACATCCACTGAATGCTTCGGCGGAGACTTTCCAACCGAAATTCTGATTGAATTATTTAAGGCCCCAGGAACTTCCTTCTTTGGAGTCCTTGATGACAATCCCCGCTTGATCCAACTGGTCGCGGATAAGATCGGATGTTTTCCAATCTTTGTTCTCACGAACTTGTTTGCGGATTTCAAGTAGTACCGACATCACAGAAGAAAGGTGATTCCCTGAAGACGTCTCTGCGCTGCGCAGCCCGCAGACATCGGTCACAAATGCATTGAAATTCAATTTCAGTTTTGACAGGTCCGCTGCATTGATGGTTTCGGTGCCGGCCTTGATTCGGTTAATCATTCCAACACTCTCGAACAAGTTCGCAAGGAGGATTGGCGTATTGAAATCGTCGTTCATAGCGGAGAAAAACGAATCCACCAGCACATCAACTTTCACTGAGCTTGCATCGGAAGGAACAATTTTATCCATCTCATCCATCGCGGTCATCAGTCTGAAATAGCCTTTTTCAGAAGCCCCGAGAGCTTCTGACGAAAAATCGAGAACGGAGCGGTAGTGCGCCTGCATCATAAAAAACCGGACGACCATCGGATGATATGCTTTGTCAATCAGCTCGGTTTTTCCGCTGAAAAGTTCTTCGGGAAGAAGGGAATTTCCGGCCGACTTACTCATTTTCTTACCATTCAACGTAAGCATATTGGCGTGAAGCCAATAATTCACGGGCACTGTGTTGCAAGAGGCCATTCCTTGAGCAATTTCACATTCGTGGTGTGGAAATTTCAGATCCATTCCACCGCCGTGGATATCAAAGCGGTCGCCGAGATACTTCGTGGACATTGCGGTACATTCCAAATGCCAACCCGGAAAACCCTCACCCCAGGGACTTGGCCATTTCATTATGTGAGCGGGAGAAGCTTTTTTCCAAAGTGCGAAATCAAGCGGACCTTTTTTTTCGTCCTGGCCGTCAAGATCGCGCGTATTGGCCATCATCTCTTCCACGTTGCGGTTCGAAAGTTCGCCGTAACGGTGCGCCTTGTTGTATTTCTCAACATCAAAATACACGGATCCATTGCTCTCATACGCGAAGCCTTTATCAATAATCGATTTTGCAATCTTGATTTGTTCGATGATGTGACCCGTTGCGGTCGGCTCAATGTCGGGAGGAACGTTATTGAACTGCTGCATCACCTGATGAAAGCCAACGGTGTACCGCTGTACAATTTCCATCGGCTCGAGCGACTCAAGCCGTGCCTTTTTCGAGATTTTATCTTCTCCTTCATCGGCGTCACTCTCCAGGTGCCCGGCATCTGTGATGTTCCGGACGTAGCGAACCTTATAACCCACAAAGCGGAGATACCGGCAGATCATATCAAAGGAGATGAAGGTCCTGCAGTTGCCCAGGTGAACATCGCTGTAAACCGTCGGTCCGCACACATACATTCCTATTTTTTCCGGATGAATCGGTATCAGTTCTTCCTTTTTACCCGAAAGACTATTGTAAATTTTGATGTGGTTTTCCATTTGATTACCTCCCTAAGAGGCTCCAAAAATAAAAAACCCTGACCAGTTTTACCGATCAGGGTTTTGATGCGATGATCATTTGCTTATCGCTTGCCGTTTAGGACAGTTTATAACTGGCCGTCCGAATGGTAAGCGCCTTCCTTCCAGATTTCGATCTTTAAGAGGATACCATCTGAGTCGTATTTGTAGAGTTTTCCATCCCAGAGCCTGCTGCTCTTGAATTGCCCATCCATCCACAATTCTTTGTCCTTGTTGTAAATTTTGTTGTATCCGTTTGGATTGAGTTTCTTGCCATTGGTGTCACCCTCGGTAGCGAGAGGTGCTTCGGCGGTTTTTTCAACCACGGCGTTAACCGGTTTGTTTCCTTCAGGATCCATCGGTGGATTAACCATCGCTTTCGGTTCGGTTGACGCTATAGAGCCGTCTGCCGCATAGTTGATTACTTCCTTGACGTCGCCATTCGGATAGAATCTGAATGCCTGACCGGTTGTAACACCATCGGCTTTGTTGAATTCGAACTCCTTCTGGCCATTTGGGAAATACATCACCACTTTGCCATCTTCCTTGCCGTCGACATTAAAGGTCTTCTCCTGGGCCAACTGACCATTTTCGTGGTAGCGTTTGAATTCATCCGTCTGTTTTCCGGCATAAAAAGTGCCTTGCTCCTCCACGATTCCATTTGGATAATATTTCGTGTAGCCTCCGTTTGGACGGCCACCGGAATAATCTCCCTGAAGCCTAGGCGTAACGCCATCTTCGTGGTATTTAATCCAGATCCCTTCTTTTTTATCGTCTTTGAACGCGCCCTCTTCGATACGACCATCGGCCGGATATCCTTTGTCTGGATTGTCTTTGCCCCAAATAATCCACATTCCCTGCTTGCGTCCTGTCGCATCCACTGCATTCGGAGCCAGTGCCGGATCTACACCGTCTTGTTTGAAATCACCTGGAATGTCGTTGCTGATTGCCGGATTGGCTAACCCTGATAGCGGGAAGACCAGTCCAATAAGTATAAGTCTTTTCATAACGGTGGGTTGTTGGTATGCTCTAAACTATGAAATAATTATCATCAATAATTAACTTTTCGATAAACTTGAGAAAAGTAAAGATAAAAATTGAATACGCGGAGACAACAGTTCTGTTAATTATTAAACACTCTTTAAACGAACGTTCCTGAACATCACTTCGGCCATCTGAACGAGCGAATAATTTGCCTTCCATCCCCAGTCCTGACTTGCCTTCGTATCATCGATACTTTTTGGCCAACTGTCCGCGATCTGCTGACGAAAATCTGGTTTGAAGAGGATGGAAAAACTGGGTTGAAGTTTCCTGATTTCATCAAAAATTTCCCGGGGGGTAAACGAGACACCACTGATGTTGTATGACGACCGAATTTTTACCTTTTCTGCATCGGCCTCCATCAGGTCGATGGTTGCCCGTATAGCGTCGTCCATATACATCATCGGCAAGGCTGTATCTTCTCGCAAAAAGCAGGTATACTGCTCGTTGGCTTTGGCCGAATAAAAAATATCAACCGCATAATCCGTCGTTCCGCCACCCGGGGGCGAGGTGTATGAAATCAATCCGGGGTAACGGATAGAGCGGACATCCACCCCGTGTTTCAAGGCGTAATATTCACACCATCTTTCTCCAGCCAGTTTGCTGATTCCATACACCGTTGTCGGCTCCATTACGGTATACTGCGGCGTGTTTTCGCGCGGTGTAGTTGGACCAAAAACGGCGATGCTGCTAGGCCAGAATACCTTTTTAATCCGACCCTCTTTCGCAAGATCCAGGACGTGAAACAATCCATCCATATTCAATTTCCAGGCAAAATCAGGTCGCTTTTCGGCTGTCGCGGACAGGAGAGCGGCGAGTAAATAAATTTCAGTTATGCCGTGATTTTTTACAATTTTTTCAAGCCCTGCCTTGTCCAGAATATCCAGAACTTCAAACAGACCGCCACGCAACAAGGGATTCGAAGGTGGTTGAACATCGGAGGCAATGACTGACTTTTCGCCGAAACGACTTCTCAACGCCACCACGAGTTCTGTTCCAATTTGCCCGCAGGCGCCAACGACTAATATTTTTTTCATCCCATTCCGGTTTAGACTTATCTACCCACCTTTTCTGATAGAAAACAGACAAAAATATGCTAATTTCAGTATCAAGCTGACCGCGGTCATTCAAAAAACAGGGATATTGCCTATCTTTGTTACAGAGGGAACTGAGGCGCTGGTATCCGCCAATTTATGGAGACCTCGATTCGGATTTCAAAGCACCAATACGTAAGCCAATGCCATTTTATCATCATCTCGGAAAAATGCCTCAAAAGCGTCACACCGCTTTCCGAAAGGATTCCGGTGAAATTCACCACGAACAACTTTTTGGCACGGTGGGTTTTGAAGGAATGTCGTCACTGCTATACCATCTGTACCCACCAACCGCTGTACTGGAAATAAAGGGAGAGCGCAGCCTGATCGCCGAAGTGGCCAGCGAAAAAAGCCTGAAGGCAACCAGTTTCGAAGGATTTAAAATTTCACCTGCCGATGATTTCATCGATAGTCGGGTACCGGTTTTGATGAACAGCGACGTGCAGATTGTTCTTGCCGCGCCAAAAAAATCAATGACCTCCTATTTCTACAAAAACGCAGACGCAGACGAGGTGATTTTTATTCATCAGGGAAAAGGAACGCTGAAAACACAACTTGGAAACATCCCTTTTGAATACGGAGATTATCTCGTCGTTCCACGAGGTATGATCTTTCAAATGCACTTCGAGTCCGAAGACAATCGTTTGTTGATCATCGAGTCCTCCGGCCCGGTGTATACGCCGAAAAAATACAGAAACTGGTTTGGTCAGCTACTTGAGCATTCACCCTACTGTGAGCGCGACATTCGCCCGCCTTCGGAACTCATCACAGTGGACCAAAAAGGAGAATTCCTCGTCAAGATAAAAAAGCAGGGCATTCTGTACGACTACTTGTACGGCTCACATCCATTTGATGTTGTAGGATGGGACGGTTTCAATTATCCATACGCCTTTTCCATTCATAATTTCGAACCGATTACCGGACGCATCCACCAGCCTCCTCCTGTGCACCAGACCTTTGAGGCCAATGGATTTGTGATCTGCTCGTTTTGTCCACGGATGTACGATTACCACCCGAATGCAATTCCTGCTCCGTACAATCACAGCAACATCGACTCGGACGAGGTGTTGTATTATGTCGACGGCGATTTTATGAGCCGTAAAAGTGTGAGTAAAGGACAAATTACCTTACACCCTGGCGGCATTCCGCACGGACCACATCCGGGGACATACGAAGGCAGCATCGGCAAAAAGGAAACCAAAGAACTCGCGGTGATGATCGACACGTTCAAGCCGCTGAAGATGACAAAAAACGCACTTAAACTCGAGATTAAAGATTATTACAAATCGTGGTTACACTAACACACTGAGCTATGGCAGCAGAAATCAAAGACCTGAAAAATCTGAAAAATTTTGAGTACTCGACGAACAAGATGTTTTCGGAGGCGCAGGATTTTTTACCGCTACTCGGAACCGATTACGTTGAATTGTACGTCGGTAATGCGAAACAGTCCGCCCACTTTTACAAGACCGCCTTCGGCTTTCAGTCCGAGGCATACGCCGGTCTTGAAACGGGCTGCAAGGACCGCACATCGTACGTTTTACGCCAGGACAAAATCCGTTTGGTTCTCACTTCGCCGCTCACTGACGGCGGTGAAATCAACGAACATTATCTGAAACACGGCGATGGTGTAAAGGTCGTTGCGCTTTGGGTGGAGGACGCTCGACAAGCCTGGAAAGAAACAACCAGTCGTGGAGCCAAATCATTTTTTGAACCGCGGGTCGAAGAAGATGCAAACGGCTCAGTCGTTCGATCGGGTATTCATACCTATGGCGACACCGTACATATTTTTGTCGAGCGTAAAAATTACCGTGGAATTTTTCTTCCGGGCTACCGCAAGTGGGAGTCGCATTACAATCCCGGACCGGTTGGTCTGAAGTTTGTAGACCATATGGTGGGCAACGTGGGTTGGGGAGAGATGAACACCTGGTGCGAATTTTACGGAAAGGTAATGGGTTTTACCCAAATCATTTCGTTCGACGACAAGGACATCTCAACGGACTTTACGGCGTTGATGAGTAAGGTGATGAGCAATGGAAACGGCCGCATTAAATTTCCAATCAACGAGCCAGCCGCTGGAAAGAAAAAATCGCAGATCGAGGAATACATCGATTTCTATAAAGGTCCAGGTGTTCAACACATCGCCGTTGCCACAGACAACATTGTCGAAACGGTGACGGCAATGCGACTAAGGGGAGTCGAGTTTCTTTATGTACCCGACAACTACTACGACGACATTTTGTCGCGTGTCGGAAAAATTGACGAAGACATCGACGTGTTGAGACAACACGGAATTCTGATCGACCGCGACGAAGAAGGATATTTACTTCAGTTGTTTACCAAACCGGTGGTCGATCGCCCGACAATGTTCTTCGAGATCATTCAGCGAAAAGGCGCCAAGTCTTTTGGTAAAGGAAATTTCAAAGCCCTTTTCGAAGCCATTGAACGGGAACAGGAAAACAGGGGAACACTTTAATAACTGACAAAAATTAAAAAAAATAAAAAAACCCGGCGTCGATCGACATCGGGTTTTTTTTATTTGAATTAATGTTCGTTAAAGCGAAGCACCGTCCGTTTCGGCAGCAGCAGCGACACCCACAAGGGTTGCTGTGAATCCGATGTTGGCATCGTGCCATTTTGCCTGGTCCTTTTGTTTGGTTTTTTCAGTCACAAAGAAGGTCAGTCCTGACATATCAATTTTGAAATCGCCGATGGTGATATTTCCACCATCAACTGTAACTGGAGCCTTTACCGCAAAGTCCTTGCCCACCGCGCTGAGGGTTCCGTATACCGTATCTGTCTCGTGGCGCTCAACCGTAAAGGTCGATTGTGGGAAACCAACGAAATCGAGCAAGTCTGCTGTTGCCAGGTGACCCAGGAATTTTGTGTTGCTGGTCGATTCTGTAGCAGAGGCCATATTGATCGTAAGTGATCCGGCAGTAATCGAATCTTCGAGTGTCGTAAAGCTGCCGTCAAGCACCTTTACAGTACCTTGATGTCCTACTGCACCAGCGTCCATATTGTACCAGTTGATCACCGTAGCCGTTGTGTCTACCGTGTAAGAAACCGGCTCAGGAACTACTACTTCAACTACCTTGTTGGTATCCGTATCCGTGGAGTCCTCAGCAGCACCGCCGCAGGAAACCAAAAATGCAGGTGACACCATCATACCTAAAACCGGTGTCATCATCACTCCAAAAATCAACGTTCGTTTCATTTTATTCAGGGATTATTTGTTTGGACGACAAAAGTAAAAAATTCTTAAAACTCTGCTCAAAAATAATTTACGTGCGTTTTAGTAACAGGTGCATCTGGATATTTTTCCTTCGCGCCCAGAGCTTAATTGAATAATTTTAACCTACTTGCCGGCAAATTCGCAATGAGATCATCTGGTGTAAGAACGGCGTATGTTTCAACCATTGTCGGGATCGTTTTGGTCCTGTTCGTAATGGGTGTGCTTTCCTGGTTCGCTCTCGGAATTAATAAACTGACAATCAGCAAAAAAGAGAGTTTTGAAATCGATCTTTTCTTCGATAAAAGCATCAACGACATCGAGCTCGGGCTGATTGAAATTGAAATCGAGAAAAAGCCCTTCACCGCATCTGCGAGTTACAGGTCGTCTGAGGAGGCCTGGGATGTCATCAAAGAGGACATTGGCGGAGACAGCGTGATGCAGGTATTGGACAACGAAAACCCACTCAACCAGTCTATTATCCTCACCTTGAAGAGCGAGTACTTTTCACTCGACAGTATGAAAGTCATCGAATCGCAGCTGAAATCGGATTACGGCGAGTCATTACTGGAAATATCGTATGACCAGAACATTTTTGCCCAGTACAATTCCAACATCCGCAAGATGGCCTGGTTTGTTTTACTTATCGCGCTGATGCTGATGTTCGTGGCCATTGGGATGATCAACAATACGATCCGCCTCGCGCTGTTCTCGAAAAGATTCCTCATCAAAACAATGCAACTGGTTGGCGCTACCCCCGGTTTTATCCGACGACCCTTTTTATTGAGTGCTGCCGGACAGGGACTGATTTCGGGTTTAATTGCCGGAACAATGGTACTGGGTTTGATTTCACTGCTGGAACGCTACAACAGCCATTTTCTTCAAATGACCGATATGACGATTTTTCTAATGGTGCTGGGTGGCCTGATGATTTTTGGGGTGTTGCTCACTGTCACCAGTACCTGGTTCGCATTGCGAAAATACCTTCGGCTTAAACTGGATCACTTATATTGACTAATTTTACCGTCTCAGATAGTATTATCCCCACGAAATTCAATCGTATGAGCAAAGATAAATTTGTATTCGGCACCGGCAACATCAAGATCATCGTCGGTGGATTTGTTTTGTCTCTTCTTGGTTTTGTCCTGATGATCGGCGGCGGATCGGAGGATCCGAATGTATTCAATGAGGACGAATTATTCAGCCCGGTTCGCATTACCCTGGCTCCTACGCTGGTCATTGCCGGTTACGGCATCGTCATCTGGGGCATAATGAAAAAACGCAAAGAGAACAAGTAGGCGATGGAGTTCCTGGAGGCAATTGTTCTCGGCATCATTCAGGGATTAAGCGAATTTTTACCCATCAGCAGTAGCGGTCACCTCGAAATCGCAAAAGCCATTTTCGGAAACAAAGCCACAGCTGCTGAAAGTTTGGTTACAACGGTTGTCGTCCACGTCGGTACAGCGCTAAGTACATTGGTTGTTTTCAGAAAGGACTTAGCAGAAATTTTCAGGGGCTTGTTCCGATTCACCAACAACGAAGAACTTAAATTTACGCTGAAGATTATTCTTTCAATGGTGCCTTGTGCCTTGGTTGGACTCTTCTATCGAACCGAAGTGGAGATGATGTTCGCCAATCAGATTTTTCTGGTAGGCTGTGCATTGCTCGTTACCGCAGGACTGTTGTTCCTCGCTGACCGCGCAAAAAAAACCGAAAAGAATGTAGGATTCGGTCACGCGCTGATGATTGGAATTTCACAGGCCATTGCGATTGTGCCCGGCCTTTCAAGATCCGGCGCAACCATTTCTACCTCCGTTTTGTTGGGAATTGATCGTGAAAAATCCGCACGATTCTCTTTTCTGATGGTTGTTCCACTCATTTTTGGGGTGATGATTCTGGATACAAAGGACTATGTTGATATGCGTTCATTTAATAATTCCGAACCAAAGGAAAGAGCAGCTGAAATTACCTCCGCCTTGGTCGCGGATGGAATAATCACAGATAATCTTGAAGATGGCGTGCGTCGTGCAATACTGAGTCGCGAAGGAGATTGGGGCGAGTACCAGAGACGCGCCAACAATGGCCAACCGGTCGATTACGATAAGATGCAGTCCAGTTTAGATAAAAAAACGTCCGTTGCACTGAAGGGTCTTTTAGGTTTCGACGACAACCAGATTAAACGAATTCTTGAGCACGAATTGGTTGTCGCCCGACCAGTCGTTACAACCAATTTTCTCTACCTCTTTATTGCATTCATCACCTCGTTTGTTGTAGGTGTCTTCGCCTGCAAATGGATGATCACCCTCGTTAAAAAAGCCAGGCTCACCTATTTTTCAATCTACTGCGTAGCCGTCGGGTTGACAGCCATCGTGTGGTCCATTTTGTAATATGACCAACCCCGAAATTTCTTCAGCAGCGCTCATCGCCGGTACCGTATTGTGTGTTGACAAGCCCCTGCATTGGACCTCTTTTGATGTCGTAAAAAAACTCAAATGGGCCCTTGAAAATCAATGCAAAATCAAAAAACTAAAAATCGGTCACGCCGGAACGTTGGATCCGCTGGCTGATGGTTTATTGATCCTTTGCACGGGGAAAAAAACCAAAGAAATTTCGCTCATTCAGGATATGGAAAAAACGTATAGCGGAACGTTTGTTTTAGGCGCGACGACTCCTTCCTACGACTTAGAAACCGGAATTGACCAAACCTTCGACATCTCAAAAATCACCCGGAAGGAAATAATCGCCGCCACGAAAATACTCACGGGCGAATACAATCAGATGCCCCCTCTTTTTTCAGCAAAAAAGGTCGACGGGCAGCGTGCCTACGACATTGCCAGAGCAGGTAAAACAGTTGAACTCAAACCAAAACTGGTAACGGTTTACAGTTTTGAAATCACCAACCTTGAATTGCCAAAAATTCACTTCCGCATTAGGTGTTCGAAAGGAACGTATATCCGGTCAATGGCACACGATCTCGGAAAATTGCTCAACAACGGCGCGTATCTCGCGAAGTTGCGAAGAGAAAACATTGGTTCCTTTAGCCTCGATTCAGCGCTCGACGTGGACGGATGGCTCAAAGTCATATCACACATCCAATGAGCAATGTGTGTTTAATCGTGATCGCCTGGTAAGGATCATTCGTTCACTCGCATTATCTTTGTTGTGATGGTTTCCGTGACCGAAATAAAAGCAAACGTTTCTGAAGAGATGGCAATCTTTGAACAGAAGTTCAGGGATTCGATGAAATCGGAGGTCGCGTTGTTGGACAAAATTACACATTACATCGTCCGGCGAAAAGGAAAACAAATGCGCCCGATGTTCGTTTTTCTCAGCGCAAAAGCAATCAATGGTTCCGTGAATGAAAACACGTATCTGGCCGCCTCGCTGATCGAACTTCTCCATACAGCAACTCTTGTACACGACGACGTGGTAGACGATGCCAACGAACGCCGTGGATTTTTTTCCGTCAACGCGCTCTGGAAAAATAAAATTGCCGTGCTCGTCGGCGATTACCTTCTCTCACGAGGTTTGTTGCTCTCCGTCGAAAACGAGCAGTACCGTTTTTTACAAATCGTCTCCAAGTCGGTGAAAGAAATGAGTGAAGGCGAATTGCTCCAGATCGAAAAAGCGCGCAAACTCGACATCACCGAAAAGGACTATTTCACCATCATCCGACAAAAGACGGCGTCGTTGATCGCCGCTTGCTGTTCGGCGGGTGCCGCCTCTGTTACCAAGGATGAAGCGTTGATTGAAAAATTCAGATATTTCGGAGAGTTGACCGGAACGGCATTTCAGATCAAAGACGATATTTTCGATTACGGAACGGAAAAAATCGGGAAGCCTACCGGCAACGACATCCGTGAGCGAAAACTTACACTTCCCTTAATTTACGCACTGCAAAATTCGTCCAAAGAAGTACGACGCGAATTGATGAATATCGTAAAAAATCACAACGAAGAATCGGCCAAAATCAAGCGAGCCGTTCATCTGGTGGTTGAATCCGGGGGAGTAAAATACGCGCATCAGAAAATGATCCTCATAAAGGACCAGGCGATTGAAGTGCTGCGCGACATACCGTCCAACCGAGCTTCGGAGGCGCTGATTGGATTGCTGGAATATACCGTTCACCGTGAGAAATAGAATGAAAATATTTACACTCATCGTCCTCACAGCACTCGTGTCCTGTGGAGAAACTCCCAAAGATAAAGATGTAGTCCTTGAGACAACAGCGCCCGATAAGGATACAACCGAAAAGGTAACGCCCCAAAATGAACTCGTCATCGTACCAGGCGGCAAACATCTGGAGTACTGGCCTTCGGGTCAATTGAAAATCCAAGGTCAGTACGATATGCAAAGTTTACGTACAGGACTTTGGATGTCTTACTATGAATCGGGAATCAAGTGGAGTGAATCCTATTATATCGATGGCCTAAGGCACGGTCACTCCCTTACTTTTTTCACCAATGGTCAGGTTCGATATGTCGGTGAATTCCTCAAGGACGAAAAAAGTGGGCTCTGGACTTTCTATGACGAGGAAGGGAACAAAATCAAAGAAGAGCGCTTTGATGAAAATTAATGGCTTGTTTTTCAGTCGATTAATATACAATTTTAGGACGATAGTGTCGAAGCCTAGGTGAATGTTTGAGCTAAATTGGGTCGGTTGATTTTTTGATTGGATTGTTATTCTTTTAACGGCTTTCCCTAACTTGTTAAAACCCCTGAAAATCTTTGCTCTTACAGACAACTCTAGCCTCTGTTTTTTCGTTGTTCTACTACTGGACAATCAATCAAGTCGGCAGTAGGGATATTTCTACTCAAAGACGACTGATTTTTAGTAGATTTGAGAGGTTCAGGCAAACAATGATTAAATACCACAGGACAATCCCGTTTTTAAAGACCATTACACGTGCCGTGATTGTTGGTTTATTGTTACTCACAGGGACCTATTCCTGGGCCCAGAACGAAATCTGGATTAAACCCAACAAGGGCCAGTGGCACGATAACGTCGAGTATCGCATCGGAATTCCCGGAGGATTTATGTACCTGGAAAACGGCGGATTTACCTACCAGCTTACCAATTATCAGCATTACCACGAAGGCCACGATAACGATCACGAGGCGGAACCCTACGCCCACCACATTGTGCGATCAAAATTTCTCGGAGCGAATTTGAACCCGTCGTTTCTTGAATTGAAACCGTCCTCGTTCGTGGAAAATTACATCACGGGAAATGACCCATCCGGTTGGGCGAGCAATGTGAGCGTTTACAACGAAGTTCAGTACATCGGGCTTTACAACGGGATCGATCTGCGGATGTACGAAAAGGATGCAGGTCTTAAATACGACGTCATTGTTCATCCCGGCATTTCTCCTTCGGCTTTTAAAGTGCAGTACACCGGACAGGACGCCGTTTCCATTGACAACGACCAAGTGGTTATTGAAACGCAGTTCGGAACCATAACCGAAGGAAAACCGGTAGCGTGGCAAATGATTGGGATGAATAAAATTGACGTGGCTTGCGAATACAAGCTCGTTGGAAACGTGATGGAGTTTGTTTTTCCGGAGGGTTATGACGACGACTACATTCTCGTCATCGATCCGGATCTGACCTTTTCGACCTTCACCGGTTCTACGGCTGACAACTGGGGAATGACCGCTTGTCCGGACATCAACAAAGATCTTATTGCAGCCGGAGTTGTTTTCGGCACTGGATATCCGATTTCATCCGGATACGACGCTACGTTCAACGGAGGCCACACCGACATTGGTCTGACCAAATTCAGTTCGGATGGAGCATCTCTCGTTTATTCCACCTACATCGGCGGCAATGGCAGTGAAACACCGCATTCAATCATTGTGAACGCCGCGAACGAATTGTATATGATGGGGGCCACCTCATCGGCTAATTTTCCGATACCCCCAACGGGGTACCAGACCCTGCACAAAGGTGGTCCGGCGCTAACCGTGGATGGGATGAATTTTGCAGCGGGTGCAGATATTTTTGTTTTGAGAATGTCCGCAACCGGAGCCACCCTAACTGGAGCCACCTACCTCGGAGGTACGGCGACCGACGGAATTTCTGAAGGCACCGTAGCGTTCAATTATGGCGACCGCTTGCGCGGTGAAGTATTTGTGGATGCAGCATCAAATGTATATGTCTCTTCGGTCAGCCGATCATCCAATTTTCCGATTGCCGGTGGCGGTGATGGCACACTCGGCGGTTTGCAAGATGCCGTTGTTGCCAAATTAAATCCCGCTTTGACCGCTTTGAACTGGAGTTCCTACTTGGGTGGAACCGGCCTTGAGGCTGGAAACTCCGTCCAGCTTGATGGCGCAGGGAATATTTTTGTCGCCGGTGGTACCACCAGTGCCGATTTGCCGAACACTGCAGGAAAAATGAATCCAACCTACAAAGGCGGAATCGTCGACGGGTATGTTTACAAATACAATGCGCCGGGGTACGGCACTTCCGGTGGATCGTATCTGGGAACGACGGATTACGATCAGGCTTATTTTGTTCAGCTGGACATCGATGATTTTGTATACGTCTATGGTCAGACCCGCGGTGCGTATCCGGTAACTGCCGGTGTTTATGCGAATCCGAACAGCGGTCAGTTCATTCATAAAATCAGCAACAATCTTGTAACGAATCAATGGTCATCGGTATTTGGCTCGGGCTCGGGTGATGAAGAACTTTCACCAACCGCCTTTCTCGTGAGCGACTGTTACGAAATTTACATTGCCGGATGGGGTGGCAATACCAATGTCAACAACTCAACAGCTATCAACAGTTCATCTGCGGGAATGCCGGTTTCTGCCGATGCGTACCAGCCGACAACCAATGGCAGTAACTTCTATCTCGCATTGTTTACGCAGGATATGGCGACATTTAAGTACGGAACCTATATGGGTAGCCTCACCACCAACGGCGACCACGTCGATGGAGGCACCAGCCGATTCGACAAGAGCGGTGGCGTGTATCACGCGGTCTGTGCGGCCTGTGGAGGAAACCCGAATGGATTTCCAACTTCGAGTGGAGTCTGGTCCACCACCAATGAAAGTTCCAATTGTAATATGGCAGCCTTTCAGTTTGAATTGGCCAAACTCGACGCGTCCATTGGTTTGGGATCACCGGTCATCTGCATTCCTGATCCCGTAACTTTCGACAACACCAGCGTCAACGGGGATACCTATTTCTGGGATTTTGGCGACGGCGGAACGTCTACTGACTATGAACCAACCCATACCTATCTCACTCCGGGCGATTACACCGTGATGCTCATTGTGTCGCATTCCAGCGGCTGTTACATACCTGACACAGCTTACTTCGATGTGCACGTTGAATTACTTGAAGCTTTAGCCGGAACAATGATCGACACGATTTGTCCGGGAAGTTCAGTTGAACTTTGGGCAACCGGCGGCGATACGTATTCCTGGGTTCCGGGTGATGTTCTCGACGATCCTTCCAGTTCAAATCCGATTGCCACCATCTGGGAAGAAACCACGTTCACCGTTACTGTAGAAAGTGAGTGTGGGATTACCGTTGTTGAAGTCACCGTTTACGTTCACGAGGTTTCGACGAGCGCCTGGGGAGATACTGCGATCTGCAAAGGCGATTCCACCCAAATTTTTGCTGCTGGCGGTGATACCTATGTCTGGACCCCTGGAGCAACACTCGATGATCCAACAAGCCCGAGTCCCTGGGCGTCGCCGATTGTTACCACGTATTACTTCGTTGAAATTACAACCGTGGATGACTGCAAAATCAAAGACACGGTGAAAGTACACGTCGACCAGGACTTGCCGTATCCGAACCTTATCGACCAGGTGAATCTTTGCCTCGGCGAGTCGGTGCAAATCGCCGCGCACGGCGCAACGTCGTATTTGTGGTCTCCGAATTACAATATTTCGGCTGTAGATATTTACAATCCGTGGGTTTATCCGACCGTTGATACCTCCTATCTGGTTGCATTCACCAACGCGTGTGGAACAACTTTTGATTCCGTTTTTGTCAACGTGATCGAAATTCAGGCAACGGCTTGTCCGGATACGACGATTTGTCCTGGAACGGAAGCAGTGCTTTGGGCAAGCGGTGGCGAACATTACAAGTGGGTTCCGAATTCACACATCTCCAGTACAACCGACTCTATTGTAACCGTGTCGCCGTGGTTCGAAACAACGTATACCGTGATTGTCTCCGACGATTATGGATGTTCCGATATGGCGGTTGTTACAGTGCACACATATACGCCGCCGACCATCACGGTCTGCCCGGATATCTACGCAATTGTTGGCGATTCGGTTCAGCTCTCCGCGACAGCTCCGGGGTTCATTGAATGGAGCCCGCCGTACAACATTAGCTGTCTGATCTGCGACGATCCGCTCGTATGGCCGGAGCATCAACAAACCTATATGGCCACCGTAACGGATGAACACGGATGCCAGGCCATCGGCAACGTAACGGTATTCTTTGATCCTTTGCTGTATGTTCCGAACGTTTTTACCCCGGACGGAAACGGATACAATCCAACCTTCTTTGCAGTAGGCGCCAACATCACCAAACTCGAAACGCTCATCTTCAACCGCTGGGGCGAACTTGTATGGACCGGCTACAGCCTCAACGATGCCTGGGATGGAACCTACAACGGCGTCATTGTCCCGGACGATGTCTATGTCTGGTACATCAAATACACCGACGTCAATAGTCAGGACTACGAAGTCCGGGGGCACGTGACGGTGTTGAAGTAAACTGCCAACTTCTAACTGTCAAATTCCGGAAAGCGGGACGCCGGATGAGACGCCGGATTTTAGATTCTAGATGCCAGACTTCAATTGCTAAATTCCACAAGGTTGTGCTGTTTGAATCATATAAGTCTAATATCAAGTGTCTAAAATCTAAATTCCGGACGATCAAATTGCTTGAAAAAGTAAGTCCGGTGTCTAGAGTCGAGCGTCCAAAATCCAGCAATCAGCACCCCGTAAACCTCGGATCCGTCTCCATCACAGTTCCGCAGTTTTTACAAGTTCGCAGTGCCTCTGAATTAAAAAACTCTTTGAATCGCGGTTGAAAATCCTTCTCGACGTTCGTGAGTTCGAAATAAGTATCGTGCAGTTTGGTATTGCATTTGTCGCAGAACCACATCAGGCCGTCTTTGTAGTTTGATCCTTTTCTAACACATTCAATCACCAGGCCGACTGAATTTTCCGGCCGACGCGGGTTGTGCGGTATTTTGGCCGGGAGAAGGAACATATCCCCCGCCTTAATGTCTACCCTCCGTGCTTTGCCATCTTCCTGAATCGTTACGACAATATCGCCTTCGAGTTGGTAAAAGAGTTCTTCCGTTTCGTTGTAGTGGTAATCCTTCCGCGCATTCGGTCCGCCGACAATCATCACAATGTAATCTCCCGACTGGACATAAAGGTTCTTATTCGAAACAGGAGGTTTTAAGAGATTCTTGTTTTCTTTTATCCATTGTTGGAGGTTGAAGGGTGCTGCGATGGCCATAAATGTGGATTTTGGATTAAAGGTATAAAATTCAGCAGATGATCGGAACATTTTGTATTGTCAGATCCTTTACTTTTGACCCAAACGCAGATTTATGAATCTATCTCTCACCGGAAAAACCGCCATCGTCTGCGGAAGTACACAAGGCATTGGCCTCGCCGCCGCAAAGCAACTGGCAAGTCAGGGAGCAAACGTAGTCCTCGTGGCGAGAAATGCTCAAAAACTGGCAGAAGTTTGCGCAGCATTGGATACGTCCAAGGGCCAGAAACACCAATCGCTTGCGGCCGATTTTACCAAAGCCGGTGAACTTGCAGCGGTGCTCGGAGATTTTATGAAAGGCAAAGCGGTTGAAATCCTCATCAACAATACTGGCGGACCGGCGGGCGGTCCGATTACCGAAGCCAACATTGATGAGTTTAGAAACACCTTCAACCAGCATCTCATCTGCAATCACATTCTTGTACAGGCCGTTCTTCCGGGAATGAAAAAGGCGGGCTACGGCAGGATCATCAACGTTATTTCCACCTCAGTGAAACAGCCATTGAACAATCTTGGTGTGTCCAATACCGTCCGCGGAGCGGTGGCCAACTGGAGCAAAACGCTGGCGAATGAACTCGGCGCTTTCAGTATCACGGTGAACAACGTATTGCCAGGCGCCACGAACACATCGCGTTTGGCCGAAATCGTGACCGCAAAGGCGGCATCGACCGGAAAAAAAGCCGAAGAAATTCTCAAGGAAATGGGAAATGCGTCACCGATGAAACGCGTCGGCGAACCCGAAGAAGTTGCCAATGCCATTGGATTTTTGGCGTCACCGGCGGCGAGCTACATCAATGGAATCAATATGCCGGTGGATGGTGGAAGAACTTCGAGTTTGTAATGTGGGTTCGTCATAAATCCGTGTGGGGTTGGTTGAGAAAACAAAATTGCCGATTTACGATTTCCGATATTCGATTTCTGATTTTAAGAAGTTGTACTCCACAGAATAAGTTGTATTTGTTCCTAATTGGCTCACCATTTTTATTTGTGGCCCACTGACCTTAGCTGACCGAGTGATTCAGACTTTTCGGCTGAATCGTATCGAGGTTAGCGAGATGGCTGGAAGTTTCATTTAACCATCAGGCCCACGGATTGCCGATTTCGGATTTCCGATTTGAGATTTTTGATCGTCGTCAGTTTATTGTTCGACGCCGGAAAAGAAATTGCCGATTTTTGGAATTTGACAGTTAGAAGTTGGCAGTTTGGAATTTCATCACCCCCTCACCCCTGACCCATTGATCATCGCATCATAGGCCGCCTGGTGAACCCTAGCCCGGATGTTGTACTGGTAAATTCGTTCGTTCACGGAAGGATGCACGCGATTGCAAAGAAAAATGTAAACGAGATTCGTTTTCGGATCCATCCACATACAAGTTCCCGTGAAACCGGTGTGTCCATAGGTCCCTAGCGATGACGAATCAGCGCAAGCGTACAAGTTTCCGCTTTGAGTCGGCTTATTCCATCCCAATCCGCGGTGCGATTCCGGTTGCCGCGAAGCAAATTTGTCTACCGTTTCCTGAGCCAGATAACGTGTCCCGTCGTAATACCCGCCGTTGAGCAGCATTTGTCCGAGAATAGCGAGATCGTTGGTAGTAGAGAACATTCCGGCATTGCCTGCTATTCCGCCGTGTAGTGCTGCGTTCGGATCGTGAACGTGGCCCTGCAACAATTGCTGCCTCCACCAGCGGTCGTTTTCCGTGGGAACAACTTCGGATTTGTCATAATGTCTTCGCGGCAAGTAACGCGTGTGCTCCATTCCCAGCGGCTTGTAAAAAGTATTGTAAAGATATTCCGAAAACAAATTGACGTCTTTGTATTCCTTTTCGTTCTTGTTGAATCCAAAGAGTTTTTTGTTTTTTTCAATAATACTCTTGAACATAAAATATAGGGTGTTCATACTGACGTCGCTGTATTTATAAGGTTTTTTTGGATCGAGCCAGATCTGGTTCAACCGCAGCCACATTGAATCCTGGTATGCCTTTTCCATATAGAATCCTTCGCCAACTTCCACCGACCAACAGGTATCCTGAAAGTCGCAATAGTACTTGTCCCAGCGTTCGATTTTATCGTTCATATACTGCATATATCCGATAATTGGAAAACCTGCCGGCAATCCCGCCTTGTGGACGAACAGTTCCTGAAAGGTGATATTTCGGATCGTGGACGGAAACTTCAGGTGATACTTCAGCGAATCGGGAAGATACTCGCTGAGACTGTCGTCGAGTTCAAAGGCATTCATCTCCCAGAGCTTCATTCCGATCATCGTTGTCGCCACAACCTTTGTCACCGACGCAAGGTCGTACATTGAATTCTCGGTGACTAGTTTTTCGCGTTCGTAGGTGTGGTGACCAAAACTTCGGTCATAAATAATGCAGCCGTCCTTTGCGATGAGCACCTGGCAGCCTGGATATGCCCTGCCTGCCATAGCGCTGTTCACGCCCCATTCAATTCGTTCTAGAGTATCCTTGTCGAGACCTGTATACTCCGGTGATGTTCGGGCCAATTTTCCCTTTTTGATTTTGATCCCTGTATGCAGCGTATCACCGATCCAGAAATCGCCGCGGATTGGAAGCCGTCCACTGATTTGTTGGCAAAGGACAGCGAAATCAGTCGGCTGAGAAATAGGAGCAAACAAAAGATTCGGTGACTCGGTGAATTGTGTAAATAATTTTGGACTGGAAAAACAAATCACGGTCTTCGAACTTGCCTTAAGATCCGCCAGTTTTTCTATCACAACTTTGTCGGTTGAATCGTCGACACAAACTACCTTGACGCCATCGGATTTGGCAATGTGATCGATGTCCTTCGTTGTGATGGTTCGCTCGTGAAGGATGATTTTATTTTCCTGCCGGACCTTTTGGGGCAGTGAAATTTTCGTCTCACAATACATCGAAAATCCCTTTGTAGCTGGTAGAATTTTGCCATTCTGACGAATGAGGGATACTGCTCCGCTGGTGAGTCTTAAACTAGAAAATCGAACAGCTACAGAGGGATGATACGGTTCAATTTCATCTGCAACAAAGGCACTCTTCAATCGCAGTATTCTTCGTGTACTTTCGGCAAATGCTTCATTTTTCCAATCTTTGCCCGATCCACCCGAGCGGACAAATTCGTTTTCTCCGGTCATCGCCACCTGAACAAAATCAGCACCACCTTCGATTTGCAATAATGTGCGCTGTTCCGAACAATCAACGATGAACATTCCCTCGAATCCTGACGATTTCCGCAATGCCTCAAGTTTTGTTGTGTCGTAGGTGTTCAGATCAAGGCGCATCATATTCAGATTACCGCTCAGCTGTAAGAAAAACCGGCTGAAGTCTTTTGCAATTTTTCGATCGGAATAATGTCCATCCACAACAGTCAGGTTCATTTTCGACGCCGTATCCATCCATAACTTCCAGTTTGGAGTGTGCGCAAAATTTTCCTGCAAGTCGATGATGCCGTAACCGGCGTTAGAAAAAACTTTGAGGTACTCCGGCGAACGCAATTCCTCCTGACTTTCCCAGTAAGGATAACGGGGAATTTGCAGATAAGAGAAATAACCTGCAAGGAAAAGTGGTTGAATAATTTTGCAGGTGTCAAGAATCGATCGCAATCTGAAAATGCTGTCGACATCCCAGGCAGAAAAAGACAGCGCTCCGGGTTGTTCAGCCGTAATTCGCACTGCAAGGCTATCGATGTTGTTCTGAAAGGCTGGCGGAATCTCGTAGAGGAGATGTTGATTGATTCGTTCTTGTTCGGACAAGGATCCAAACACAGAATCGGTCCAAAGTGAATCCCCGTAGGACTCTTCCACAAGAGTGACTTCTTGTTCATTGTTTCCGCAGGCGGCAAGTAGCACAGCGAGAAAGAAGAACAGATAGATTCGTGAAACAGCCATCGTGCGATTGGAAAGCAACCGGCTCTAAATTACTACTTAACGGAGAATGGTAACCGTTCCCTCGTAGGTGTGGTGTATACCCTCTAAATCGACAATAAGTGCTTTCCAAACCACCACATCATCCGGAACCAGATGGCCATTGATGGATCCGTCCCAACGGAAATTCGGATCGTAGCTGGTGTAAATGCGCTCGCCCCAGCGATTGAAAATCTGTAACTCAAATTCTACCGCACCGATCGAACTCACCTGAAATGTATTGTTGTATTCATTTCCATCCGGAGTGAAAGCGTTTGGAACATAGAAATAATATTCCGGATGAATGTAAACCGGTTTCGTCACGGTGTCCGTGCAACCAATTTCGTTATACACAACGAGAGTTACATTAAACCAGCCCCAGTCGTTGTAAGTCGTGTTTGGAGAATGATCGGCAGAATAATCCCCGTTGTCAAAGTCCCAGGCCCAGGCCACATCGTTGGTGGAGAGGTTTCCGAAATTGACCATTAGGTTTTCCATTGGATGATCCGTCAACACATAAAAATCTGCGTGAGGCCGGATGACCTTAACGGTGGTTGTGCCCTTGATGTCGTACGTGTGACAAGCGTCTTCAACTGACACAGTGTAGGTGTGCGTGTAATCAGGACTTACGGTAACCTCAGAAGTCGTTTCTCCGGAATGTAGCCAGTTGTAAGTATAATCGCCCAATCCTTCGGTTGCAATCACCCAAATTTCGGCAGAGTCTCCAGGACAAATCAAAATCTCCGGACTCATTTCGAGTTCCAGCACCGAAGCAATTACCGTTACGGTAATGTCCTTCTGAATTTCTGTTCCGCAGCCATCGGTAATTCCAACGGTATAGGTTGTCGTCACCATCGGATGGACAGGCAGAATGGGTCCACCTCCCATAATTGCACCCGAAGCATCGTACCAAACGATGTCATAGGAACCTTCGCCGCCAGAAACTTCAGCGACGAGTACGATTGGAGTATTCGGACACAATACCGAAGTATCAGGAGTTGTGTTAATGATCATCGGCGGATAATTCGGAACCGTCACAGTTCCCGAAACGGTTACCGGCGTTCCAATGCAATCGTCATTTACAGTAACAGAATAACTGGTTGTGGTTAGCGGAGAAACGAGAACACTTGGATCCGTTCCCCCAATGGCCCAATTGTAGGTATAGTCCGGTAATCCACCGCTGACGACCACTGTGAGTTCGACCTCTTCGCCAGGGCAATGAACACTGACTCCGGCAACCGTTGCGGTGAGTGGATTGACATCCTTGATGACAAAATTCAGCGTGATTTCGTCCGTGGTACCACAGGCACTCGGGGTAGCAAGTTCGATAACCACCGTTTCGGCACCCTCGGTAATGAAGTCGGCGTTGACGTCAAAGATGAACGTCG